>Ga0193742_1000491_pt1 | contig 26263 bp, 28 predicted proteins | sample L2c1metaG_FD_165511 | JGI IMG/M metagenome (GOLD analysis project Ga0193742, IMG submission 165511) | Soil microbial communities from a riparian zone of the East river system, Colorado, United States - L2c1 | ecosystem: Environmental > Terrestrial > Soil > Riparian zone | place: USA: East River... | reverse complement strand
CAACACAGCCACCACGAACGAAACCAACAACACTGCCACCCTTCCCTCTACTCCGAAGGCACAGACCGCTAAGGTCATCGCCGCCAACGTCCAGCTTCTCATCGAGCAGTTGGAGGCCGGACATTCGGAAGGACTCACGGCTTACCTCACCGCAATGGGCCGTTTCCACAACTACTCTCTGGGCAACATTCTCGAAATCGCGAGACAGCGGCCTTTGGCGACCAGAGTAGCCGGGATGTACGCATGGAATCAGCTTGGCCGCCGTGTCAACAAAGGCGAGAAGGGCATCCGTGTCGTTTATCTAATTATTTGTCGTGTGTTTATCGCACTATTTGTCGTACTTTTCGCCTTTGAGCGATCTTTTGCGCGACAATGCAACATCGCTCGTTTCAGCGTTCGCTAAGCATAGCGTGATTAGACTCAGCTTCGAAGGTGTTCGCCTCGCAGGTTCGGTGCCGTCTCAATCCAGGTCTACGCCATTTAGCGTGAAAGATCGGCGACACATATTGTGATAAGCAACAGCTTCAAGCTTCTCCAGTCATGACCCTGCTCAACCAGGAACTCCCAGAAGGCTTGTAGGTGATGCGCATACGCCCTGACCGTGTTCGGCGATCTACCCAGCCGATGAAGATAGAGAAGATATTCGTTCAACTCTGCGACGGGGAGATGTTCCCCATCGACGACGATCCAACTCAGATGTCCCGTGTCCGGCACTCTGATCCTCTGCACCCTCACCATGTCTTGCCTCCAGAGCCAGGCACAAGCCAGCATGGGCGCAGTTCGCTACGCTCATCGCGCCCATGTTGCCTGATCTACGTTATAGACAACTACAGATAAGGATTCCACGACGTCCAAAATTCCTTCGTCGTGTACGTCATTGACTGCCTCTGAAGGACCCAAGATAAGTTGAAAACGCGATGCGTGAAGACGTGCATCCTTACGAAGACGCGCAGGGCTTTCAACGCTTGCTCGACTTCCCCGGCTACGGTAGCCACGCTGGTCGAGAAGTCCGGCAAGAGCGCAAGCCACATCTACGCCCATCTCTCTCTTCTCCAACTCATCCCCGAGGTAGCCGAGGCATTCACGCAGGAACGCATCACAGCCAGCCATGCCAACCTGATTGCCCGTCTTCCGCAGGAGTCGCAAGCAGAAGCTTTCGAGTAGTGCTGGCGTAAGGACTGGCAGGACAGCGAACCGCATCTGTTACCCGCAAAGCACCTCTCAGCGTGGATTCAGAACAACCTCTATCTCGCCCTTGCGGATGCGCCGTTCAACCGCGAAGACGAAACCCTCAATCCCGTCGCAGGAGCATGCTCCGCTTGCACCCGCCGCAGCGGATACAACACTTCCCTCTTCTGTGACGATTTAAGGCATGCGAAGCTATCAGAAAAGTCTCACGAACCGCCTGTAGAGCCTCCTAGCGCGCCGAGCATTTTCGATCTTCCACTGAAAACGATTTTTTCCGCAACCTGTTCAGCCGTGCCGTAAGCGACTAGCTCACAATGCGGCTTTAGACGCTGAGGGAATCTTCGGAGACATCATCAGACCTTCCCCTAGTAGCCTGCGCTGAAGCGGGGGTTGCGGGCGGCTGAGATTCCCGGCGGCAGGCTGGCTGCGCCGGGCATTGGCAGCGCGGCCATCGGGCCCGGCCGGGTCTTATCCAGAACCGGACGCGGCAGGTAGCTGCCCTTGTAGGGCGATGAGACGGCCTCGGCCATGCTCAGCTCCGGCGTCACGATGGTCTGGATGAGAGGCGCGCCCAGCAGGCCGAGGTAGACGTTGCACTGGTGCTGGTAGGCCACCTCCGTGATGAAGGTGGTGCTCGAACAAGAGGCGGTGCCGGTCAGCTCGGTGCCGGTCCCGTTGGGCTGGGTATAGACGGAGTTGTAGTACAGCTCGCTGGCGATCAGCGCAATTTCAAGCCCGTCGATGGTGTCCTTTGCCCAACTGGGCGTAGCAAGGCCGATGCCGCTGTAGATCCACTCGAGTTCGAGCAGATTGTCCCAGGCGCGGGGAATGGCGTCGAGCGAGTTCCAATAGCGATAGCTGTTGGGAAGCCTCGCGTTGAAGCCAAGGGCGAACTCGCTGTTGCCGGCGCTGGGCGCGGCGTAGGTGTAGATCTGCGTATTAGGGTCGGGCGCACTGCCCGCGGGGCCGCGCTGATAGGATATCCACGAGGCGAGCACGGTGGCCAGATTGCCGCCGAGGCTATGACCGGTGACGGTGACGGTCGCCGTCGAAGGGATGGTCTTAGTGAGGTAGTGGCCGAGCGTCTGCCCGTTCGAGGTGGCGAGGGTGATGGCGCTGGCCTGCGCGTAGGCGCCATAGGAGAGCATGGCCTGCGGCTGCGAGGGAAGGTAAGGCCAGGCGCTTTGATAGGTGACGTAGAGGTTATAGAACCAGTTGTACAGCGTGTCGATGCTGACGCTGGTCTCGCTGCCGCGGATGACGAGCGCGTAGTTTCCCGTGGACGCGCTCTTCGCTACATACGAGAGGTTGCCGTAGGAGTCGTCGTACGGTCCCCAAACGACGGTCCAGTCGCCCCCCGTCGCATAACTTGTGTTCTGTAGCTGGCCGCTGATGTCGCTGGAATAGGCGATTGCGGAGAGGGTCATCATTACGGCCGAATCGGGCCAGGAGGTGCTCATCGGTTGCTCCTTTTTTGGTTGAAGAACGAAAGGTTGAGCAACAGCAGAGGCCGGATGAGCGCAAGGGGTGAAGCCAGCGGAACAGGGAGAGCAATCGTTCGGGTAGGGTATATAGTTGCAGACAATCGATTGACGAGTTTGAGTGCGAGCACCACTATAGCTGAAACAGCTATCTTTGGGTATGTAGCCCTTTGCAGTATTTTGTCCCTCTCTTCCCCCGAAGAAAATCCCAGGCTTGCGGTTGCGCCCCATCTTTTTCGCTTGAGGTGCCTATGAATACCCTGCCTGCCGTCCCCGCCGCCATCGCACAGACCCATGCTGTGCTCTTCGAAATCTGGTTCCCGCTTCAACGGTTGCCCCTTCCCGAGCCGATCAGGCCGGACATCGAGGAGATTGCCGCGAAGGTGCAGGCGGGCATGCTTGTGAGCTTCGCCCAGTCGTCCTTTTTCTCCGTGCTGGAGGGGATGACGGCTCCGGCGAACCTGCCGTTCCATGACTGCCTGAAGCAGGTAAAGAATTCGGCGGTACAGAAGTTTCTCGCGGCTGCCGGAGGGTTGGGCAGTCTCGCGGTGGAGGATGCGACACAGGTGCTGTCGTACTTCTTCGAAGGGGCGTGCTCTCCGGCCTCGACGATGATCGCGATGCTGATCCGCGAGGCCTACCTCTCCGGCATCTGGGACCTGCCGCTGGCGGTGCCGCTGACTCAGATCCAGAACCCGACGACGTTCGTTGACGATATCGCGATCTATTCGAAGCGCCACTCTCCGAAGATTCCTCCCAGTTGGCTGACCTACGACGCGGCGACCCGGACGATCAGGGCGAAGGACGGCGCGATCGACTACCTGGTCATCGGCAGCGGGCCGGGCGGAGCCACGGTCGCCTTTGATCTGCAGAAGGCGGGCAAGCGGGTGGTGCTGCTGGAGCAGGGGCCGTTCGTGGTGTGGGGCTCGATGGACACGATGAGCTACCCCACGCTGATGTACAGGAACAACATCGCGGCGACGTCGGACAACGGCGTGCTGGTGCGCAGCGGGCAGGCCATGGGCGGCGGCACGACGGTGAACATCGACCTCGCCTTCTCGCCGCTCGAAGGGACGATTCAGGCGCGGATCGCGAACTGGATGGAGCAGGGCTGGATCGACAGCCGGTTCTACACGCAGGAGCGCATCGCGGCGGCCTATCAGTGGGTTCGCAATGCGATTGGGACGCGCGAGGTGACGCAGTGCGAGCTGAACAAGGACAACCTTGCGCTGTGGGACGGCGCGATGGCGTTCGGCGTCGATCCGTCGCTCTATCACCTGAACCGATTTCCCCAGGATCTGTCTCCCTCGCCGGTGACGCGGAAGCGCGACGCCGCGCGGCAGCTGATTCGCAAGGCGATGGAGGACGAGAAGAATCCGCTGAGCGTGATTCCGGACATCGCGGTGCAGGAGATCCTGTTCTCGCCGGCGGGGCCGGACGGAGCGGTGCGCGCGACGGGAGCGTCGCTGCTGACCAATGCTCCGTGGACGGCCTACGGGAACACGATCGTCGATCCCTGCAAGCTGGGGATCGCGCCGGGAACCAGTGTCTCGATTCAGGCGGAGAACGTGATTCTGTCGGCGGGCACAATCGGCTCGTCGCGGATTCTGCTGAGCACGGCGAAGAATGTTCCGGCGGTGAAGAATCCGCGGGTGGGGCTTGGGCTGATCATGCATCCCTCGGTGCCTCTGATCGGGGTCTTCGAGGGGCGCATCAACCTGCTGGAGGGGCTGGACAGCGCGACCTTCCTCGATGCGTTCGGCGTCGCGCCGGGGCTGATCTTCGAGACCATGTCCGGCCTGCCCGCGTACGGCGCGCTGCTGATTCCGGGGACGGGCGTCGAGGTCTACAACCGGATTACAAGGTTCAACCATTCCGCCGGCTTCGGCGTGATGCTGGTGGATACGCCCTCCGATGGCAATCGCGTGAGGCTGAACGACGACGGCTCGGTGGCGCTCGACTACACGCTGAGCGACGGCGACAAGCAGCGCTTCGGCATCGGCGTGGCGCTGGCGATTCGCATGATGTTCCTTGCCGGGGCGAAGGAGGTCATCATTCCCTCGAACGAGAATTTTCTGGGGCTGGACAATTTCGATCCCATGAAGGGCTCGTACCTGACTGACATCGCGCAGGCGGACCTGGTGGAGAAGAACCTGCAATTCACGCCCAACCGCACGCTGCTCACGTCGGCGCATCTGCAGGCGACCAACAAGCTGGGCACGTCAGCCGATACGTCGGTGGCCTCGCCCCGGCAGCGGATCTGGAACTGGGTCACGAAAGAGGAGATTCCGAACCTGTACGTGATGGACAGCAGCATGTTCCCCACGTCGGTGGGGGCGAACCCGATGCAGTCGATCTACACCTTCGCGAAGATCTTCTCCGACCGGTTGATCTGCGGCCTGGATAAACCGGCTCCGGTTGCGTATGAGCGCGTTGCGGCGGAGCCGCGCCTGCTGCGGCCTGCCACGCTGGGGAGCTAGAGTGATTTCGCATTTGGTATCGGGGTTGGAATCCACGTCCCCCGGAAGCGGCACGTGGGGCACCCGGTCGTCTAGAGCATTTTCCCTGTTGATAGGAATCCCGAGACGGGATGTGGCTTCTAGGACGCGTGTATTCAGATCACAAGAGCATTGCCGAGTTCCGTCGTATGCATCGCGATGCAGTTGTCCGGTGCACAAGCCGAAACTAGCTTGACAACAATGGCATATAACCTCAAGCGCTTTTCGAGCGTGCTCGGAGAACCAAACCGACGGAGGCGCTTCATCAAGCCTAACGGAACGCAACGACGAATCTCGCGGTCCGGCTTGATGTCACGCTGCACTCAAATCACGGACGGGCGACCCTTATTTTGCGACGTTTTCCGCTTTTAAGTGCAAAGCAATTGCATTGAAATCACGGACATTTGTAGTCAAACCGCGGACGAAATTTGCGGCGAAAATTGTCCGCGATTTGAGTGCAAAAGTAACAACAATCAGAGATTTCGTTCGAGACCGTCTGGGGCGTAGGCCAATAAGTACACTACCGAGCGACACCGGTTCTATGCGGTTTCCGCTTCCATCCACTCCGTCCGCGTTTTGACCACAAACACGTCCTGATTTCCGCGATTCAAGTGCACTTCCTGGCCGTCTGAATCTGTTTTCCGCGATTTGAGTGCAGTGTCGTTTTGCTAATTATTTGGCATGCATTTTGCTAATTATCTGGCACACTCTTGTGCACGTGGACGAGCTTTCCGCTATACCGCAAGCGTCGCCTGAGATCGCCTCTAACGCCTCGAACTGCTGCGGAATCAATGGCCTTCGAAACCCTGTCAGTGGATGTCGTCGAAACGGCTCAAAACAGGCTGGTGATTGGTCAAGCTTGATGAGAACTGAGCCCGGCACTCTGTATATGCCAAATAATTAAGAAAGAGTGCGCCAAATAATTAGCAAAGCAAACAGGCAATGCCAGAACATACGGGTAACAGCCGAACAGACAACTCCTTGGCACAGACACTTGCGAACTTAGAGAATCGCCCCCGTCATATCACCCTGACGATTGATGTTGTCGTTGCTGATCCACTACTTAGCAGCGCAGTCAGGGCGATAGGCATTGGCGTCATCGGCCACTCAATCGGGGCGTACACGGCGCTCACTATTGCCGGGGGCAAGCCTTTGGTGCGGGGCACATGAGACGAGAGATGCGGAGCCAAAGCAAGTCTTTACTCAAGTCGATAAACGGGTCTCGGCCTTGGTATTGCTCATGCCCGCAAGCTTCTGGTTTCCAGAGGGGTCGCTCAAAGACGTCCATGTGCCGATCTTCATAAGGACAGGCACAAGGACAAGATCACTCCCGCTTTTCCTCACGCGGAACTCATAGTTGAGGGCGTTGGCGATTCCACACAGGTTGAACACCGTTCGATCATTGGTGCCGGCCACCATTCAGTCCTAAGCAAATTTCCCGATTCGCTTGCCAATGTGGATTTTCCACCCTCGCAAGACCCGCCTGGTTTTGATCGCGAAGTCTTATCAGCCGACGCTTTTCGCTGACATCGAGAGCTTCCTCCGCGCAAAGCCCCCACACGGAACCACGGATGTCACGACGAGTTCTGTCGGAGGAGCCTGGATGACAAGTCAAGAAGAGTCCGGGCAGGCAAAACAAATGATCGCTGTACTCGTGGATGCATGTGCGAATGCAGCAAGGCACTACGACAGCTCCCACAAAGGCTTCGTTGCTCTCGACGCAAAGGCGCAAGGCGTTGCGTCGGTCAGCGGTCTCGTATTGGCTGCCATAGCGGCGTTCTCCAGAGACGGACGTCCTCCCGTGCTGGCACCGAACGGTTGGTGATGGTCAGCCCTTGTTCTTGCAGTGCCCGTCCTTGCCGTTGCCGCTGTAATCATCTCGATGTGGGGCGCGCTAGGCAGTGAAGTTGCCGAGCCCTTCGATGCACCCAGGAAGTTGGTTGAATCCGAAAACGTAAGTACCTTTCCAGAAGGGCAGTTCAATGCGGTACATGTTCTCAACTATTACACCTTGCAACTAAGCCGATGGCGTTAATGCCTCTCTACTATTGATGCAATTCAAAAAGTGCCACAGCTTGTGGCACTTTTCTCGAGTTGAGACTACGAGAACTTCGAATCAATTGATTGATTTGCTTATTCGCCACGCTGACGCTCCTTGTGCAAAGCTGCGAGCTCGTCACGAAGCTTGTTGACCACTTCTTGCAGATCCTCCACCGTCGGAACCACTTTGCGAATCGGCGTCGGCAACTCGCGGGTCACGCGATAGCTGGAGACGCCAATCGGCTTGTCGATACTGCGCAAGGTGTACTCGACGATTGCTCTGCGATGGCCCTCGCAGAGCAGCAGCCCTATGGTTGGGGCATCTCCCGGTGTACGCATCAGGTCATCAACGGCCGAGAGGTAGAAGTTGAGTTTGCCCGCCCATTCTGGTTTGAAGGGGCCGGACTTCAATTCGATTACGAAGAAGCACTTGAGCCGCACGTGATAGAAGAGCAGATCGAGGTAGAAGCCTCCCGTTCATGAGCTGCCTGGGTGACGGTGAGGAAATCGAAGTTGTAGGGATCTTTGAGTATCCGTTCCGCAAGGTCCGAATCGGGTGGCGGCAGGACGCGCTGGAAGTTGGTCAGCGCCTTCCCTTCCCTTTCATGGAGTCCGCTCTTAATCTGGAGAACGAGGACGTTTCGGCTCCAGCCATATTCGAACGCCGCCCGGAGGTACCACTCCCGTAGTCCGGCGTCCTTAATCTGGTCCAAAAGCACGCGAAGATGGCCCCAGGGCAATAGTGCCACAAGCTGTGGCACTATTTCGGGGTCGGGCCAAGCCTCCGCCAAAGTGCGCATATACTTCATATTGCGCGGACTGAAGCCCTCGACACCCGGAAACTCGATCTGAAGATCATGGGAGAGGCGGTCGATCACCCGAGCGCCCCAACCTTCGGTTCCCTGCCGGGCTAGGATGTCCCGCCGATGGACCAGTTGTAGCTTTCAACATTAAGTGGCGTAGTGTTTCAGAATTATTTGGCGTAGTGTCTTTGCATGCAAGAGCTGAGCGGAGTGTCCGAAGCAGCTCGTGAGCTTTCAATGTCGCATTTCCGGCTAATTCAGCCGCATCTGGAAGAGAACCGCCCCCTGCAACTTGTAGCGGCCGATAGCAAGCTACCCTTTCGAACCGCTCAGGGGTGGGTAAGCCAATATCGCAAATTTGGCCTTGTAGCGTTAGTGCGCAAGTCACACGGTGACCGTGGCGGCCGCAGGGTCGTGTCGCCGAAGATCAAGGCTGCAATAGAAGCACTCGCTTTGGAGAGTCCTGCTTAACCGATCAGATCGATCTGCCGACAGGTTCGGCAGTTTGCGGAGGCAATGGGCGAGCCGCCTCCACGCTACGGAACGGTTTATGACCTCGTTCGTGATGTTCCCGTTGGACTGCTAACTCTCGCGCAGCGTGGCGGAAAGGCCTACGGCGAAGACTTTGACTTGGTCCATAGACGGGAGGCCCTTCGATCAAACGCGATTTGGCAAGCAGATCATGCGCAATTGAGCATCCGGTTGGTCAGAGAGGACGGTCAGATTGCTCGACCTTGGCTGACCATCGTCATCGACGACTACAGTCGTGCTATCGCCGGATAGTATCTGGGCTTCGATCCGCCCTCATCAACGAGAACGGCGCTCGCTCTTCGCCAGGCTATATGGCGGAAGGAGCATTCGCATTGGCATCTTTGTGGCATTCCAGAAGTTCTTTATACGGACAATGGGTCGGATTTCACCTCGAAACACATTGATCAAGTGGCCGTCGATCTCAAGATTCGGCTTGTCTTTTCGACCCCAGGCAAGCCCCAGGGCCGTGGCCGTATCGAGCGATTCTTTCGGACGGTCAACGAGATGTTCCTTTGTGAACTTGATGGCTACAGCAACAAAAAGCGACATAAACCAAGCCTGTCACTCGAGCGTTTCGAAGCGCTCTTTCGAACATTCCTTTTGGAGACGTACCATCGCCGACCCAGCGTCCCGTCAAGGGCAGCTCCCTCAGAACGATGGGAGGAAGGCGGGTTCCTGCCTCGCATGCCCGAGTCGCTCGAACAGCTTGACCTCCTGCTTATGCAGGAAGTACGCGCTCGCAAGGTGCGTCGCGATGGCATTCATTTCCAAGGTCTGCGATATCTCTCGCTCATCCTGGCCGCGTACCTTCGGTCTCACTTCGCGATGGGTCTGCTCGAAAAAACCGGTTAAAGATATAAGGAAGATCCCCTTCGGAGATTCCAATACCGGTGTCGGTGACCATCAACTGCGCTTGATCCGCTAGTTGGACAACGCGAACTTCAACGGTCCCGAAGCGCTGGGTATATTTGAACGCGTTGTCGATCAGAATCCATGCCAGTCGTTGCAGGCCCAGCAGATCCCCTAGCACAAAGATCGGTCGTTCAGAAGATATGGAAACATGAAAGGATAACCCTTTGGCTTCAGCGTGCGGCGATGCCATCTCGCAGACGTTCTCAATTATCTTTCCGAAGTTGATTGATTCAAACGTCTTCTCTTGCGATCCAAAGTCAGCACGAGCCAGTGTGAGCATATCTTCGATCAGGATGCTAGCTTTTGAGGTCTCTTCCAGAATGTCCTGAAAGGCCTCCTGGCTCATTGGATCGGTCGTCTCCCGCTTCAAGGCTACCTCTGCAACTACGCGGGTAAAGGACAAAGGGCCACGTAATTCGTGCGAGGCATCGGCCGTGAACTGTTTGATCTGGTTAAGCGCCGATTCCAACCGCTCCAACATGCCATTGCATGTCTCAGTGAGGCGCTGCAGCTCATCGCCGTTATCGCTCTCTGGAATACGATCGGATAGATTGTGAATGCTAATCGATCGTGCAGTTTCTGTGATCTTGTCAACGGGCGAAAGAGCGCGCCTGCTTATCCAATAACCAGCAAGCGAAGAGAGGATAAGGAAGATCGGTACCGATTCCAGCAGACCGCGCAAGAATTGATGCAGAAGGACCCGGTTAGCCGCTTCAGGAGCCGCGGCGAAGACAAAGAGATTCTCCTGATTCACGCTGACCGGGCGGACGAGAACCCAGTATGGCTGTCCCCGGGATTCGACATGAATAGATCTTTCCGCGCTGCCCGGCTTTACTGAAGGCCACGCGAATGATTCGGCAGCAAGCGAGGGAGAAGGATACGCTTTGCTGCCGTCATCACGGAGCACCTCTGAGAGTCCATTACCAGTGGCACGAGCAAAGTCACGAAAGTCGTCGAAACGATCTTGCTGGGATGCGTTGAAATCCTTGCAAAGCAGATCCTGCAGACGATCAATTCGTCTCGCGAGTGTTTGATGTCTCTCCACAGTCAATGTTCGTTTTAGGTTGAACCACATTGCTGTTCCAAACAGCACCCACCCGGCGAAGAACATCAGACCAAACCACATAGTCAGACGCAGCGAAATTGAGAAAGGCCGCCTTACCATGGATCGCTCCGGAATGTGTAGCCAACCCCGCGGACCGTATGGAGCAACTCTATCTCCCCAGGCCGAGTTATCTTCGCACGTAGTGCTCCGATCAGCACTAGAGGCTCTCGAAGCTTACATCTGTATTGCTGCCCCACCCTTCGTTGATCAACATGGCATGAGGAACAACCGCCTTGCATCGCCGCATGAGGACCTCCAAATATTGAACCCACCAAAAATCCTTGTAGCGAAAGCAGTGGATATATACGCGGTGCATCGTGCCTCACAGCTCGACGATCTTAAGTTCGTCAGCACCGCGATACACAAGCCTCGCGAGCTGGAGCGATTGATAGACCTCGGACATAATCCGTGGGCTGTTAGCGCCTTCAAACTCCGACGCATTGAAGCGCGCAGTTCGCACGGCTGCGATGAGGGCGGCCATGAGCAGAACGGTATTGGGTGGAACTTCTCGGTCGGCCATGATTGAAGCTTAGGAGAAACAAAGGCGAAAGCAATCCACAACAGATTCGCTCTTAGGGACCTCACAGGCCGATGATGACGACGCCGTCATTTAGTATTGACGAGACCGTCAATTAGGCCGATACTCAAAAAGTCAGCGTATGAGCGGAGCGGCGTAAGCCGTGGCGCTGATCCCGCCAGCAATGGCCCCTTCCAGAGTGGAGGGATATCTAAGAGGCCCGTGCAGATTTACTCCAAAAGCCCCTATCAGTTGGGGTTTTTTGCGTTTTAGGCGTGAATGGGACGGTTATTGAGCGTGTTGTGGAGTATGACGTAGAAGCTAATAGCCATTCCTTTAGGTCTGCTGCTTCCGTAGTCGTCTTCTCGCATGTAGGCACTTTCCATGTGGAGAAAAATGCGGCCCGCCCCGGCTTTCAAACTCGAAAAAAACTTCGTACTCTTTCACGCTTCCATCGCTCGTAACCATCTCGATAGTGAAGAAATTGCCAAAACCGGTCTGCTGGCACTTGTTGGCTGGCAGCATGGCGATGATGTCAGGGAGCAGTTTGGAAAATTCCCACCGACCGACATCGAAAATGCGGGGGGCGCCCCTCGTGGTCAAAACGAAGTGTTAGATCGTACGCGCTTCCGTCTCTTGGAAAACCGCGCGTGAAGCAATGATGGCTAAAAGTGACGTTGACGCTGAACTTTTCAGCTGGCCACTTGCCTCTCGCTGGCCGTTCGAACGGTGCAGTGTAGGGTCGAAGGTGCTTGAGGTCATAAAACTTGCCCGATGTGTTTGAACTCGTTCCAATTCACATATTTCAGTATGCGCGGTCCCGACCAAATCGGCGACGGCGATGATGATCGGGGTAGCGTGCCGCGGCCCGACCACGATAATGCAACTTGCTCGACCAGATCGACGACGACGACGATGACGACCCGGTCGCGGTCGTGACCAACCAGACAATATGGTCTTGAGGTGTTCCCCCAACGACGGGGACCGTGTTGTTTTGAATCCAGCCCTAACTCACTGATTACATGGCTCAATCGGCGCAGACGAAGGAACAGGCGGCTTTTTAGGCCGCCGTCGCGTTACGCCTTCTTGGGAAGGTAGACTGCGATGATTGCCGTCAAAGCGGCGTGATGAGCGAAACGACGATCGGCAGGATGTCCTTTGCTCTGGCGCACTGCTCTTTCGTCCCGAAGATGCCGATGGCAGCAAGGGCGATAAAGAGGATGAAGAGGGCGACTAAAACCGCGACGAGGACTGCGCGGCCTAGCTTGCCGTTGTTGTTGGAATGAGAGTGTTTCATGTGATGTATCCGAGTTAGCTGTCCGGTAGGGGACGCCCTGAGCTGGCATCTGCGAACTCCCAAGGCTAGCGGCTGCATTCTTGGAGGGACCGGAGAAAGGAACGCATGGAAGGCGACGCCGCGGCGCGGCGGATTGTTTCTCTGGAGGTGCCAAGACCCGGAGGGACGTTAAGCGGAAGCAGAAGCCGTGCAGACCGCTAGGGGCGTGAGCTGGTTGATGGCAGCAGTCCACTCCCGGAGAGGTAAAAATGAGTCAACAGCACAGACTCTCGTTTGGGACGCTTGTACACGGAGAAGCTTAGCGGCTAGGTTCCTTCAGAGCGATAATTCGTTTGGAGCAAACAAACAACGTCGCTGGGGAAGATCGGTTCAGTCGTCTGCCTTCGCGCTGCGCCAGCCCGCGCCTGCCGTAACGATGAGTGTTAACCATTGCTCCCACTCCTTCACGCAAACACTCTGGCCTCAGGTGCGATCGACGGCATCCACTTTGCGAAGTGCTTGTTCGTTTACACTCAGCGTGCGTCGAACGAAAATCTGAATCGGTACGGTCTGTGTCGTAATGCGATTCAACGAACGGCTCGCGCTCCATGCCGCCAAGCCTGAGGACCTGCATCGGCTTTTAAACGTCAAGACTGATCGACTCAACGACATCCTGTGCCATCGTGAACAGCGTTACGTGAGTGAACAACTCACCATGTCGTACGACAGGAAACAGATCATCCTGGAGCGCAGCGAGCTCTCTGAAGGTCTGGGCGGCAAGTACGTCGATCTGTACGAGTTCCCGGATGGCAGACTGGAGGTCCGATCCAATGGGCATACGCTTCCCTACCGCGTCTTCAGCAAGGACCAGCGTGTTAGCCACACTGCGATCGTCGAGAATAAGCGACTGCGCCATGCTCTTACAATCATCAAGGCACAGCAGGATCTCAAGAACGAACCGAAGATCCAGACCAACAGCGAGAAGATCGGCTACAAGAAGAACCCCCGTCAAATCTACGGGGCGAATTACAAAGCGAAAGTTGAACCGCCGCCCGCGGTGGAAATGACGGGCTGATGGAAAGCAAGGAAAACAAAAAAAGCCGTTTCCCTCGCTTCCCACAGCCCTTGGAAATCGACAAACTACATCGATTCCCACATTACGCACCGCACGACTGCTACGGACATTTTAACTTTGCACAAGTCCGGACATCTGAACTTTGCACCAACAAATCGTCTGCGGCGGGCCGGCTCATTCGCAGTTGCAACCAACTGAATGGATGGAGAAAGCGAGACCATCCCTCCCAGGGTTCAGTGTTTCAGAACGAGTTCAATTCGATTTTGCGACGATCAGGAAGACACCAGAGCAGATCATTGACGCGGACACAAGCCGCCGCCAAGAGAGAGTTTCGCCCAGGGACATTCGACCAATGAGGACGGCCCAGAGCACGCTTGTCTCGCGAAGCGCTGATACGATACCAACGTCAGCGTAATGCATGGCCCACAAGACGACCGTGTATGCGACCAGCGATAAGAGACCAGCACCTGTTGCTCGCGGCAAAACATGAGCACTTGTCATGCGAACTCTAAACCTCAGTAGAACCAGAACGATCGGCATGAGTAGATAGCTGGCAAACACCCAAGCTGTATAGGAGACCGTGTTCTGCGCGCGTTGCACTCCCATGCCATCGACGACCGTATATCCGGCGATGATGGTTCCTGTAGCCAATGCAGAGAGCGTCGCAAATGTGATGGTCTTCCGTTTTCCAGTAGATAGAAACACTATTCCTGCGGAGATCAGCGCGATACCGGCGATCATGAAGGTATTCAGCCGTTGCTGCATCAGCAAGAAACCTCCCAGAGTTACAAGGAGCGGAGATACACCCCGAGCGATTGGGTATGCACTGCCGAAATCACTCATCTTGTAGTTCTGTAGGAGAAGTAAGTTATAGGCGATGTGAAGGACAGCGGAGAGTGCCACGCATATCCACGAAGCCTCTGCGGGAAGAGGGACGCAGAGGGCGCAGAGCAACGCCAGAGCGCCCATCACGAAGGACATGCTCGCCATGAACTGCGGCCGATCGGCACCGCCTTTTAGCTGGGCATTCCAGGTGGCATGAAGAATGGCGGCGAGAAGTACGAAAGCAATCGCGTATCCGTGCATCAAAGTTACCTCGGGATAGAATAAGGCAGACCTACGGCCTTACAACCACCCCCTCTGGCCTTCTATGCCTCGGGTGCAAGCCACATTGTGGCTCCTGTAGCGCTCGGTCCAGACCCGTTCATGACGGCGGAACCCTAGCCACCTCAGGTTGATGAAACCATCGTAGCGACACGACTCTCGATTCGCAACCGAGACTGTAGTTGAGCCGGATGGTCTTTCTACGCTCTTTCACTGCGCTTGCCGTACGCCAGGTAGAAACCCGCCGGAACAAGGAAGATTGTGAGCAGTACGGAGAGCGTGAGTCCACCGATCAACGCTTGTGCCAAGGGCGCATAGGATTCGCTACCCTCTCCCAATTTGAGCGCCATTGGCAAAAGACCAATCAGCGTCGCGAGCGATGTCATGAGGATTGGACGAAGACGAACGCGGCAAGACGTGACGATGGCATCACGAACGCCCCGTCCCTGTTTGATCAGGTGATGGGCGAACTCAACAATGAGGATGCTGTTGGAAAGCGCGATACCCGCGAGCATTACGACGCCCATGAGCGACATCACGTTCAGCGTCGTTCCCCACAGGAGGAGAGCGAAGATGACCCCGGCGATTCCCGGCGGGAGGGCAAGCAGGATGATAAAGGGATCAAGGAAAGAGCGGAACTGCGCGACGAGAATCAAGTAGAGCAAGACGATGGACAGCGTGAGGCCAATGGTGAAGCTCTTGAAGGAAGCGTTCATGGATGTCACGCTTCCGGTCAGCGTAACGTCGATACCGTGTGGCGGGTTCGCACTGTCCACGATTTTCTGAATTTGCTTCGAGATGGTTCCCAGATCTTCTGACTGTGGACGGACGTAGATATCGAGGTTCCGTCGAATCTGCGTGTGATCCATTTCTGTGGGCGCATTGAACTGCTCTATGTTGGCGACCATATCGAGACGCGTGGGCTGCGTGATATTTGCTCCGTGCAGCGGAATGGCTTTCAAGTCCTCAAGAGACTTGACTTGACCTTCCTTGTACATGACCGTGAGGAAGTAATTGTTCCCACTGTTTGGATCGATCCAGATCGACGGCGCGATCATCTGGTTCGAGGTCAGGGCCGTGATGATGTTTGAGACGGTTTCCTTTTCAGTGAGACCAAGTTCACTCGCGCGAGTTCGATCAATCGTGATCCGGAGCGAGGGATAGTCGATATCTTGGGGGATGAACACATCCGCTGCGCCACGAAGTTGGCGGATCTGCCCGGCGAGCTTCTGGGCTAAGGCGTAATCTGCAGTCACATCGTTGCCGGTGATCCGCACGTCGATGGGAGCCGGTGCCCCCATATTCAACACACCATCCACAAGGCTTCCTGAGGAATAGAACGTCTGGACCTCCGGAATCTCCTTGGCGATGGCAGCCTTTACCTCGTCGATATAGCGGAAGCTACTCTCCTTATGTCCCTCTGCCAACGCCACCTGGGTGAAACCGGTGTGCATCGCTGCATTTGGAGAGAAGAGCGCGGAAAACCCAGGATCGACGCCGATATTGGTCACCACGATACCCAGATCATGTTTGCTGACAACCCTACGAACGATGCCCTCGATACGCGCAGCCTCTTCTTCTGTTGCTTCGAGCTTTGTGCCTGACGGAGCCTTGAAGCTGATGACGAACTGTCCGGCGTCGGTGCGCGGGAAGAAAGAGAGCCCCATCACCGGGAAGAAGCAGAGAGAGAGTAGGAGCAGTGTTGCGCCAGCGCCCAACGTCAGCCACGGCCTTTCGAGAACCCTGGCGACCAAGCGGTCGTATCGATGCAACATGGCATCGAAGCCGCGCGTGAATGCGGTATTGAACCGCGACCACAATCCATGATGCGTGCTCTTCGGGTCTGCGGTGACAGCCAGTTCATCTTCCGTCGACTCGTGTACAACCTCCCCATGAGGGCTCTTGATGAAACGCGCACAAAACAGTGGTACTACCGTAAGCGCGACGAAATACGACGCGAAGAGCGAAATCACTACTGCCAAGGCGAGCGCTGAAAAGAGAAACTTGCTCACTCCGTAGAGCATGGTGACCGGGAAGAAGACAACGACGGTTGTGAGCGTACCTGCGAGCACCGGTAACGCCACTTCTTTGCCGCCGTTCTCCGCAGCGACGACAGGAGACTCACCCTCTTCCATATGGCGGAAGATGTTCTCCAAGACGACGACGGAGTTGTCGATGAGTCTGGAGAGCGCAAGCGCGAGCCCTCCGAGAACCATGCTGTTTACGGAACTTCCCGTGAGTTTGAGAATGAAGAATGTCGCTAGTAGCGAAAGTGGGATGGAGAAGAAGACGGCGACTGTGGCGCGTAGGCTACCAAGGAAGATGAGGATCATCAGGCAGGTCAAAAAAAGTCCGACTCCACCCTCATGTACCAGTGTTTCGATGGCTGTCTTTACGAACCGCGATTGGTCGAACTCAACCTCTGTCTTCAGAGTCGCAGGGACATCGACCAGCTTCTTCAGCGTGGCCTTCACTCCGTTGACGATGGCGATCGTGTTGGAGTCACCGCCCTGCTTGAAGATGGGCAGGTATACCCCACGCTGGCCGTTGACTCGAACAATGTTGTACTGAAGGCCGAAGGAATCCTGTGGCGTCGCGACATCACCCACACGTACCGGCGACTGGCCCGCCATCTTGAGCGGGACCTGCGCGATGTCTGAAGCGCCCTTGAGCATCGAGTTGGTGTAGATGTTGTAGTCGTAACGACCAATCTGCACGTCACCTGCGGGCAGGATCACGTTCGCATCATTGACGGAGCGGACCACATCCATTGGGCTAAGCTGATTTGCCTCCAGCTTGTATGGGTCAGCGTAGAGCATGATCTGGCGCCAGCGTCCGCCAAACGGTTGCGTCACGGATGCACCCTGTACGCTCGCTAGCTGGTTACGAACAAAGTTCTGACCAACGTCCTTAAGCTTGCTCTCATTCAGCCCTGAGCCGCTCAACGTGACCAGCGCAACCGGCGTGCTGGCTGCGTCTTGCTTCAGCACGATCGGAGGATACGTCCCCGGTGGCATATCGCGAAGATCGCTGCTGGCGAGTGAAGAAATGCTGGCTGCGTCCGCATCGGCGTCGGTGCCTGCACGGAAGTAAACCTTGATCAGCGAAACACCGGGCAACGACCGAGATTCCATATGGTCGATGCCTGCGGCCAGCGTGAACTGCCGTTCAAGATGGTAAGTGATGTTCGTTTCGATCTGCTGCGGCGGCATGCCGGAGTAGAACGTCGCGACTGCCACTACCGGGAGATTCACTGCCGGGAACATATCGACCGGCATATCTCCAACGCTCACCGCGCCAAGGATCATGACGACCAGGCATAGCACTACGATCAGGTACGGACTGCGGATGGAGAATCCAGACATGCAACGCTCACATATCCTTTCGTTTTAGTTTTGGCTGTTGTTTTCGTATGCCGCTGGACGTGCATCGACCTTTTCGCCATCGGATAGTCCTGTATGGCGACCCACGATGACCTTGTCCCCTTGTTGCAAGCCGGACAGTATCTCGACACGGTTTGGCGTCTGTAGCCCGACTTTCACCGTGACGAGATGCACAACACCGTCGCGGACGACATAGGCCTGCTGCACACTGGTTCCCAGCCCATCGACCGCATCCAGCGGAACACTCAAAGCTGCAGGGCGGTCCGCCAGATGGAGGTGGACTTCCGCATACATTCCGGGAACAAGCGTCCCATCCGGGTTTGGAACGTCTACCTCGGTGTCCATGGTTCGCGTGGCCATCTGCACCGAATCGGCGTATCGCGCAATTTTCCCTTGCAGGTGTCGACCTGTGTTGGTCACACTGACATCGACTGTCTGGCCATCGCGAATATCCGCAACGGCGCTCACGGGAACCGGAAGGCTAAGGCGCAATACATTGTTCTGCGCGAGGCGTACGACGGGCATTGCCTGTGTTTGTGAGGAGATGCCAGCCTGGATCATTGACCCGGTATTGGCATAGCGTTTGGTGACCACCCCCGCAAACGGAGCGCGGATCGTTGCATATTGAACCATCGCCCCGGCGCGGGAATACTCGGATTCCGCTTCAAGTTTGCTTTGTTCCGCTGACTTGAGACTGGATTTGGCACTGGCAAGTTGAGCATCAGCCTCAAGCTGCTTCGACTCCGCCACGTCGATGTCTTGCTTGGGCACCAAACCCTTATCGCGAGTGGCCACGTCCTGAATGCGCTGAAAAGAAAGCTTCGCAATATTGGCACCGGCCTGCGCCCGTTGCACGCCTGCCTGGGCCGTGGCAATATTGGCCTCGGCCGCAGCGACGCCGGCCTTCGCCTTGGCTAAATCATCCTGAATCTCGGGAACTTCCAAGGTAGCCAGAACGGCGTTTTGTCCCACATGACTGCCGATATCGACGTTAATCGCCCGAACGTAGCCGGCCACCTTCGCCATTACATCCACCTCTTGAAACGGACGGAACTCGGCTGATAGCACGAGGTTGTTTTCAAGATCCGCTGGCCCGGCGACAGAAACCGGAACAGTAGGTACGGCAGCCACAGGCGGAGGAGCCGACTTGCAGCCCTGCATAAGAATCGCGCCTGTGATAATGCCAGCAGCCAAGGCTCTTTTTGAGTGCTCCACTGATATCCGTCCTTTCAATTCAGAAGCCCCGCCGCGAAGTCGAGTTCTACCCGCCGCGCTAGATAGGTGTAGTTCGCGTCGGCGGCGCTGATCTCTGCGGAAGTCTCGTTGAGCTGCGCTTCATTCAGTTCCACGATGCTTCCGAGACCTGCCTGATAGCGGTCCTGTGCCAGTCGAAGAGCTTCTTTGCTCTGTGCAACAAGCCGGGCGGTCACATCGAGGCTCCGAAACGCTTCGTCTGCCCGATACCACCCATTGCGCACCTGCTCATCCACTTGTAGTCGCAGTTCCTGTGTATCGCGTGTTCTCGCCTGGGATTCCAGTTCGGCTTCAGCACGTCGGGCTGAGAAGAGATTCCCATTGAAGATCGGGATATTGAGATTGAAGCCGGCTGCGGCATAGTCATTGTGTAGCGTGTGATCGTGGTACGGAATCTGCCCTGCTGCGCCGAGGACATTCAGGGAGGGATAGCTAAGCCGCTTTTCCGCAAGAGCAAATTCTTTCGAAGCCTTTTCTTCGGATTGTGCTGCTCCGAGATCAGCTCTTTGCGCGAGTGCCTGACGCTGTAGGTCATCCGGTGATGGTGGGAGAGCTTCTCCACTGGGCGACACATCAGCAAGCGCCGAACGAATGGGCTGGGACGCTCCCATGGCCGTCGCCAGTATCACTCTCTCTTGGGCAACGCCGCTCTCCGCACGCACTACGGCGAGGTCTGCTTCGCTCTCAAGCACCTTGGAAAAATTCACGTCGAGCGTGGAACGCAACTCACTCTGCGCCAGAGCACCTAGCTGCCGTGAAACAAGCTGGCGATTTGCCTGTGCGGCTCTGGCTGCCCGTAAGACAGCCTCGGCACCCAGCACGCGAAAGTAAGCCTCGCGTACATTGAGCCTAACCTGAGCACGGGTCAACGTGGCGATGTCGCTCTGTGCGAGAGCTATATCGCGTGTGCTGCTCACTAATGCACTTGTACGACCGAAGTCCGTGACAAGCTGCGCCAGATTTCCGCCGTAGGCAAAACGGTCCGACAACGAAGAGGTCGTTATATTCCCCAGGGCGGTAGCTGTGCCGGTATCCGCGACCAAAGCCCCCGTCGCATTGAACTGCACTGTCGGCATCAGTCCGGAGCGCGCCTGGCGGATTCGCTCCGCCGAAGCGCGCACTCGAAGCTGCGCCGCCAGCAAACGGGGCTGATTGGTGACGGCGATGCTCTCGGCTTGCTCTAGCGTCAGCGTGGTAAGCTGCGGAGCCACGGATGACTGCTGTCCTGAGCAGAATGAAGCAGAAATCCCCAGCAGACATAGGATGGCGAAGAGTCGCAAGGTCATCCGGGCTTATCGCTCTAGAGACGCGGTCTGTTGCGGGAGAACTTCAAGCAGTGCAGTGCTATGCTTCCATATCTCTGGAGAACTATGCGTCGAAACTAGGGTCAACGTGGAGGGTTGCTCCGCTGTGCCGCGCTGAGCAAGGCTGACATTGGCAAATCCGTAGGCTCCGCAAGCTGAAGCAGAGAAAATGGCTACGGGCACCTCAACGTCGCTGCCATCGCACCCCCCACGGGGAATCAGGTGAGCATACACTCCATCGCGTTTGTTGTAAGCAACAACGTCGCCGTCCATATCGCGGACCTCCGACTGCGACGGTATGAGCTGATCGCCCCCGATTTGTGTTGTTGTAGATAACGGATCCATGTCGCTGGCTTGAGGTCTCTGTGCATCCCAGGTTGCAATCGGAGTGGCAATGGCTCTTACCGTCACATTCAGTGGAACTACCTGACCGTTCACCTGGATGGAATCGAAGTGAACGCTGAGGCTGGATACCTTCTGATGCGCATAGGGTGTCTTGTCATACGTAAAGTTGTTGGCACTTACGACATGCCCGAGGACACGCGCACCGGATGGGATGCTGCTTCCTCCGGGAAGCTGAACACGCTGAATCGTCTTCGCCTCGATCGGATCGCCGATCTTCGCATGGTTCGCACTGATTGTCTTGATAAACGTGACCGGCAGAGTGGCCGGAGCAGTAAGACTGGGGTTTTGAGCAAAAGCTACGCTGGAAGCAAAAACGAGAGCGGTAAGTGAACGAAGCATGAAACCTCCGGGGCGAAAACGCTTGACCGGAGTACACCAATTATTTCGCTTACATACCCTTACATCTTCCTGACATTAGGTTGGTTTCCCTTGCCGCCTGCACCCGACCTGCGAAATCATAGAAATGAGGCCGAATCGTTGGACGAACAAGCTCGCATTGTCATCATCGAAGACGACCGAAAGCTATCCGCCGCACTCGTCTCCGGACTTGAGGGTGCCGGGTACAAGGTAAAAGCTGCGTCGTCAGCCGAAGAGGGTTTCTTTCTTGTTCATCAGCTGCAACCCGACTTGATTTTGCTCGACCTTACGCTGCCGCAACGGAACGGTCTCGATATCCTGCAGCAGCTTCGCGAAGAGGGCGTGGATGTGCGTGTACTCATCCTTACCTCGCATAACACCATCGAGGATCGCGTCGCAGGCCTGAAAACAGGGGCCGACGACTACATGGGCAAGCCATTCTCCTTTCCGGAGCTAATCGCCCGGATCGAGGCGCTTCTTCGCCGTGTACTTCCGTCTTCACCACGACGGTTGACCATTGGTGATCTCGAATTGGACTCCTCCGCCCGAAGCGCCTGGAGAGATGGCCAGAAGCTGGATCTCACCGCCCGCGAGTTCGATCTGCTTCTTTACCTCTCCAAGAACAAAGGCCGGACTGTTTCCCGCGAGATGTTGGCAAAAGATGTGTGGCAGGAGACTTCGCGTTACACACCCATTGACAACGTAATCGACGTGCAGATGGCGCGCCTCCGCAAGAAGGTGGACGACCCATTCCGAGTGAAGCTCCTTCAAACTATTCGTGGAATCGGCTTCTGCTTGCAGGAGCCCTAGGATGAATGTCGATGCGCGTTGGAGCATTCGGACCCGACTGACCGCGTGGTATGTCAGCGTTCTAGCCGTCTTGCTGCTCGTCTTCGCAGTCATCGTATTCGTCTTTCAGTATGTGACTCTGACCCGGCAGATCGTTCACGACGAGATGCAAGACGCCGTCACAGTCGAGGGTCTCTTGTACTTCGATGGTCACGGCCAGCTGCAGCTGCGGCAGGACTACTACTCACGCCCGCAATCGCATCTTCTGGTAGACCGCCTAATGGAGGTCCTGGATTTGAATGGTGCCGTACTATATCGAAGCAATGCACTTGAGGAACAAACCCTGGGTGGCCCGCTTGTTCCCGGCGAAGGAGACGGTTCCTCCAATGAGCGGATCGTGCGTCTGCGAGACGGTTCGCGCGTACTGACGATCAGCCACATTCATGGAATGAATGGCCGAGATCTTGTCATTCGCGTTGGCTATAGTTTGCGCCCATTACGGGATCGGCTTTGGCAATTCGTCTGGCTGCTCGGGATCGCCTTGCTCGTGACAATTCTGCTCGCGACGTTCACTGGACAGTGGATAGCAAGCAAAGCCATGAGCCCGATAGGACTGATGGCGGACCGTGCTGAAGGCATCACTGCCAACAACCTTCACGATCGTCTCGTCGTCGCGAACCCGCGGGATGAGCTTGGAGCGCTAGCCGCTGTATTCAACCATCTGCTCGAACGTCTCGAACAGTCCTTTCAGCAGCTTCAGCGCTTCACAGCCGATGCCGCCCACGAACTGCGGACACCTCTCGCGTCGCTTCGGACAGTGGGAGAAGTCGCCCTCTCAGAACCGCGCTCTGCGGAGCAATATCGCGACGCAATCAGCAGCATCCTAGAAGAGACTCAACGCCTCAACCATACGGTCGACAGCCTCCTCCTCTTGGCCCGTGCCGAGGCGGGCAACACTTCGGCGACGTCGGAGGACATCGCTCTTGCTCCACTGACGATGGAAGTGATGAACATGTTGTCGGTCCTGGCCGAGGAAAAAGAGATTCAACTTCTCGTGCAAGAAGAGGCGCATGGTCTCGCGGTATATGGTGACCGTAATCTTCTTCGGGTTGCCATTATCAACGTCCTGCATAACGCCATCAAGTTCTCCCCACAAAAAGGAATGGTTCGAATCACTCTCGCGTCCGATGGCGCAGCGGCTACGGTCACCGTTGTTGATCAGGGACAAGGTCTTCGGGAAGACGAGTTTGATTCTGTCTTCGAGCGTTTCTACAAGGGACGTGGAGAATCTCGAAATCAAGGCAATGGTCTAGGCCTGTCGATTGTCAAACTTATCGTAGAGCGGATTGGAGGGTCGGTGCGCTTCGACCGCGCAGTTGAGACCGGAGCGTCGGTAGTCATACGACTGCCGATCGCCGCTGGAGCCATATGAACATCTGGGAATCGCTCAGCATCGTCGCCGTAGCCGCGCTGGTCGCCATATTCTCCGGGCCGTGGGCCGCCCTCACGGGATTCTTGAGGAGATGCACGTTCGAAGTCTTTGTCGAAAATGTGGGTCGAATGAGCTACAGCGTGGCCCCAGCTTTGACAGTCTTGTTGCCCGTTGCCTTTCTGTCCCTTTCGCTATCCGTGGTGATTTCGTATCGTGAAATTCCGAATCTCTTTTACCTGACTTGGCTGCCCTCGTGCTGTTCACAGGTTCTCTGCTCGTCACGATAGTGTTTGAAGTTCCCATCGTCGAAGAGATCGTGACATGGGCGGCTCTCGCACAGCCGGGCGACTGGCATCGCACCCGTAATAGGTGGCTCAATATCCATGTCTTCCGAGTTGCGCTCGGTTTCACAAGCCTGATTCTTCTGCTCATCGCCGGTGGAATTCAGACACTCGCCGTCCTACGCCGTTGAACACGAAAGCCACATCGACTGAACGAATTCCCGATCATCCATCGGCAGGAGGAAATATGACAAGCAGGATGCTCTTTGCGGCTGCGGTACTTTGACCGCATCGTCGATTCGGAATGAGCGCAATCCACACCGGATCTGACAGCTCTCAATGGGCTCGCTCCGGTAACGATCCTGTCGAAGACTGATGCGGGTAAAGCGGCCTTGGGAGCAAACTATGTCGTCACGGGTGGGATTCAGGCCGGAGCTATCGTGTTGCCAACTCTGCTGCTTTTCCCGGAACAACAACAGCAGGCTCTGCGGGATGTCTTCTCGGGCTGAGGTTTTGGTCTTTGTAACCTATTAATTTTGTGTAGCTTATCTTGGTGCCGGGAGGGGGGGTCGAACCCCCACGAGGTTGCCCTCGGCGGATTTTGAGTCCGCTGCGTCTGCCAGTTCCGCCATCCCGGCTCTGCACTGCAAGTACAATGGATTTATTACTTACGCTACATCACTGCAGGGCTTCAAAAGCTCCGGTGGCAGTTATGGTGGCACCTTCGCTCAAAGCTCTATCAGTATCGCATAGTCGCTGCACTGGTGCTAGGCGATGTTGGGCCTAGATGCGCGTAACGGCAGGTGATCTGAATCGTCTTGTGCCCCATCAGTTCCTGAACGGTACGCAGGTCAACGCCAGCCATTACTAAGCGACTGGCAAATGTATGTCGCAGACAATGCCAAGTAAATCTAGCAATGCCTGCCTTCTGTATCGCAGCCTCGAATCACTCGCGTGGTTTCGACAGTTTGTGACCGTAACGGTTTAGAAAACATGCTCACTTCCATTTCCGTGGGAGTGGGCATGCGGCAAAGCTGCGACTGCTGCATCATTGAGTTCGACGTGTCGGATTCCTCCATGCTTGCTCCGCGGGATCGTAATGAGCCTCGTTTCCAGATCGATGTTTTCCCAAAGAAGGTTGTACTGTTCTCCCTGTCGCATTCCAGTGTTCAAAGCGAGGTTCAACTCTGGGATATGGTGAGGGAAGCACTCATTTACGACTTCTCTGAGCTTTCGCTCTTCTTCCGGCAGAAGGTAACGGATCACTGCATTATTCTCCCGCCGCGGCCGCTCCAGACGCGCAGGATTTGTAGGGATCTTGCCATTCTGAACCGCGACCCGAAAGGTCAAGGACAGCATCGTACGGTACCGATTAAGCGTTGAAGGCTTCAAGGGAACATCTTCGCCTCGAACCCGCCGCGTCAGCTGGTTGAGCCAGCGCTCGATCTCCTGGGGCTTGATCGCCACGGCTGGACGTTCCCCAAATTCTTTGAGGATCGCTTTCATCCGGATGACATCGTCCTAAAATTGCGGCGTTAGAATACGTCGAAGAAACACTGACCGTGATCGAGTACGTCGATGGCGTGTTGAGGATGAACTCTGAGCGGCGGTAAGGTCACTAACGCGACTCCAAAGCTAGAGGATTTCGTGTAGGGAAAGGGTTTCAGGGAATGGTGCGTGGTTCGAAGAAGACAAAATCGAAAATCTACGCATTGTGTGCATTAGCGACACACACAGCCTCCATCGCAGGCTGGAACTGCCGCCTGGCGACATCCTGATCCATTCCGGCGGCTTCGATGGAAAGTCCGTGGAAGATGTAGATGACTTCAACACCTGGCTGGGAACGCTGCCCTTCCGCCACAAAAATTGGTCATCTGTGGTAATCACGATCTATTTTTCGATAACGCGCCCAAACTTGCCCGTGCTCAAGTGAGTGAGGCCACTTATCTTCAGGACTCTGGGGTAAAGATCGAAGGGCTGAACTTCTGGGGATCTCTGGTTAACTCCGTGGATGAAGGGTGGGTTTTCTCGCGCGAGCGATTAGTGAAAATTCGCAAACACTGGGATTGCATCCCCGACGATACCGACGTGCTCATCACCCATGAGCCGCCCTATGGAACTCTGGACAAGAACGACCTTTTCGGCAAACATCATGGCTGCCAGTATCTAACCGGCGCGCTGCTGCGTATCAAGCCAGGCTCCACATCTTCGGGCACATTCATGGGGGATACGGTCACGAACTGGCATGGGACCGCACGCTTATGGTCAACTGCGCCGTCGTAAACAATGACCGCCGCCTCCCAATCCGCCTACTGTAATAGAGCTTCACGTGGAGTGAGCAAGTCACTACACCAAAATCGAAAACCATATGCTAGGTGGCGGGAATGCGGACCGCAACTCTCTTTTGACCTCCTCGTCAAAGGTTCAATGAGTTCTATAAAAAGGGATGTCAAGGAAAAAAGTTCCCCTCGACCGGAGGCCGAGAAGATTTTTGTCTCGAGATCCAGCCCACTGCCTGTGAGTGTGCC
>Ga0193742_1000490_pt1 | contig 26309 bp, 31 predicted proteins | sample L2c1metaG_FD_165511 | JGI IMG/M metagenome (GOLD analysis project Ga0193742, IMG submission 165511) | Soil microbial communities from a riparian zone of the East river system, Colorado, United States - L2c1 | ecosystem: Environmental > Terrestrial > Soil > Riparian zone | place: USA: East River... | reverse complement strand
TGGTGCCGGTTGAGAGGATTGAACTCCCGACCTTCGGTTTACAAAACCTATTGCCTGTAAACAGGGATTGCGTGAAGAGTTCAGGAAAGGCAAAATTTGTTGACAGTATAGTAGGTTAATAGGCATCGCCGAAATGACCCCTTGAGGGACGGACCTCGGATCACCATATCTGAGTATCCCAGTGTATCCCCAAGGGCGCTAAAAATGGCAAGTAAGCGGTACGCGCTGACGAAGGACCTGCTGCAAGATGCAGCTCAAAAGCGGGACGATGATGCGGAGTGTCAGTTCGCCATCGATAATCCCAGGGGCCTAAGCATCCGCGTTAGAGGCGGAGAGGTCGCTTATTATGTTCAGGCCCGCACGCGCGTCCAGGGCGTAAAGTCCACGGTCGTAAAACGGCGGCTTGGCGCGGTGGGAGATTTCACGTTCGCCCAGGTAAAGAAGATCGCCACCGAGGCAGTATTTGCCATCAAGAACGGGCGTAATCCGGACGCAGTAATCGAAACAAGGCTGATGGGTGGCGACGAAAAGTCCGTTGCTATCGCAGTTGACCGAGCTGAAGCCTTAAAGGGCGAACTGTGGAGCTTCGAAACGCTGATCACTCAATACGCACAACGAACGAAAAGCTCGAAAGAAGCGGCTCGCAATGAAGCACCCAAGTTGCGCTTGGCGCCTTCGTCCATCCTTGAACTCGAGACACGGTTGCGCGACAGGCCCGAAAACGCCGAACTTAAAAAGCGCTATGTGAAAGAGCTTCGCCTTGAGGATCTTGAAGTGGTTCGCGATCTGATCGAGGCAAGCGGCTCGGGTCCCTCTGCCGCAGCCAAATATGCCGATCTCGCAAAACGGGTCCTACGCTGGGGTCTCAAGCAAAAACGGCGCTTCACCGGTCTCGAGCCGACCGCGACCTGGTGGGAGGCGTTATCTCATGAGTACGAAATGGAGGATCGCTCCGGGCGCTATCTTACCCCGGCGCAGATCGGGATGCTCATTGCTCTTCTGGAGGCTGTCAGGCCTTTGGGAGGCAACAGCAACGACGCGGTCCTTGGTGCCTTGCAGGTTTCTTGGATGATCCCCCAAAGGAGCTCCGCTTTGGTGAATATGCTCGCCTTGGGCTCCGATCGTTGGGTTCCGGATCCCGCTCCGGAACGCGTCGGTTGGCGCGTTTACACCTGGAAACCGGATGAGGTAAAAAACAAGCGTGAAATCAAATTGAGCATTCCACCCATCGCGATCGAGATCCTCGAAAGAGTAGCTCGGTATTCGAAGCAACAGTTAGGCGCGGTCTCGACCTGGGCGTTTCCACAGGATCGCAATAAATATCTGGTGCGCGCTCACACCGGTAAACAACGTAATAAAGTCGTACCGGTGCACCTCGATAAGGCGATCACGCCTTCATCCCTCAATCATGCCCTTGACGCTCTGGCGGGGCGCAAACCGGGATGGCCTGATCTCCTAACTATCGTGGGGCTGCCTAACAGGATTGGTCCTCATGACGAGCGTCGGTCCGTCACCAGTTTCTTTGAGAATTTCGGCGAGGGCGCATATGCGTCGGCGCTCCTGGATCATCGCGTTAGCGGTGCCGACAAGATGTCGCGCGAGGTCGCCGCCATTACCCAATCCGTCTACAGCGCCGCCGACCGGGTCGTATTCAAGGCTGAAGGCATGTTGATGTGGATGGATGCGGTATTGCCGGCCTACGAAGCTGCAAAGAAGGATCCTCGTTTGGCGAAGGCGGTTCAAATGCGAAAGGTCGCTTTGGGGAAAGAGTCGTCGAACGAGAAGACCAGCGGACGATCCAAGGCGCGTTCCGAGGGCGCGCTTGCCTCGGCTTAAGCTTCGAGAATCATAATCTGGGGGCGCCCGGGAGGGCGAGTCCCGCCCTCACTACCAATAGTCAGGTATCTCCGAACTGCCGAAATTCTATAATGAAAACAACGGAAGCAGCTCCTTTCGCCAAGCGGCGTGGCCTGTGTCTCAGGTAAAAAGATGTCATCATCGCCGATGTTGACATTGTCAGATTTTTAGTAGATATTTCTGACATGGAGAATCGGCCATGAGCGATGGTCCTCACAAAAGTCTGCCGATGCGCAACGGTTGGCGAAAGTTGGCTGAGCGGGGCGCCAACACCCATTTCGACGCGGACGAAATCGGCGCGGCTGTGCCCGACGCAATCGGAGACGACTGGGTGCAGGAAGGCTGTGACCAAGCGGTGCGTGAGCTTCGTCAAATTCTGACGGACAACCGGCAGGGTTCTCTTTTTGATCAGGCACGCGAGGACAGGGTTGAGGCCTTGAAGGGTGTATCTGCGCAGGGCTCTCCATTCAGGCGCATGATCATCGAGAGCATTATTCAGGCATCCGAGAGCAACCCTGATCCTGCAACCGCATTGCGGACTGGGGTTGAATCGGCATTGGCGCAACGTCTGTTGCGCGGCTCGTTTCAGGTCGAAGAACATTATTTGCGCAGCGGAGATGCTGCGGCGTCCACCATCCGCGCGCGTATAGCCGAGGGCATAGCGAAGGTACCGCCAGCGTCCCTCGCCGATCATTTCTTGAGTCCAAAGGGCTCACCCTCGCTGCCACATTCCGAAAAGCGCGATGGCCTGGATGATGGACCGAGGCTGCCATGATGCTCGAAGAAAATGATCTGCCTGAAATCAGGGTGAACGTCATCGAGCGGGCTGGCTCTGCGCGCAAGCAATGGATGAACTGCCGGATAGGAGAGCATCTACAATTGGAGACTGACAATCTCGCTTCCTATTTCTTTGCGAAATGGGAACCGATCGTTTTCGATCTTCTGCTGCTGGCCGCCGCCGTCGAGTTCTGCGACAAGGTGAAGAAGCGACCCAAACTGGCATGGGGCCGCAGCATTCATCTGCGTTTGCCGGTCCATGAAGTTAGTGCTTGGCAAAAGGCGAGTGTTGGCGAAGAACTCATTCGCGCGCTTGAATTGCTCACGGGCGACCGCTGGCAGATTGAATTCGTTCAACGCAGAACGGTCGCGCCTGCGCCCCAACAAGGCATGCTCCCCCTGGAGGATAAGGTCGCGGTCATTCCTTTTAGCGAAGGGCTTGATTCGAGAGCGGTCGCCGGCCTGATGTCTCAAGAGCTCGGGGCTCGCCTTGTAAGGGTCCGGCTCGGCACTAAGGCAACTGACCGGCAGAAAGACGACCAAGGAAGGGTCATGCCCTTCACGACCGTGCCTTATAAAGTATCGTCGGGTGCACTCCGGTTTCCGGAACCGAGCGCGCGTTCGCGCGGCTTCAAGTTTGCGATCTTGAGCGGGATCGCCGCCTATCTCGCAAATGTCCGGCGCGTGATCGTCCCCGAAAGTGGTCAAGGAGCGCTTGGTCCAAGTCTTGTGACCGTTGGCCAATCTCACGACGATTTCCGGAATCATCCGGTTTTCACCAGTCAGATGTCCAGTTTCTTGCGGACGCTGATTGGCGTGACCATCACGTACGAGTTCCCCCGGCTTTGGTTCACTAAGGGGCAAACGCTTCAGGCCTATACGGCGCTTTCAGGAAGTCGCGATTGGAAGACGACGCGCTCGTGTTGGCAGGATAACCGCCACGCGTCGGTCGAGGGAAAAAGACGCCAATGTGGTATTTGCGCGGCATGTATGCTGCGCCGTCTGAGCGTGCATGCGGCAGGGCTGGAGGAAGACGAGGGAATCTACCTCTGGGAAGACCTTGGCGCGGAATCCTTGGATGCCGCAGCGCCCGCCGGCCTGAAGCGCATCGAAACCGCACAAAGGCATTATGCGCTTGCCGGTACGCTTCATCTTGACCATCTGGCCTGGCTCAAGCAATCCCCACTAGGGGCGAGCGTTATTCGGGCCAATGTTTTAAGGCTCGCGGAGTCGTTAAAGAAACCCACTGCCGAAGTGCAGAACAACCTCGACAGCTTGCTGTCGCAACATCAAAAAGAATGGAAATCGTTCGTGACTTCACTTCCTCCGGCCTCCTTCGTTCGCAAATGGACGGCACTACAATGACGATGCACTACGACCAGCTCTCGCCGCAGGAAATTGGCGAGCGGCTCCGTATGGCACGCGAAGCCGCCAAACTCAAACAGGCTGAGGTGGCCGAGAAGCTCGGCGTCGCTCGCACGACGGTTGTTTCGATCGAAAAAGGCGAGCGCCGCGCCCGTTTTGATGAAGTGCGCCGTCTGGCGCGTCTCTACGACACCTCGATCAATGCGCTGCTGCGTACGGGCGCTGTCGTAACCGACCTCGCTCCCCAGTTTCGCAGGCAGTACGACCGTGTGGATGCTGCTGCAGAGAAGGCTGCGAATCTTCTTTCTGAACTCGCCCAGGCAGAGGTCGAGCTGGAAAATCTTCTCGGGGTAAGGCGCACGTTTAACCTCCCCCCAGAGCGACCTATTTTGCCGGGTGATGTACGTGCGCAGGCCGAACAGGACGCGTTGGAGTTACGTCATTGGCTTGGCTTGGGCGCTAATCCTGTCAAAGACATCATAACGATATTGGAATTGCAGCTTGGCGTCCGGGTGTATGTACGAAAACTCGATGCGCGGATTGCGGGGCTCTTTGCCTATGATGAAGCGGTTGGGGCGTGCATGCTCCTCAATGCGAACCATCCGCGGGAGCGTCGCATGCAGACGGCTGCGCATGAGATCGGCCATCTCATCGGCACGCGCCGACGACCGGAAATTCTCGAAACCCGGGAGGTGGGAAACTCTCGCGAGGAGCGCTACGCAAACGTGTTCGCGCGGACCCTCCTCACCCCAGCAAGCGCGGTTAAGCTGAAGTTTCAGGAGATTCTAGCCGGTGCTGAGCGGTTCACTCGCCGCCATGTCGTGGTTCTGGCCCACTTCTTCGGCGTGTCGCGTGAAGCCATGGTTAGACGGCTCGAAGAACTCGGGCTCATCCGCCAAGGGACCTGGGAGTGGTTCGATGCAAACGGGGGTATTTCCGATGCGCAAGCCAAAGAGGTCTTGGGCGACCTCTTCGGGCAGGACGCTGCCCGTGATGATGCCGGTCGACCAACCACGTTGCGGCTGGCCCTTCTCGCGACCGAGGCTTGGCGTCAGGACCTGATGAGCGAGGGGCAACTATCTCGCCTGCTTCATCTTGACCGGGTGGAGTTGCGAGAATTGTTCGACAGTCTGCAAGCGGAAGGGAGCGAGCCCGATGGGGCCATCCTCCCTCAATAACCTCTTGCTGCCTCTGATTGTTGACGCAAGCGTGGTGATCAATCTCAACGCGAGCGGAAGTGCAGCTGAAATTTTGAGAGCAGTGCCCAATCCGGTGCTCGTCGTCGACGTGGTCACCGACGAGCTGCGAACGACTACGCGAAGCAAGCGCAATGATGCGGCGCTGCTCGCAAGACTCGTGGCCGAGGGGCTGATCGCAGAAGTGTCGATCGGGGATCTGAGACAGGACCACTTTGAAGGGCTGGTCTTGGGCGATAATGCCGACACGCTCGACGACGGCGAGGCGGCCACCATTGCTTGTGCCTTTGAAAAGGGAGCGGTCGCAGTTATCGATGAACGAAAGGCGAAGAGAATCTGTCGAGCGCGGTTTACGCAACTGCACGTCGCATCGACGATTGATCTGATCGGGCTTGATGTCGTGGCGTTCTCCCTGGGGCCCCGGTTGCATGCAGAATCCGTATTCAAGGCGCTAATAGACGGGCGAATGCGTGTCTTGCCCGAGCATTTGGATTGGGTTGTTGGCTTGATCGGGATTGAGCGCGCAGCGCAGTGTCCGAGTCTGCCCGGGCATGCGCGTGCGCGGGCATCAAAAGCTCTCCTCGGATAGAAGCTTTCATCCGATTGACCCCTTGAGGCCCATCCTCGATCGTCGGTTCGGCATCTCAATTCTATCTGTTCAGCGCCGACATGAATTCCTTCTACACGCGGTTCGAATATCGATCGAGTGCGGTGATCTCGCGGCAATGGATATCGATATCGCTTTGGTAGATTTCCTGCCGGAGATAGTTCAACTCCGCGTCGAGTTCAGCTTCTTGCACATCAATATGCCATGACCGCGGCCGGCCATCGGTGCCGTCGTTCCAGCGATAGCGGCGGCGTTTCAAAGTGTCCTTGAAGTGGAAGGGGGCAGCTTCAGCCCAGACGCGGAACGTTTTGCGGCGGGCCCGGTCGAGCAGGGCACCCAACGCGGTCGCTGAAGTGGCCGGAAGCCGGCCAGCCAGAATTTCAAGGGTTGCGTAGCAATCGTCCAGGGCTCGGTGCGCGTCGTGAAAGAACCCAGACTCCGTGAGCAAGTAGGTAAGCTTGGCGCCGCTGAAGCCGTGCTTTTGCCAGTCGATTCCGGTCGCAGAGCAGGCCCAGTGCTTGTGCTGAAAAATATCCCATGATCGTTCCGCAAATCGCCGATCAAAGACTGCGGCGTGGGCAATAACGATATTCGCGTCGGAAACAAATGCTTCAAGCGTCGCCGTGTCGATCTCGTGCCCGGCGACCATCTCATCCGTAATGCCCGTCAACTCGATGACCTCTATTGGGATCGGCGCCGCCGGCTGGTTGAACGCCTGAAAGATGCCGGTTACGCCGGTGACTGCGCCGCAGCCCGAGTAGCTGAATTTGAGCATTGCAGCTTCGATGATTTCGTCCTTGGCAAAGTCGAGACCGGTTGTCTCGAAATCGACGATAACCCCGATTTTGTCGCCGGGGCTGGCCGGTTGTGACGTTGGCTGCCGCGGCACAAGGCGTCGCAAAACTTTGTAGTCGCCCGTGGCTTCGAGCCGGCGAACAAGACTTTCGGTGTCTTCGTTATGGTCCGACAAACGATCGAGCTCGGCTGGGTTACTGGAGCTTTTGAATTTCAAGGTGCTACCAAGCTGGAAGAGGTCAAAGGCGGCGTGTCGGCGTCGGCCTGGGTTTGACCTAACGCCGCTCGGATTGGATCGGGGTGGCGGGAAGCCGGTATGTTCACAACGGCTTGCGGGCATAACGGCGCTTGTTTCAAGACGGCTTCGATTTCGACGCGGTCGAGGTAGCCTGCGGAAAACAAGGCGGCAGCAAGCGCATCCAACGTACCCCGGTTCTTGTTAAGGATGTCCAGCGCCGTGGCGTAGGCGCGATCCATGGTGGATGTGACGGCAGCCCGAAGCCGGTCAAACGCCAGGAGGTCGCGGGGGTTTAGACCATCAGGGAGACAGACCAGGCCCAGGTTGCCAAGGCCAAAGGCGGTCTCCAGCCGTATCGCCAGGCGCGTGCAGCGATCCAGGTCGCTACCCTCGGTGCCGCCGGCGCCGGCAGTCACCTCACCGAAGCTGATTTGCTCCGCGGCGCGCCCGCCGAGCAACGCGACCAAAAATCCCTCCATGGTCGTTCGCGTCTCTGCCTGCATCTCGCCGAGCTCGCTTTCGGCAAGGCCGCCAGCGCCACCGATCGAAAGTGCGGTGGGTTCGGCGATACCGAGTGCGAGGAGGACAACGGCATGGCCGGCCTCATGCCAGGCGACACGACGGCGGATATCCTCCGGCCAGTCGGGTTCCCCGCCGCGTACTGCTTCAAGTAGATCCTGAAGCGTGAGGGCGCGGCCAGCGGTGCGCGCCCCGCGTCGTGCCACGCGGACCCAGCGTTCGACGTCGGCGCCGGTATGGCCGCGCGCGGCCAGCGCCGCGGCGCGAAGGTCGGCGCCTTCGAGGTCTGACCCCAAATGCATCCGGAAAATGCCGACTAACGCCGGTACGTCGGGCAGGGGGATGACCACGTGGTGGTCGAGACGGCCCGCGCGGACGAGAGCCTTGTCCAGTCTGCTCGGATCGTTACAGGCCGCGCAGATGACGACGCCATCGCGCTTCTCGTATCCGTCTAATTGTTCGAGGAGGCAGTTCAGGACGGCGGTAAACCACGAGTCGTTATGACCGGCGCTGCCGCGCGCCGGCAGCGAATCGATCTCGTCAATGAACACGATGCAAGGACGATTGGCGTAGGCTTCGGCGAAGACCTCGCGAATCGCCGCCGTAACACGTCCGAGATGACCATCCTTTTGGCTTTGCCACGCCGAGTAGCTGGTCGCGATAAAATGCACTCCTGCCTCACGGGACAGCGCGCGGGCAAAGGAAGTCTTGCCGGTTCCTGGCGGTCCGGAAAGCAACAAGCCCTTCGAGCATGCACTCCAGGGCAGCTTGCCCTCGGCGTATGCTCGAAGATCAGTCGCGAGATCAAGTCCCCAATGTTTGGCCTGCCCGAGACCGTACATTTCCGAGAGCAGGGGGCCATCTTCTTGCCGATGCTGGTCAGTCAATAGCTGTCGCAGGCGCGCCAACGACCGTTCGGGGCCGAGGTCCGCGCGGACCCCGATCGACAGCACTTCCAGAGTGGCCCGACTGGCGATCTTCTCATCGAGTTGGGCGGACGGGTGCTTGCCGGTGATGGCCTCGATCACGGCGCCGATGGCGCGCGCATCGAGTGGCGCCACGACGATCCGGTGCTCGGCGAGGCTGACGAGCTCACGGGGCAACAGGCTTAGATCGGAGGTGATCCCGATAATCGCGCAACGCAGTTGTATAGCGGCGGCAAATGCGGCGCTGTTAGCTGCAGTCTGTCGGGACGAGGCTTCGTCCGAACTCTCGAAGATGGCAACAGTGCCGGTGGCGGCGACGGTCGTTCGCTTGGCCAAATCTTCGCGATCCAGCACCGGTGCTTCGAACCCAAGAACCTGTTTGCGCAATACTTTAGTGATCACCTCGACGTAATCGGGATGGGGTACCTCGATGATTGCCAGCGTGTCGGGCTGGCGCAGGCAAGCGAGCACGTCGCGCGACGGTTCAAAAGCCCTTCCAAGCAAAACCGCCGCTGCCGCTTCGTCGGGGTGCAGAACCGGATCCGCGTCGCGTTCGAACTTGTCGTCGCTCTCGTCTTCGAGATCGAGAGAAAACTGGTGCGATGCGAGATCGTGATCTCCATCATCGGAGAGGGCGGGTCGCAGGCGAGACAGCCTGCCGCTCGAACGCAGGGAATGGAGCAGCACTTCGGCGATGGGCCGGGCCGACGCCGCAAGCATGCGGGGTTTCATCATGTCGGGGCTCCGACATTGAGATTCGTCTGTTTGTGCCAGACTTTGGTATCGATATGAGCACCGGAAAGGATCTTGCCTGCAATAGCCATGCTTTCGCAGTCAAGGCCAACTCGGAGGCGCGCGCGATCGCGGACGCCCGGCGTCGGGTCCAGAATCTCGCGTGCCTCGATCGCCCTGCGGCGCCGCAGGTTGTCGGTCGATAGCTTCTTGTCCAGGTAGGAGTAATCTGCGCCCGGCAACAAATAGAAGCGCTTACCAACGGTGTAGCCTTCCGCTTGCATATCTCCGTAGTTCAATTGCATGCGAACCGCATCTTCCGGAATCACCATCGTTTCCGGATCGAGCACCTTCACGTCGTGCAAATTGCTGGTCGCCGGGAAGCGCATCGACGGGCTGGATTGCACCTGCTGCGCCTCGTCGAATCGTTTAAATCCTGCCATGGACAGCAGGATCCGAGCATGCACGACGAGCTGATCGTGGTCCGGAGACCGGGCGAGGCCATCGCGGCCAAATGGCCGAAAGCGGTTGGCGAGTGGCACTCCCAGTTCAACAGCGGTTTCGATCAGCCACGCCTCGATCAGTTGAGCGTCGAAATTTCCGAAGCGGGAATCGTTCGAGTGAATGAGATAGACTTGGCTTGTTGGTTGGAGTTGGTCTGCAACCCGGTCTCCGACGTCGCGATCGTTCGTGCCACTCCCGAGGTAGATGGGCTGCGTAGGCTGCGTCTCAACCACATATGCCATGTGCAGCGAACCGACTCCGGCCTTCATGCGATTCAGGCCAGAGTACGGACCTGCACTCACTCGCAGAATCGATCCCAGCGAATCAATGTCACGCCACCCAGAGACGGGGCCGTCGACAAGAACGGTGCGTACCACAAACTTTAAATTGAGCTGGGAAGAGCTCACGATGAATGATCCATGTCGGTAAGCGACCGTTTTGGGACGAAAATCCAAGTTTCAAGTTGAATACTATATGTATCCGACTTGATTGCAATAGCCGTTGACACGCGGGCGTCGTCTGTCCGATGCATGGTTAATGTATTCGAAACGCCAAATCGCGATCTGGCCGACGCCACGCTTAATAAGGGCGGCAAGGGGTCTTGTGGGAATTGACCAAGGGACTCTCGCAGAGCAGGCGGGAGTGACAAGACTGACAGTCATCAAGATCGAAGCGGATGACAGCGATCGGATGGACCCACGCCGACTTAAAGCGCTTCAGAGCCTGCAACGTGTTCTTGAAAGCGAATATGGGATCGAATTTGTTGCGGTTTCGAAGAATGCGGGCGAGGGCGTGCGTTTTCGCAAATAGTGGTTTCGCAACCAGCGGCGTGTCGATTGCTGCCCCGTTGCCGCTATAGGAAGTCGTTGCGTTAGTTCATTTATCGCCGACTGAATTCAGCACGTCGCGAACCTCGGCCGCTGCTGCATCAGGGGAGACCCATGCTGGCGGGTCTTCACGGGCGATATCGATCGCTCGCTCCCATGCATGCGGATCGGCGCGGTCCGCCGCAGCAGACGGCCAGACGGTGTCATCACGGCGGAGTACGCAACGCCCAATGTCGTCCACGTCGGCAGCAGAGCCTGCCAGAGCCACTTGGAAGCTCTGGCACTGATGCGATCGCTGCGAAGGCAAGAAGCGCTCCTCCGAGCACGCCTGCCGACGACAGCATGATCGGACGGTCCGCCATCCGGTCGAGCAGCCGGGGCAGTAGGATTTGCCGCGGTCATGGACCCGCCGCCGAAGCAGGCCAGCGCCAGCGCAACGTCGCTGTCGGTGCCGCCCAAGACGCTGCGCACCAGAATGACGGTGTTCACAATCACCATAGCGCCAGCGGCGGCATCCGATCGTCCGAAGTGAGCAGAGCCGGCGCTCAAGGCGTTGCGCAATTCATGCCGTGCACAGCAGCCGAAGTCGGTCTTGATGATCCCTTCGACCCATTCAAGGCACTTCCAGCTTCAGCAAAACTTCTTTGAAAGTTACAAGATGAATTTGGAAACCTTGGTTTGGCTGCTGCCGCCTATAACGCGGGCAGTGGCCGGAGCCGGAAATGGCTTTCGGGGCGCCGTGCATTACTTCGCGAGACGCAGGATTACGCGCGTATTTGGCTCCAAGAATCCAAGATCGTCTCCATGCAATCAGAGTTACCCCGGGACGCTCCTTGTGAAGGCGTGGGCGGCTTGTCCAAAGCAAAGGAGGTCGCAACTCCCTGTTGCTTTGGCTTCTTCCATAAATGACACAATCAAGAATGCCGCGCGAGAAGTACCGGCAGAAGTGCGACGTATAACGGCAGCAGCCGTTGAGGCTTCCAAAAAAGCAAGGTTGTGACCTTGCTTAACAAGAAGATGTTGGTAGTACAGTTGGCCAGCAGCCGGAGGGTGTCCCGACTTGCTGCGCCCAGTCGGCAGGAGGAAAGACGCGCCTGCGTACTGCTGAGACAAATCGTCGTTTGAGTTCTCGAACGAAAGCGGCAGCGCGATCACGCCAAACCGACGACGTGATTCGGGTGCGTGATTGGGGCCGAATGGTTCATCGGCGACAGGGTCTTCGTGCGCAGTCTGCCGAGCAATTGAGGCAAGTGTTTCCAATCGAGTCGAGTACGTTGCGAACCTCATCGACTGCGTCATCCAGAATGTGCGCGCTGGGCAGATCCTCAATGCTGATAGTTGCAAGGCCCGACCGCAGACTCGAGCGAACGGCCGCTTGTGGCGCAAAGCTGCCGGTCACGGGCATGTCCGCTCCTGGTGGCACAACGGACCTGCCACACCGGCTGGCAGGTCGCCTTTTGACCCAAAGCGGAAACTGAGCGGCACTGCTTGTATGAAGAATGTTTTAATGGTGACGGTGCGGTTGTCTCTTATCTAAACAATGTCTGCAGAACAAAAGAACAAAGGAGACAACCATGAATCTTTGTCATGAAGCGGTGGATGTCGCTGACCCCCAGTGGACAAGGAAATTCGCGCAAGAGGCTGCCGATCATAAGGATGTGGCCGCCCCAGATGATTTGAGTGTCGTTTTAGGGTTTACGCAGATGCTGTCTGGCGGCGGCAACGAGGATGAGGTGTCGCGCCTCGCAACCGATCATGGCTGGCTCGACGCGAGTGGTCAGCTCACCGCCCCCGGAAACCAGCTTGCTCGCGCGCTCCTGCAACAAAGCGGAACGCGAACGATATTTCGTGTTTGGTGAGCCTTTGCCCTCCCACTTCAGTCGCTCGTCCACCACACTCGTGCGAGATGGAAAAGTGCCCGTGGCCTCTTCCAAACGAAGGCCGAACACTGACGATTTGCCGCAGTTGCGTATGGTGTGAATCGACGCGGCGGAATGACGCCGCCCGGATTAGTGATGTCGCTGCTCAATGGCATAATTCGGTATGCTGGGCGTGTGAAGGAATAAAGGGATGGCCAGCGGCCCCTCTGAAAAAGGTCGTACGGTCCGGCTTTCGACCGAACTGTTCCAGCACATCGAGCTCGTCGTCTACGTGGCGCTCGGCATACTTTTGTCCGTGACCGCATTGCTCTCGCTCGGGAGCGCAACGCTGCTTCTGTTGGAGGGAATGCGTGACTGGAGCGGCACCCGCGCGATATTCCTTATCGTCGATCGGTTGATGTTCGTACTCATGCTGATTGAGATCCTGCATACCGTCCGAGGTTCCGTCCGTTCGGGTACGTTGACTCCCGAGCCATTCTTGATCATAGGGCTCATCGCTTCGATCCGAAACGTTCTCGTCATCACGCTGAAGTCATCGGAAATGACCTCGGAAGGCCACGGGTCAATTGAAAGCGGGATGTTGTTCCGTTCCTCGATTGTAGAACTGGCAGTCTTGGGAGTGCTTATTTTGATCTTTGTGGTCTCGATTTATATGCTTCGAGGGGGGCCACGCCCTGACGGCAGCGAACGCGCCTCAAGCTGACGAGGACCGCTCACCACGCGCGGGAAATGAGAGCAGACCGGCACGGGTCTAATGATTCCGACTTCCGATTTTGGCACGAACCGGACCTCTAGCGATGTCCGCAGTTCGGTCGCTATCGGTAGGAAAGCGGACATCGCTTGGACAGCAGCGATTGGCCCGCAACGGACGTCCAGACAATCGTTGTCCATAGTATTTTTCCGGAAGCAATCCGGCTAAGCTCACCTTCCTGCCAGGAAGTGAGCCGTTTTGTCTCTCGATGCTGTGTAATAATCACCCAACGCCCAAGGCGGGACCGCACATGCGCACGCTGATTGCTGCATTCTTGTTGGCGATGGCCGGGCCAGGCGTGGCGGCCGAAATTGTCGTGACCAATGGCGATACGCTTCAATTGGATCGGACGATCTATCGGCTGGATGGTATCGATGCTCCCGAGATTGACCAGTTGTGCCTCGACCGACGCGGCGACGTCTGGCCGTGCGGGGCTACGGCGCGCGATCGATTGAGCGGGTATATTGGCAGCCGTGCCGTTAGTTGCGAGGACAAGGGGCCTGACCCGATCTACAAGCACCGACGGATGGGGATTTGTTCGATCGAAGGCGAGGCCACGACACTCAATGGGTGGCTGGTTCGCGAAGGATGGGCCATCAGTTTGGAGCCTTCCGCAAAGGGTCGTTTTGCGGTCGAGGAAGCTGATGCAAGTGAGAACCGGCGCGGACTGTGGGAGGGGTGTTTCGCACAACCGCGCGACCTGCGAGGATGGAATCCCAGTGGGGCACGACTTGTTGGCCGCGGTTGTCAACCTGCCCATCAGAACCGGACGCGCGATAAGCTCTTCCGTGTCGACACCGCGATGCCGCCGGGATGCCCGATCAAGGCCAAGCTGGCGTTGCGGGCCATCGGCTATGAAGGCATTTATCACCCGCCGGCCTGCGGGAGCTAGGGACGCGTAAAGCGGGTTAATCGGTGGTTTTGCTCGGAGGAAGATGCGTCGGCGGAGGGATTTCGCAAGGCGCTGACTTGTCGATAAGCCGCGCGCTCGACAAAGTTACGTGTTTTTCGCCACGCCAAGGGCGAGTATTAGAGGACCGTCAAGCTGATCAGTCTTGGAAAATGACCGCGTCGCTGTTTTCGATGGTCGCACTGTCAATCGCCTGTTGATTGCTCCGGATCAGCGACGGACTTGTCCGCAACAACGCTTGGCGGCGGTGTTACCGGCACCGCTCTCTATCACTGAAGCAATTGAGCGCGGCTGGTGACTTCCGGTTTTGGCACTTTTGAGACATGCCCGGGGTCCGCGAGTGTGTCTGCTTGTGGAGCTAGACCGGAAGTGGGCGCCACGCGGTCAAACCGACGCGAATGACGCAACTGCGACATCTGCGCGATCTATAATTCCGCCAAGGCGGGTACAAAAAAAGCCCCGGACGATGCCGGGGCTTGAGTTACCGGGATTTCGAGAAAATCAGAACTTCCCGACGACCGGACCACCCCAGTTGAAGCGGTAGTTGATGCGAGCGGTGATAAGGTCCACATCTTGACGGATAGAGTCAGTGCGGAATACGCCGCCGACCGGTATGACAGCGGCACCCAAAACACCTGTCGACGTGAAGTTGCGACTATGGTTACCCATGAACAGGTGATCGTACTCGATCGCAACCGACCAATTCGGTGCGAATCCGAATTCGAGGCCCGTTCCGACGACACCACCCCAGCGTGTTTCACTCGCCGAATCGAACAGCGCGCCTGTGGCGGTCACCGTACCTCGGTACTTGTCGTCGGTCACGGCCGCGCCGCCCTTCACATACCAAAGGACGTTGTTCCAGGCATACCCGACCTGGCCGGTGAACAGGCCGAAGGCTTCAATCTTGGAATTGTTAGTCCAGGCGGGAATGAAAACGCTAACGTTAGATCCTTTCAAATCAGCCCAGTTGCCCTGCGCTTCGAGACCGAATACCCAACCCGCGCTCTGCCAACGGTAGCCAATCTGACCGCCAACCACTCCGCCAGTCGCATCGGGGGATGCGCTTATGCCCCGCATCTCACTCGATCCGGTCCATTTTTCTACCCTCTGGCTTTATGTTGCCGGATGTCTAGTCCTGTGGAGCGTCTTTACACTCATTGTGCTTTGGATCCGGTGGCGCTCGGTGCTCGATCTGTGGCTGATGGTGGTGATATGCGCGTACGCGATAGAGATCTATCTGGTCGCGTTTCCCGGTCTGGCCCGCTTCAGCGGCGGCTGGTATGCGGGCCGGGTCTTCGGGTTCGTGTCCGGCAGCCTCGTCCTGTTTGTCCTGCTTTACGAGATAACGACGCTTTACGCGCGGCTCCTCCGCGCGGTCTTCGCCCAACGCCGCGAGCGCGAGGCGCGGCTGATGACCGGGGACGCAGTGTCGGCTTCGATCGCTCACGAAATCAAACAACCATTGTCTGGGATGATCACGAATGCCGATGCGGGCTTGCGCTGGCTTCATCGCACGACGCCTGATCTTGATAAAGCGAAAGCGTCATTCAAGTTGATTATCTCTGATGGTCATCGGGCTGGGGCGGTGATCGAAAGCATTCGGGCAATCTTCAAGAAGGATACCCGGAATAGAACTTCGCTCGATATCAACGAACTCGTTGGGGACGCCCTCGCGCTTGTGAGCGACGAGCTACAGAAGCACCGCGTATCGGTCCAAGCCGAGCAGAATGAACAGCTGCCGCGGGTGAAAGGGGATCGAGTCCAGGTGCAGCAGGTGCTCCTGAACTCGATCACGAATGCGATCGATTCGATGGCGGCCAAGGATGGGTCGCGGGTACTTTGCGTGAGGTCCGAGGTCTACGACGGCGGGGGCGTAATCGTATCGGTAGCGGACACCGGAACAGGAATCGGACCGCAAGAGCTTGAGCGGATATTCAATCCACTATTCACTACAAAATCGGGCGGTATGGGGATGGGTCTGTCGATCTGCCGTTCGATCATCGAGGCCCATGATGGCCAGTTGTGGGCTGCCCCGAACAAGCCCGAGGGCGCTGTCTTTCAGTTCATGCTGCGTGCCGACGGCGCGTCGTCTGTTGGTGCTTTACGACGAGAGCACCCTCGATGACCTCCTGCCTGGTTCGCGCTTCTGATGCTGATGAGATAATGCGACGATCGCACCGGCATCCTTCGGCTCGATCGGTGCTTTGTAATCCATGCGCGCGTCTGCCATCGTCGGAAGCTGTCTATTCCTTCGTCCTTGCCGGGCTAGGTGTGGTGCCAACTCAAGGCTCCGTCGCTGGAGAAGTCGACTCGCGATACGCCCATCTCGCGGCCGAATTGCGGTCGGAGTTACGCGCCCTTTCGCGGTGTCGCCGAACCCTCAAGTGTGGCCAACATAGTGCGCTCGCTTCTTCCGCGGAAGCAACGACGCAACAGCGATACAAATTGCGCGCGTCACTGCGTCGGGAAGCGCGACTCCAGCAGGTCAAGCTCTCTGACAAGCTTGCGGGACGTCTCGTCGGAGAGCTGGCGGGCGCGGGCAATACGGTAGATTTCGGTCCGTTCGGCACGAAGCCCGATCAGGCGCAGCCTCCGCTCGATCTCGTCGATCTTGTGCGCCAGTGACGCGTCTTTGTAGCTCGCGGAGCGACCATCGATCCGTTGGCGATAGAGTTCCATGATATGTACCCCAGCATCAGTATACAGATCGGCGTCGCTGCGGCCTTCCCCCATCTGATGCTGCGCCTGCTCGATCGCCTTAATCGCCGCTCCCGCAGCGGCGATGCGTGCTCGATCTTCATCTTCCTGTTGCGACGGCTCTGGTGGCAATTCGAGTCCCCTGAGGAGAAACGGCAGGCCGAAACTTGCCGAGATCAGCGACACAATGATTACGCCAGCAGCAAGAATGATCGCAAGGTCGCGCGCGGGAAATGCGGACCCATCGTTCATGGTCAGAGGCAGTGTCAGCACGCCGGCGAGTGTAATTGTACCTCGAACGCCGGCGAGCGATGTCGCCGCGATCAGGCGCCAGCCCGGTACATATGGGTTTCGACCCTTCAGCGCCGCCCGAAACAACGTGAAGCGCAAAGATGTCCAGACCCATGTGAGTCTCAACACCGCAAGGGTGAGACTGATGGCAACCACATACACGATGAGCCAGATCGATTCGTGGTGTCCGGCCTCACGCACCGCCCGCGCTGCGCCGGCGACGAGTTGCGGAAGCTGCTCGCCAAGCAATACGAAGATGATCCCACTGGCGGTGAACTGAACAAGGTCCCAAACCGCGCTACGCCGAACCCGGGTGATGGGAAGCGCCTGACCGCTCTGTTCGACGTAGCTCATGGTGATGCCAGCCGCGACTGCGGCTAGAATGCCGGAGCAATGGAGATGCTCGGCCAAAAGGTACGCCCCGAACGGCATCAAGAGGCTGATCAGGATCTGCGAGCCCGTCTCCTCGCCGAAATGCCGCGATACCCAGTTCTTCGCGATGGACGCAATCCAGGTGACGCTTGCACCAATGGTGATACCGCCGATCGCAAGCCAGAGAAACGTGCCGGCCGAGTCGAGGAGCGAAAACCTTCCCGTTAGTGTTGTGGCAACGGCGAAGCGCATGCATACAAGGCCGGAAGCGTCATTAAGCAGCGATTCGCCCTCAAGAACGTGCATCAATCGCTTGGGGATCGGCCCACGGGTAGCGATCGCGGAAACGGCGGTAGCATCGGTGGGTGAGACGATCGCGGCAAGCGCGAAGGCGACGGTCAGCGGTATCGCCGGGATCATCCAGTTGATGAGATAACCGACGCAGACGACCGTTAGCACGACGAGGCCGAGCGCCAGCTCCAGGATTGTCCCTTTGTCGCGGAACAACCCTTCCTTCGGAATACGCCAGCCATCCAGAAAAAGCAGCGGCGGTAGAAACAGAAGGAAGAATATATCCGGCTTCAGTTTGACTCCGAGATTGGCCACCGAAGCAACGAATGCACCGAGCGCGATCTGAACGAGCGGCAGCGGAAGGGGCACTGGAGACATGCGTGCGAGCGCCGCGCCGACCACGACGGTGACCAGTAAACACAAGGCAACGGCAATCGCCTCCACGGTCTACTCGCGACGATCGATGTCGAAGGAAGCCGGGCGCGTCAATTTCCCTCTCCTGCTGCTTATGCCGTAGACCAAGCAGGCGGCACGAAATTGACTGGGCTCGATCGGCCGGCGCTTGACCCCTGCGCAGCTCGATTCAGCAGGACGAAGCGCCGTGTGCCGTCCTCATCGAGCAAGAATCGTGGGATGCACCCGACCATGTTGGTATCGCGCACCAGTGCGAGGCGACAGTTGTCCAGGATCAGCCACTGCCCGTCCACACGCGCTGCTACGACCGCATGGTCTTCCTTCGGAAGGATGTTTCGCAAGATGACGATCTTCACATCGTCATGCGACAGGCCTGCCTGCAGCAGCGCGACATACTTCACGATCGCATAGTCCTCGCAATCTCCGCGATGGGTTTGCAAAGTCTCGAAGGGAGGACTCCAGTGGTCGGTCACGCCCCATTGCGCCTCGTCGCTGGTGGGCGTGATTGCAAGATCAACCGCCCGATTAATCAAGCCGACGCGGGCGCGGCCCGAGCGACCGGCACCTTCAGCAACGATAGCCAACAGGTTTTGTGCGATGACGGGACATGCTTCATGCGCGCGGCAGCGCGCCAACACCTGTTGTTCGCGGTCTATATCCGCTTCGACGGCCTGCCATTTCGCGGCGACTTCTCCGGCGACGGGTTCGGTGTCCATTCCGAATAGCGGCGGTGCTTGCTGATCGCTCACCGTAGTAACGTCGTTGCGTATTGCCTGCGGCGAATCGTCGGTGAGCGCGGCTGCTTCCAGATAGCCGTCGTCAAGCGGGACGGCGTTGTCGGATTGCGGAGGCGGCATTGCAGTTGAGGCCGCGATCATGCAAGCGCCGATGACAACACATACGCCAAGGTATATTGATTTTCCGTGATTCAGGTTTGATAAGACGGCCCACATAACTAGACGATACGGTCACGTTTCGGATTTGCCGTCGATAGCTCTTGCATTTTCGGGTTGGTCGCTGCGGCAGCGACGGGCCCGGCCGGCCTTCGTGCAAACGGCGTCACGTTGACCCGTGACAAGGCGATTTCCGAATCCGGACTCGGACCAGCCTGGATCATGCCATCACCGCGCATCGAGACCTCCGCAAACGGAGACGAGGCCGCACGCTCAAGCAAGGCCTGGAGTTTCGGATGTAAACCCTCACCACGCGATGCTGCGAAAACGCTGAATTGATGGAAAGAGGTCATGACCAGGAATCCTATCCCACTCCCGTGATTGACAAACGCTTGACCACCCTAAGCGGTCCCTACGGCTGTGCCTCCAGCGAGCACTGAACGCCCGTTTTCGGCGGCTCAGGAACTTGCCGGATTTGGAACGTCCGGTTACCAAGGCAGTTGCCGACACGTGCAACATCTTGGAGATCAGGGAGAGATAAGGCGCCGAGCGGGTTCGTCGACTAAAAACGAATTCATTCTAAGCCAGATGCCGCGATATCCACCTTCTGAATGCGCTGGGAGCGCTTCGGTAGCTTGCCGAATCTGACATTCAATTTAGTAGGTGTCGGCGGCTCGCGAACCTACATGAGCTTCATGCGCTTTCAACACCCACGCAATAGGCTGTTGGGGGTTGGCAAGCGAGCTGGTCAATTTGAGCCCTATAAAGGCTAATTTAATGGGGCGGGATCGCTGCCGGCTTACATCTGGCTCAAGGCATCCTAGCACTCGGATCCTGACATTAATCGCACCTGTCCAATTCGAGCTGGTCGACCCCGCCAAGCCGAGCTGGCGCAAGCTCTGACCGGCCGTGCGTAGGCGAAGGACAAGATGCGCTCGAGGTATCATGTCAACGTCTACCGTTTCCGCACTGAATGCCCCGACGAATCTTGCTGGAGAGGCTCAGGACAGGTTTGCACAGCCTGCAACCGCATCTGCTGGACTTCTGGCACTTGGCATTGTTTACGGCGACTTGGGAACCAGCCCTCTCTATAATAACTTGCAAACAATTGTGCACATCATGGGAGATCAATTCACGCCCAAAGCAGCACTTGGTTCGCTATCTCTCATCTTTTGGGCGCTGATCATCACGATATCGATCAAGTATTGTCTATTTGTAATGCGCGCCGATAATCAGGGTGAAGGTGGGATTCTGGCGCTTGATCCGATGCGGCCGTGCATCAGCCGTTGCTGTGGCTGCACGACGTTTTAACTTCTCAACAGTCCCATCGTTCCTCGACGCGGACGTCGCGCGGCCGGCTGATTTTCCATAGCTCCGATTTCGATCAGCCATTCCCGGTCTCGCGCCAGCAGGCGGTAACAGCTGGCAATACTGGAAAACCGTGCTTGCAGGACCGGATCCTGCGTCGCGCCAGCCATCTGCTCGAATTCCGCGGCTTTTTCCATATATTCGGCAGCGGTGCGCTCTGAATATTCCTTAGATTCTTGGTGTCGAGAGATGCTCCTGTAAAAACTACAATCCTTGTTGGCGGTTCCTGCCATCAGGGCATTTGGACTTCGCTCAAAAGGCGTCCCTATCACTGTCCAGCGCAGGGGTGTTGCGCGCTGAGCACATCCGCCTAAAAAGTGTTCACGCATGTTCACGAGTCGGCAGACTCTCGCGGAGAGAGCGAGATAGCATTGCGTTTTCACGAAATTCCGTTGCGTCTCGGGGCGTGTGGTGAGTTTTCAAATTACAGTATTGAAGGTATTGGCAGGTCATCCGGGTGGCCGTGCCTCGATCGCCGACCTCAGGCACGCGGTAGCCATCCTAATTTCCAGCGGATCCGACTGGACCGACCGAACGAAACGCCTTGCTGCTCGCGCCCCAGGCCTCGATATCTTCAGCCAATCATTTGTTCTCCGGGACGACGCGGGCTGGCAAATCACTGATGTCGGTCGAGCATTTCTCGCTTCAGTCGAAACCCCGATCCAGATGACGGCCGACAACGAACAGCGGCCGGAAGCCGTGGCGACGTCAGTGCCGTTGCCGGCATCACCCCCAATAAGGCTAGTTGCCGTAAGCCGGCGCGGCCGGCGTCGTCGGGCGCGGGACCGGATGCGGTCCTCCGCGGTCGCATAATTTCTTGCAGTGCGCTCCACAACCAATCTAGGTTTGTCGCATCGTTTCAAAAGGGAGTGGGGACGTGGCTACTGGTACTGTGAAGTGGATCAACCCCGTGAAGGGATGGATTTGTTCAACCGGACGCGGCGGCAAAGATGTCTTCGTGCACATCTCGGCCGTGGAGCGGGCCGTGCGAAGGTTAGCTATGAGGAAACCAAAAATCCCGGCAAAACGTTCGCGACTCGATTCATTGCGTTCCCTTATTAAAAGAGGAACCAACATTGGCCTAAAATTGCTTGGTTGACTCCGCCCACGGCTGGCGCCAATCGCAGTGACACGTTTCGCATGGCTGCGTCATCGTCGAGACGTGAGGCTGTGGCCTACCGCCGCGCTGCGAGCCAGTTCGAGGGTGCCCGCTTGCAATGCCGCGCGCCTCTCGACGGAGGCGTGATTGAACAGTTCGAGCACCAGGCCAAAGGCCGCCAGTTCCGCTTCCTCGATGGCGCCATCATCGTAGCATTCGAGCGTTTCACCGATGATGGCGTCGACCTCGTGCTGCATCGCCAGCAGTTCCTCGTTGAAGTTCGCGGAGCGCACCCTGGAAACCATGGCCAGGATTCTGTTGCGATGCGTGGTATTTTCCTCTCTTTCGTCTCGATTCAAATAGTGACGCAACCAGGCGCCGGCCGAACCGATCCCGGAGAGAAGCAGCAGCGCAAACCAGAAGTAATCGCCGTACCTGTCGAGGAAGGTGCGCTCGGTGCCGTCGATGACGGCTGCGGCACCCCGATGTACCGGCAGCTCGGCGTCTTTTTCGGTGTCCGGCTTGGTGATGTGCGCAGCGCCAGGCACTTGCCTGGCAATCGTCTGACGCAGGGCGAATAGTTGCCGGAAAAATGCCGCCACAGTCGTTTCAGACGAAGCCTTCCGCGCCACGATCAGGTGGCTGACGCTGACGGTCTCGACCTTGTCATCCGGCCAGGCCGGATTCGCATTGAAGACGCTGGGTGGAATTTCCTCGGGTTCATATCGCGGGTGCTTCAGGGCGATGGCTTCCGATGCCTCGATCGCGAGAAACTTCGGCTCGCCTCGCGCGCGGGCCGTCGCGGCGATGGCGTCAGAGGTGATTTTGCTGTCGAGCGGACCGACCGACATGAAGGCATCGAGGGTCGGGTCGCGCGCCAGCTCCTCGATTTGGTCCGTGCCAAATTGCGTAACCGCGACCTTGTCCGCCTCCACGCCGGAGGCGCTCAAGATGACCCGCAGCAACGCGGCGTTCGCCGGCGTCCGACCGATCACGCCGACCCTGTGCCCTGTGAGATCGGCGATCTCCTTGATTTTCGGCGCGGGCTTTCTTTTGGAGTTCTTGCCCGCAAGTCCGGAAGGCGACCACAGCACAACGAAGTTCTTGCGCACGATGGCGACGGTTTGCGCGTCGGCCGGCATCTCCAGATCGCCACGACCGACCGCAAGGTCAGCCTTGTCGGCACCAAGCAGGGCGAGGGCTTCGACCGCGCCGTCGGATGTGATCGGAGACAGCCTGACAGTCCTGCTTTCGCTGGCGAAGGCCTCGGCCATCGCCTGAATCACTTTGTGATCGTCGCTTCCCGGCGGTCCGACGGCAATCCGGAGAGTTACCGGCCGCAACGCATAATACAGTGCGCCTGCGGCGGCGCCAAAAACAAGAAATCCAACGGCCAAGACGAGCAGTAAGGAATTGCGCCTTTTGCGCCGTCGGCGGGCTGCGTCACTGGTTTCATTTATACCATCGGACGAGGACATTGCCGCTGCCAGTCGGAGATCAAAAGCGCTTGCTGCTTTGCAGGAATACCACCTTCTCCAAAGGTCACGTCGGAACAGCGGCCCTAGTTTCCAGTGCGGGCAGCCGCTTCAAGTTCGCAACGCTTCGGGCCGATCGGCCGGCTCGCCCCAGATGCCCGGGCCTGTGATTCTCATCGCGCCAAAGCCAAGGCGCTTGATCTCAATATCGCCGCCGATTTTGAAGGTACCGGATTGGGAACTAATGCTCGTCATGGTCGCGTCTCCTGATCAAACGCCAACAGGTCGATCTCTTGTGCGACGACGTAGGAATGCATTTCGCTAACACCACTTAATTTGATGTTAGAAAAGCGACTAATCCTTCAAGCGGCGTGATCGGCGAGCCGATAGGATGAAATCAAACGCCACTTCGAAATCACGACCCCGCGCCCCTGGCTTCTGCTTTCAAGGCAATGGTGTGGCCTCCATCAATATGTTGTCGATCGGGGCTTTGTCGGGTTTCTTCGATACCAGTGGCCCAGTCGATGGATGAGTCCGCTCCTCGGCGCAAAACGGTCGGTTATGATACCTGACCCGAGAACTGAAAATGCGATCGGATCGGTGTGCCCTGCAGGCACCGCCTGTCCGTCTTCCTCGCTGGTCAGGTCGCCGGTTCGGCCGCGTCTACCTTGACGGCCCGGGACGATCCGGAGCGATCCGTCCGGAAGCGGCTGTTGCAGCTTCAAGGCTTCGACGGGCAGCGTCGTCGGATGATCCCGATTGCTCTTATAAAATGCAATTTAGTTGTACCGGCTGCAACCCGCTCTAGATCTAGCTCAAACATCTCAAATGCGAAGCAAAAGGAGTTTTCATGTTCAATGCTTCAAGTAAACTTGCCCTCGCACTCACCGTGATCGTGGGAATATCTGCGTCTGCATCGGCCCAAAGCATCATAGGTACACCGATGGCTGGATCGGCCGGTGCGGGAAATTCGGCCATCAACGGTATACCGCCCGGCCCGGCAAACCCTGGCGTGCGCAGTGATCCAAGCGGTGTGCGCAATACCGTTAGAATGGCTGCGCCCCGGTCATCTTCCTTCAGTGTCCCCAAGGTGCCGCACTTTCAGTGACTTCGACCGGACACGCCCGGCTGCGCCGTATGCGGTCGGCCTCTATATCGCGATCGGCAGGACCAGCTCGGATGGAAATCGTAACGCAATATTCCTGTTGCTGAGGTATGGCGATGCGTGACGAAGCTGGGTGCGTGTCCGGTGCGGGCAGCCCGCCGAAGCGCTATGCAGCTCGCGCCAAGCGGCGCTTTCGAAATACATTGCAGGGTTTGTCAGCATTTTTCGTCGAAGGCTGCTTCGGGCGTGAAGCGGAGATTCGACGAAGCGTGCGGTCTGGAAAGTGCCAAAACACGAAATCAGCCCAACGCTGTTAGACGCGCGCGCCGTGCGTTTTCCCGAGCCGCGCAGAGGTTCCGCTTTGTCGCTTAGGAGCGCCGTAGCGACCTCGCGAGCGTCTTGGCGAACCACAGCGCCAACAGCTGATCGATCGATGTCGCCAGGTAGCCGCCGCGCGAGGTGCCACGTTCCTAACACTCGCGAGGCACGCAGGTGGTCAATCGTAAACCTAAGTATCATCGCCTCAAACAAATGTACGGCACTGATGAACGTCTGTGCAATGGTCCGATCCGGCTCTCCATGATTGATTGTAGTTCGACGGCGTTATGCCGTTCGAACCGGGATTGTGGAGGCGAAATGCTGAGCAAAGAATATTTGGCCACGGCACGGACCATACTCCGGGCGGCCCAAACAATGACGGACCAACACGTTGCGAATCAGCTCAAGGCGCTTGCCGAGAACTATGAGCGGCGAGCTGAGAAAGCCGCACACGCTGATGCGGCCAAGGCATCGGCTCAATCAGCTGCTCGCGAATGTGGAGCACTATCATGAACGTCACCATCCAGAAGCTTAACGGCCTGTGGCACCTCATCGTCGGGTCGTGTCAGATCCGGACTCCGTTCCTGGAGACACAGAACCGCGCGCTCGTCGTTGCCTACGCCCGCGGGGTCTACCCGGGCGCCAGGATCTTCGAACGCGACTGAAGATGGGAATGTGGCAGCGCATTTGGCGTGGCCGAGTCTGCCGCTCCTATGTCTAGTTCACAATAGGTAAGGCCGTCGAGCCGCCAAACTCCCGAGACCGCGTCTGACCGCTGTGCAGATCATGAATTATAGATAAGGAGCCGATGACATGAGCGATGATGACGAATGGACCAGCTATTCGCACTGGGGCATGTTCTCACTGGAACGAGATTCCTGCTGCGATCAGGTCCAGGCGCTCGATAATATCGCAGCGGTCGAATTGATCTAGCCAGACAATTCACGCTTCGACTGCAGTTGCTAGCAAACAAACACGACATGCCGGAGGTCAGGCTCGTGCGCCCTAAGAAACGGACCGCATTTATCAAGCCTTCACTACTCATAGAGGCTGCCAGCCACACGGCGATGGGCGTTGCCGTCGGTCTCGCCTTTGCGTTTCTCGTCACTCACATCACCGCGTTGGGCATGGCGGCCTTGATCAATTACAGCCCAGCTTCAGATGCCGTTATGCTAATGTTCGTGGGCACATGCGCGATAACCTTCGGTATCGGAGCGACCTTGACGGGGTTAGCGATCACGTTGACTGAAGATCCTGATACCACGCGGCGCGAATAGCCTTTGCGGTTAGTTTTACCGGCCTGCCCTCCGCACTCCGTCTGGATTGCCGTAGTTCGGATGCAAAAAACCTGATCCGTCCAGCGGTATGTCCCTGTCGTCAGGAACCGACCAGCCGTGTCCGGATAGAGAAACGTTCCAGACCGGATGCCGGAATAAACACCGCAATCGAATGCAGGAGAAAGGAAAATGAGGAAACTGATCTCAATCAACTAGGTTTCACTGGACGGCATCATGCAGTCGCCGGGCGGGCCGCAGGAGGATCCGAGGAACCGATTCGAAGTCGGAGGCAGGATCGTTCCGTTGTCGGGGGCAAAGCAGACATCCATAGGCGCGGGCCCAAAAACCGACCTTGCATGGATGACCGCCGCGCAAAATGGTCATTCGACAAACCCGGCTTCCGGATCTCCATTTTGCGAAGCACAAATCCTCTGATTCCGGTCGGCGAGTCTAGCTTGCCAAAGTGAGATGCCCCCGGGGGCAGGAAGCCTGGCGTGGCGCGGGTCGCGTCTCAGGTCGCCCTCAGTATTGTGGGAATCGCCATCATGATCGCCACCGCGACTGTCATGACCTGGAACGCCAAGCAGGATCGGCCGCGACCAAAGCTGTTTTGAGGGACTATCAGAATAAGATCGTCAAGCCGCCGTTGTTGATTTTCGTCCTTCCTTTTTCTCTCAGGAATGGCCGCTTCTGGCGAAGCGGACATTCGATTGCTGGCGGCAGAATATTATGCTCGATCATCCCCGGCTTCGCTCTGGTCTCGATTGCCACAATTCACGCCATCTTCCGCGCCGACAGGCCCTGCGCGAACTGTAACTCGGTCAC
>Ga0193742_1000489_pt1 | contig 26322 bp, 21 predicted proteins | sample L2c1metaG_FD_165511 | JGI IMG/M metagenome (GOLD analysis project Ga0193742, IMG submission 165511) | Soil microbial communities from a riparian zone of the East river system, Colorado, United States - L2c1 | ecosystem: Environmental > Terrestrial > Soil > Riparian zone | place: USA: East River... | reverse complement strand
AGGCCGTGACGACAAATTCCTCAAGGCTGGTACACGTCGCTGGCTTCGACGCCGCCTTCGTGGTCGCGGCGGGCACAGCCTTCGTTTCCATGCTGAGGTCGCTGGCCAACGCATTCGTCGCGCATGCAGCGCTCGCTAGTCCGAAAATAATCGATGCGTAGACACCAACTTTTTTCATGCCGCCACCCTCCCGAATAAAATCGGTCGTGAAGCTCTGCCGTGCCTAAAATTAACGCAACGCTCGCATTCTGTAAATTCGCAGAGCGCCGCGCAGCCACGATCAACAGCAACTGTGTCTCCATCAACACAGTAGCTGCGTCTTCGCGTTCGAAAGCGGCAGCCAAGAGCGAGGTTAGAACTCACCTCCGAAAGTGAGTCGCCTTTCCGACTTACCGAGTGCGCGCCACAACCCTAAGCCTATCTCAGCCACTGTGACGCATCTCAGGTTTCGAGCACAGAAAGGGAGCGGCCTGAATGGCTCCTTTTTTACCGGAATGGGCAGGAACGCCACAAACCATCGTCGCCCATATACTTGCCGGAATTCGCATCGTGGTACGACCAACGCTGGGTGCAATAGGACGTATCGGCGTCCGATACCGTGCTTGCTCGAGCACCGCGGAACCCGCCGATGCCGGGGCTCATCGCACCGCCGTCGCGGAATCCCGCGGCGAAGGCCGGGGTTGCAGCGGCCAATGCCAGTGACAGGGCCGTGATCTTCAAAAAACCAAGTTTCGACATCGCGCTTCTCCATGAGGACCAGAACCAGAATATCGCCCGCAAGGAGGATGTAGTCGGCAATCGGCCGCGGTCTATTCCCAAAGTCGGGAAAGATTGTTGCAGTGCGCGCAACGCGCTGTGATTGGCTGACGCGCTGGGTCGCCCTATTCGATGACGTCGTGCGAGGTCCCGTGTCAGTCCTCTTTCCAATCGGGATCCCAATAGGGCGGCTTGCCGAACCGTTTCTGGGCAAAGTCCAGAAACGCCCGCACCTTCGGAGGCATCATGCGATGCGGAGGAAAAACCCCGAAAATGCCGCTCGGCTTGGTGGCGATCATGGAGAACCACTCGGGAAGCACGTGCTGCAGGCGACCCGCCTTGATATCATCGCCGACCAGCCATGTCGGGAGCAGCACGACTCCTACGCCTGCAATCGCCGCATCGCGCAGCGGCTCGGCGTCGTCGGCACGCAGCGTGCCGGCGACGGGTACTTCCTCGAATGCATCGCCTGCCTCGGTCCGCTGACGAAAGAACCAGCGATCGGTGGGCTGCAGGGTATAGACAAGACAATTGTGCTGCAGCAGGTCGATCGGCTCGGCGATCGGCGGCGTGCGGTCCAGATAGGCCGGGCTGGCGCAGACAATGCGCCGGTGCGGCGCGAGCTTGCGGGCGAGCATGATGGAATCGATCAGCGGACCGATACGGATCGCGAGGTCGGCGCCGACGGACACAAGGTCGACACGCACATCGCTCAATGAGACATCGAGGCGAATATCGGGATAGGCGGCCAGGAAGTCCGGCATGAACGGCACGATGTGCAGACGGGCGAAGCCGCCCGGGACATGCAGGCGGATCAATCCCTGTGGCCGCCCCTCCATCGCCGAGGCCGCATCCCGCGCTTCTTCCAGGTTCCGAAGAACGCCGCGTGCGTGCTCGTAGAATGTTGCGCCCGGTTCGGTGAGATGCGCGCGGCGCGTGGTGCGATGAAACAGGCTGACACCGAGATCCTCTTCGAGGCCGGCGATCGCGCGCGAGACGGTCGACGTCTTGGTATTGGTGGAAATTGCAGCTTTCGAAAAACTGCCGACCTCTACCGCTCGCACGAACATACGCAACGCGCCCAAATAGTCCATTTTCGGCGTCTCCGTATCACTTACTCGCCATTGCTCCTGCTTCACCGTCTTTACAATTCGATTCTTCGGCCAATTTCAATCAGTGCGCTCGAGGGTATCTTGAACCTGTCGATGGCATGCGCGGAATTGCGCGACATGAATGAAAATAATGCTACGCGCCATTGCGACAGTGGGTTTCGATGTTTGCGGCTGATGAGGTCGTTGCGCTCGATGTAATAGCTCGCACCGTCCAGCACCGGTACCCCGTCCTTTTTCGCAAATCTAAGGACAGCCGGAAGGTCGGGAATCTCGACGAATCCAAAGTGAACGGTTACATGCCAAAGGCCATCGTTAAGCTGTTCGATGCGGACGCGGTCTTTTGATCGAACGCGAGGAACGTTCTCGAAGCTGACCGTCAGGGCAATAACCGTCTTTTGTAGCGATCCGACTTGCTTCACGTAGTTGACGATGACCGGCGGTATCGCCTTGCCGAGTCGTGTGAGAAACACCGCGGTACCGGGAACTCTTACGACGTTGTCGCTGCGAAGGAGCGCGAAGAACTCGGCAGGCTGTAATGATCTCGCCGCGCTGCGCTGACGCATAGCCTCGACGCCGGAATGCCAGGTTGTCATAATGATGAACACGAGGGCGCCGAATGTCAGCGGGACCCAGCCGCCCTCCAAGATCTTCAAAAGGTTTGCCGAGAAGAAAGCAAGATCAACAGCTAACAAAATACCCGTGAAGGCGGCCGCTTGACTGAGCGACCATTGCCACCGACTACGCATCACGTGATAGAGCAGCGCTGTAGTTAGGACCATCGTGGTCGATACAGCCGTCCCGTAAGCTCCGGCAAGACGATCGGAGCTTCCGAACCCCGCGGCCAAGGCAACCGTAAACGCCATCATGGACCAATTCACGAATGGTACGTAAATCTGTCCGTATTCTTCCGCCGAAGTCTGACTAATCCGCACGCCAGGAAACCAGCCGAGCTGCATAGCCTGCCTCGTCATCGAGAACGAACCGGTAATGATGGCTTGGCTGGCGATGACGGTGGCGAGTGTTGCAAGCGCGACCAACGGGTAAATCGACCAGTTGGGTGCGAGTTGGAAAAACGGGTTTGCTTCCAAGTTGGGAGCTTCCAGGAAATTTCCGATCTGGCCGGCGTAATTGAGTACGAGAGCCGGCAGCACAAGACAATACCAGGTAACGCGGATTGGATTTCGTCCGATGTGACCCATGTCAGCGTAAAGCGCTTCAGCACCCGTCAACGCGAGGAATACCCCACCCAGTACGGTGAACCCGAGAAATCCGTGGTTCATCACAAGTTGAGCACCGTAGACGGGATTTAACGCTGCCAGAACATGCGGATGATGCACTATTCCGATAACGCCAAGGGTCGCGATTGTGGCAAACCATACGAGCATGACCGGCCCGAAGGCCTTTCCAACGACCCCGGTTCCCCGATGCTGAATTGCAAACAACCCGACCAAAATGACAACGGCAATTGGCATCGTGTACGGTTTGAATATGCTTGTTGCGACGTTTAGTCCTTCTACCGAACTCAGAACTGAGATTGCCGGCGTAATAATTCCGTCTCCGTAAATGAGGGCTGCACCAAACAAGCCCATGATAATGAGCGCCCGCGCACGACCAGCCCAATGGGCACCGGTCATTGTCATCAGCGCCAGAATCCCACCTTCACTCTGATTGTCGGCGCGCATTACAAATAGACAGTACTTGATCGATATCGTGATGATCAGCCCCCAAAAGATGAGAGATAGCGAACCAAGTGCTGCTTTGGGCGTGAATTGATCTCCCATGATGTGCACAATTGTCTGCAAGGTATAGAGAGGGCTGGTTCCCAAGTCGCCGTAAACAATGCCAAGAGCCAGAAGTCCAGCAGACACGGTTGCAGGCTGTGCAAATCTGCCCTGAGCCTCTCCAGCAAGATTCGTCGGGGCATTCAGTGCGGAAACGGTAGACGTTGGCATGATACCTCCAGCGTATTCTTATCCTTCGCCTACACACGGCCGGTCAGAGCTTGGCCAGCGCGCCTTGGCCGGGTCTACCAGCTCGAATTGGACGGGCGCAATTATTGTCAGGATCCGAGTGCTCAGATGCCTTGAGCCAGATGTAAGCCGGCAGCGATCTCGCCCCATTAAATTAGCCTTTACAGGGCTCAATTCGTCTTGAGGAACTCGATCTGGGTGAATGATTGCGAGGTGTGCAATCTCTACCACTCGATAACCCGGAATCGGGATGCGTTTAGGTTTTCGGGGGCCTTCCGCGCTTCGCAAAAACTATTCCGTGCGAGTCAGCCGCATTTCGGAGAATACCCGCTCTTTTCAATGCCTGGGTTCGCTCAGGACCATGCTGCATCGCGCGGGCCTCTTCTAAGGCCGCTAACGCCTCGGCATCTAAATCGAATTCGCGTCGTCGGAATTTATTCTCTTGAGCCATCGGGAAGGGGTTCGTTTAGGCACATTCGAACTGCGGGACAATCTCTCGCTCGGTGAGAAGCACAATCAAATAGACCAAGGGCAAACGGCGATTTTATGTGGAAGCATTGAACCCACTGAACTGGCGCGCGCGTTACTGACAGGCACTCAGAGCCCTCGCTTCCCAGCGAGAAACGTCAGGCCGGTTGAAAGGATCGACCAGCCCAATCTTCCCTGCGGAGCCAATGTTAGGGTCAGCAATTTACCGACACCATTAAATTGAATTTTAGAATCCAGGCCACTCTTGCTTTTCGATGTTCGCCAACATGTTTGGCCCACGGGCGCTCGATCCTACCTAAGCAATGGCCCTACAGCGTCATTGCCCGGTCACCTACCTTGCCCCTCTGCTGGCCTGGCGTGACGTTGTAGCGGCCACCTAGCGCCGTCTCTGCCCGAACCAAAGCCGTTGATCTCATGGATGATCCCCAGGTTCACTATTTGCCGCCGACTCCGGAATTTTTTCGATCCTGTTTTTTTGGCGTTGGCGCTGGTTATTCTGATCCAGCTCCGTATCCTCAGATATGCCTATATGCGGCTCGGGGTGGGTCCGGGCGTCGCACTTCTTCTCCTATTCGGCTCATTGATCGGAAGCTACTTCAATCTTCCGATCACCGTGCTGCCCGGTCCGCCGGTCAGATCGGGGCATCGTCGACTTCTTCGGCATGCGCTATGTGGTGTCATTCGTGGTTTCGCCCAGCACCATTTTGGCTGTGAATGTCGGCGGTGCGGTGATTCCGACATTGATGTCCGCCTATCTCGTGCTCCGCTATCAGCTCTGGCCCAGGGCAGCGATCGCTATCGCCGTAATCGCCTTCATTGTTCATTCCACGGCGACGCCAGTGGCAGGTATTGGCATTGCCGTGCCGGTCTTTGTGCCGGTCGTGGCCACGGCGATCCTTGCCCTCGTCCTCTTCCACGAATATGCAGCGCCGCTGGCCTATGTCGGCGGATCCTTGGGGACGCTAATCGGCGCCGATATTCTCAATCTAAACAAGATCGGCAGCCTTGGCGCGCCGATCGCTTCCATCGGTGGCGCAGGGACATTTGACGGTATATTCCTGACCGGCATTTTGGCGGTGCTGCTCGCAGGCCTTCTCGCCATCGCGGCTGCGGCCAGCGTCATAGGCGAACGGGGCGTGAAAATGGCGCTCAACGCAGACACAGGTGCGGTGCTCGATGCCCGCTGTATTGGCGCGCCCTGGCCGCGCCGCGCGCACTGGCGACGGCCGCGGCTCCAAAGGTTGCGAACTCTGACTATCCATGAACGGCCGCTTTGCCAATAGCCGCCCTTCGGAGTTTCGAGATAAGACTTCCGCTTTACATCCGAAAGCAGACTCAACTCAGAAATTGGGGCATGTCCGAAAAGTGCGGCGAAAGCTGGCGTAGCACCCGAATGAAGGGCCAACGATGTCTACACGGCGGTTCTGTCGCCATCGACCCGCAGAATCGCACCATGGACGAAGCTGGCGCGGTCGGTCGCCAGGAACACGATAGCCTCGGCAATCTCCTCAGGTAACGCCGGGCGGGCGCGAGGGCGATCGATCGTCTGCTTTTGTCAAACTGCGAATAAACTCTAGCTGAGCATTTCTCGCCCGAAGTGGCGCGGAACTGCAAGCTGGCTGTTATGACGTGACCGGATTCTCGGCACGCATCTCCGCAAAGGTCTCCTTCGCGACTAGCAGCGCCTCGCGCACAAGAGGCGCGCCGACATAGCCGAGTAGGTGCAGAATCGCCTCGACGAGCTCGTCCTCGGTCCAGCCGTGGTTACACGCAAAGCGGATATGCAGTTTCAGCTCCGGGGCCCGCCCTGTTGCGGTGTCGGAGACGACGCAGATCAACGTCCTGGTCTTGAGGTCGAGCCCGGGCCTCGTCCACAGCGTGCCGAACACCGTCTCCTGCGTCAGCGCCGCAAATTTTTCCATGATCGGATCGGTGTAGAGCTGCTGATCTAGCTTGTCGGCGTAGGCCGCGCCCATGAGATTGCGGCGCATCGCGCGGCCTTTGGCGCGCAAGGGACTGTCGGTCACTGTAGCGTTCCTCCTGAGTGAGTTTCCAAATTTTCGTTGGGATCTCGAACGGCGCGTCGCGCCGGTTGAGAACACAGCCGATCGTAACCGATCAATTGTCGCGGTCGAAACACAAAAGCGCCGATTCGCGACCGTCATGGCGACCATGATATTCTCCTGCAAGGCAATCCCAAGCGGCATTGCGAAGTAGATGATCGCGGTTGAAACATTTCAGCCTTGGCGCTGTATGGCAATGATTGCGCGACGATGGGTGCCCGTCCCCAGGGATCAGAGTTGCGGCAGTGTGGCTGTCCGCTCGATGTCTGGAAGGCGTTGGCGGCAGTCTAGTGCAATTTCTCGGGGTCGTCGAATTCCGAGATGGGTCATTCGCGTCGTTTCGCCATAACCCGGTGACTTCCGGTCTTCCACCAACAACGGACCTCACTCGTCATAGCGGTCACTTCCGAAAAGTGCCAGGAGCGGACATGTCACATGCAGTCAGCATGTCCGAAATGTCAGGACGAGATATTTACTTCCACAAGTTCGCGCTCAAACTCGAGGTTGTTTAACGACTGCGCTCGCGAAATTTGCAATTTCAGCCAGTTTAGATGCAGCTTCGGCGGGCGTAAAGGCCGCCCGACGCTCACCGGTCATGCTTGTTTTCTCGCTTGACGCGACACGCCCCCGGCAAGATTTATGGGCGTGAAAGTCGCCCGCAGCTATCGGCGGATACGGAAAGAGGCTGAGTATGCCCGGACCATGGCTAGTGGATGTGCTGCAATGCAGAGGAAGCTCCTATGACATCGGCAAACAGATGGCCGAAGGCTTTCTGAAAACCATTCGCGGAGCGACGTTTCACAGGCGCAAGGGGCATCAGCCATTCGGCTTCGATCTGAAAGACGCGCAGGCGGCGCTCTGCACCTACGCGCCGAATATCTGGGAAGAACTGCACGGACTGGCAGACGGCCTCAATATCCCACTGGAGAGCGCCGCTGCCCAATACTCGAACGCCCGCTTGAGCTTTCCGAAGCGCGGATGCTCTTCAGTCATGACCAATGCGTTCTACGGGCGCAATTACGACTACAGTCCTCGCCGATATGATCCGACCCTCGCCGCAATACAGCCGAACGGCGTACATGCCAGCCTCGCATTCGCCGACAGGTTCACCGGCCGCGTGGATGGAATGAACGAGCATGGCCTTTGCGTCGGGTTGCACTTTGTCAACTACAGGCCAGCCCGGCCCGGACTGGTTTGCATCCTGATCGTCCGCATGGTGCTGGACCAATGTGCGACGACGCGGGAGGCGGTCCAATTGCTGACGCGAATTCCTCACGGCCAACCCTTCAACTATTCGCTTCTCGACGCCCTCGGAGCCGCAGCGGTCGTTGAGGCTTCGCCATTGGGAACATGCGTGCGGGACGGCCGGCAGCTTGCCTGCACCAATCACTTTCAGAACTCAAAACTTGGACGTTATAACCGGCGTAATCCGGGGTCACACCGGCGCCTTCCCCCTCTCGAAAGCTGGTCACGCACCGAACTCTCACCTCAGCAATTATTCGCTGCGCTCAACCACGCCGGATCGCCCGTGTTCGATCATGCTTATCGATCCGGATCGGGGACACTGCATACATTTATCTGTGAACCGGCAGAGCGAACCATGCTTGTCGGTATAGGGGGCGATGCATCGCCTCGATCCATCGACTTCGAGAACTGGACGCGAGGAGCGTCTCTCGGCTTGTCCCAACTGGAAGGGCAGTTGGGGACACTCGATAGGCCGTTCGACCCCACGATCCGAATTCCTACGAAGAAGACACTCGCACGACTCTCAAGCATTGGGGCCAACAAATGAAGCGCCCGTCGCAACACAAAGGCGCAGCCCTTGCTGGAACAATCGACCTTCGCGACTTAACAGTTAACCGATTGGGCTTCGGCGCGATGCATCTATGCGGAGGGTTAGTGTGGGGAAGACCAAGGGATCGAGGGCATGTCAATCGGGCACTGCATCGAGCGGTCGAGCTTGGCGTGAATTTTATGGACACTGCGGATAGTTACGGCCCTGAGACCAACGAGTCGATGATCTCGGAGGCGTTGTATCCCTACCCGCCGGGTTTGGTCATTGCCACAAAGGGTGGTTTGGTGCGACCAAGACCCCGATCCTGGATCCCGGAAGGTCGCCCCGACCATTTGCGGCGCGCGATTGAAGGCAGCTTGCAGCGCTTGCGGCTGGAGCGCATCGATTTGTATCAATTCCATCATCCGGACCCCAATGTGCCACTCACAGAGTCTATTGGAGCACTGGCTGATTTAAAGCGGTCAGGCAAAATTCGTCATTTAGGTATTTCGAACGTCACGGTCGCGCAGCTAGAGGTGGCGCGCTCGATCACACCGATCGTGTCGGTCCAGAACCTCTACAATCTGCGAAACCGAACCAGCGAAGACGTACTCGCCGCGTGCGAGCGCCTCGGAATTGCTTTTCTGCCCTGGAATCCCCTGGGTGGCAAACGCGGCCTAAAGGCACTCAAGATAAAACAAGTCGCGTCGCGGCGCGGTCTCACGCACGCAGCCTTATCCGTTGCGTGGCTGCTCGCCAAATCACCTGTTATGCTGCCAATTCCCGGCACACAATCCATCGATCACTTAGAGGAAAATGTGCTCGCGGCCGCCCTCCAGCTTGCGCCGGAAGACTTCGACGATCTGCGATGAAGTGCGTTCAGCCCCGAGGTATGGATAAGCGCGCCGGCTGTGAGTCATCAACGGACGTCCGAAATCCCACTTCCGTTCCACCCCCAGGAGGGGCTTGCCAATGAACGGCGGCTTTGCGCCAAAAGCGGAAGTCACGTGTTACCAAGCATATCGAACCGCGCCCTTGCCGGCATAGCTGCTGGTGACGTTCGAGAACTCGCCCTCGAAGGTCCCGACGACTGAAAATCCATTCAGCCATTTCATCTCGGCCGATGCCGTGGCGAGCGCGGCGTCGCGGGCTTGGGCGGCGCCGTTGACGACGAAGGAGGCGCCGGGCAGTGTCTGGAGGGTCGGCGTCACGCTGCGGTCGGTATTGAAATTGTGCGCCCAGGCGGCGCGGCCGCGCAGGGTGAAGATACCGTCCTGCATGGCAAAGGATTTGTCGGTGCGGAGCCCGAATTCGCTGCGCGCGGCGGTCACTTCCTTGCCGGCATAGGCGAGCGCGAAGGTGTTGGCGCCGGATACCACCGTCTCGGCGTAGTTCGGCAGTTCGAAGGTGACGAACTGTCCGGCGGCATAGGGCGTGAGGCCGATGCCTTGCGCGACAAAGCGGTGACCGCCTTCAAGGCGGCCCGACCACGCATTGGCGTTGAGTTTTGCGCGGAGCTGATCGATGCCGGCAACCGTCACGGTGCGGTCGGTGGTGATGTCCTGCCAGCCATAGGCGAGCGCCGCGCTGAGATAGGAAGCGCCGACCGTGTGGCGCAGATAGGCGCCGGCTTGGAACAGGTCGGAGCGGCCTGTTCCAAGCCCATTCGCAATCGAGAAATCGGTGCCGCCGCCGGCCATGGCAAAACCGGCCAGCGTATAGGGCGAGAAGCGATAGTCGGCGCCGACGGCGGTGCCGTAGACGCGGCTGGTTGCGGTGTTGGATCCGAGCGTCGCATTGCCGTCGGTGGTCTGCGAGCCGCCAAAGCCCGCCGCCCATACGCTCCAGCGCCGATCGAAGGCGTCGGTCATATCAGGCGCCTTGCGATAGATCGCGGCATAGGCGTCGCGCTCGTTCACGGAGCGCGGCTGGTCCGGCGCAGCATGGGCACTCACGCCAAAACCCGCATCGGCGAAACCGGTCGCCCCGCTGCCCGCCCCTATCCCGCTGCTGCGGCCGGCGATGAACGGGTCGGTCATCACCCCCATGAACTGCGTCATGGCGTCGAACGTAGTCTGCTGCGACCCGGTCGCGAGTTCACCGGATACTTGGGTCAGCCTTGCCGGCGTCAGTGTGCCGAACACCAGCGGAATGCCGCCGGTGCGGTTGAAGAAACCTGTCAACGCATTCGCGACATTGGTCTGGTTGACGTTGAGACCGGAATTCGAGGTCCCGCCGAGGTTACCCGGCGTAAAATCGAGCGTGAGGTTCAAATAGGCGAAATTGGGGTCGTAGCTGAGGCTCGATTTGAAGCCCGACGGCAGATTGGTGTTCACCACCGAATCGAAAACACCATTGACGCCGCCGGTTGCGACCATGATCGCATATTGCCTTTGGACATAACTGCCCGGGGCAAACGACGCGTTGACGGCGCCGGCGAGATTCGCCGTACCGATCACCGTCGTGAAATCGGCGCTGTTGGGCGCGACATCGACATTGTAGTTGGCGCCCGGCATGAACATCAGGTTGCCGATCACCGTGATGTTTCCAATTCCATTATTGCCCGGCGCGAGCGCGCCACCGGCGTTGACCGTGGTGTTGCCGACCAAGCCGGTGCCGGTGAGCGTGGCGCCGGACTCGACCGTGGTCATCGACGCCGATGCGATCGAACCATCGACGTTGAGCGTACCCGCCCTCACGGCCCACGGCGCGGTATGGGTGGCGGTGCCGGTTAGCGTCCAGGTGCTGGTCCCGGTTTTTTCATAGCTGTTGAAACCTTGATATTGCGTGGTCCCGCCATTGGCGCCCAGTGCCGCGACGTCGAAGCTGGCATTCGCGGCGCCGCCCAGCGTCAGCACGATGGTGTTGTTTCCGGTGTGGACTTCGCCGATGAAAGCATAACCGGCTTGCAATTCGAGCCGGCTGTTAAAGCCGCCAATGTCGGCGGCGAGGCTCCGCCCACCAATGCCCAGTCCGCCTGCAATTGTTCCGGCATTGATAACGATGCTGGAATTCTGTTGGCTGGAGAGGCCAATTCCACCATGGCGGACACCTTGGCCGTCGCCGCCGGAAATGGTGCCGGTATTGGTCAGCGTCGTGCCTGCGAAATACACGCCCCGACCACCCTCCACATCGTTGCTACTCCCGCTGCCGCCGGCAATGACACCGGCATTCGAAAGTGCCGCCCCCGTGAAGATCACACCGAAACCACCGAAGCCGCCATTGGCGTCGGCGCCGCCCCCGGTGATGGTCGCTCCGGCACGGTTGGACAAGCTACCTCCATTGAGAATCACGGCGGTACCGCCGACGTTGCCATTGCCACCGTTGCCGCCGGCAATAGCCCCGGAATTGCTCAGGAGCGTGCCGCTGAAAATCACGCCGTCGCCGCCGACACGGGCGCTGCCATCGACACTACCGGTGCCACCGTTTCCCCCGTTACCGCCGGTGATTGTCGCACCCACACTATTGTTCAAAACATTTCCCGAGAAGGTCAGACCGATGCCGCCGAAACCACCGTTGCCGCCTGCTCCGCCGGAGAATCCCCCATTGGTACCGTTGCCGCCATTGCCGCCGTTGCCGCCACTGATCGATCCGTTGTTAATCAGGTCCGCTCCCTGAAACTGCAGGCCGAGCGCGCCCTTGCCGCCCGTTCCACCCGCTCCGTCAGCAATGCCACCCACACCTGCATTGCCGCCATTGCCGCCGTTGCCGCCACCGATGGACACGTTGTTGGTCAGGTCCGTTCCCTGAAATTGCAGGCTGACCGCGCCATCGCCGCCACCACCGCCACCGCCACCGCCGGCAGTCCCGTTGCCGCCGTTGCCGCCGCGGCCGCCGTTGCCCCCGATGATGGCCGTATTGCTGATCAGCGCTCCCGTCGAAAACAGTAATCCGCCGCCGAAGGCGCCGCCTCCGCCGCCACCGCCAGCACCCGGTGCTGCGCCCTCGTCTCCCCCGGTTCCGCCATTGCCACCATGGCCTGGCAGGAGCGGACCGGACAATGTCGTCGTCGTCCCGTTGGATGGGATGGTTGAAGGCAATATGCTCACCCCGCCAGCGCCGCCGGCCCCATTGTCGCCACCGCCGAGGTTGCCAGCAGTACCGGCGGTCGGGCCATCGCCAAGGCCAACGCCGCCCCTGCCGCCATCACCCCCTAGTTGACCGCCCGCACCGCCGCTGGCGCCGGCCGCCGAGGCCGAAACAGCCCCCATTGCAAGCAGGCATGCTGCCGACAGCGCCGTCGTCATCATCCGACGATTGCGATTATTCCCGGTCCTGCGCTGCATAATCTGCTTCCCTTCGAGCCCGGCGGTCAGTTCCCTGCATCAGGGGGCCGAAGCACCGGGCGAGCATGCAAGAGGAGCGCGTGAGCTCGGTACCTGCATATGAAGGGGGCGAAGCTGCTTTCAGTGCGCGCGTCGCATTATTACAACACAGCCGCTGATGGGCATGCGTTTCCGATTGCGGAGCGCAAGGCGTGGTTCGTGCGACGTGTTTGAAACGCTCGGCCTCGCTTAAAAAGCTGCAATGACGCGCCTCGTGCGCTCGAAGGACAGCGCAAAGGTTCCACGAGGTGCCTGCACCACAACGCAGCCGCTGTTAGAGCGACATTCGTGTCATGAGCCCGCTTTAAGTCAAAACCTGACCTGACAGAAATGACCGCTTCTGGCGGCGGCTTCAACCGATCGCTGCAAGACAATCAGCAAAGCTGCCTATCGACGTTCAAACGCCTTCTCGCGTGCCGCCTACTTCGAAGGTAAATTCCCCGGTGTCACACGCAGCTATCCCCAGCAAAGGATAAGCGTGGTGATTGGATCGGCGGCGCACCAGCGGATGTTCCGCGCCTGGCTCTCTGCCATATCATTTTTCTCACTCGTTTTTATGAATTTGACATGTGCAGTCTTTGGTTTCACTTTGCGAAACTGGAATACAACAAAAAGACGCCGGTTTCCCGTTGCGCGAACCAGTCATAATGTCGGTGCAAGAAACTCGAAATGCTCCTGGTCTCGCCCGAATTATTGTCCGCCGTTGTCGGCAGCATTTACGAAGCGACGTATGACCCGACACTATGGGCTGCGGCGATCGGAAATCTGGAAAATTTGTTTCATGGCTCGAAGGCCTGCTTCGGCAGGTACGGTCCCGACATTCAGGCAAACGACATCGTCGCCACCCGCCCCGATCGGGCATTCCAGCTCCGCTACCTCGAGGAACTCGCGCACGAGCAGAACATCTTCGCCGACGCGATAGGCGCTGCACCGGTGGGAATGGTTTATCGTGACCACGCCCTCGTGGGCGGAGACAGGCTGAAACGCACCCGTTTGTGGAACGAGTGGATGGCGCCGCAGGACATGTTTGGCGGGCTCGGCTGCAAGGTGCTCGAAACCGGTTCATCCTATTGGTACTTCGACGTTCAGCGCGGTCACGGTCAGGCCGGTTTTGAAGCGGCGGACGCCGAATTGTTGCGAATAATCGTACCGCATCTGGCGCGCGCGGCCGAGATCCGGCGGAAATTTCAGTCGGCCCAGCATCTCGCATCGACGTTTTCCCAATTGCCGTTTGGGGTCATCGTGGTCGACGGCCACATGCGAATCGCAACCATAAACGCCGCCGCTGAAGCGATCCTTCGCCGCCCCGAAACCGGCCTGCTTTCGAGGTCCGGGCATCTCGTCGCCACCAACGCTGGCAGCATGACTGCCCTCCAGCAACTGGTCGCACACGCCTGCAGTATGCGCGAGGATGCCATTCCCGGCGTGGGCGGTGATCTGCTGATCCGGACAAAACGGCGAGGCATTGGAGCTGATCTCGGAATTTCGGTTGGTCCTCTCGTCAACCGCATCGAGGAACTCCCCTTCGGTGGACGCCACGCCGCCATTTTCATTCGCGAGATATCGCTTGAGCTTCCCGCCGGATTCAGGGAGCAAATCCGCACATTCTTCGATCTGACGCCCAAGGAAGCGGCCCTTGCGGCCCGCTTGGCATCCGGGATGACGTTGAAGGAAGCCGCCGCCGACGCTCGCATCAGCATCAACACCGCGCGATCCTATCTGGATAGCGTCTTTCTCAAGACCGGGACGCATCAGCAGAGCCAGTTGGTTGCCCTGCTCAAGAGTGCACAGCCGTTGATTCGGCCATCCTGAGACCCGACGCGCGTTCATCCTTAGGCGCCTAGCGGAGTCAAAAAATTGCAGACCCCGCCTCGCGCCCGATTTTTGTTGCGCAATTTTCTCCTTGAGGTTTCGTGTGGCGTTTTTGCCGCACGTTGCAGGCGATCCGGCGGACTACATGCATATGCGGATATTCCCCGATTTCGCGATACTGGCTTCAATCGATCCGGATCGTTGGGAACCGGAAATAGTTGCCAAGCATCGAAGATGCCGTCGCCTTGGTTAAGCGCTGCCCCAATCCTATGCCCGCGCCGTCGGAGATCGATGCGGCCAATATAGCGGCGTGGTGACGGCGCCGATTTCGTCCTGCTCGCGGTGTCCGCTCAGTAAGGAGCACATTGGAGACATGCTCGCTTGTAGCATAAAGCAGAAATCCGCTAGGTGTGCCAATGTCGGCTATGCGCCGCCAGAAGCGGCTCTTCGGAATCTCGAGGTTCAACTTCCGTTTTAAACCGAAACGCAGACTCAACTAAGAAATTTGGAGAGTCCGGAAAGGACCCAACAACGGAAGCGGACTATTCGACCACTTCGTCCGCATCGCCGTGAATGTCAGGTCTCGGGCTTCGCGCCAGTTTGACTACTCCGATCTGCCGAGCGCACCGCAGCCGTCGAACTGCCTCGGGCTACCAAATTGTCAATAGAATCTCGCAGTTCTGCCTCCATGAAGACGATGCTCCGTCCACGCCGAATGACAGTTCCGTATGAGCGATACAAACCGGGATGCGCGGGCAGCAGGAATGCCACCTTGATTTCAAGACTGGCGACAGCAATCAAAGGATCACCATCAAAAAGGCAAGCGCTGGCCATGGCCGCATCAAGCCAGCCCGTAACAATTCCGCCCTGTACGATGCCGCCCTTGGGGTGTCCCTTGACTGAATGGCAATGACGCTCTTCAGCGTGCCAATCCATCACGACCCGTTTACGCTCCGTGTCATAGGTTATCAGTCTTAAATTCATCAAATCCCACGCCGGCGGACGTCTCGCTTCGATCCCCTCGATAATTTTCAGGTAAGACATCGTTTAATTCCTCAATGGCAACGGCAGACCGCGCTGAAAGTCACCGAATGAGCGAGTTCATGCATCGGCGCGCAAGAAGCTGGGCTGAGGTACACGCGAACTCGATCAGGTCAGTCTCACCGCGCCTTGGCCTCGCTCTCAGCCGCGATACCGTTCTGCCAAGTCGAAGGATTCCCTCCAAACCCCCGACGGGCCCGCTTTTCGAGCCAATAGCCCATCTGCGGCGGCACGCTACTGAAATTCGGATCGACGCCGAGCTTTTGTGCTGCATCCATGGCCCAGTTTGGATTGTGGATGAACTCGCGGCCGACCGCGACCAGGTCGGCTCGCTTTTCCTGAAGGATGGTCTCGGCCTGGTCGCCATGGATGATGAGACCGACGGCCATTGTCATGATATCCGCCTCTCGCCGAACGTAGTCGGCGAACTGAACCTGGTAGCCATACTCATTGAGCCGGAAGAAATTTGGCACCTTGCTGTTCAAGCCTCCGGTGCTGCAATCGATGACGTCAACTCCTTTTGTCTTTAATATCCGACATAGCCGCGCATTTTCCGCCGGGCCCAAGCCGGCTTCGTCTTCGATCGACAAGCGCACGAAGAGCGGCTTGGATGTCGGCCAGTGACTACGAATAGATTCCACGACTTCGATGGCGAACCGCATCCTGTTCGCTTCGCTTCCACCGTAATCATCCGTTCGCTGATTTGCCTCCGGCGAGAAGAACGAGTGAATCAAATAGCCATGGGCGGCGTGAATCTCGATCACGTCGAAACCCGCTTTGTCCGCTCGGGCCGCGGCTCTGCCCCATGCATCGATCGCGTCGGGGATTTCGCTGCGCTCCAACGCGCGGGGGGTGATATAACCGTCGCCGAATGGAAGCGGGCTCGGGCCGATGATATCCCAGGATTCGGCGTCTTCGACCTGACGAAGTTCCGCGGCTGACAGTGTTCCGTTTCCCTCCCAAGGAGGCTTGGCCTTACCTTTCCGTCCGGTATGTCCAAGCTGGATTCCGGGCACCGCCCCGTTCAACTTGATGACGCCGGCAATTTCGCGGAGCGGCCCAATAAACTTATCGTCCCAGATACCCAAATCTCCCACGGTACCGCAGCCGCGTCTTTCAACCTTCGTCGATTCCACGATCACGAGGCCGGCTCCGCCGGCGGCAAACTTGCCGGCATTCGTGATGTGCCACGGTGTCGGAAAGCCGCGGTTGGCCACGTATTGAAGCATCGGCGGCACGACGATACGATTCTTCAGCTCCACGCCTCGGAGATTCATCGGCTTGAAAAGGAGCGTTTCGGTCATTTTTGACTCATTGGTTCGAGAAAGCGATTAAGGCCGGTTAGGTCCACCCCTGAGTTCACGTCCTGATCGACTGGCGTCAGCATCCCTTAAAAGCCGTAGAGCTTGACCGCATTATCGACCAGAATTTTTTGGCGAACATTGGCATCTGGCGCGCAACGATTGAACATATCCATCAACACGGGTTCCTTCGGTGTAGATTCGTCTGTGTGGCCAACATGCGGCCAGTCACTACCCCAGACCAGCCGATCGGGGTTAGCCGCGACAAGGGCCTTCATGAAATCTTCGGTGTCCTTGTAAGGCGCGCCAATTCGCGTGTTGCGGTCTGCGCCGGACAACTTGCACCAGTAACGGCCGCTCTTCAGCCGGTCGCAAAACCACTGGAAACCTTTGTAAGCGGCCGTCTTGTCCGCCATCGTCCTTCCCTGGTGGTCGATGACGAAGTCCAGAGGAAGCTTTTCGATGTCGGGTGCAAGCTCCTGAAGGTCTCCGGTTTCGACCCAGAGCTGAGCATGCCAGCCGCGTTCGGCGATACGGGGCGCCAATGCCTTGAGATCGTCGAGCGTCATGCCTCCCGAGGCAACCGGTCGACCATCCTGGCGCAGCAGGTTGATGCGCACGCCTTTAAAACCCGCATCGGTCAACTCGTCCAGACGTTGGTCCGTCACGTCAGGCTTGAGGATCGCAACCGCGCGCAAAACGTCCGGAAAGCGCTTCAATGCGTCGAGCGTCACCTCGTTATCCGAGCCTGCGTTGCCGGCATGGACGATCACGCCTCGCGAAATACCCATGGCTCGCCATACGTCGAACAGCATTTCGACCGGGAACTCGGATTTCGGAGCAAAGCGGCCGGCATGTTCGGCCGGAAAACGATCGAAAGGCCCGTAGATGTGGACGTGACAATCGCAGCTGCCAGCCGGGAATTGTTCAGCGGGAGACATTACTTCTGATACCCCTCATTTGCCTGTAAAGTTGGCCGATCGGCGCTCGGCGGTCGATTTGACCCCTTCACGAAAGTCGTCGGTTTCACGAAGACGATTCTGTTCGATGAGTTCATGGTCCGTCGCCGCCCTGACCCGGTCGGCGAGCGCGCCACGCATCGTCGCACGGGTTGAGAGGAGACCAAGCGGCGAGCATTCCGCTATCTCACGCGCGAGAGAATGCGCCGCCTCGCGAACCTGCTCCTGCGGAACCAGGACGCTGGCTAGTCCCATCGCCAAAGCCTGCTCACCCGTAACCCGCCTGCTCGTATAGAACATCAGCTCGGCGTTCGTTTTGCCGATCGCCTCTGGCAGAGTGACGGTGAGGCCAAACCCCGGGTGGAAACCGAGGCGCGTGAAGTTCGCCGCGAAGCGCGCTTCAGGGCAGGTCGCGCGAAAATCGGCAGACATCGCCAGGCCGAACCCGCCACCGATAGCAGCACCCTGCACAGCCGCAACAATCGGCTTCTTGTTGCGAAAGATCCGGACGGCCTCGATATACAGATGACCTCCATCCCGCGTCTCGCCTTTCGCCTGGGCATCTGACGGATTGAAATTCGCACCCGCACAAAACGCCTTGCCCTGAGCAGCCAGAACGACAGCACGGATATCGCCGTTGGCGTCAATCGATTCGAGCGCGTCGGCAATGTCGCGAATGAGTTGCAGGTCGAAGAAATTCAGCGGTGGCCGCTGAATTTCGATGATTGCGACGTGCCCCTCGTGGGTTACCGCGATGTCCTTTTTCATGTACCAGTTCGCCTTCTCTTTTCAGCCAGCGGGGCCGATTACGCCTTCGGTCCGGAGTACAGCGATCTCCGGTTCGGACAGGTTGAGCATCGACGAAAGCACCTCGTCCGTGTTTGCGCCCAACCTCGACGAGACCACCGCCGGTAACCTATCGGCTCCGTGAATACGGATCGGGCTGTCCGGGATCACGATTCGTCCGAACTGCGGGTGCTCGAGCCATTCCAGCATGCCGCGTTCATGCATGTGACGATCATTGCAAACCTCCTCAAGATCGCGGACCGGTGCGGACGGCACCTTGAGTTTTTTAAGCGCGGAGCAAGCTTCCTCGCGCGTGATCTTCGAGCTCCAGTCCGCGATCAGACGATCCGTTTCGTCCATATTGCGAACCCGAGCGACCTTGTCCGAGAACCGCGGATCTTCCATGAGGTCCGTGCGGCCCATCGCCTGCAGAAGGTTGCTCCAGTGCTTGTCGTTTGTCGCGATGATGGCAATATGGCCGTCGAGCGCCGGATAGACGTTATAAGGCGCGGCAGAGAGTCCGCCGTGGCGGTTGCCGGTGCGAGGCGGTGCCCGACCGATGTCGTACATATAGGCGAGGTTTGAGGCGAGTGCAGGAAACACGGCCTCCTGCATGGCCACTTCCACAAGCCGGCCCACACCAGTGAACTGCCGCTCGTAGAGGGCCGTCATCACTCCGGCATACAGATGAATTCCACTCATGAAATCGACCAGCGCCGGACCAGCCTTGACAGGAGCGCTGTCGGGAAAACCCGTGACGCTCATCAGGCCCGAGACCGCCTGAACCGTCACGTCCATGGCGAGATTGTCCTTGTCCGGTCCCGTAATTCCATAGCCCGAACCTGACGCATAGACGAGGCGCGGATTAAGCTCGTGCAATACCGACCAGCCGACACCAAGTCTGTCCATGACGCCTGGCGCATAGTTCTCCAACAAGACGTCCGCATTCCGGACCAAACGCTTCAGGATTTCCTTGCCCTTCGCAGCCTTCAAATCGAGCGTGATGCACTGTTTGTGACCGTTAAGCATCGCGAACGGCGCGCCTGAGCCACGGCTGACGCTGTCTCGCTGCCGCACCGGCTCGCCGGCCAGCGGCTCGATTTTGATCACTTTCGCTCCAGCCTTGGCCATCAGATAGGTCGCGTAAGGCCCCTGATAGACCTGGCCTAAATCGATGACCGTCAGGCCATCGAGCGGAAGGTTACGACGTTCCATGTACTTTTCGATTCCTATGCAGATGAACCACTATGCGCCGAGATAGGCTTCCTGAATGTCCGGAGCGTCCGCGATTTCGCTGGCCGATCCCTGTCTGACGATCGAACCTACGCGGAGTACGTAAGCACGATCGGCAATTTTGAGTGCCGCCCGCATGTTTTGTTCGACCAACAGCGCTGAAAGCCCTTTGGCTCGCAGCGCTCCAATCGCGCCGAGGACGAATTTGGTGAAGAATGGTGAGAGCCCCAGCGAAGGCTCGTCGAACAGGATAAGCCGTGGACGCGCCATCAATCCCCGTCCGATTGCGAGCATCTGCTGCTCACCTCCGCTCAGGCTGCCGGCGGCTTGACGAAGTCGCTCGTTTAGACGCGGAAACATCGTCAGCACCTCCTCGATCGTGAAGACCGGACCGGTTCCGAAGGCATCCACTATCTTCAGGTTCGCCTCGACGCTCATCGATGGGAATATTTCGCGTCCTTCCGGGACGTGGCTGATTCCGGCACGGCTGAGAAACCACGGTTTGCGTCCCTGGATATGCTTTCCTTCAAACTGGATGCTTCCGGAAGTGACCGGCAGGATCCCGGAGATCGCGTTGAGCAGCGTCGTCTTGCCCGCACCATTCGCGCCCAGGATCGCGACGATCTCGCCACGCTTGACTGACAGCGAAACGTCGCGCAACGCCACGACTTTTCCGTAGCCAGCCGATATCCCTTCGACGGTGAGCAGCGCAGACTCTTCAGTCATCATCGGCGCCCAAGTATGCGGAAACGACTTCCGGATGGCGGAGAACAAGATGCGGCTCGTCGACCACGACGGGTTTTCCGTCCACGACCACGAGTGCTCGACCACACAGCTGCCGGATCACCGCCATGTCGTGCTCAACAATCAAGATGGTACGGCCGGGCGCGATGGCCCGGATCAAGGCGATGAAGTCGGCCGTTTCACGGCCATTCATGCCCGCCGCGGGCTCGTCGAGAAACATGATCTTCGGGTCGGACATCAATGCTACGCCGATCGCCAAACGGCGCTGTACGCCGTAGGCAAGAACACCCGCCTTGCGGTTACGCTCGCCGTCCAGGCCGATGAGAGCCAGCACCTCCTCGACGAGGTTCTGGAATTCCCGCTGATCTTCCGCGTAGGTGCTGCTGCCGATAATTCGACCCAGCACCCCGTGGCGAAAGCTTGTTTGGCGCCCGAACAACAGATTCTCCAGAACGCTACTTTCCGCGAAAACCGCTGTCCTCTGGAACGTCCGGGCGACCCTTGAGCGCGCGATCAGATGCGGCGCAATCCCTCGCATCTCGGTACCCATGATCCGGATGGAACCGCTGGACGGTTCGGTGATGCCGCAGAGGATATCGAAGAGGGTCGACTTGCCGGCGCCGTTCGGGCCGATGATTCCGAAAATCTCGCCCTTCTGCACGTCGAGGCTTACGCCATTCAATGCCGTTACGCCGCCATACCGCTTGGTGATGTCTCTCGCCGAAACGGCCGGCGTTTCATCTAACGCCATCGACATCTTTCTTCCTTCCGAACCGCTCACGCAGCGCGACGCTCAACTGATGCAGTCCACCCGGGGCGAACATCATGATCAGGATGATGATCGACGAAAACACCAGGATGCGGACATTCGGATCGAGATTCAGAACTTGAGGTATCAACGTGAACATTGCCGCGCCGATCACCGGACCGATGACCAGCCGCGCCCCTCCCAGCAGGACCATCAGAAGGCCATCCACCGTGTTGGCTACGCTGAAAACCTCGGGCGTGACGATCTGCGTGTATGGCACGCTGAGAGCGCCGGCCAGCGCAGCCAACGGCGCACTCAACATGAAGGCTTTGAGCCGGATGCGGGCGACATCGACGCCGACAGAACGAGCCAGATGCGGATTCTGACGCACGCTTTCCATCGCCGCGCCGAAGGGTGATCGGCGGACCGCGACAAGGAAAAGGATCGAGGCAAGCAGAATGGTCGCCGTCATCAGGAAGTAGGTCTGCGGATCTCCAAGCTCCAGCGGCCCGATCCCGATCGGCGGAAACCCGAACAGACCAAGGGGCCCTCCGGTGAGGTCATCGAGATTGTTTGCCGCCACCATGGCGACGCCGGTCAATCCCCACGAAACAATGGAGAAATAGGCGCCGGTCAAGCGCAGCGTAATGGTACCGATGATCGCCGCCCAGATCACAGAGAGGACGAGCCCGATCAGGACGGCGACCTCGAAGGGTAGACCGGCTTTTCCCATTCCGATCGCCGCTCCGTAGGAGCCAATGCCAAAAAAGAGACATTGTCCCAGCGGCACTTCGCCGACGCCGCCGAGGATGACGTTGATGCTGAGTGCGAAGAGTGCGAATGCGCAGGTGTAACCGGCAAGTGTAACTACGAACGGATCGCTGAAACTGAAGCCAAACGCGGCGATGCCGGCAACCGCGCAGACAACGTAGATAATCTCCCGAACCATGCGCCCGGACGCATTATTATCAACGGCGCTCGTTTGCCGCTTCGCGACCACTGTTCCGATATCTTGAATTGCCATCTCAGTGCCGATGCTGCTGAACTTGGCCAAGCAGTCCCTGCGGACGGAACAGCAAGGTGGCGATGACAAGTCCCCACCCCAGTGCGGGGGTCCAAGAAACCGAGACATAGGTTTCGAATAATGCGTTGGCGACACCGATCAGGAGGGCGCCGAGCATCGCACCAGGGATACTGCCCATCCCTCCCAGAATGACGACCGTGAAACCAACAATCAGCGCTCCGTTACCCATCGTCGGATAGATCGTCGTAATCGGCGCCAGCAACGCACCGGCGAGACCCGCGGCGGCGACGCCGACCACAAAGGCAATCGCTCGTATCCAGGGCACATCGATACCTGAATAAAGCGCTCCCCGTGCATTCTGAGCCACCGCAATGACTTGCTGACCTTTGATGCTCAGTCGAAGCCACAACCCCAGTGCACCAAGCACCAGAAGCGAGCAGACAAAGATGAAGGCACGTTGCGACGTCACGAAGATACCGAGAAACCGCAGGGTGCTCTGGCCGACTGGCGACGGAACGGGAAGCGGATCGGGCCCGAATGTCAGAATCAGTCCGGCTACGGCCGCCTGGCCGAGCGCAAAAGTCACGATCAGCGAGCCATGGTGCGAGTCGCCGTACAGGCTGCGCCGGATCACAATCCATTCGGTGAGTGCGCCGATGATGGCGACGATCACGACTGACAGTGGAACGGCAACAAAATAGTTTAGTCCCCGGGCCGTCAGCAGGTAGCAGGCATAGCCGCCCATGGCGAAGAACGCGCCATGGGCAAAGTTCGCAATGCCCACGATCCCAAAGATCAGCGTAAGACCGACCGCTATGACCGCGTAACCTGCCCCCAGCACCAATCCATTTACGAGTGTTTGAGCAAGGAGTTCCAACGCGCTACCTTTGTATGTTCGGTCTACTCGGCCGGATCAGTTCGACTTCATGCGCTCGACCTGGACGACATTGCCGTTATCGACCCGCTGTATGTAGAAGTACGGCGCCCGGGCTCGCCCCTTTTCGTCGAACCTGAGTGAGCCTCTCGGGCTTGGCCAAGCGCCCTCCCGGATGACTTTCGATATCTTGCCGTAGTCGCTATCCGTGCCGGCCTTGTCCATTGCGGAAGCGATCAGGTTGATGGCCTCGAAGATCACCAATTCGCCTTTGCCTGGCAGATTGTTGAACTTCTTTTGATAGTTCTCGATGAACTCCTTGCCTTCCGACCCGGGATCGGTGGCCATGAATATCTCACCGGTGTAGACGCCATTCATGGCCCCCTCGGCCGGCTTGAGCATGCCGGGCGTCACCACGCCCGGTGACATCACCTCGGTCGGAAAACCGCCGAGCTGACGCACTTGCTTCCATAGTTGCGCGGCGCGTGCGGGATACGCGTCGGCCACATACAACATGTCCGGATTGCTCGCCTTGATCTTGGTAAGGATCGAAGTGAAATCGTTGGTCTCGGCATCGTATGTCGACGCGCTAAGCAGCTCGATGCCCGCAGCCTTGAGACTTTCCTTCAACTTCTCCAGGACGGTCTTGTTGAACTCGGAGTTTTCTCCCATGTAGGCGACCGTCTTCGGCTTCAACGTCTTGACAATGTAGGCGTTGAACGCTTCCGAATTGAGAGACACCGTATTGTTGATCTGGAACAGCCAGGGGCTCCCCTGCTCCGTGATGGCATCGGCCTGCGCACCGGCATTCACTTGCAGGATGCGGCCTTTGGTAACAGACGATTCCGCAAGCACGACCGAACTGTTCGTTCCGCCAGTAATCGCCTTGACGCGCCCGACGGACATCAATTTTTGCACGGCAGCAACGCCGCCTTGCGGCGTACCCTTCTCGTCTTCGTAAACGAGTTCAAGCTTCCGCCCGCCGAGAATGCCCCCGCGCTGATTGATCAGCTCAGCCGCATATTCGGCACCGCGTTGTAAATCCTGGCCGTAGGTCGCAGCAGCACCACTCAGCGGCAAGGCGAGTCCGATCCTGACGGCATCGGCCGCACTGACAGGCGCGTGGGCAAATACCACGGTAGCGGCGACAACCGTGCCGACCGCAAACAACGCCATTCGACGATCAATGTAACTCATCGTTTTCCCGCCTCATTCTCGTGGGCTCGCTCACGGCAATGGCCGCGGCAGCTCTTTGTATTTGCTAACTCGATCGACGACCGAGTTCAGTTCAATTTTCTCTGGAAAAGGTCGAACAGACGCTCCCAATGACGTTCCGTGCTGGCCTTGTGATACAGGCGCCGCGTCGGAAAGGCGAAGCCGTGCTCAGCTTCCGGATAAATCTCCATCCGCCCCTCGACGCCTGCCTTCTTCATCGCATCCGAGACTTGCTGGAGCATTTCGGCCGGCGCGTAATGATCATGCTCAGCGCAGGCAAAGTAAATCTCGCCTTTGATCTTGTCCGTCGTCAGATGTGCGGAATCCGGAAGGTCCGTGACCAGACGCGCCCCATAGACGGACGCACCGGCTGTCATCCGCTCCGGAAACACCCCCATTGCCCGATAGACGTAACGACCGCTCATGCAATAGCCGACGCAGCCGACTTTGTCGGGTCGCGCCGCGGGCTCCTTGTCCAGAAAGTCGAACATGGCCTGGGTGTCTTCCATCACCATCGTATTGGTCAGGTGACGGTTGAGCTTCCACATATGCTCGAGCTTGTCTGCGCAGGCCGGATCCCACAGCCTGTTGGCGTCCAGATCGACGCACCGTACCATCCGGTAATACATATTCGGCATGATCACGTAATAGCCGACCGTCGCCAGGCGCCGGCACATATCGGAGAGTTCTTCGCGAACTCCAACCGAATCCATGTAGAAGATGATGACTGGAAATGGACCGGGACGATCGGGGTGAAACACATAGGTGTTCATCACCCCGTCCTTGGTCTTCAGATCCACAACCTTCTCCTGCACGATCCCCGTCCCTTCCCATCTATTGTTTGTTCGCGCTCTCGAGGGGCGCGGAATGGGCGGGAGCATGTGCCGGGGAGACGGCGAAAGCCAGCGCAATACAGATATGCGATCCCATTTACAGATATGTGAAAATGATTGCCGCAGGCGCCTATTCGTCCTTTGAGACAAATCGCTCCATTCCCTCGCGCAACGCCTTCAGGATGTGCGTGCGCTTGGACACGAGACGTTCAACGGGTCCGCCAACACCGATCGCCAATATCCGTCCATGGCGTCTTTGCGGCAGCAGCATACCAATGACGCCGGCGCCCTCCGTCACCGTATGTAGAGAGATGACGTAGCCATCCTTGCGTATCTTGCGTATCCGCTGCATCAGGTCCTTGAGATCGACCTTCTTCTTTCGGTCCTCCTCTTCGAAATTTATCCGCCGAACCAGCTTTTCGATTGTCTCGTCGGAGCGCGCGCTGAGCAGCATCCATCCGAGGCCCGATCGTGCCAACGGGCGAATGGTCCCGGGCTTGATCGAGAATTGAATCGTGTGCGGCGAGGGCTGAAGATGGATGTACTGCATGTAAAGGTCGCTCTGCGTCGCGATGCTGACCGTCTCTTCCGTGACGGTGTTGAGGTGGTTGACGAGCGCCAGAATGCCGCGTTCCCCGAACAGGGACCCTTGGACCCACTGTCCGAGTTGGACGATTCTCATCGTCGGCATGTAAGTCCGCGAGTAGCGGTCGAAATCGACATATCCGAGGACGAGCATGCTTTTGAGCACGGCCGAGGCGCTCGATACCGGATATCCAAAGCGCAGGGCGACCTCTTTCAGGCTCAAGGGACGCTGTACTTCGTCGAAATATTCCAAAATCTCGAACAGCCGTTTGGCTGTCTTGATGACCTCTCCGGACATTCCACCCTCACAATCTTTTCACATACATAGAAAAATATTTGTATGAGCGAAAGATAATTCAGCCGCACCCGGATCATGTTAAGTATGACACCGAAACAGAGGATGACCCATGGCTCCCGCACAGGAAATGAAATTCGAAGTCGTTGACCGCGTCGCCACGATTACCCTCGATCGCCCCGATAGGATGAACGCATGGACGCCGCTGATGGAGAGCGAGTTGCGACGGCTACTCGCCCTTGCGTCCGATACCGACGAGGCGCGCGCGATCGTCATCACAGGCGCCGGCAAGGGTTTTTGCGCCGGTGCAGACATGGGGCGGCTCGCCGGTACAGCTACCGGGACCTCTGCTTCTCCTGCTGTCTTAGCCCCGGAAAGCGATG
>Ga0193742_1000487_pt1 | contig 26358 bp, 26 predicted proteins | sample L2c1metaG_FD_165511 | JGI IMG/M metagenome (GOLD analysis project Ga0193742, IMG submission 165511) | Soil microbial communities from a riparian zone of the East river system, Colorado, United States - L2c1 | ecosystem: Environmental > Terrestrial > Soil > Riparian zone | place: USA: East River... | reverse complement strand
GAGGCGCGGGTGGTCGACGACGCTGGCGCGGCGGCGCCGGACGGTGAGGTCGGCACGCTCGAGGTCACCGGCGACACGGTCGCGCTGGAGTACTTCGGGGATCCCGAGAAGTCGGCCGCGACCTACCGGGGCCGGACCGTCCACACCGGAGACCTGTTCAGCAGGGACGCCGACGGCTTCTTCTACTACCACGGCCGCGCCGACGATCTACTGAAGTCGGGCGGCATCTGGGTGGCGCCGAGCGAGATCGAGCACTGCCTCATCGGACACGCGGACGTCGTCGAGTGCGGCGTCGTCGGGCACGAGGTCGACGGCCTGGTCCGGCCCCGCGCGTACGTGGTGCTGCGGGACGGGATCAGCGGTTCCGACAAGCTGGCCGCCGCGCTGCGGGAGTACGTCCGCGCACGGCTGGCCGGGCACAAGAGCCCGCACGACATCCGGTTCGTCGACACACTCCCCCGCACCACCAACGGAAAGCTCGACCGGCGCGCGTTGCGGACGCTGTCGTGAACAGACTTGTTGTGGTGACCGGCGGCACGCGGGGCATCGGCGCCGCGATCGTCGAGCGGTTCGCCGAGGCGGGTGACCGGGTGGTCGCGTTGGGCCGCGCGGACTGCGACGTCACGGACGAGACCGCGGTGTCCACTGTGTTCGGTGGGCTCGGCGAGATCGACGTGCTCGTCAACAACGCCGGCGTGGCAACGAGTGCACCGCTCGCGAAGACCACAGTGGACGAGTGGCGGTCGCAACTGGACGTCAACGCGACCGGCGCGTTCCTGTGCACGAGGGCCGTGCTGCCGGGGATGGTCGCGCGCGACCGCGGCCGGATCGTCACGGTCGCGTCGACCGCCGGGCGAGCCGGACAGCGGTACACCGCCGCGTACTCGGCGTCCAAGCACGCGGCGGTCGGGCTGACGCGTGCGGTCGCCGCGGAGGTCACCGGCACCGGAGTCACCTCGAACGCCGTCTGCCCGACGTTCGTGCGCACGGACCTGACCGAGGAAACCGTGCGGCGCATCGCGGCCACGACCGGACGGTCCGAAGTGGACAGTGAGGCGCTGCTGGCGAAGATGTCGCCGCTCGGCCGGCTGCTCGAGCCGGAGGAGGTCGCGTTCGTCGTGGCGTTCCTCGCCGCGCCGGAGGCGGGTGCGATCAACGGCCAGACCATCGTCCTTGACGGAGGGGGAATCCAATCATGAGCCCGTTTCGGGCCTCGCCCGGCTTCACCGACGACTGGAAGCACTTCGACCTCGAGGTGGCCGACGGGGTCGCGACGGTCACGCTGAACCGTCCGGACAAGCTGAACGCGCTCACCTTCGACGTGTACGCCGACCTGCGCGACCTGCTGGCCGAGCTGCCGCACCGCGGCGACGCGCGGGTGGTGGTCATCGCGGGGCAGGGTCGGGGGTTCTGTTCTGGCGGCGATGTCGAGGAGATCATCGGCGAGCTGCAGAAGATGGCGGCCGCCGAGCTGCTGGAGTTCACGCGGATGACCGGCGCGGTGGTGAAGGCGCTCCGCGAGTGTCCGCTGCCGGTGATCGCGTCGGTCAACGGGATCGCGGCCGGCGCCGGCTCGGTGATCGCGCTGGCGAGCGACTTCCGGTTGCTCGCGTCGTCCGCGTCGTTCGCGTTCCTGTTCACCAAGGTCGGGCTGGCCGGCGCGGACATGGGCTCCGCGTACCTGCTCCCCCGCCTCGTCGGGCTCGGCCGCGCGACCGAGCTGCTGATCCTGGGCGACCGGATCGACGCCGCGCGGGCCGACCAGCTCGGGCTGGCGACGAAGGTGGTGCCGGACGAGTCGCTCGCCGAGGAGACCACGGCGCTGGCACGCCGCCTCGCCGACGGTCCCGCGCTGGCGTACTCGACGACGAAGGTCCTGCTGACCAGGGAGCTGGACATGGATCTCGGCAGCAGCATCGAGCTGGAGGCGATGACGCAGGCGCTGCTGATGAAGAGCGCCGACCACGCGGAGTTCTACGCGGCGTGGTCGGCCGGGCGCAAGCCGAGGTGGAGTGGTCGATGAGTCCACATGAGATAGTCGTCGCGCGGGAGCTGGCCGAGCCGGTGGGTTTCGCGCACGCGGTGGTCGCGGCCGAGGGCCGCGCGGTGTACCTGGGCGGGCAGACCGCGCAGGGACGCGACGGCGCGATCGTCGGCGCGACGGTCGTCGAGCAGTTCGACGTGGCCGCCGCGAACGTCGTCGCGGCGCTGGCGGCGGCCGGCTCTGCGCCCGACCAGCTCGTGTCGCTGATCATCTACACGACCGCCGTCGGCGAGTACCGGTCCGCGTTGCGCGAGCTGGGACCGTTGTGGCGCAAGCACTTCGGCCGCCACTACCCGGCGGTGGCGTTGCTCGGCGTCGCGGAGCTGTTCGATGAGGCGGCCAAGATCGAGCTGGTCGGGACGGCGGTGATTCCCGCATGACGTACTCGCACCTCTCGCCGGCGCACCAGGAGCTGCGCGACCACACGGAGAAGATCGCGGCGACGCTGCCCCCGATCGCGGCGGCGGGTGCGGCGGGCGCCATCAACCGCCCGCTGCTCGCGGCGTTGGCCGAACACGGCCTGCTCGGCAGGCTCTTCCCCGAGACCTCCGCCATGGACCTGTGCCTCATCCGCGAGGCGCTGGCCAGGCACTGCACGGAGGCGGAGACCGCGTTCGCGCTGCAGGGCCTCGGCGCCTACCCGATCCTGCTGGCCGGCGCACCGTCCACAGTGGAACGCTGGGTGCCGCGCATCGCGGCTGGCGAGGCGGCGGTCGGCTTCGCGCTGACCGAGCCGGGCGCCGGCTCGGACGCGGCAGCCCTGTCCCTGCGGGCCACACAGGACGGCGATGGCTACCGGTTGTCCGGCGAGAAGGTGTTCATCTCGAACGCCCCGACCGCCGACGTCTACACGGTCTTCGCGCGCACCAGCGACAACGGCTCGCGCGGCATCACGGCGTTCGCCGTCCCCGGCGACGCACCCGGACTGTCCGGTGTGGCCCAGCAGCTTGTGTCACCCCACCCGATCGGCCGCCTGACCTTCGACGACGTCCGCGCGACCGACGTGCTCGGTGAGATCGACGGCGGCTGGCGGGTCGCGATGCGCACGCTGGACATGTTCCGCCCGAGCGTCGGCGCGTTCGCGCTTGGCATGGGCCAGGCCGCACTGGACGCGGCGGTGGCCCACACCGCCGACCGCGAGGCGTTCGGCCGCCCGCTCAAGGACTTCCAGGCGGTGTCCCACCAGCTGGCCGACATCGCGACCCGGCTGCACGCGGCCCGCCTGCTCGTCCACGACGCGGCCACGGCGTACGACTCGGGCGACGGCCGCACCGGCCACCTGTCCGCCATGGCGAAACTTCTGGCCACGGAGACCGCGCAACAGGCGGTGGACGTGGCAGTACAGGTGCACGGCGCCCGAGCCCTGGAGCAGGGCCACCTCCTGGAACACCTGTACCGCGAGGTCCGAGCCCCCCGAATCTACGAGGGCGCAAGCGAAATCCAACGCGAAATCATCGCCCGCCAGCTCTACCGCTGACCGCGCCTGGAGAAGACATGACACCCTTGTGTCAACCTCAGGTCGCCGCCGCGCCGCAGAGCCTGCGTGAGCCGCGCGGCTCCCAACCGCGGCCAAGGGGAACGAGACGCGACCCAGCCACCGACACGTACCGAACTGGACGGCACCAACCCAACATGACCACGCGGGGTTAATTCCGGGGAGGCGGACTAGCCATGACCACCGACGACGCGCCGCAGCACACCGGACCACTGGCCGAGTTCGCGGCGCTCCGCTCGGAGATCGACCGGAGGGCCGCCAGTCAGTGGACCGCGGTGGCGTTGCAGATCGGCATCGCCGGCGCGGTGTTCGGGTTCGCGCTGTCGGGTCGGCATCGCGAGCTTCTGCTGCTGGTGATCCCCATCGCCACCTACACGACGCTCGCGCGGTACAGCTCCCAGATGGTGTTCCTCAAGCTCATCGGGCGCTACATCCGCACCGAGCTGTCCCCGCGCGTGCCGGGCGGTCTGGGTTGGGAGGAGTGGCGCCTCGCGAACTTCCGGTCGGCCGACCTGAGTATCTTCGGGCGGTTCCACTTCGCCTGGGTCGTGTTCCCGGCCGTGTCGGCGCTGGCCATCGGCGCCTTCGTGCTGACCGCCGTCCGTAGTCGGCTGACCGACGGACAGGCCTGGTACACCGTGGCCTCCGTCGTGGTGGTGCTGGCGGCAGAGGTGCTACTCACCGTGGTGATGGGCGTGATCATGGCACGGCTGCGCCGCGGCACCGAGGGAGTGGGTTGGGCCGACGACATGCCGACCCAACCCTGACTTCCGTTCAGCGCGCTGGGATGGTCTCCATCGCGGTCGCCAGTTCCTCGTCCGTGAGCTCGCGGTCGACCATGTCGCCGGCCAGGTAGCTCGCGTACGCGGGGAGGTCGAGGTGCGCGTGGCCGCACAGCGCGGTCAGGATCACCTTCTCCTCACCGGTCTCCTTGCAGCGCAACGCCTCCCGCACACACTCGGCCAGCGCGTGGGTCGGCTCGGGGGCCGGGACGATGCCTTCCGCACGGGCGAACCGGACCCCAGCGGCGAAGCACTCGTTCTGCTCGATGGCCACCGCGTCGACCAGGCCCAGCTCGACGATGTGCGACAGCAGCGGCGACATGCCGTGGTAGCGCAGCCCGCCGGCGTGGATCGGGTCCGGGATGAAGTCGTGCCCGAGCGTGTGCATCTTGAGCAGCGGCGTCAGCCCGGCGGTGTCGCCGAAGTCGTACGCGTACTTGCCGCGGGTGAGCGACGGGCACGCCGCCGGCTCGACCGCCCGGATCGCCGGCGAGATCTTGCCCGCCAGCTTCTCCCGCAGGAACGGGAACACCAGCCCGCCGAAGTTCGACCCGCCGCCCGTGCAGCCGACGATCACGTCCGGCGTGTCGCCGGCCAGCTCGAACTGCCGCAGCGCCTCCTCGCCGATGACCGTCTGGTGCAGCAGCACGTGGTTGAGCACGCTGCCGAGCGCGTACCGCGCGTCGGGGTTCGCCGCGGCCTTCTCGACGGCCTCGCTGATCGCGATGCCTAGGCTGCCCGTCGAGTCCGGGTGCGCGGCGAGGATCGCGCGCCCGGCCTCGGTCAGGTCGGACGGGCTGGGGTGCACGGTCGCACCGAACGTCTCCATCATCATCTTGCGGTACGGCTTCTGGTCGTAGGACGCCCTGACCTGCCACACCTCGCACTCGAGCCCGAACTGGGCGCTCGCGAACGCGACCGCGCTGCCCCACTGGCCCGCGCCGGTCTCGGTGGTCAGGAGCCGGACGCCCTCCTGCGCGTTGTAGTACGCCTGCGGCACCGCGGTGTTCGGCTTGTGCGAGCCGACCGGGCTGACGCCCTCGTACTTGTAGTAGATGCGGGCCGGCGTGCCGAGCGCCTTCTCCAGCCGGTGCGCCCGGTACAGCGGCGACGGCCGCCACAACCGGTACACCTCCTGCACGGCTTCGGGAATCGGGATGTAACGCTCCGTACTCACTTCTTGCTCGATGAGCGCCATCGGGAACAGCGGGGCGAGGTCGTCGGGTCCGACGGGCTCCCCGGTGCCCGGGTGCAGCGGCGGTGGCGGCGGCTCCGGCAGGTCGGGCACGACGTTGTACCAGGCCGTGGGCATGTCGGACTCGTCGAGAATGAACTTGGTGCGGCCGGTCATGCGGACCTCCCGGACATCGGCGATCGAGATCGCCCCAACCTAGGTGCCCGGGCCTCGGGAAGAAAGCCGCGGTCCGGAGGGTTAGCCTGACATGGTGAATGTCGAGGTGACCCCGCTGCCGGGGATAGGCACCCGCCAGGACTTCCTGGCCCGCGCCGGCCGTCGCATCGGCGTGATCACCTACCGTGACGGTCGCGTCGAGCTGATCGTGTCGCGCGAGGACGATCCGGACGGCTGCCTCGCGTCGATCCCGCTGTCGGTGGACGAGGCGAGCGCGCTGGCCGGGCTGCTCGGGGCGCCACAGCTGGTGGCGGAGCTGTCGAAGGAGAACGCCGGGCTGACCGGGGTGCACACCAAACAGCTGCCGTTGGCGCACGGTTCGCCCTACGACGGCCGGACGCTGGGCGACACCGCGCTGCGCACGCGCACGGCCGTGTCGGTCGTCGCGGTCGTCCGCGCCGGCACGGTCCACCCGTCGCCCCGGCCGGACTTCATGCTGGGCGGCGGGGACGCGCTGATCACCGTCGGCACCACCGACGGACTCGCCAAGGCCGCCAACGTCCTCGACCGCGGATAGCGGCTTGCATACCCCAGCAGTCGCACTGATCGAGCTCGGTGCGATCTTCTTCGGCCTGGGCGTGCTCGGCCGGGTCGCGTGGAAGATCGGCATCTCACCCATCCCGTTCTACCTGCTCGGCGGCCTCGCGTTCGGCAGCGGCGGGCTCATCCCGCTCGAGGGCATCGAGGAGTTCTCCTCACTGGCCAGCGAGATCGGCGTCATCCTGCTGCTGCTCCTGCTGGGGCTGGAGTACTCGGCCGCGGAGCTCGTCACCGGGTTGAAGCGGTCGTGGAGCGCGGGTCTCGTCGACCTCGTGCTCAACGCCGCGCCCGGCGTCGCGGTCGCGCTGATGCTGGGCTGGGGCCCGGTCGGCGCGCTGGCGATGGCGGGCGTCACGTACATCTCGTCGTCGGGCATCATCGCGAAGGTCCTCGGCGACCTCGGCCGGCTCGGCAACCGCGAGACGCCGGTCATCCTGTCGATCCTCGTGTTCGAGGACCTCGCGATGGCCATCTACCTGCCGATCCTCACCGCCGTGCTGGCCGGCGCCACGCTGCTCGGCGGCCTGTCGGCGATCGGCATCTCGCTCGTCGTGGTCACGCTCGTGCTCGTGCTGGCGCTGCGGTTCGGCCGGTACGTCTCGGCCATCGTGGACAGTCCGGTTCCGGAGGTGTTCCTGCTGCGTGTGCTCGGTGCCGCGCTGCTGGTGTCCGGGGTGGCGTCGCAGCTGCAGGTGTCCGCCGCGGTCGGCGCGTTCCTGCTGGGCATCGCGATCTCGGGTTCGACGGCGGAGAACGCGACCAGGATGCTGGAGCCGCTGCGCGATCTGTTCGCGGCCATGTTCTTCGTGGTGTTCGGTCTGAACACGGCGCCGAGCACGATCCCGCCGGTGCTCGGCGCCGCTCTCGGGCTCGCCGTGGTCACCACCTTCACCAAGATCATCACCGGTTGGTGGGCGGCGAAGCGGCAGGGCATCGCGAGGATGGGCCGGGCACGGGCGGGCGCCGCGCTGGTCGCACGGGGCGAGTTCTCGATCGTCATCGCGGGGCTGGCGGTGGCGGCCGACGCGGTCGACGCGCAGCTCGCCGCGTTGGCGACGGCGTACGTCCTGATCATGGCGATCCTCGGCCCGCTGACGGCACGGTTCGTCGAGCCGATCGCCCGACTGGCGGCGAACCGCCTGCGCCCGGCGACCGCCTGACCCGCTACGCGCCCGCCGCGTGCAGGTCGGCAAGTAGCAGGCCGCTGCGGGGTTTCGGGGTGAAGTACGTGCTCTTGCGCGGCATGCGACGGCCGGCGGCGTGCTCGGCGAGCACCGTCGCGAGCGGGACCGGGGCCAGCAGCAGCACCGCGTCCGCGTCCGGCGGCGGGGTGCGGCCGGCGGCCAGCGGACGCACGTTCGGGCCCTCCGGGTCCAGGCCGAGCGCCTGGTCCAGCAGGATCTCCTCCACCACGGCGTGGTCCAGGCCGGGCGGCAGGTCGACCGTCAGCGTCCGCTGTGGACAGTGGACCACCACCGTGCCCGGTCGGGTCGGGGCGCCGGCCCCCGGCGTCTCCCGCACGGTCACGCCCGCACGGCGCCATGCGTCGGCCAGCGCGTCCGCCGTCGCGCCGGTGCCGGTGAGCACCCGATGGAACGCGCCGATTCGCAGGCCAGGGCCCGCGGTGACGAGCGCGAGCATGCCGTCGAGCCCGGCGGCCGCCGCGGCCGCGACGCGGTGGTTGCCGTCCGCCACCATCAGCGGTCGCGCCTCGACCGCCGCCAGCAGCGACGTGTCGGCCAACAGCCACAGGCGATGCCGCCGGCCGCGCGAGTCCACTGTGGACACATCGGCGGGACGGCCCGCGGTGGTGGCCCGGACCCGCGCGGTCAGCTCGTCGCGCTCCCCCACCGGGACCAGCATCGCGGCGCTCGTGGCGTAACCGAGGCCCGCCAACACCTCCGCGCGCTCCGCGACGATCTCCGGGTACACCTCTTCGCTGTGCCGGACCTGCTTGCGACCCTCCGCGTCGACCGCGGCCGGGTCGACCATGCACAGCACCCCGCACGCGGTGCCGTCCGGACCGTCCACCTCGTACGGGACGACCACGTCGACCACCGGGCGGTACGCGGTGCGCAGCAGCACCGACAGCGTCGACCTGGCCGCCGGCAACGACTCGACGAGCCCCCGGCCCGCGGCGATCGCCTCGGGAGTCCGATGTGGATGCTGGACGGCCAGCAGCGTGCGGGTCGCGGCGTTGGGCTCGGCGAGCGCTGCGGTGACCCGGTCCGGCTCGGCGAACTCGTCGACGTCCGGGCCGGGGACCTCCGCGCGGACCACCCAGCCACGCGCGATCGGCCGCGCCCAGGCCATGTCAGAGATCGACGGCGGCGAAGAGCGAGCCGACCTCCGGCCGGCCGAGCGCGCGCAGCGAACCCGAGCGCTGGTTGCCGAGGTGCACGTCGCCGATCTGGGTGCGGACCAGCGTGCGCACCGGCAACCCGACCTCGGCGAGCAGCCGCCGGACGATGTGGTTGCGGCCCTCGTGGAGCACGACCTCGACCATCGCGCGGCCGCCGCTCGTGTCGATGACCCGGAACGCGTCGACGGCGACCGGGCCGTCCTCCAGCTCGATGCCCGCGCGCAGCTGGCGGCCGATGGTGCGCGGCACCGAGCCGGCCACCTCGGCGAGGTAGGTCTTGTGCACGGTGAACGACGGGTGCATGAGCCGGTGCGCGAGGTCGCCGTCGTTGGTGAGCAGCAGCAGGCCCTCGGTGTCGACGTCGAGGCGCCCGACGTGGAACAGGCGCTCGTCGCGGTTGCGGATGTAGTCGCCGACGCAGGGGCGGCCGCGGTCGTCGGACATCGTGGTGTGGACGCCGCGCGGCTTGTTCATCGCGAGGTACACGAGGCCCTCGCGGACCACGACCCGCACGCCGTCGACGTGGATCACCGCGGTGTCGGGGTCGACGCGGCGGCCGAACTCGTTGACCACCGCACCGTCGACCATGACGCGGCCCTGCGCGATCAGGTCCTCCGCGGCGCGGCGGGAGGCGACCCCGGCGCGGGAGAGGACTTTCTGCAGGCGCACGCCCTCCGGTTCAGACGTCATCGATGGAGTCGACCTCCGGGAGCAGCGGCGCGATCGGGGGTAGATCGTCCAAACTGGACAGTCCGAGGCGCTCGAGGAACAGTTCGGTTGTGCGGTAGAGGAAGCCGCCGGTCTCCAGATCGGTGCCGGTCTCCTCGACCAGTCCCCTGGCGAGCAGGGTGCGGATCACGCCGTCGCAGTTGACACCACGGACGGCGGCGACCCTTGCGCGGGTCACCGGCTGACGGTAGGCGATGACCGCGAGCGTCTCGAGGGCGGCCCTGGTGAGCTTGGCCCGCTGCCCGTCGAGGAGGAGCTTCTCGACGTAGGGCGCGTACCGGTCGCGGGTGTAGAACCGCCACCCGTCGCCGGCCCGCCGCAGGTCGATCCCCCGGTCGTAGTCGGTGAACCGGTCCGACATGAGCCGCAGATGCTCGGCGACCCTCATGCGGGTGGTCCCCACGGCGATCGCGAGGGCCTCCTCCTCGACCGGCGAGTCGACCACGAGCAGCAGCGCCTCCAGCGCGCACTCGAGTTCCTCGTCGCCGAGCGCGGGGAGGCCGTCTTCCGGCTCCTCGGCGGGGGCCGCCTCGGCGCCCTCCGCCGGCGGCTCGAGAAGCGGTTCGGCGGTCGACTCCTCGGTGTCCGGACCTACCTCCGGCAGCGGAGTGTCGTCGGGCAGCGGGCCCGGCTCAGGGGTGCCCGGCGTGTCCTCGTTCTGCTCGCCCTGTGACATTGGTTCGCTCGCAAGCTCGCTCACCCGTACTCCTCCTCGTCGCCGGTCGGCTCCTTCGCCGCCGCCGCGTCCTCGACGGTGCCGCCCGTCCACTCGACGTGCAGCTCCGCCAGCGCCTCCTCCTGCTGGAACAGGATCAGGTTCTCCTTGTACAGGTCCAACAGGCCCAGGAACCGCGCCACGACCTCGATGCTGTGCTCGCAGTCGGCCACCAGCTCGCTGAAACTGGCCCGCCCGACCTCAGCGAGCCGCCGCCGCAGCACGGCGACGTGCTCGCGCACCGACACCTTGCCCATGTGCAGGTGGTCGATGGACACCGTCGGCGGGGGCTTCGGGCGGAAGATGCCCGCCGCCAGCTCGGCGAACCGCTGCGGCGTCACACCGAGCATCACCTCGGGCAGCAGCGCCGCGAACCGGTCCTCCAGCGCCACCGACCTCGGGTACCGCCGCAGCGCGCCGGCCTCCAGCTCGGCGAACAGGCCCGCCACCTGCTTGTACGCCCGATACTGCAACAACCGCGCGAACAGCAGGTCCCGCGCCTCGAGCAACGCGAGGTCGTCCTCGTTCTCGACGTCGCCGGCCGGCAGGAGCCGGGCCGCCTTCAGGTCCAACAGCGTCGCCGCCACGACGAGGAACTCGGTGGTCTCGTCGAGGTTCCAGTCCGCGCCGGCGCGGCGCAGGTACGCGATGAAGTCGTCGGTGACCGTGTGCAGCGCGACCTCGGTGACGTCCAGCTCGTGCTGCGAGATCAGCTGCAGCAGCAGGTCGAACGGCCCTTCGAAGTTGGACAGCCGAACCGTGAACCGCTCCGGTGGGACCGACGCGTCACCCGTCATGGCGCAGACGACGCACGAGCACCGACTCCTCGCCACGTTCGTCGAGGTCGGCGAGCACGACGGCGATCGCCTCGCGCACCACCCGACCCCGGTCGACCGCGAGCCCGTGCGTCGCACGCAGCGCGAGCCGCGCGTGTTCCAGTGCCAGGAGCTCCTCGTCGGACACGTACACCGTGATCTTCGACGTGTGCTTCTGCCGGGGCGTGCCGCGCCGGGCCCGGTCGGCCGCCGAGTGGTGGTGCGTGGTGGTGCGGCCAGGCTCGAACCACCCGGGTTGCGCCACCTCGGCGGGCCCCGTCGGCCTGAACAGCTCATCCGCACCCGGCAACGAAGGCCGGCGCGTCACCTCGCGATCACCTCTCTGGCGAGCTGGCGGTACGCCTTCGCGCCGGCCGAGCGTGGCGCCCACACGGTGATCGGGGCGCCGGCGACGGTGGTCTCCGGGAACTTCACGGTCCGGTTGATCACCGCGTCGAACACGACGTCGCCGAACCGCTCCACGACGCGGGCCATGACCTCGCGGGAGTGCAGCGTGCGCGGGTCGAACATGGTCGCGAGAATGCCGGTGATCTCGAGTTTCGGGTTGAGCCGCTCGCGGACCTTCTCGATCGTGTCGGTCAGCAGCGCGACCCCGCGCATGCTGAAGTACTCGCACTCCAGCGGGATCAGCACGCCGTCTGCGGCCGCGAGCGCGTTGACGGTCAGCAGGCCTAACGAGGGCTGGCAGTCGATCAGGATGTAGTCGTAGTGGTCGACGACCGGACGCAGCGCGCGGACGAGCGTGTGCTCGCGGCCGACCTCGGCGACCAGCTGCACCTCGGCCGCGGACAGGTCGATGTTGCTCGGCAGCAGGTCCATGTTGTCGACGTCGGTGCGGATGATCGCGTCCGCGGTGCCGATGGAACGCTCGATGATGACGTTGTAGATCGTGCGGTCGAGCTGGTGCGCGGGCATGCCGAGGCCGACGGACAGCGCGCCCTGCGGGTCGAAGTCGACGATGAGGACCCGACGGCCGAACTCGGTCAGCGCGGCGCCGAGGTTGATCGTCGAGGTGGTCTTGCCGACGCCACCCTTCTGGTTGCACAGCGCGAGGACCTTCGCGGGGCCGTGGCCGTTGAGCAGCGGCGGCTCCGGGATGTGACGCTTGGCCCGCCCGGTGGGGCCGACCGCCCCGTTCGGGCTGTCGTCGAGAGCCTCTTCTTCGTCGGAGGCCGCCCTCGGTGCGAGACTGAGCTCCTGATCCGAGGGGTGCAATGTCGACATATCGACCTAGCTCCTTGTCGTCCGCGCTGTGCGCCGAAGCTTAGAGATTGCCCTCCCACGTCGGCAAAGAGGCTCGCCGTGCCGCACGGCAATCATTGGCATGCTCACGCTGACCTGCGTGTTCGTCATGACAAACCCAAGCCCGGCAGGCGCCGCTCGCGCGGGACGTCGGCGATGCCATGATGGACCCCTTCATGGCGTTGAGTGACATGAAGGGGTCCATCATGGCACTTGCCGCCGCACCCCACGCCTCGCTGGCCACACTAGCCGCGCGCCCTCGGGTGGGCCGTCGCGTACACCTCGCGCAGCGTGTTGACCGTGACCAGCGTGTAGATCTGTGTGGTGGTGACCGACGCGTGGCCGAGCAGCTCCTGGACCACGCGGACGTCGGCGCCGCCCTCGATCAGGTGTGTCGCGAACGAGTGGCGCAGCGTGTGGGGCGACACGGACGCGGCGATGCCGGCCCGGTCGGCCGCCACCTTCAGCGCCTGCCACGCGCTCTGCCGCGACAGCCGGCCGCCGCGCACGTTGAGGAACACGGCGGGACTGCCGCGCCCGCCCGCGGCGAGCCCCGGCCGGGCGCGCACGAGGTACGCGTCGAGCGCGGACAGGGCCGGCCGGCCGATCGGCACCAACCGCTGCTTGCCGCCCTTGCCGTCCAGGCGCACGGTCCGCTCGTGCGAGTCGATGTCGTCGAGGTCGAGGCCGACCGCCTCGGAGATGCGCGCGCCGGTCGAGTACAGCACCTCGAGCAGCGCGCGGTCCCGCAGCGCGCCCGCCCCGACGACGCCTGGGGTCTCCAGCAGTCGCAGCACGTCGTCGACCGGCAGCGCCTTGGGCAGCCTGCGGGGCGCGGCGGGCGGCTTGACCGCACGCGCCGCGTCCAGCTCCACCAGGCCCTCGCGCACGGCGAACCGGTGCAGCCCGCGCACGGCGACGAGCGCCCGCGCGGCAGACGACGCGGCGAGCGGCGGGTGCTCGTCGGACCCCTCGCGCAGCACCGCGAGGAACGCCGACACGTGCACCTCCCCGACCGAGGACAGCTCGCCGACACCCAACGCCGTCAGGTGCTGGGCGTACCGCCGCAGGTCGCGCGCGTACCCGTCGAGCGTGTTGCGCGACGTGCCGCGCTCGACCGCGAGGTGGTCGAGGTAGCCGGCGAGCACGTCGGCGAGCGCCGGCGCGATCGGCCGGTCGAGTTCCTGCGAGGGGCTCAGCCGACACCCCCGAGCGCCATGCCGTGTGCCCGCGCGACCCCGGCGAGCAGCACCCGACCGTGCGCGACGTTGAGGCCCTCGGCGAGCGCGGGGTCGTCGTCCAGCGCGGCCATTCCCTTGTCCGCCAACGACACCACGTACGGCAGCGTCACGTTGGTGAGCGCCCACGTCGACGTGTTCGGCACCGCGCCCGGCATGTTCGCGACGCAGTAGAACACCGAGCCGTGCACGGTGAACGTCGGGTCGGCGTGGGTCGTGGGCCGCGAGTCGGCGAAGCAGCCGCCCTGGTCGATCGCGATGTCCACCAGCGCCGACCCCGGCCGCATGGCGGCGACCAGCTCATTGCTTACAAGCTTCGGCGCCTTCGCGCCGGGCAGCAGCACCGCGCCGATCACGAGGTCCGCCCACCGGCACGCCCGGTCGATCTCGTAGGCGTTGCTGGCGACCGTCTGCAGGTGCCCTCGGTAGGTGAAGTCGATGTGGCGCAACCGGTCCACGTTCGTGTCGAGCACGACGACCTCGGCCTGCATGCCGACCGCGATGCTGGCCGCGCTCATCCCCGCGACACCCGCGCCGATCACCGCGACCTTGCCGGCCGGCACGCCGGACACCCCGCCGAGCAGCACGCCGCGACCGCCCTGCGCGCGCTCGAGGCAGTGCGCGCCGACCTGCGGCGCCATCCGGCCGGCGACCTCGCTCATGGGCGCGAGCAGTGGCAGCGACCCGTCCGGCGCGCGGACCGTCTCGTACGCGATCGCGGCGGCGCCCGACTCGACGAGCGCCCGCGTGCAGTCCTCGTTAGCGGCGAGGTGCAGGTACGTGAACAGGATCTGGCCGGCGCGCAGCCGCGGGTACTCCTCTGGCATCGGCTCCTTGACCTTGAGCACCAGCTCCGCCGACGCCCACAGCTCGTCGGCGGTCGGCACGACCCGCGCGCCGGCGGCGACGTAGTCCGCGTCGGCCAGCGACGAGCCGACGCCCGCGCCGGCCTCGACCAGCACGTCGTGGCCGCGGTGCACGAGCTCGACCACCCCGGCCGGCGTGATGGCCACCCGGTACTCGTGGTTCTTCACCTCACGAGGCACTCCGACCAGCACCCGCGACACCTCCACGCCAGCCACGCCGAACTCCGTTGTCCGGCCTTGTCAGGGCGGAGCCTAGACCCGGTTGCCGACCGGTTCCCGGGATTCGGCGATGGCGTGGCGCGCCTGCCGTAGGGTTGCAGGGGTGTTCATGGCGCCGCCGGTCCTGTTCGCGCCCCCGCCGCCGCACGCCGCGCCGCCGGCGGTGTATTACCAGCACGCCCCGCCACCGCCGCTGCGCATTTAGTGTCGCGCGATTCTGTTGTCTTACCGAGTGGTGCGGACCCCGGCAGGATCTCGTCGGTGGGGCTGTCACGTGGACGCCAGTGCCGACCCGACACTCACAGGAAGCCGCGCAGCAGCGCGGCGGTGCCCTCCAGGTGTTCGGCCATGGCCAGGCGCGCCGCGGCGGCGTCGCCGGTCAGGATGGCCGCCACGATGGTCTGGTGCTGCGCGTTGGAGTGCTCGATGTTGGCCGCCAGCAACGGGATCGCGTCGAGCAGCTCGTTCACCCTCGTGCGGATGTCGGCCACCGCGCTCGTCAGTGACGGGGACGCCGTGACCTCCGCGATCGCCAGGTGCAGGCGCGAGTCCCTGCGCCGGTACTCCGCCTGGTCGACCGTGCTGACGCCGGCCACGTCGACCAGCGCCGCGCTCAGGTGTTGGCGGTCGGCCGGCGTGAGGGTGCGCGCGGCGGCCGCCTCGGCGGCGCCGGTCTCCAGCACGCCGCGCAGTGTCAGCACGTCCTCCAGCTCCCCAGCGGGCGCGTCCTTCGTGCTGCGGGGGTTGCCGGGCAGCGCCGCGACGACGAACGTGCCGCCGTACCGGCCGCGGCGAGACTCGACGTAGCCCGCGTCCGCGATGGCGCGGATGGCGTCGCGCAGGGTCACGCGGCTCACCCCGAGCCGTGCGGCGAGGTCCCGTTCCGCCGGCAGCTTCTCCCCCGGCGCGGCGACGCCGAGCCGAATCGCCTGTAGCAGCCGCTCGACCGTCTCCTCGAAGGCGTTGCGCGTCCGCACCGGCCGGAACAGCGCGGCGGCGACTCCTCTGTGGACGGTCATTGTGGACATTCCGTCAGAGCGGTGTCACGTAGGCACTCGAGATCCCACCGTCCACGAGGAACGTCGACGCGGTGATGAACGACGCGTCGTCGCTCGCCAGGAACGCGGCCGCCGCGGCGATCTCGGACGCCTCGGCGAACCGGCCCATGGGGACGTGCACGAGCCGCCGCCGCGCGCGCTCCTGGTCGGCGGCGAACAGCTTCTGCAGCAGCGGGGTGTTCACCGGTCCCGGGCAGAGCGCGTTGACCCGGATGCCTTCGCGCGCGAACTGCACGCCGAGCTCCCGCGTCATCGCGAGCACGCCGCCCTTCGACGCGGAGTAGGAGATCTGCGACGTCGCGGCGCCCATCACGGCGACGAACGACGCGGTGTTGACGATCGAGCCGCGGCCCTGCGCCCGCATGTGCGGCAGCACGTACTTGCAGCACAGGTACACCGAGGTGAGGTTCACCCGCTGCACCTTGTCCCACACCTCGATGCCGGTGTCCAGGATGGAGTCGTCCTCCGGCGGTGAGATGCCCGCGTTGTTGAACGCGATGTCGACGCTGCCATGATCGGCGACGACCTGCGCGTACATCGCCTCGACCGCGGCCTCGTCCGTGACGTCGCAGGTGATCGCGGCACCGCCGGTCTCCTTCGCGAGCGCCTCGATGGCGTCGGTGTTCAGGTCGACGCCGACCACGACGGCGCCCTCCTCGGCGAACCGCTTCGCCGAGGCGAACCCGATCCCGCTGGCCGCCCCGGTGATCACCGCGACCCGGTCCCGCATACGCTTCACTTACTCCGCCTCCGTCGCGATGAACACGTTCTTGGTCTCGGTGAAGGCATCCAGCGCGTCCGGGCCGAGCTCACGGCCGAGCCCGGACTGCTTCACGCCGCCGAACGGCGTCCAGTACCGCACCGAGGAGTGCGAGTTGACCGACAGGTTGCCCGCCTCCACCCCGCGCGCGACGCGCAGCGCCCTGCCGACGTCGCGGGTCCAGATCGAGCCGGACAGGCCGTACTCGGTGTCGTTGGCCATCCGCAGCGCGTCGGCCTCGTCGTCGAACGTCTGGACGGTGACGACCGGGCCGAACACCTCGTCGACGACCGTGCGGTCGGTCGCCGAGCGCGGCGTGACAACCGTTGGCGGGAACCAGAACCCGGGTCCGGCCGGCGCGCTGCCCCGGAACGCGACCTCGGTGTCGTCGTCCACATAGGACGATACGGACGCGAGGTGCGCCGCGGAGATCAGCGGGCCCATCTCGGTCTTCTCGTCCGCCGGGTCACCGACCACGACGCCGCGCACCGCCGGCTCGAGCAGCGCCATGAACTTCTCGTACACGCTGCGCTGCACCAGGATCCGCGACCGCGCGCAGCAGTCCTGGCCCGCGTTGTCGAACACCCCGTACGGCGCGGCAGCCGCCGCCTTCTCGAGGTCCGCGTCGGCGAACACGACGTTGGCGTTCTTGCCGCCCAGCTCCAGCGTCACCCGCTTCACCCGCGCCGCGCAGCCGGCCATGATCTGTTTCCCGACCTCGGTCGAGCCGGTGAACACCACCTTGCGCACCAACGGGTTGTCCACGAAACGTTGCCCGACAACGGATCCCTTGCCGGGCAGCACCTGGAACACGTCCTCGGGGAGGCCGGCCTCGCGGGCTAGCGCGCCGAGCCGGATGGCCGTCAGCGGGGTCAGCTCAGCGGGCTTGAGCACCACGGTGTTGCCAGCGGCGAGCGCAGGCGCGAAGCCCCAGCCCGCGATCGGCATGGGGAAGTTCCACGGCACGATCACGCCGACCACGCCGAGCGGCTCCGCGAACGTGAGGTTCACCCCGCCCGGCACCGGGATCTGCTTGCCGAACAGGCGTTCCGGCGCGGCCGAGTAGTACTGCAGCACGTCGCGGACGTTGCCGGCCTCCCACCGCGCGTTGCCGATGGTGTGGCCGGAGTTCGCGACCTCGAGGCCGGCGAGATTGTCCACATCGGAGTCGACGGCCTCGGCGAAGCGGCGCAGCAGCCGAGCGCGGTCGGAAGGCGCGACCGCACGCCACGCCGGCAGCGCGCGGTGCGCGCGCGCGATCGCCGCGTCGGTCTCCTCGGTGGAGGTCTGCTCGACGCCGACGACCACCTCCTCGGTGGCCGGGTTGATCACCTCGGTAACGCCCTGTGACACCGAATCGCTCGCAAGCTCGCTCAAGACGCCCCCTCGCAAGCTCCGGGACGCCGCTCGCGGTCGCCCTGTGACACCGAATCGCTCGCAAGCTCGCTCATGATTCCCCTCGTGCGGCGCTCACCAGAGCTTCGAACAGTCGGCGGTCCACCCCGTCCTCCTCGGGATGCCACTGGACGCCAAGCACGAACTCCGGGTCGGGCAGCTCCACCGCCTCGACGATGCCGTCGCCCGCCCACGCGACGGGGACCAGTCCGACGCCGAGCACGTCGACGGCCTGGTGGTGGTGACAGTGGACGTCCACTTCGGACCCGACGATGGCCGACAACCTGGTGTCCGGCAGGACCTTTACCGGCACCCGGCCGAAGACACCCAGTGTCGGCAGGTGGTCGGTGTTGCCGACGACGTCGGGCAGGTGCTGGTGCAGCGTGCCGCCGAGCACGACGTTCAGCAGCTGCATGCCCCGGCACACCGCCAGCAGCGGCACCCCGTTCGCGATGGCCGCCTCGATCAGCAGGTGCTCGCTGAGGTCGCGGTCGGGTCGCGGCGGCGAGGTGGCCGGCGCGCGGGCGGCGCCGTAGTGCACGGGATCGACGTCGGCGCCGCCCGCGACGATCAGACCGTCCACACGCGACAGCAGGTCGGCGGTGACGTCGCCGACCGGCGGCAGCAGCACCGGCACGCCACCCGCGGCCACGACGCCGTCGAGGTAGCCGTGCGGCAGGACCGCGGCCGGCATGTCCCACAGCCCGAACCTGGTCTGTTCCAGGTAGGTCGTGATGCCGATGACGGGGACGCTAGAGGCGTTCGAAGCCACGGACCCGCTCCCAGTCGGTCACCGCGGCGTCGAAGGCGGCTAGCTCGACCCGCGCGTTGTTGAGGTAGTGGTCGATGACGTCGTCGCCGAACGCGGCCCGCGCGAGCTTGCTCTCCCCGAGCAGCTCGGCCGCCTCCCGCATGGTCGCCGGCACCTGTGGTTTGTCGACCCCGTAGGCGTTCCCGCGGAACTCCGGCTCCAGCGGCAGCTCGTTCTCGATGCCGTGCAGGCCGGCGGCGATCAGCGCGGCCACCGCGAGGTAGGGGTTCACGTCGCCGCCCGGCACGCGGTTCTCCACCCGCAGCGACTCGCCGTGTCCGACCACACGCAACGCGCACGTCCGGTTGTCCACTCCCCATGCGACGGTCGTCGGCGCGAAACTCCCTGCCGCGTAACGCTTGTAGGAGTTGATGTTCGGCGCGAACAGGTAGGTCAGCTCCCGCAGCGCGGCCTGCTGCCCGGCGACGAAGTGCGCCATCAGCGGCGAGAACCCGTGCTCCCCGTCGCCGGCGAGCACCGCGGAGCCGTCGGTGCCACGCAGGCTGATGTGGATGTGGCACGAGTTGCCCTCGCGCTCGTTGTACTTCGCCATGAACGTCAGACTCTTGCCGTGCCGCGCCGCGATCTCCTTGGCGCCGGTCTTGTAGATGCTGTGGTTGTCGCAAGTGGACAGCGCGGTGTCGTACCGGAACGCGATCTCGTGCTGACCCGGGTTGCATTCGCCCTTCGCGGACTCGACGTACATGCCGGCGCCGGTCATGCCGTTGCGGATGGCCCGCAGCAACGGCTCCAGCCGGCCGGTACCGAGCATCGAGTAGTCCACGTTGTACTGGTTGGCCGGCGTCAGGTCGCGGTAGCCCCCGCGCCATGCCTGCTCGTAGGAGTCGTCGAACACGATGAACTCGAGCTCGGTGCCGACGTACGCGGCGAGGTCGCGCTCGGCGAGCCGGTCGAGCTGGCGGCGCAGCACCTGCCGGGGCGACGCCGGCACCGGGCCGCCGTCGACCCACTCGACATCGGCGAGCACGAGCGCCGTGCCCTCGTGCCACGGCACGCGCCGTAACGTCTCGAAGTCCGGCCGCATCACGAAGTCGCCGTAGCCACGGTCCCACGACGACATCTCGTAGCCGTCGACGGTGTTCATCTCCACGTCGACGGCGAGCAGGTAGTTGCACGCCTCGGTGGCGTGCGGGACGACCTCGTTGAGGAAGTACTCCGCGGCGCAGCGCTTGCCCTGCAACCGGCCCTGCATGTCGGTGATCGCGACGAGCACGGTGTCGACCGTGCCGTCCGCCACCAGCGCGCGGAGCTGGTCGATGGTGAGCATGCCGTCGCGGTGTCCCATCAGAACCTGCCCTCCAAAGGATCAGTGCTGGCCCATTGACGTTCATTGCACATGGGCGGTCACCACCTGTCAACGAGCCTGCGGCCACACCTGCAACAAACCTCCACCGAGGCCTTGACACAGCACTGTAACGCGGATCACTCTGATCGGAAATTCAAAGGACTGATGCTGGCCCATTGGCAACCGAGGAGAGATGTCGTGACGACGGACGACCCGCAGGCCAGGGCCGATCAGCCCACCCTGATCTCCGATGACGAGAAGCGTCTGCACGAGCTCGGTTACGCGCAGGAGCTGGCGCGTCGCATGTCGGGCTTCTCGAACTTCGCCGTCTCGTTCACGATCATCTCGATCCTGTCGGGCTGCCTCACGCTGTACCAGTTCGGCATGAACACCGGCGGCCCGGTGATGATCGTCTGGGGCTGGCCGATCGTCGGCGCGTTCACGCTCATGGTCGGCCTGGCCATGGCGGAGGTCTGCTCGAGCTACCCGACCGCGGGCGGCCTCTACTACTGGTCGGCCAAGCTGGCGCCGCGCAACGCCGCGGCGTGGTCCTGGTTCACCGGCTGGTTCAACTTCCTCGGCCAGGTCGCGGTCACCGCCGGCATCGACTTCGGCGCGGCGTTCTTCCTGAACGCGTTCCTCGACCTGCAGTTCGGGTTCGCCGCGACGCCGGGACACACCATCCTGCTGTTCGGCATCATCCTGGTGCTGCACGGGCTGCTCAACACGTTCGGTGTCAAGCTCGTCGCGCTGCTCAACGACATCAGCGTGTGGTGGCACGTCGTCGGTGTGCTGATCATTGTCGGCGCGCTCGTGATCTTGCCCGACAACCACCAGTCGGCGTCGTTCGTGTTCGGCCACTTCGTCAACAACACCGGCTGGGCGTCCGGGTTCTACGTCGCGTTGCTCGGCCTGCTGCTGGCGCAGTACACGCTCACCGGCTACGACGCGAGCGCGCACATGACCGAGGAGACACACGACGCGGCACGCAGCGGACCGCGCGGCATCGTCATGTCGATCGTCGTGTCGCTCGCGGCCGGATGGGTGCTGCTGATCGGCCTGACCTTCGCCATCCAGGACTACGACAAGGAGGTCGCCTCCGCCACCCCGCCCGCACAGATCTTCATCGACGCGATCGGCGCCACCGGCGGCAAGCTGCTCCTGCTCATCGTGATCGGCGCGCAGTTCTTCTGCGGCATGTCCTCGGTCACCGCGAACTCCCGGATGATCTACGCGTTCTCCAGGGACGGCGCGCTGCCGGCGTCGGCGTTCTGGCACCGGGTGAACAAGCGGACCAGGACGCCGACGAACGCGATCTGGCTCGCGGCGGGCGGCGCGTTCCTACTCGGTCTGCCGTATCTGTGGAACGACACCGCGTACTTCGCGGTGACGTCCATCGCGGTGATCGGCTTGTACATCGCGTACGTGCTGCCGACGTTCCTGCGCCTTCGCCAGGGCGACGAGTTCGTCCGCGGACCGTGGCATCTCGGACGCTGGAGCCGGATCGTCGGCACAATCGCAGTGGTCTGGGTCTGCGTCATAACCGTGCTGTTCATGCTGCCGCAGAAGAGCCCGGTGACCGCGGAAACCTTCAACTACTCGCCGATCGCCGTGCTCGTGGTACTCGGGTTCGCCGGTATCTGGTGGCTGGTCTCGGCACGGCACTGGTTCACCGGCCCCAAGGTCCAGGGCACGGCAGAAGAGCTGGCAGCCATCGAACACGAGCTCGGCGACGTGCGGTGACCCGGGTCGGTCGCGCGGTCCGCCCAATGTTCACAGCCGCTTGAGCTGCGGCTTTGGCCGCTGGCCCCCTCGAACCACGCTACGGCAACCGACCGACGGGAACGGGCCGCTGAGGCGGCGCCTGTGGATCGCGGGCGCGTTGTGGACAACCGCTGCCCCACGCGCCGAACGCGGCCGAAACCGTCGGTGCCTTGCCGTAGCGTGGTTCGAGGGGGCCTGCGGCCAGCGGGTTTACTGATCCCATGATCGTGTGGCTCAACGGAACCTTCGGCGCCGGCAAGACGACCACCGCCGCCGAGTTGGTCAAGCTCCTGCCCGCCGCTCGGCTCTTCGATCCCGAGCAGGTCGGCTACCTGCTCCGCCACGTCCTGTACGAGCCGGTCTACGACTTCCAGGACCTGCCGCCGTGGCGCCCGCTCGTGCGCGAGACCGCGGCCCGGGTGCTGCGCCACGTGGGCGGCACACTCGTCGCGCCGCAGACGATCCTCGTCGAGGCCTACGCGAAGGAGATCTTCGACGGTCTAGCCGCCGACGACGTCACCGTCCACCACTTCGTCCTGCACGCCGACGAGGCGAGCTGATCCGCCGCATCGAGGGTGCCGAGGTCGCGCGCCAGTGGCGGCTCGACCACCTGGCGGCGTACCGGGCGGCGCTGCCGTGGCTGCGCGCGTCGGCGACGGTGGTCGACACGACGGACCGGACGCCGGCGGAGGTGGCCCGCACGATCGCGGGCCACCTCCCCTAGCCCTGTCGCGACGGGAACGTGGTCGGGAGGTCCCGCCACGGCGCGTCCGGCGGCCGGGGTGTCCCGCCCGACGTGCGGACCGACTGCGCGGCGAGCAGTCCGCCGACCGTGGCGCCGTTCACGATCTCGCCCGCCAACGCCATCCGGACGGCCTCCGCGAGCGGGAACTTGCGGGCCACGAGGTCCGCCTCCTCGTCGCCGAGGAGCTCACGATCCACTGTGGACAGACCGGTCGCCAGGAAGATCCGGACGACCTCGTCGGTGAAGCCGGGTGAGGCCGCGACATCGACGAGCACCGACCAGTTCTCCGCCGCGAGGCCGACCTCCTCGACGAGCTCGCGCTTCGCCGAGTCGAGCGGGTCCTCGCCGAGGTGGTCGATGAGACCGGCCGGCAGCTCCCAGATCCGCCGACCGAGCGGATGCCGGTACTGGTGGATCAGCGTCACCTGGTCGTCGTCGTCGAGTGCGACGATCGCGACCGCGCCGTGGTGTTCGACCACCTCGCGTTTGGCCTGGCCGCCACCGGGCATGGCGACCTCGTCGACGCGGACGGCGATGATTCGTCCGATGTAGACGTCCTCAGTGGACAGTACGGCGAAGTCGTGCGTTCCTGGCTCGTCGGTCACGAACGCGCCCCCGCGCCCGACGGCTCCGGCAGCTCCACCGGGAGCCGCTCGGCCGCCTTGCGTGCCAGCGCGGCCCGGACGAAGCCGGCGAACAGCGGGTGCGGCCGCGTCGGCCGGCTCTTGAGCTCCGGGTGTGCCTGCGTGCCGACGAAGAACGGATGCACGTCGGCCGGCAGCTCGACGAACTCGACGAGGTGACCGTCCGGCGACAGCCCGGAGAACACGACGCCGGCCTTCGACAGCTTGTCGCGGTAGGCGTTGTTGACCTCGTACCGGTGCCGGTGCCGCTCGGACACGTCCCGCTCGCCGTAGGACTTCGCGACCACCGAACCCGCGGCGAGCCGGGCCGGGTAGGCGCCGAGCCGCATCGTGCCGCCCATGTCGCGCTCGCCGGCGACGACGTCCTCCTGGTCGGCCATCGTCGAGATCACCGCGTGCTTGGTGGTCTCGTCGAACTCCGACGAGTTCGCGTCCGCGATGCCCGCCAGGTGCCGTGCCGTCTCGATCACCATGCACTGCAGGCCGAGGCACAGGCCGAGCACGGGGATCTTGTTGGTGCGCGCGTACTGGATGGCGCCGATCTTGCCCTCGATGCCGCGCACGCCGAACCCGCCGGGGATCAGCACGCCGTCCAGACCGGACAGTGCGGCCGCGGCGCCGGCCGGTGTCTCGCAGGTGTCCGACGCGGTCCAGACCACCTCGACCTTCGCGCGGTGGGCGAACCCGCCCGCGCGCAGGGCCTCGGTGACCGACAGGTACGCGTCCGGCAGGTCGACGTACTTGCCGACGACCCCGATCCGCACCGTCTCCTTCGGGTTGTGCACCCGCGACAGCAGGTCGCCCCACACGGTCCAGTCCACGTCGCGGAACGGCAGCCCGAGCCGGCGCACCACGTACGCGTCGAGGCCCTCGGTGTGCAGCACCTTGGGGATGTCGTAGATGGACGGCGCGTCCGGCGCGGCCACGACCGCTTCGAGGTCCACATCGCACATCAGCGCGATCTTGCGCTTGAGCCCGCTCGGCACCTCCCGATCCGCGCGGCACACGACCGCGTCGGGCTGGATGCCGATGTTGCGCAGCGCGGCGACCGAGTGCTGCGTCGGCTTGGTCTTCAGCTCGCCCGACGGCGCGAGATAAGGCACGAGCGAGACGTGCAGGAAGAAGCAGTTGTCGCGGCCGACGTCGTGCCGGACCTGCCGCGCGGCCTCGAGGAACGGCAGCGACTCGATGTCGCCGACCGTGCCGCCGACCTCGGTGATGACGACGTCCGGCGCGTTGCCGTCCTCGCCGGGCTCCGCCATGGCGCGGATGCGCGCCTTGATCTCGTCGGTGATGTGCGGGATGACCTGCACCGTGTCGCCGAGGTACTCGCCGCGCCGCTCCTTGGCGATGACGGTCGAGTAGACCTGCCCGGTCGTCACGTTCGCGGCGCCGACCAGGTCCCGGTCGAGGAAGCGCTCGTAGTGCCCGACGTCCAGATCGGTCTCGGCGCCGTCCTCGGTGACGAACACCTCACCGTGCTGGAACGGGTTCATCGTGCCCGGGTCCACATTGAGGTACGGATCGAGCTTCTGCATCGTGACCCACAGCCCGCGGGCGGTGAGCAGCTGACCGAGACTCGAGGCCGTCAGACCCTTGCCGAGCGACGAGGCAACCCCACCGGTCACGAACACATACTTGGTCGTACGTGAGTGTTGCACCAGGGACGCCCCCCGTGGCCTGGATTCGTGACCAACCTTCGGTCCATATCCGTTACTGGCGATACCGTTCGCAGCGGGACTACCCGCCTGACTCTCCACGGGGTTTCACCGTATCACCTGCTCCCCGGATCGGAACCCGACACGCGGTACACGCCACTTTCGTCACGCAGCGTGGTGTCATTCCTGCGGAGCGCCAGGCCCGGGCCGCTCGGCGTTGCCGGCGTTCCCGTAGCGGCCCGCGGTGCCCTCCAGCTGCTCACGCAGCGCGAGGACGGTGACGACCCGACCCGCCGGGGTGCCTACGTTGTCCACAGTGGACAGGATGCTGGTCGCGGAGGTGTCCGCGCGCACGACGCCGATCGGCCCGGTGCCGTCCGCTGAGCCGACGCCGCCGGCGAGGACGGTGCCCGCGCCGGAACGGTCCACCTGGGTGGCGAAGCGCGCGACGGTCGCCGCGCGGTCGCCGGCGCCGTCGCCCTTCGCGGCGCCGCCGGTGAGGACGATCGCGAGCTGCGCGGGCTGGATCCCTTGACTGGCCTTGATGAACCCACCCTGGGTGAGTCCGGACAGCGCCGCGGCGGTCTCGTCCGCGGACGCCTGCGGCTTGTTGTTCGCCTTGTTGATCAACAGAAGCGGCCCGAGGAGGCCGCCGGCGAGCGTGCCGGGGTCCGACGCGGTCGGCAGCTGAACGCCCGCGGGCAGCAGCCGCACGACGATGTCCTTGAGCTGGTCGGCCTTGCGCGGGTCGCTGAACGCCTCGGTGAGCTGCAGCTCGCCGGTGACCGAGCCGCCCGCGTTGCCGATGAGGGTCTTGAGCGCGTCGCGGTCGGCGGGGGTCGCGTCGGCGGTCGTGACGAGGACGACGGTGCGCTGCGCGAGCTGGCCCTGGACGGCCATCGGGCCGACCGACGCGGCGAAGCTGTCCGAGTCGGCGAGGCGAGCGGACTGCGCGTTGCGCTCGGTCTGCAGGTCGTTGACCTGGTTGACCAGCTCCTCGTTCTCGTTGTTGAGCCCGGACAGCAGCGAACGGGACAGGGTGGTGGAGCCGAGGACGACACCGACCGCGAGCGCGAGGAAGACGGCCGCGATGGAGATGATGTGGTAGCGCAGCGAGATCACGAGAAGATTCCCTCGATCCAGGAGACGAAGCCGTTCCAGGTGTTGATCATCCAGTCCAGGTAGGCGCCGCCGACGCCGGAGACCGCTAACCCGACGACCACCGCGACGAGCGCGGCGACGACCAGCAGGACGACCGCGCCGACGGACACGCGGCTGCGGTGCAGGGTCGCCACGGCCTTGCCGTCGACGATCTTGGCGCCGAGCTTGAGGCGGGTCAGAAAGGTGGACGGGTTCGAGCCGGAGCGGCCGCGGTCGAGGAACTCGCTCAGCGTGGCCTGGAAGCCGACGGTGACGACGAGGTCGGCGCCGTGCGTGTCGGCGAGGAGCAGCGCGAGATCCTCGGGGTTGCCGGAAGCGGGGAACGTCACCGCGCCGATGCCGAGGTCCTGGACCCGCTCGAGGCCGGGGGCGTGCCCGTCGAAGTGCGCCGGGACGACCACCTCCGCGCCACTGCGCAGCGTGTCGGTCGACAACCCATCCGGGTCACCGACGATCACGTTCGGGCGGTATCCCTGCTCGTGCAGTGTGTCCGCGCCGCCGTCGACCCCGATGAGGATCGGACGGTGCTCCGCGATGTAGCGCTTGAGGTGTTTGAGATCGTCGGCGTGGTCCTTGC
>Ga0193742_1000486_pt1 | contig 26453 bp, 28 predicted proteins | sample L2c1metaG_FD_165511 | JGI IMG/M metagenome (GOLD analysis project Ga0193742, IMG submission 165511) | Soil microbial communities from a riparian zone of the East river system, Colorado, United States - L2c1 | ecosystem: Environmental > Terrestrial > Soil > Riparian zone | place: USA: East River... | reverse complement strand
ATGACAACACCGTCGAAAGTCTCCTTCTCCTTCCCTTTGCCTGTCAATCCAGTGGATTTATTGTTTGGAATAGTGACTTCACCCAATGCTTCACGTTTTCTCTTTCCGGCGGGAATATCGTTTTTGGTATCGCCAGCGGCAGATGCCTTGGCTCTTGAGGCAGCAGTTGCGCGAGTAACTCCACTGGTACCAGAAGTGGCTGTGGTCGTTGCGGGAGGCTTAGTACGCGTGGAGATTCGGGAAGGGCGAGCATTGGCGTTCTCGTTCTCTTTTACAGAGGCGATCCTGGTTGTTCTTGTTACACGACGTGTCTAGCATAAGGAGAAATAAGGATAGTGAGCCCGCGAGTACAAAAACTGGACAAATAACTTACAGGAATGTTGGATGCCATTTTCCCTGCCTATGTGGATTACTGAGAAAGACGAGGGTCCTGAACAGGTCAAGTGGACAAGGACAAGTATCAACATCACGTGCAGTACAAATAGAGAACAAATATCATGGACGCGTCTCGTCACGGGGCTCTTTACGTTTCATTATTATTATTCTTTAATTAGCTATTGCTTGGTCAATATCTACGTTCTAACATCCAAACGAGAGTTATATCGCCACAACTCTGCATTCGTTAGAGGCACCGTTTCCTTGTTCTACAACGATATCCGAAACACAGTCCAGTAGAGCTACTTTCTACACTTAACCACCTGGTTGAAGTCAACTTCTGATCAACAGCTCAGCAATGGTGCCACGAATTAGTTGCTGATATTGAAATACACGAGACACCACCTGGGCAGAAAATAAAGCAAAGACAAGAGTAAACAACACGATGGAATATCAGTTGACTTCTTGTGCCATGGAGATTGAGAGATTTTACAGAAGAAATTTTTGGTTGAACTTAATTTTAACAAATATCTTACGAGCTACAAGTTAGACTCTATTTGGCAACAAAAAAAAAAAAATGGTTAGGATTCCACGGTTGGGAAAAATTTGAAATTTTTGAAACAATGAAATTATTTCAAGGAGACTGATTACCAAAATACAGCATCCAAGGGCAAGAGTTGAACTTGAAAAGTCTATATTTTGAAGGAACCGGCCCATAACAGTGTGGTCTCACTGGGAAACGGCACTGGAGTTGGCCAAGTGTTGTGTGGATAAGTTCAATGGGCCGGTTGCTCGAGTATAGAAGAGCAAACAGTGCGTTGGAATTCTTGGCCTAAAGGTAGCCGCTGCTAAGGCTGTTTCTCGCTTGGATCACAAATGAGAAATGCTCACCACTCCCTTGTTAGAGTTCGTTCCATTCGTCGTGCATCAGGAGACAAGGATCTCTCTGCGACTGAATTCAAGGCACTAGCTGCATGTGATATTAAAGAGGAGCGTTACTTGTCAATGATTAGCCAATAAATGTAGTTGTAAATGCTGCAGCTGTTTGTAATGTTGTTGTAATGGGTAGAATAATTCTGGAGGTAATACGAGGCCGTATTTCTCGTCGAATGGAGACTGCTCCATATTTATAACGCTAGCTCATTGCAAACGAGGATCAAACTTCTCGATGCGAGCGAACTGTCCAAAGTGCATACATATTGGAGGTGCGGAGGGCCAGTATATCCATCTACGTCTATCTTTTCCACCAATTAAGTAGGTGTTCACTAAAATCCGAGGTTCAGTCACCTGCAACACGTTTCACCTACCACAGGCAGAAGTTCTTCCAAGGTTGATTCGCTCTTGTTCTTGGATGGCAGAAGGAGTACATACAACCCATCCCTCAGGCTGGATCCAGGATCCAGAAACCACTAGGTATAGACAATTCTCAGAATCCATGTTATTGAAGTCATGGAAGTACCTGCATTGAAGACGCTTCCGAGTGTTCAACTAGTGGAGACAATTGCACTAAGGTTGGACACAACCCAGGGCCAGAAATGTGATTATCCTGCAAACCTGGCACAAGTTCGATGGCTTCTCGAAGTTGTCTTTCCTTTCTGACAGCCTGCGTTAATTCGGTAATTGATAGACCATTTTGCATTCATGATCATGTCCGACCTATATCAGTGAGTGCGTCTAACCTTGTACACCGTGGCCCATATTAATATACTCGTGTTTACTTCACGATAGCCGGTTTCTTCAGTCCAACCATCCCATGTTCAATAACATCGACGCACTAGTATACATGACTCGATAGAAACCCTGCTTCTATCATCTTGCTTTCCCTACACAAATGGTGGTTGCTATAAGCACCTAATACGATCTCCCAAACAAGGTCCAATGTTTCGCATCTTTTCCGCACGCCGGGCACTTGGTCTTTCCAGGCTCGATGGGGGTCCACAAAGACTGGTCGAACGGTATAGCGAGAGACTTGGCACCAGCGGAAGGAGCACGCTCATCTTGTGGTTCAGCACTAAAATGATAAAGGAGAAAAAAATTAATTTAATCAGTCATCGGGATGATACCATCAAGTCAAATCAAACCTACACTCGTCCGCTACGTTCCTTAATATCATCTTCACAAGCTTCCTCATCACACCAAGGTATAACGACGATATTCTTGTTATCCAAATTGGGAACGATATCGTCCCAACGGGTCACTTCCTTTACTCGTGATTGGTATGTTTCCTTTGCGCGATTGAACATATCGTTTTGGATATTTGTAAGGAGGTTAGAGACCGTTGATCCAATGTCGGCAAGAGAGATGGGGTTCTTGACGCCATTGTCACGACGGACAGAAAGGGTCTGCTGTTTGTCCAAATCATTGGGACCGATCTCGAGTCGAAGCGGGACACCCTGGGCGCCGGAGTCAGTTTCCTTGTCATTAAGCGAACCGTAATGGCGAGTGAAAGACTAACCTTCTGTTCCCAGTCATTAAACTTATAGCCCGGAGTATATCCTTCACGCAAATCAGCTTTGGCTCTAACGCCCGCCTTCTTCAAAGTCTTCGCCAATTCTTCGCAAGTTCCATTAATCTTTGCCCTCTGTTCATCTGTCGTCCTCGCCGTAATCCCACAGGGAACAACAATAGCCTGAATACTAGCAACGCGCGGGGGAAGAACCAGTCCTTGATTATCACCATGGACCATGACCATAACGCCAATCGCACGCGTGGACAATCCCCACGAATTCTGCCACACAAATGACTTGGAACCATCATTCGGGTCCTCGACGAAGATATTAAACATCTCCGGACGGGAAAAGTTTTGACCAAGACAATGAGAAGTAGCTGCTTGAATACCACGTCCAGAAGTTGGGACGAAACCTTCGAGTGTCGTCGTGTATAATCCTCCAGCGAATTTCTCTTTTTCGGATTTGACACCTGGAATGACTGGCACAGCTAGAAGATCTTCGAAGACCTGTCGGTAGAGGTCAAGAATTTGTCGAACTTCTGTGTCGGCTTCGGCCTTGGTCAGGTAGGCAGTGTGGCCTTCCTGCCACAAGAATTCGCGAGTGCGTAAGAACGGTTCTAAATCCTGGAGTTCGATTGAAAAAAACAAGTTAAATAAATATCGGACTTACGAGGGTTCTTGAACTCCCAACGGACTACACTGTTCCATTGGTTAAGTTTCAACGGAAGATCACGATGACTTCTAATCCATTTAGCATAATCTTGGATAGAATAAGATTAAGTCCAAGTTCCAAAGTTATATAATTCAAGAGAATGCGTACAAGGGTACATCGACGTCTCTGAGGTCGGACGAATGGCGATGGGTTCCTCGAGATCCGAATTTCCACTATTTTTTGGTAAACTTTATGGTGGTCCAGATGGATTCTGGACACTCACGCTCGTGTGACCCAGGCAACTTCCGGAGAAAAGCCTTCGATGTGGTCTTTTTCTCGTTCAAGAAGGGAGCGAGAGATGAACATTGGGAAGTAAGAATTCTGGACACCCAACTCCTTGATCTCGCGGTCGAACCAAACTAGGTGTAAATTCAGATAAGAGCTTTGATCATTAGATACACTCTTTCGGACCGACCTTGGATTGCTTCCCAGATACTATATGACCATGGTTTGAGAATATAGCACCCGCTAACGCTGTAATAATCAATCATATCCGCTTTGATCAAGACCTTGAAGCACAGAGGATCAGGCGAAAAGTGTTGATCAAAACATCTGGTTAACGACTCACGTTGGTATACCAAGCGGCAAAGTCGACCTCTTTTTTGACACCGATAGCGATCTGAACGGCACCCTCGATTTTAGCATCTTCCTTTTCTTTGACTGGGGCTTTCGAAGTTTGGGCAGCAGCAGCAGGGGCGGTCGCCAGAGATTGGAAATCGATCTCCTGCACTTTGACTTCTGCTGTCTCTAGGTTCTTGAGATAAGATTGGATATCTTTTCCTGAGAGGAAAAGCGTCTCGCTTGATGAATTGGCGTGGATCGCGAACGTAGATGACGAAGACACGATGGAAGAATCAAGTACGGTTACGACCTTGGAAAAGATGGTTTCTGTGAGAGATAGCGGAGATACTATCAAGCATTTGTTAACATTAGCACCATATACCATCGAAAAGGAGGGGTTGATCATGACGTACATGAATTTTTATCGAGCGAGAAAAATTCTGTGAGCAGATCTTCAGAAGCCAAACGGAGTTCCTTCAAGTTAAGTTTTTTCCCAATAGCAGCAGAGTTGGTCTCAGTCTCGTCTCGTGCGATAACGACCACTGGAACAGGGGTAGCCGTCTTCGCAGTTTTGGGCTTGTAAATCAACGTTTTGATAATCTCGAATGGTTTCGGTGCTGATCCAGAGGCGATCAAGGCTTCTTTCCATGTCGCTGGAGAACTGGAACCAGCATGTGCAATAGTAGCTGCGGTTTTTATAGAAAGACTATCGAGTTTCTGAACAATATCGTTCACTGAAGAGGCCATGTTATGGCGGGTGGTAGTGGTAGTAGTGATACTGTAGGAACGAAGTGTTGAACTGAAGTAGTAATGTGACTCTGACTTGACCAGTCTTCTGACTCGTGTCGATAATATTAGATACTTTTCACCCCATACATTGCGAGGAATTCGCAACAGCTTTGCGGCATGTCGCGCTATAAGCATGGAGAGGGTTCACTAATTATGAATGGTGGTGACGAAGCAACTGTCGATTAGATAAATAGACAATCACCACCAATTATCGCCCTCAGTTGCCAACGTTCAGGCTCTCTTGCCTCTACCTTAGTCCGCTGTGTTGATCAGGAAAAAACGACTTTCGGGGATGCGACTGGGCCCCGGGGTTCCTGCACGCCATTGAAAAAAAAATCTGCATGTATCGATACCGCATCCGATGAATGTGATACCCTTTCATTGTTGATAAGTACACCACCACAACACATGGTTTAACATGTCTTTGTTAGTATATCGGTTAGTACACGCGCTTGTCATTGTGTCTGTCCGCGCGAAAGCTGGGTTCGACTCCCAGACAGAGAGTGAATTTTACTTTTGTCTACTATTTGCAGGAAATAATAATCTCGATGGCTGCATAAGTTCAACATGCACCGTATAATTGCCACGGGTGTCTTCCTCTCCCATCTCGCCTTCCTCGCCTTCCACTTTCTTGGTTATCTATCTATCTAGACCTTGCCACTAGCCACGCAACTCTCATCAACCATTTTACTAGAAAGACGCAAATTTCCCTCCCACCACCCGAGTTTGATATTCCTTTCACGATCTTCGGAGAGACCAACAGGAGTGCACAAACCGACGTATGCTTTCATGATCGGCCTGCTGGTCCTGGTAGGGGATAAAACATTTATCACTCACTGGCTGATTCCCAGGTCATTGCCATTGCCATCGTGGCATTTCAATTCAATAATTCTTTCCGCGAACAAAGAGCTTTGGCGATTCTATGTATTACGATGTCCAACTGTTTATCTCGTGCCCGTTACAGCATTGTGGTTATCACACACAGGACAATAACCGACTACGGAAACCATGGTATTAAAATGTGTTACTACTATCCAACATATGAGTAGTGAGGGGATGGAGTCACTGGAGTATAGGAAGGTCGCTCTGCGGCGCTTTTTGGCTTTCAAGGCACTGGTTTGGCAAGCGTGGTTGGGAAGATTATCTAATGGTGTAGGAGTCAAACTTTATTCAGCTTTATAATTCACTCACCTCCAAACAGTACTCGCCCACCCGTCTTACAAGAACCGCAGACAAATGAACTTCGACGATACATACTTACATACGTAATTGGGAACATTATGATATAAGAGAAAAGGGAAATAGTCCCAAGATAATTGTGGATCATGAATCAGGAAGAGGTGGGTCGATATACATATTGACGAACAGGACGTAAAGGGCGACACTCACAGCCGCCATACACACACCACCAATCCAGGCAGGCCGTGCGGGCGTGCTATCCCAAAGAATGGCATAATACGCGTGGTCCCGCAACCAGAAGACACTGCTATTGCAATAGCATCTGTGGAAGAAGTTGCCAAACTGGAACACGCACGTGAGGACTACCCAGATTGAGTTGAAAGCAGCGATGGCCTTCCCAAGACGGCGAAAGAAAATTGAAAAGTGCTTGGCTGCCCATGTAGACCAGCGATGGATGATGGGGCCATTGTGGTGGCGTGCACGTGGCCCAGGAGTCGTGATGGTGTAGTAGTGGGTTAGGATGCTGGAGGTGACTAGTAACATCCAGACGACGGTGGAGAGTACTGCGTAGAGAAGGTATGCGGCTGAACGGCAGCCGAGTCCTGTGAGAGTGATCAAAGAAGTGAATAAGAAAGGCCTTAAGGTGAAGGAGGGAATTGTCGTGTTCTATTCACCTTTCGTGGGCGTAAACCAGACATCCATAATTGCAGCACCAGCAGTACCCCACTGTAACATTAACGCAAGGACCGACGCAACAAACATCCTGGAAACAATTTTCGGTCCCCAACGACTACGACGTCGCCAAGTGTATGGCACACAATATTCTTCGATCTGCGTCTTGTTACCCACACGATTGTTTGCGTGAAGTTCATCGCCTTCAAGTTCCTCCCACTTCTTGGAAGGGTCGACCGGCTCGTGACCGTGATAACGCTCGGATGCAGCCTTAAAGGCTGTAGACACCTGCTCAACCGCCTGCACCCAAGGGAGGAATCTTGCGTAGTTGTAGATTGGTGCCGTACATTTCTCATCCCGACGCAAGTAGTCTACCTCCGTTATGGTGAGCTTGATAGCTCGTGCTTCGGTTTTTGCGTGCTTCGCCGGGACAATGTCTCCTTCATCCGTGGCAAAATAGGCTATCTTGTTCGCGCGATCGACGGCACTGCTCAGACGGGTCGAGTCGCACTTCGGAGAGATTTGTAACCATCCTATGACAATAGGAAGAAGCCACAACCAAAGTGAACCTACACCTCGGCCGCTGGGTTTTATGCTTCCTATGAAGGACTCGGTGAGGGTGAAGATGTACGCAACGACAACCCATCCAATGGAGGTTGCCGCAGATATGGACCAGGTGTGAGTGTAATTAATCCACTCAACAAGCTCGCTCCACCACTCGTCGTTTTGAGGAAGTACGACAAGAGACGCAAGAAGCCCATCCCTCGTCTCAATTTTGAGAGGTGACTGTTGCAGGCTACTGAGAATGCGAATGGCGTTTCGAACGTTGGGATATGTGTACTCTGCAAAGCGCTGGGCAATCCAGCGCCCATTCAAGACAGTTAGTGCAAGCGAATATGCAGCCAATGTCGGCGAACCGACTGTCAGCAGCACAGAATCTAGATTGTCTAACTTGTTATTAGCGCCAAATGGGAGCTGGGATACCAAAGCAAGCCAGGGAAGCAGCCACACGCCAAACTGCTGCGAGAATATGACCCAATCAAAAGCCACTTGGTCGCCCCCGCACGCCTTGATGCACAATTTATACGTGACACCCACAGCCTCGGACACGTCTACGCGGTGACCATAGATATCTATGCCACCTACTTCCGTGCCGTTCCCATATGTGCCGTTTCTCACTCTGTCAAGGCATTTAATGAACTTTTCTTGCCCAACGACTGCAGCTGGCGACAAGGTGAGAGCAACGACGACAACATATATAACGAATTGCTGGGGAGATTCTGCGCGAGCTTTCGTGTTAGCAAGTGGCCACAGAAGAGTCGGAACTCACTCACTCATTCTATTGCACGCATGCAGATATGTGGGAAGACATCCAACTTTGCAGACCATTATATATTATATGTGAAGGTGCTGTCATCGAAGCTTTCACAGCCTTATAATTGGCGCAACGGCATCATGATCAAAAATCCCTTTGAAAGGCAATGTGTCTCATCAAAAGCTCTACGAAATGTCAGAGGTACGTCTGTACTAGTTTCATGGACCGTATCCTTGTCCGACTTGGAAATTTCTAATCCCAATCCAACGCCTGTCGTTCTTCCCTCAGTCTCTGAGTCATTCTGTTCCTGCGACGGCAATGTGCCAACCCATCTCTCTGTGAATTCGTGGGATGTCCTCAATCTAATAGAATAAAACTCATGCTATCATTCAAGCTGACTTCAATTTCGATATTCTCGGAGTTGGCCACAGAACCACGCCGACCACCCCCATTGAATGTGCGATCTGCCAAATTAGCGCGCGTAAACGAAAATAGCCTTATGCGGAAGTAATAATTATCGGCTGACCAGGTTACGTAATAAATCAGGGACAACTGTTACATTTCAGGAAACAAGATGATGGCCTCGAGATGGCCTGGTTGTTCAAACTAGCTTGCCTTCCTGTCGAAATACCTGGATGTTCCAAAGGCAAAATAGTTCCACCGCAAGAAGATGTCGATACTCCGAATGGATGCCTCTGTGGAGAGGTGTTACAGTCATCGTCGCTGTGAAACTAGTCATCCACCATCACACGATACGCCACCATCTGCCATCTAATACAGTTGAGGACAAGAAGACATCCAATTGGTTATCTCAGCAACCAGATTTTTTTGGGAGAAACTGATGTCAGATTCGGACTTGGACAGTCAGAAATATGTAGCCCAAAAACGGGTTTTCCGAGTCATTCTCGCGACTTTTTCGATGTGCTAAAATTTGGGCAAAGGAAATCAGAAAAATAATGGTCTATTGCCACTTGTAAAGGACGCAAAGATCAGGTGTTGCAAACGGCCCATTTCCGGTTAGTCCAAGCCGCACTCGTACACACCCCCAGAACATTCTACAGCCATCCGCCAGGAGCGATTGATAAGGTGGCGAATCACGTCAATGGGACACGCTTTAGTATTTATCATTCTTTGATTTGATAGAACAAAGACAAGAAGATACCGCTGAACTTGCCGCTGAAGGCATCTTTGGCAATCTGGTATATTTTCTTCTCAACTTTGCAATAGCGATACTTGCACCACCCAATATACTAAATAAAATTAGGTACTAGTAATTAGCTTGTATTTATTAATATCAATTAACAAAGTAGCCACCATTTATGATTTCAATCGGGTTCAGCTCGCAGAGATGAATTTTCTGACCTCGATGATGATGATCGTTTTTACCAGAATTTCACCCTCTCTTTCTCATCTCTGGGCTCAAGATTGGATTCAAAATCGCTCATGCTTCCGTCATGACCTGGTCTTTCCAACTGGGGCTCTTATGTAGTACAGGGACTTGAGGAGCTGGCGGCGAGACTCGCATACCGGGGTTGTCAGGTGCCAAAGTATCGGAATTGTCGATCTTGATTTTGCTTGATTTTGCTTGATTTCATTCCTGTGACAACTTGAAATTATAAGTTTCTAGTTTCGAAAATGACAATTCGCTGAACTCCTGTAACAATTTACTGTAAATTAATATTTTGACCATGGACACAAGTACACAAATACGAATTCGAATTCTTGATTACACTCTGCATGAACTTTATAAGTTGAAAATTGCAATAGAGTGTATCAACACGTGGTATGTAATGCCCACTATTCCAATTCATGGAAACTATCATGGGTTTGTTTCTTCTACCCATTTATTACAAGCCAATAAATAACAATGTTGATAGGTATTACACTAAACGTCCTTTTGTGACCGACGAGCGTCTCGCGCTTCTTCATCCCAACCTTTTCCAAGGAGCTCAAGTTCTGGATGTAGGATGCAACGAGGGTTGGGTGACTTGCGAAGTTGGTGAGTACTCTCCTTCCCTCTGATAGACTCAACACAAAACCCGTGAAACAGCGCAGGCTCGAGGTGCCCATCTCGTCGTAGGAGTAGATATCGACGATACTCTCATACAAGCTGCTTGGCGGAGGAGGCGTGCAGTTTGGTCTTTGCAAACCCCTTCGCGTCCTCTTCTCAATGTCGATGGAAGAGCAACACCAACCGACTTGACTCAAAACATCTTCAAACCAGTCGAATCGTACACCAGGAAACGCAAACGGCAAGATTTAGAAGAAACTGAAATTCAAAAACAAGGTCTCCCCATCATCTCCGATCCTACTAGTAGCTTGCCACCTCGAACCTACTTTCCCGCATCTTGTGAACATGAATTTGGATCACTCCCTATCCCGCCTTCTTCGAATAGAGGCAAAAAAGCCTTTCCACATAACATCTCTTTCCGAACAGCAGATTGGACGACGACACCTGTTCTAGAGGATGTGGGAGGTTATGATGTCGTTATCGCGTATGTTCCTTTCTTCTCCCCTTATCTCTATCCTTTCTACTCCACTGAAAATACTATATTTCTATCATTAGGTTTTCAATCTCCAAATGGATACATCTAAATTCAGGAGATGAAGGCCTCAAACAATTCTTCCATCAGGTACACTCAGTCCTGAACTCAGGTGGAACCTTTGTCCTTGAACCCCAGCCTTGGGATTCTTATGCTAAAGCCCGTCGTATGGACCAAGTCCGTAACCCTTCCTTCTCTTAATCATGGGCTTTTTTTTACTTTTTATACTGGACGATTTATCAGAAGCTCAAAGAAAACTACCATACACTTAAATTAAGGCCTATAGACTTTGAGTCTATGTTACGAGATATCGGCTTTGGTCCTGTAATGCATTCTGGTTCTATAGGCGAAGGAGGTCTGAATCTCTTTTTCTCTTGATGCGAAGCTCTGGCTAAAAACTGACCTTTTGCTACAGGATTCCATCGACCCATCGACTTATATGTCAAGCTTTGATAACTTGTCACCTGGGACATCATGACTTTCCGCCTACGAGACGTCAACGAGGTCGATGACTTATAGTGTCGAGATCAACCGAGAAAATTTTCCAATTGAGCTCCCCTTCGCATGATACAATTTTTAATACAAACTTGTCTACTTTGGCTCACGTAGTATTGCCTTTCCTTAATCATAAGCATTATCCTAAAGAACTACAACGTTTTGCAAGGGATATATGATGGCATATGATGTGGTATATGAGTTAGTACCGTGAAACAAAACAAAAAAAGAGAGAAGAAATCGGTATCTAACATATATGTAAAACAACACAACTCTAAGTTGCATACATAACACCCAGCCATGAAAAAAAAAATCCATCTAAAAAAAGCTGCGCATCATTGAATAGCAAAAAAATAAATAAATGTCACATTATGAAATAATATGCAATCCAGGCACCAAAATGTGAAAATTCAACCCACTAAAAATCAACATCGTTCATACATGCAAATGTATGCCTTGGCATGCAACACCTCCTCCAACGTCGTCAAACGCACGACGGAGTCACTGATAAACGCCCACTGTCTTTCGTCGCTCGCTGAAGGTTTTGCTGTTGTTGTAGACTCTGGCTGGGAGTTCATCGCGTTCGTAGGATCCGTTTCTTCTTCTGGAGTAGGGTCAGAGCTCCCTGGAGTAGCAACACCTGTGCTAGTCCTAGAGCTACAATCAGATGGCAAAGCTGTGTATGCTATATAATGTCCACCGAGCTGGAAATGTTCTTAAATCAGCCAAACGTTTGCCAAGTTATATGCGAAAGAAAGGAAAACTGACCATGTTACCAATATGAACCACCACAGCATAAAGTCTATACATACACTTCTCCTCTTTAGTTTTACTACCCACACTCTTCCTTCTCTTTTTCCTCCCAAGCCCATAATCTTCCTTCTTAGGAGCTAAAAAGGGCATCAAATTCAAATATTCTGGAAACGACACATAATCATCCAACTTCTTCAGACCATGGGAGAAAGAGATCAAGGGCATTTTCGAAGTTTGTTGGAATCGCTTTAGGTGGATCACAAGCACGGGTGGCGGGACGGCGATGAGGTAGCGTTTGTATGCGGGACGCATGATGACGGGTTTTGGCTTCTTTTCTTTCGGTTTCGGTTGTTGAGTATTCGAGGTTGAGCCTGATGTCTGTTGTCCCTCTTCCTGAGCTTGTTGTTGTTGCTGCTGCTGACCTTCAGATTTCGGTTGTGGCATCGACGAAGGGTGCGTAGAACTTGAAGGTGCATCCTGTGTCACCGAAGCCGAAGCATACGACTCCCCCGACACCGACGTTCCTACCGAAGTATCACTTTCCTCATCATCCGAACTCTCATCATTATCCGTCGCAGATGCCGATGGAGAAGTCGTCGAAGAATCACAAGTCTTCCGTCTCTGATTATACCTTGGCCTTTTAGGTATCAAAAGGGAACCTTTCGAACCCGAAGGATGGTATGCAGACAAAACCTGCATGGACAGAGAACTCGGAACAGAAGATAACGGAGTGGCATATGTAGATGACAAAGTGGAAGAGGATGAAGAGTTGATGGATGAACTTTGACCGGATAGTATACCATTAATCGTCCTGTTCTTGTTGTCCATGACGGAAGGTTCGACCATGCTTTCTTTAGTAGAAATTGCCAGGTGCTCGGCGCGGGCAAAAGAGGTCTGAGCGTCAGTAGGTGTATCCAATGGTGAAGTAGTAGAGATAGTGGGGATAGGCATGCCACCTGGCCCTGGGCATTGGAGAGGATAGCTGTTGTCGTCGTCACCACTGGACTCTTTTGGGCAGAATCCATCCGAAATAGAAGTGGCCTCCGTAGGCAAGGACGAGGTCGAGAGTGAGTCGCTCGAGTTCGGCAACGTATAGAAAGATACAGTCGGCGTGGACATGGACGTAGGGATGTGTATGGGGGCGTTGATATTTGCAGTCGAGAGGGCTTCCAGCGCAGGACGCTGTTTCTTTGATCCACCTTCATTCGCCAGGACCACTTCATCTTGATTTTTCACCCCGTTCGCCACAACCTGTGTTTCATGACGTCTCGCATCCCCATCCGCCGGGCGTTCCTCCCGTTCCCGCTCCTGCTCCTGCTCTTCTTGATCAGAATCCTCCTCTTCCTGCCTCATCGAACTTTTCACATCAAGCACCCCATTCGCAATCTTCCAACATCTCCTACATCCAACCATATTCTCCCCGTCCAACACCTCCACAGCCGTGAAAAGTCTCAAACATTCCTCAATACCCGAAAATTGATTGAGGCCTAACCACATCCCTCCTCCTTTACCACTACTTCCTGTTGAAGCTGAAGTCGAGAATGGATGTGTACCACTTAACAACAGTGTTGGAGGTTTGAATAACGAAAATGGGCTATTTAAACCCGGAGACGAAGAAACTACGTCGGCGAGGATCTTGCGTAGGTACTCGCTTTCTGCTGTTGTAGGTTTGGGAGGTTTTGGGGATCGAGACCGTTGGACGTTGGGAAAAAGTGGTAATGAGGTAGAAGATGAAGTACTAGGTGGTTGATGGGTATCTGAAGGGGCCGCGAGGTGCTGGTTCTGGTTCTGGTTCTGGTTCTGCGAAGACTGAAGTTGAGAGGTAGATGACCCAGTGTTAGCGTTAAGTGTGGATGTACTCAGGGAAGAAGACGCTCGAGCTAAAGGTTTGAAAAAGTTATGTGCTGTTGTAGATGCCGACCCAGAAGAACTTGAAGATGCTGTAACAGCAATCGGCGCAGGGACTGCGGCGACATGATGGTTTGCAGTAGTAATGTCCTTAGCGCTCGTGTCGACGGCCGTCGCAGTTCTGGAACGCATGATCGTCTGATGGCTTGCAGAAGTAATATCCATAGTGCTCATGTCGATAGCTGTCGCAGTTTTAGAACGCATGATCGTCCGTCCGGAAGGTCCAACGAGGTCAGTTGCCTGTTCGGCACCACTGTCGCTAGTACTCTTCTGCATCGACCCATCACCCGAGCTTTCCAGCTTTTCCTGGATAACTGAGCCCAACCCACTACGGTCCATTGACCAATGCTTCCTATCCCTTTCCTTACTCTTCGTCTTCTCCTTAGATCTCCCCAAACCACCCGTCATAATGCTGATTCTCCGGCCGAGCTTGGCCCATCCAACATCCTCTTTCTTGTCCTTTCCGTCCTTACCCTTTGCTTTTAGCGTCGGCTCGACCAACTCCACATGTCTTTCCTCTGGCGATACAACGTGAACAAGCACATGCGAGCTATCACTTTCCATGATAATTTCATCTTCCTTGACTTTACCCTCCTTCTCTTGGTCAGACGCGCCTTGCTCAGGGGGTTCCAATCTTGACAGTTCCACTTCCTCCGAAAGGACGGGCACCTCAAGTTCCGCCTCTGCTCTCCCCATTCCTTCAATCTCATTATCAGCCTCCACGCTAGATGAAGTCTCAACATCTACATCCCCTCTTAACATCGTACCGACTACACCCGTTTCGGCCAAATCCAAACTCCTCCTCCTGGGGTGCTCAACAAGACTCGCATTTTCACCGTCCGAGTGTGCATTCCCATCTGCGGCGCGTTGACGACTCGGGCTGGGTGGAACAGAAGAAGACCGTTGCATTTCCATGGACGACAGCGCAGCTTGAAACCCCGGTGTCGTCGTCGTCGTCGAATTAGCATTCAAATTCAGGCCCCGAGTCGCAGCATGCGACCCACTACCCGGAAAAGTAGTCAATCTCTTCGCCAACTTCCTCAGTTTATCCCGTTTCCCGCCGTGTCCACTACGTCCAAAAAAATAATCTTCAGGTTTGATACTGAGGCTGATATCGTTGAAGTCCTCATAAGTTTGGGAAATGTGTTTGCATTTTTGGCATACAAGTATGGATGTGAGTTTGCCCCCGAAGAGCATATCGGCGAATGACAGGAGGGGGTCGAGATCAGGATCATCGTGAGGTACAGGTGCGGAGGACTCTGTGGATGTTGAAGTCGATGCTGGCGTAGCGGAGTTGGTGTTATCGGTGCTGTTGGTGCTGTTGACGTTGTTAGCCGTCACTGTTGTCCTCCGACGTTTCTTGTGATGGTGGTTGTTTTGGGGTGGAGGTTGGCGTTTCTTAATTATCTGTGAGCATTGTCAACATAAATTCGTTTGTAGTTATTGTTTAGACGCCAAAGACAGACATGGAGAGATGCTACAGAACTTGATTGATACAACATTGATAACACGAAAAAGATGATGGATTAAAGAGGATAGTTGGAAGCCTCTGAATTAAACTGCGAAGCGAGGAGGGAGAAAAAACTTACATCTTGTTCTTCCATTCGCATCGCGTCCAATAGGATACGTAAGAACTCATGTGCATCTTGTTGTGCAAAATCCAAATACTGGTCGTATTTTTGGCCAAGGGCGCCAAGGAGGGCCCTACCAGAGGGAAGGCGTTAGGCATGACACAAATGAAGATTTATGAAAAGGAACTAACTTCGGACTGAGAACTTGCCTTGATCGGTTTTCCTGGATGTCCCATGATTTATACATGACATTGAGGAACATATCGCCGATTGGCATGGCATCCACCCATGGCTGTTCATAGATACCTCCCAGATTATGGCCATTAGTCAATTGTGGAGATCGCCTAGAGACAATGCGTGTAGATGAGGCGCTCTGTATTTCGGGCGGTATTGGGTTAAAATGGACCAGATCGGAAAGGAGACGGGTTGCTATCAGCTATCGATAGACGAATATGCTTTCGTAAGAATATTATTAGAAGGGAGAGACAAGAACACGTACACCCTGTAATACGGAATTCATAAAGCAGGTGTTACCATGATTTATGAGGCCGGGAGGGAGGTGAGCCAACTTTTCCCTTTCTTCTCGTTGTTTCCTTTGCCTGTACAGCTCCTGAGGAGTGAGCGCCTTTGTTTTCCCCATGGCTGGCGTCGATTGAGGATGAGATACTAGGTTTAATAAGAGGATGCTGTTGGCTGCGGCGTTGATATCAGTTTCCCCGCGCAGTGCTCACGTGCACGTTTCTCTCCTTCGACACTGACGATGACTGCGCCGCTGCGACCGCTGACCATGAGCTATACGAACAGCAAACGAGTGTGCGATAGGCCTTTTGCCGATTGATCCTATCCTCATGCTTTCCTCGCGCTCTAAGACGTCATTGCAAACATGAGGCCAACACCTTACTGTCGATGATCATAGGTACGCTTCAGCCACTGAACTACGCACACACTAACTCTACAGCAGTGAACTGGACAGTTACATTCAAACACGCGACAAAGCACCTCTCGCCAACGAGGCTTTCCTTCCTTCACCATCTCCACTACCAATGGAACCTCCTACTTTCTCCCCAAAACATACCTCAACTAATCTATCACAACGCATTCTCGAAGGTCTCCAATCCCAGTATCACCATCAACCACATGATCCATCACATACTGACTCTCATCCTCGTCCACATGCTCGTCGCTCTCATTCTCGTCATCGGAGTTCACGATCTTCAGAAACAATCTCCGCCATGCTCCTAGTTACATCCGAACGTCTATCCCAAGAAACATCAAGAGCAAACGAAGCTGAACGTCAATCTTCGGAAATTCTCGCTCATTTCAAGATCGCTCATCAAGCAAAGCAGAAATTGGAAATAGACCTTCAGAGAGTCAAAGACGAGTTGGGGCTTTATAAAACACAGCTCGATATAGCACAGGCTGGTACGTTCCACCCTCAAGATCTAATTCACGCTTATATATATTTTTTGACATGGGTAGAGATACGTCGTGCTCAGGAAATCGTTGGTAAAGTAGATCAACAACGAGCCGACGCCGAAGATGAAGCGCGCAGAGGACGTGAAAAGGTCAGAAAATTGACGGAAGCAAGAGCCGTTGAATTAGCGATGGAGGAAGGTAGACGACTGGGATATGAAGAGGGTATGAGACAAGGTCGTCTGATGATGCAGGCGAGAGACAGCAATAAAAACCAACCAAGGCGTTATTATCGAAGAACCTCATTTCGCTCTGCTCATGAGGACGATGACGACCAGGTGTCTTATTTCTCATATGCACAGGAAGAACAACATTCTACAGAATCTTCTCGATCACCTACAATCCGTACTCTATCAAGCAGCAACCAAGTCCCCTCATCAACGTCGAAACCTGATAATAATGCAAGCCGTCCTCAAAGCATCTCCATCCAACCACATCTAACCCAAGACTCTAACCCAACCCGACCTACGTCAATCCGCAACCACAGTCCAACCATTTCCCACCGTTCACTGAAGCTACCACCAGATGGATATATACCTACTGCCGATGCTAATTCGTTTATCTCACTCCCTCCACCGCACGAGTTGAGCCGCCCTGTTCCTCCGAGTGGTGCATCTGAGCCCTCTACTACTATGACGAGTTCGGATGCGAAACAAGAAAGAAAGAAAACATCCTCATCTCGATCTCAAGAAAGTCGACAGCCAACTTCCAAATCGGTCGATGGAGACAGTGCAAGCCATTTTACATTATCAGGTCAACGCCATACTGACAAGCGAAACAACCGGCCTACTCATACGAGGCCCAAGTCCGAAGCATCCTCAACACATGTATCCGAGTCGAGTCTCCTCGGTACTCCGGATGATACTGGAAGGAACAAAGATAACGAAGAGGAAGATTATTTTAGTCAAAGGACGACCGATAGCAGGATACAATCACAGCCACAAGCGTCGACTCAACCTGAAAGAATTGCCGCCAAATGGCGGTATGTTAATCCAGATACGATGCCTTCTCCATCGCCACCTCCGGCACCATCTGCATTCTTGGATAGGTATAATGAATCGACTTCTAGGATGCAGGGAAATTTTGTGATTGAAGTTAGTGGTTTCTTTCCTTTCCTTTCTGCTGCGCCGCTCCGTTCATTGTTTCGCTCGTCCAATTTCCTTGTTCCTTCCAAGGACTCACAACTGCATTTATCATCCAGCGTCCAAGAAGTACGGATCCAATTCAAAGATCACAATCACGCACCTCCAGACGTCCACGAGAAATCGTTCTACCAACTCACTCCATAGGAACCGTTCTAAACTCCAGCATCGTTCAAAAACTTGACCATACCGCTCAAGATACTTCTGATCAGTGGCAGAACGAAAGTGATACACCGTCTTCTCCAGGTTATGCAAGACCACAACTCGTCAATAGGTCAGCTTCGAATATAACGGTGCCGGGTATCGAAATTGTAACGCCAGTAAGCAAATAACAATCTTTTTCATATAATTTTATTATCTTTACTGAAAAAACACTCGTTAGTCCACTTTGTCAACCCATTCAGGAAGAACCGTTATAGATCCCATTCTTCTTACACCAGAAAGTGCCAACAGGCCTCTTCCAGCTCAGGTTCCCGCCCAAGCTCAATCACCTCCAAACTCAAGTTTAGGCCTCTACTTCAACCAACCACCTTCTTCTACCCCTATATCAGGCGATGAACCCCGAATAACCATGGTTCTTCCGGATAATAACTTTCCACCTGGATTCATCCCTCTCAGTCCTATACCTGGGATGAGAAATTTGGACTCTTATCCTTCGGGTTTTGCTCCGAGGATACCGACGTTACAGGATGAATATCCTGGTGGACAGCTTCCTGCAAACTTTTCGTATCCTTCTTCGCCTATCATTAGGTAGGGTGTTGTAATCGGAGGAATTTTTTTCATGATAGAATATAATGACTACTAGTATGCAAGAAACTGATCTTTGACTCTTTTCTTATGTCAAATTCATCTCTCCAAACAGCTCATTCAACAAACAGTTGATCGGTCTCCTAATCGCATCTGAGGTTGTCACCTTCGCACCCACTATCTGTTGACACATTGCCGTTTTCATCTCCCTCTAAGTTGTTAGATCCTACATTTACAGAAAGCAATATCAACGAAGGAATATACGCTAGGCACAGAATGACAAGGGAGTTAATGACCGTACTACTGGCGAATTGGGACCTACAATTGTGCAAACCAACCTGTTTCGGACTCATGGCAGTTATTTTTAGGCGCCTGCGGTCCGAGGCGGTCCGGCCTTTTTTAAAGTTTGAGAGGAAATAGGTTTTTTTACCCCCCCCCCACAAACTTAGACTCAGTCCAGCAAGGGGCATATTGCGTACCACCTGACCTAGGATCTACCAATTTGGCATGTCCATATCGGCTTAATAATGATCTCCCTACGGCCATATATCTTCTCGATTTTTTATTAAACAAGCAACCACATTTGTCGTTCCAATGACACTTCCACCTCGCTTTGTTGATATCAAACGCTCAATCGCTTCCTCCTACCCGGACTTTGAAACGCGAGCCACAGGTGCATGGCATGAAATCATTAAAGAATTAGACAAGGTGACGAGGATTATCAAGGAGGAAGGCGTGGATGTAGGTCGCTGACTGTTTTTCATCTCTATGAGAGTTTACATCTACTCTCATATAGTACATCCCTCAGATCAACTTCAGCTCGCTTGGAAGTATATCCCAAGATGAGATTGAAAAGATCAAGAGGCGTGGAAGTGTCGTGATAAGAGATGTAGTGGACGACGCACAGGCCGTACAGTGGAAAGATGAGTTGAAAGAGTTCGTCAAGGTGAACGACGAGCGTGGAGTTGAAGGTGATCGTAATTTGAAGGGGTTTTTAAATATCTCTTTTCATCATGCGAACCAGGTGTTCCCGTTAACGACAAGCAATTTTTTCAACTCTAGTGCGCTCCATTTTTTGTTGTTGAAACGTTCAAGCTAACTCACGGGATTGATTAGCTGGACTAAGCCTCAGGTTCAAGCGCGCTCGCACCCCAACCTACTCGCTGCTACCGTATGGCTTAACAACCTTTATCACACCCAAGTTAACAGCAAGAAGAACGAGCAATCGGCAAACACTATGAAAGGCGTGGATATAAATACCCCGTTGACCTATGCAGATCGATTTAGGATCAGAAAACCAGGTATACAATGGAACTTCCACCCACCCCATGTTGATGGTACGTTTTTCATTTTACGAACTATTAATCTTGTTTTCATGCAGGAATGATTGTAGGAGGATCGATCGAAAGATGGGAAGACCCATCCTTCAGGCAATGTTTCGACGATATATTTAGTGGCAATTGGAGAGACCATGACCCGTTCGCTCTTGAAGGCCGCTTGGATGCTCGAAGTTCCCTTTATGGCAGACCGAATCAGTCCAGCATCTTCAGAACGTTCCAAGGATGGCTCGCTATGAGGTGACTTTATTGAACCCCAAGTTTACCGGTTTATGTGTATGGGAGAGTTGGCTAACCAGTAATTAAATTCAGTGAGACCGCTCCAACGCAAGGCACTCTTCGTGTTTTCCCTGACGTTCTACTCTCGAATGCATACATCATCCTGCGGCCGTTCTTCAGCCCAACAGTGCCTTCTGACTCGAAAGACATATACGATGCCAATAACTGGAAGTTCGGTAAGTCCTGTCTATGTCACAATACTATTTCGATACCCCATTCATCAATTATGCATCTATATCAGATCTTTCGACCCCAGATTTCCCCGGAATATATCCCAGGGATGGAGGATACACAGGTCCTCGACCCACGCCTGAATTACATCCCCACTTGCGATTGAACGAATGCATGGTTTCGGTGCCGAAGGTCAACCCGGGAGATACAGTATTTTGGCACTGTGATGTCGTTCATTCTGTCGAACAAGAACATACAGGGTCTGGAGATTCGGCAGGTAGGCATTCGTCGTCACTCTGTTCAAAAATATTTGCGAGGCTGGAGCTGACGTTTTTGGCTCAGTGATGTATATTCCGGCTGTTCCTTTGACACCTCAAAACCAAGCATATGTTGAACGTCAAAAAGCAACGTTTTTATCTGGTGAGAGACCCCCCGATTTCCCAAAGGGAAAGGGCGAATCGACCTTTGTGGGTGTGGCGACTGTTAACGATGTTGTTGGTATGGCTGGGAAGAGGGCGATGGGGTTACAAGTAGCTTAGTTTTATAACGTACGCTACCCGAGCATTGTCGTCCTTTTGATCGATGGAGATTATATTCAACTTCTGTTGGGGAACTCAAGATGGGATTGCCGAAGTTCAGTGGCGCCCAAGGTTTGGTCGTGCAAAACGGGCTTAACACCTTGGCGATCCTGAACACCATCAAGCCCGTCACGAGAGGAGACTTGTCAGAGTCATCGAATAAGCCCACTGGCACGTAGGAGCCACCATTTTGTCTGAGAAACTGTACGCTGAGCCGCTGGCCAGGTACCTAGTAGATGCAATAGATTGAAATGAGCTAGTGAATGAAGATTCAATTTGAAGGTTCAAGCTTTCAAAATTCAAGTCTGGTTTCTGCCATTGATATCTGTCATTCTAGTCCAATTTCTGCGTTGCAGTTCCCATGTAGGCATCGATCATGAGGTACGATTATCAATTAACGCATGAGAGTGTTGTCAGCGTATCAACGTTCGTCGTTGACGTCTTTGAGTCGGAAGGAACATTGAGTATACGTGCTAAGGAGCTCTTCTTTTGCAGTAAGGATCGATCGATCAACAGCCCCTTGTCCCCTAATTGGTCAGGCTCAACCGTGGAGGTCGGCGGCCGCGGTACTTTGCATAGTATCTTTGAAAGTCATAACGCTGTACCAACGCTGTGCTTGCCACTGATGAACAATCCAATTACTGATCGTCCATAGTTTGATAGTCATCAGGTTCTTCAAGATTCGAGATCGACTCTAGACTTTTATATAAAGTCAAGGTGCAGTACCAACATCGCGCGCAGCGGTTACACCAGAACCCAGTGGCATGCAAATATCTTGCATATGCATATATATCCGTTCGAACTGCCGGTGCCATATTATTGGACACAAGCGTTATTCATTCCAGTATTTGTCGAAGGCTATTTTTACGGTGAGATCTTCATTTCGTTATATAAACCCAGCCCTTGCCGACACTACTATCTCTGCCCAGGTCTCTATACAGCCGTTTTTGTTTTGTATTTTAAATACCAAGCATCGCAACAGGGTATCCGAGTCGGCAAGTCAAACAACATCCTCCTCTACTCTCTCTGTATTCTCTACGTACTATCCACCACTACATTTGCTGTGGATGTAGCAACCTTCTTCAGAGTGTGTAGTAAAGCAAGTGAATCTTCCATCCCTAACAATTTATCGGGCTTACCACTATCGAGGGCAGTCCCCCGACAACCAGATTGAATACGCTTCCTTTGTATATGACTTGCAGCACTTGTACTGGATATCGACTGTAACAACCGGTTTGTGCGATTTCATTTCTCAGGCAATACTAGTATGCAACTCCTGTTTCTATCGTTCATCTTATTCATCCTAATTATTTTTCAAAAAAAAGATTTACCGATGTTGGGTCGTATGGGGTGGCAATGCCCGGATCATAATATTTCCTTCTATCTTAGCAGCCACATTCCTAAGTCAGTCAGAACTATTATGATTGCAAGTCACTGACTTTTCGAATAATGGTCTCCTAGCTACCTGGGTGGCATCTATTGATACAATCTCTGTCTTTAGGACCACGCCGTCACTTATGGACGAAAACTTTATTGCAGAAGATTACATTTTTTCACCCAGTGTTCCTTGGAAGTATTTGATCAGTCTAGTCAGCCTTGCCCTTTCGTTGACCGTGAACGCCATTGTTACGGCCTTAATCGTGTTCAGGATCGTCAAAGTGTATCGGGAGGTCAGACCCACATTGGAGGATGAAAGGTCGGGTGTCTCTGGCGGGGCGAGCCATCTTCGGTCTGTCATATTCGTCATAATTGAATCTGGCATGATGCTATTTGCCATCCAATTGTTCCGCGTCTGCATTACTGTCTTATGGGAGGTCCCATCCTTCCGTGTGGTCATCGGTATCAACCAAATGTTGAATGTAATGATGACCTATCTCTCGTACTACCTTTTTTTATTCACATTCAAGTTGTGTCTAGGGAATAACACCTACGATTATCCTCGTGCGGGTCGCCATGAAATTGTCATACCATGATGAGAAATCTCTGGTGGACGCCGCCTGCAGCTTGCGCTTTGCGTCTCATAATAATGAGGATTCCATTTCCGAAACCGAACGTATAGGTATTGTGGACCAGGACTCGGAGGAGATGCACGGTGTTGTTGGCATTCAACAAAAAGACGGTATCAATGTAGAAGAGAGAGAGGCCTGTATGGATAGCACCCATACCGCTGGTGTTTTTAGATAAAAAAAAAATTCCCCTCGCTTTCGATTGCATGTTTCTCCATAAATTTATTTCTGAATGACTGAATGCTATTGACCCAGCAGTTTTTCCGCAATATGTGATTTTCGGCACCGATACTTGGTGATATTATCCGATTCTTCATCAACTTGCTTGCACGCCATACGCATGCTGCAGAGATAGTCCATACTCAATTATAAGTTTAGTTTCAATTATTACATACAGACCACTTCGTATCGTGCGGCTCAGCAGACTTAATCTATAGAATTACTTACAGTGTCGTACCCCGTCAGACCCTATTCGGTTAAATTTGATTGACAGGTGGACACTACCGCTTTCTTAAGTGTTTGAAAGCGGGTTATTATTTTGGCTGTTTACGGGAACATAAATGGAATGGAATGGAATATATAAATGAACAGTACACTTTGAAGGTCATGAGACTAGGTAGAGGTGCAACTTAAGACTTAATTAACACTGACAATCTCTCCTCTGTAACAGTTTTCATCTTGCCTTGCTTGTCCTCAACCACGAAATAGTGGCCGCCAACCACGCTTTTCAAACAGTCGATGACAATATGTTCCATGATCTGACCTGACTCATCACGGCAAGAGATTGTCGTATCAACGAGTTTGGCAAAATCGGAATTTGCTTCGGTGTAGTCGAGTTGTTGAACAGAATCGGAATCGCGTCGAATACCAAGCCTTCTGCATCTGGACACAATAATGAATAAGTACATTGAGATAGAGATCACCAGATTCCACCTACACTTGCTCGTTTGCGATTTGCCCGAGCCGTAAACCGTAAGGATGCTCACACATATCATGGTGCAGGGTATACTGCATCCCCGCTATGGCTGAAAAATACCTGATGATGTAACTGAGATAGATCATAATAGAGAATGTCGAGGTTGAGTGGGTATCTCAACTCTTCAGGACTGACAGGCAGATTAGACAGCGGCGGAAAGCAAAATGCCACACATCTCGATCGAAACCGCTCTGCCGCTGCTGGATCATTTCTTGGCGGGATAGCAGACGGATACTGTGCGGAGTCACCCAGGAAAATCTTGTCGTTTTTCGCCCATAAGTCCTTCCCCGTGGTCTCGTCGAACGTGCGGAGCTGGGTGAGACAATCTTCTGCCACAAGAGAATAGTTTACCATGGTGTCGACCAATCTCTTCGCAGACTTTTCGTTTTCATCGTCAACGTTGCGAGGTATAGCTGATGATTGTACAAGGGCGTCGGGAAAGAGAAAGGTTGACGGAGGAGGCAAAAAGTGTGATATATAAGGGAAGCACGATTCACGTCACCAGCCGTGGTATGTTCACGTCGGCCAAATAATGAACTACCTCGCTTTCGATAAAGTTCTTCGCGAAGGTGACAGTGTATCCGTATTCCCCTCGGCTTCTTTGATTTTGCTACCGCATTTAATACTGGGACGTACCCCAACGATAAACGGCGTATCTCCACTTACACCATTGGGGTTACTACTGACCTCATCATCAAATCCGAAATACCAGTTGATTTGGAGGATTTTTTCATCACCCCCGAGCAATGCGGTTTGTCCCCCCCTCGCCGCGACGAGATGACCGAAGGCCAGGCCTTCGTATTTGAAGCCTACGCTACGGGCCAGGCGCTTAAGAACCGAAAAAAGCGCGAACATTTCCAGGCTCGCGAGGACAAACGCCATACGTTATTTGGTCGTTTTGGTACTAACAAGGCAAAGAGCAATCGCTACGATCCTCTTGCTGTTGCCGCAATCCAGGAACTCGACGACTCAGTACCCCTCGTCGAATTCGACTCGGCTACACGCTCCACCGATCAGCAACGCGCTATCGAAGCGCCTGCGACAGCCAGCTCTATCATTCAAAATAATGTCGCCACCAGTTCTGCTACTATTACTACTGCCGGTTCTGCTGCAGCTATGGCGCCGGCTAGTCGAACTTATGCGAGCAAAGCCAAGAAGGCCGTTATTGGCGACCAAATGCAAGAATAAATCACCTTGGGATGTGATTTGGAGGGCGGGTGTAACGAGCGGGACTCGTTGTCACAGGTTACTTCTTTTTCTGATTATTTCTTTTGTTATATTTTATTTCCTCGTTTCGTTGCCATCGTTTATCTACTGAATTAAAAAACCCTATCATTACTGACTGTGATTTCCTCCTTGTACCCTATATGTTCTTTATCACATGTTAGAAACAGTTGATTACTCTAGCTACCTACCTTCTGGTATAGATACGAGAACCAAACGTATGTAGCACTCAGTGAATTTCATACTCTTAGATTGTCTATCGAGATTCCTCTGTGTGCCAAAATTACCAAATCAGGCACTTAAAAGCGCTTGACGCTTATTTTGACTTATTGGGCATCAAGAGCGCCGCCAAATTGCCTGTCGGGAATGGCATTCCAGCCTCGGGAAGACCCTCAAATCTTCCTAGGGGCCATATATTTGTGCCCTCCATTGTCCGATCCCTTCCAACAATCACTCCAATTCCGTACTTCATATTCATTCTACAACAATCCACCCTCTCAACAACCATCAAGCCATTCATGTCTTCAGCAATTAACTCAGTCACTCAATCCGCAATCATTCTCCGACTACCCATGCAAATCTATTCAGTTTTTATTGTTATATTTTGATGATTATTTCTTTGCTCTTCATCCTTTTTCTCTTTTGTTTACATAGGTCTTCTCTTAGAACACATTGATGCCTTGACACCTGTCACGAACCATCCATCCGACCTTTCTGGGTTACATCTTGACATGCCCTATCTGCTTAGTATCCAGCATCCTCGCTTCTTACAGCTTAGCAAGACTGAATACGCAATTGACAACCCCGATTCACGTCACCGGTGGTATGTTCACATTGGCCAAATAATGAACTAATTATTTGGCCGATGTGAACATACCACCGGTGACGTGAATCGGGGTTGTCAATTGCGTATTCAGTCTTGCTAAGCCATAAGAAGCGAGGATGCTGGATACTAAGCAGATAGGGCATGTCAAGATGTAACCCAGAAAAGTCAGATGGATGGTTCGTGACAGGTGTCAAGGCGTCAATGTGTTCTAAGAGAAGACCTATGTTACCGAAAGAGAAAAAGGATGAAGAGCAAAGAAAATAATCATCAAAATATAACAATAAAAACTTAATCAGAAAAAGAAGTAACCTGTGACAACAAGTCCTGCTCGTTACACACACAGCATGATGTAATGAACGAGACATTCATGAT
>Ga0193742_1000484_pt1 | contig 26516 bp, 24 predicted proteins | sample L2c1metaG_FD_165511 | JGI IMG/M metagenome (GOLD analysis project Ga0193742, IMG submission 165511) | Soil microbial communities from a riparian zone of the East river system, Colorado, United States - L2c1 | ecosystem: Environmental > Terrestrial > Soil > Riparian zone | place: USA: East River... | reverse complement strand
GCGGCTATGGCACGGGTATGTTTTTCTAAAATAAGATCGTGCTCACCGGCCATTACCAGTACCGGGGCCTTTATTTTTTTCAGGTCATTAAACGTTAAATGCGGTTCATTTAGCAGCATGGTAAATAGCCTTACTTCCATTTTCGAGTGTGCATCTGTTTTGGTTTGCATTTGGGCTATACCCTGTTTTACCTGGTTTAAAACCGTATCGGGCAGGGCTTCGTTGGTTGGGAACAGATTTGCGCCCATCACGGCCAGTTTATTTACATATCCCGGATACTTTTTGGCCATAATAAGGCCGGTGTTGCCGCCATCGCTCCAGCCCAGGATGTTTGCTTTTTTGATATGCAGCGAATCAAGCAGTTGTTTCATGTCATCGGCAAACAGGTCATAGCTAAGGGGTCCGGTTGTTTCGTCGGTGCTTTTTCCCTGTCCGCGGGTATCAACAGCAATTACCTTATATTTTTTTGATAATTCGCCAATCTGGTAGTTAAAAGCATAGATCATCTGGCTGTTGCCATGCAGTAGTAGCAGGGGCTCGCCGCTACCGTAGGTTTCGTAATACAGGCTGGCATCTTTTAGTTTAACCCTGCCAGATGCCTTTGTACTATCGCCATAAACCGGCTTCCTTGCCGGGCGCGGACTATACGTTGGGTTAAGTGGAGCCTGGCTAATATCTTTCCCATCTATCAATACCTGGGCATCATCAACCCATAATTTACCGGGGCCACCCAAAATTGGCCCTACATATATGGTTTGCGCGTCGGCAGGCATCGGTACTTTAATGCTATACAATTGCCAATCCCTGGAACCATTTATTTTTTGCGACGATTGCGACGTTTTAAACTGTATTACTTTATAATTGGCATCCTCAACGCGAATAATGATGGATACAAATTCCTTTACGTCCTCCAATTTAAGGTAAATCCTGAACTCCAATTCTTCACCCGCATATTTTGCGGGTATCCGATTAGCAATCCATGTAAACGGATCGGCATCTTTTTTTTCGGTTTGTTCAATCAATAACGATCTTTCGCCACTATGTTTCACCTCGGTGGTGTGGGCGCTTTTGTACCCCTTGCTGGGACTACCCTTGATCCATTTATCTGGCAGCTCTTTATTGACGGTTACCTTTTCAAACCCCCAATTATAACTGGTATCAGCTTTGGGTTGATCATTATTTTGCGCAAACAAGGGACTAAAAAACCCAATGGCCATTGCAACAGCAAGAACTTTTTTCATGAGCGGATGAAGTTTATACTAAGCTATTGGTTTCTTAAATAGTATCTTAATAATTAACCGTTTTTAACAATAGATAGAAGTGATTTCTGAACCATGATTGGCCTGATTGAAAGGATTAATCGGATTCAATTTTTTCAAAAATCAAGCTAATCAATAAATCCTATTAGCAATCAAAACAATCGGCGGTCCATCCAGCTCTGCAGCAGTATGACCGCCGATATGGTATCAACCAGTTCCTTATTTTGCCGGTTTTTTTTGTTCATGCCGCTTTGGGCAATGGTGGCCGATGCCATTTTTGAGGTAAACCGCTCATCGAGCATTTCAATAGGGATCTCCGGAAAGGTTTTTTTGAGCAGCCCAACAAATCCTTTTACGTGTATGGCCGATTGTGACGGGGTATTGTCCATCTGTTTAGGTTCGCCTACAATAAAGCGTTCTACCTGTTCGGTTTGCAGGTACTTTTTCAGGTAATCAACAATATATTGGGGGTGTATGGTATCCAAACCGGTAGCTATGATCTGCAGCGGATCGGTAACCGCAATGCCTATGCGCTTGGTACCATAATCAAAAGCCATAATTCTCATGATAGATGTGAGATAGGAGATGTGAGATAGGAGATTTGCATGTAGCAAATGTAGGGCTAATTGTCAGTATTTATTTACTACAAAACCATTCACTTAACGGCTTCGTATAAATACATCTATTGTCAAAAAAACAAAGCTGTCTCAAATCTAATATCTCACATCTCAAATCTAATTGTTATTTTGCACCAAATGCAGTTTAAGAACATAGTAGGACAAGCAGCGATAAAGCAACGGTTGGTTAACTCGGTGAAGGAGAACCGGGTAAGCCACGCACAGTTGTTTTTGGGTCCCGAAGGATCAGGGAGCCTGTCGCTTGCTGTTGCCTATGCGCAGTATCTGTCATGCGAGGATAAGCAGGCTGACGATTCCTGCGGCATATGTTCATCATGTCGCAAGTATCAAAAACTGATGCACCCCGACCTGCATTTCTCGTACCCGTTTTTTGCCAAACATAAAGACGATACGGCGCTAACCTTTATTGAGCAATGGCGCGATGCTTTTATAAATAACCCTTACCTGAGTTTGGATACCTGGCGCGGATACCTGGATGCCGAAAACAAACAGGCCAACATCAACATTGCCGAGTGTCACCAGATCATTAAAAAACTAAGCTTTAAGCCTTTTGAATCGGTTTATAAGATCCTGATCCTTTGGCTGCCTGAGTATTTAGACAAGGAAGGAAATGCGTTATTAAAGATCATTGAGGAGCCGCAACCTAATACTTTGTTCATATTAGTTGCACAAAATCAGGATCAGATATTGAACACCATCCTCTCGCGTACGCAGCTGATAAAAGTTCCATACCTCACTTATGAAGAAGTAAAGCAATACCTGCTTACCGAACATAACCAAACAGAGGATGCCGCGGCCGAAATAGCGTACCTGAGCAATGGTAACCTAACCGAAGCCCTGACTATGCTGCAACAGGACAACAAGGGTTACCATAACCTTTTTGTGCAATGGCTACGCCTTTGTTTTTCAAACAAGGGACTGGAAGTTTTGACATTTGTTGACCAATTTTCCAAAATGGGCCGCGAAAACCAAAAAAACTTTTTACGCTACGGCATAAGCTTTATCCGCGAGTGCTGTTTGCTGATGGCAGGGGCGGGCAATTTGGTGCACCTGCCGGCAAAAGAGCTGGAAACAGCACAAAAAATGACCAACGTGCTTGATATTTCAAAAGCACAATATATAAGCGATGAGCTTGAAAAAGCGCATTATCATGTGGAGAGAAATGCAAATCCAAAAATTTTATTTTTAGATGTATCTTTACAGATTATAAAAGTTTTAAATTTAAAAACCATCCCTCAGGGGAGTCAATATATACCGAATTAATTATGGGATGTGGAAGTTGTTCAACAGGCGGCGGATGTTCACCTGCGGGCTGCAAAAGTAATGGATCATGCCTTACTAATGGTTGCAGCAAATTAGATGTTTACGATTGGCTGTCGCATATGGACATGCCAACTAATTATAAGCCGTTTCCGGTTATTGAGGTGAAATTTAAAGGCTCGCGAAAGGAGTTTTTTTTAAACAGCGAAAATATTTACCTGGAAGCCGGCGAGCTGGTAGCCGTTGAAGCCACTACCGGTGGTTATGATATTGGTCACGTATCCATAACCGGCGAACTGGTGCGCATGCAAATGGTTAAACGCCATGTTAAAGAGGCCGATGTGGTTAAAAAAATATACCGCAAAGCTACCGTTGCCGATGTAGATAAGTGGAAAGCCGCCAAAGATATGGAATGGGAAACCATGCATAAATCGCGCAAGCTGGCACTTGACCTTAACCTGAGCATGAAGCTGAGCGATGTGGATTATCAGGGCGATAAAACTAAAGCTACTTTTTATTATACGGCCGAAGGCCGCGTTGATTTCAGGGAACTGATCAAAAAAATGGCCGAGACCTTCCGCATCCGGATCGAGATGCGGCAGATAGGCATGAGGCAGGAAGCCAGCCGTTTGGGTGGTATAGGTTCATGCGGTCGCGAGCTTTGCTGCTCTACCTGGTTAACCGATTTTAAAACGGTGTCGACCTCGGCAGCCCGTTATCAAAATCTATCCTTAAACACCTTAAAATTGGCAGGCCAGTGCGGTAAGTTAAAGTGTTGCTTAAACTATGAGCTGGATACTTACATGGATGCCCTAAAATACATCCCTGATAATGTGAACGTGCTTAAAACCGAAAAAGGTGATGCGCGTTTGCAAAAAACAGATATATTTAAAAAGATCATGTGGTTTAGTTATCCACGTGAAGAATCATGGGTTCCGTTGCCTATTAGCAAGGTAAAGGAAATTCAGCAGCAAAATAAAGATGGTGTTATCCCTCCTGATCTGGGCGAAATGGTGGAGGTAGAAAACATACCGGCAAAAGCGCTTGATTATGAAAATGTGGTTGGCCAGGATAGCTTAACCAGACTTGATGAGCGTAGCCGTAACAACAACAATAAAAAGAAGAACAACAACAAAAACCGCAATAAAAACCAAAAACCCGGAGGTCCATCGGCCGAAAACCGTCCTGGTGGTCACCCTAACCAGCCACGTCAGGGAGCTGCTCCTGCCACTGAAAAGCCGGCACAGAGCACACCGGAAGGAGGCAAACCCCAACAGGGAAACCGTCCGCAACAACCGGGCAACAGACCGCCACAAGCACCGGGTAATAAATCACCGCAGGAAAATAACAACAGGCGTAACAGGCCAAACCGCCCAAATCCAAATAACCCAAACAAAAACAATAACACTCCACCGAATACCCAGCAATAATGAAACGGGCTTTAAAATTCATTTACCCTGCAGCGTGTGCATTATTCATTATGCTGCTGCTGGGTAGTTGTAACGATCCAAAGGCGGTTATGGATAATAATATGGCCATTGCCGATCATAACTGGTCATACGTAAACAGGGTTAAGTTTGATTTCAACATTGATGATGAAAGCGCAGCCTACAACCTGTGCCTTAATTTGCGGGTAACAGATAATTATAAATATTCTAACCTGTTTGTTTTGATCTACCAATCATCGGGCGGCGAAAAAGGAAAAGCAACCCGCTACGAAGTAAAACTGGCCACTCATGATGGCCAATGGCTGGGCAAAGGATCGGGCAATTTATACAGCTATCAGGTGCCGTTTAAAACCAACTATAAATTCCCGGCCAAAGGCAATTACCATTTCGAGATAGAGCAAAACATGCGCGATAACCCCCTGCACGAGGTAAGTGATGTGGGATTGAGAGTGGAGAAGGTAAAGTAGTTGCATCCAACCCCCCTCATTGCGGCACGAAGCAACTATGCTATACAGCGCTAATGAAAAAGGTAAAAAAGCAAATTGACCTTCCTGTGTAGAGTTAGTTTGTTTTTCAACATAGAGATTGCTTCGTATGACGCGCTTTTTTAATATTAGCTCTTTGAAATACTAAAAATATTATCATATTTTTGCTAATATTTTTATCAAAATGAATAATGATATTTTACTGATCGTATCGCTGGTGATCCTGATCGTATCTGTTTTTTTGTTTTTTAAGAAGCCAAAGGCGGTTGAACTGATATCGGCAGAAGAGTTGAAAAAGCTTCGTAACGAGCATGATCTGCTTAAAATATCCCTGGCTAAGGCAGAGGAAAAAGCCGATATTATTGCAAACGAAAAGGAACACATCATTCAGCTTTTAAAGGATGAAAAAATCCGCCTGCTTGATGAATTATTATACGAGCGTACCCAGCTGGCTCAGGCTAATCAGTCATTGGAAAGTTCGCGGGCTTATCATAAATCGCAGCAGGAAAAAGTGCAGGAACAAAAGTTAGAGATCGAACAGATCCGGGTGCAATTTCAGCGTGAGTTTGAAAACGTGGCCGAAAAACTGCTCAAGGAAAAATCTAAAGAGTTTGTTGATATAAACCGTAATAACCTGGACATGATCCTCAATCCGCTGAAAGAAAATCTGAAAGCATTTGAGGATAAGGTAGAGAGGGTTTACAATATGGAAGCTGCTGAACGCAACACCCTGAAAGGGGTGATAACCCAGCTGATGGACCTCAATAAACAGATCAGTGATGAGGCTCAGAATTTAACTAAAGCCCTTAAAGGCGACAATAAAAAACAAGGCAACTGGGGCGAAGTGATCCTGGAGCGGGTGCTGGAACGATCAGGACTGGTGCGCGACCAGGAATACCGCATACAAGCCGCCATGCAAACCACCGATGGTACCCGTTACCAGCCTGACGTGATCATTGACCTGCCCGATGAAAAACACCTGGTGATCGACTCTAAAGTATCCCTTATTGCTTATGAGCGCTTGGTAAATGCCGATACCGAAGAAGACCGTAAGCTTTTTGCTAAAGCACATATCGAATCTATCCGCAACCATATTGGCGGCTTGTCATCCAAAAAATATCACGATCTGTACAAGATCAATTCGCCCGATTTTGTGTTGCTTTTTGTGCCGATAGAATCATCGTTCAGTATTGCTGTTCAGTTGGATGGCGAATTGTTTAATTATGCCTGGGACAAAAAAGTAGTGATCGTAAGTCCATCAACGTTACTGGCCACCCTGCGCACCATTGCCAGCATGTGGAAACAAGAACGCCAAAACCGTAATGTGCTGGAAATTGCCCGCCTTAGCGGCGATATGTATGATAAGTTTGTGGGTTTCCTGGGTGACATGGACAGCATTGGTAAGAATATAACTTATACGCAAAATGCCTATAACAGCGCGGTCAATAAACTATCTGACGGTCGCGGAAATTTAACCACAACTGCCGAAAAAATCAAGAAGTTAGGTGCTAAAGCTGATAAGCAGATAGATCAGAAATTTATTGGAGATGAGTGAGGGCTTTATTCTTTTTTCATCCTAAGGAACGAAGAATCTATTGACGAACTTTGCATATCGATGATCAGATGATTCATTATATTACCCATGACGTGTTAGGATAAAACAAATAGCAATAATGTCATTGCTGTAAGGAGGAACGACAAGGCAATTCCTTATGCAGGTCGATCATGCATATTGGCTACTTGTCCTAAAGAGATTGCCACGCTATCGCAATGACAAATTCTCTTTTGTGATGTCAATAAACCGTATTTATATCTCCGTCACCTTCCCACTAAACCAGGCATTAGCCGGTTTGGAAAAAAGAAGTACCAAAGCAATGATCTCCACAATTATTTCGGCAGAATATAATACCATGACCAGCGTGGTAAATTTTTCCTTTTCACTGTTATTTATTAGCTGAACAATATTGGATGTGAATAAAAATAAATTTAATAATATAAGGAAAAGCATTACTATTCTTGCCCATTTTTTGCCCTGATTAGTTGAGGATATAAAAAAGCTGATAAATAAAAAGGCAATAATAAAAGGGGCAACACCAATACCATCGAGCCAATCGGTGGTCATGGATAAAATAAAGGCTATGTATAGTAAAATAATCCCGTTAACTACCTGTTTAGGCTTATCGGTATTATTATCCTGATCTGAGTATAGCTTTTTAAAAAGTGTATTCAGCATTACTGTTCATTTTTAAAAGCATTCCAGCCCTGTGCCTTCAAGGGGTGCGAGTTCCCTGTCTTTGTGATGAGGTTACAGCCTGCTGAAGGCTCTGTGATATGACCAATAATGGTGATATCCATTTTAAACTTAATCTTGTCGTAGTCGGCTTGTTTAACGGTAAAAAGGAGTTCATAATCCTCGCCGCCACTCAGCGCGCAAACGGTAGGGTCAAGGTTAAATTCGCGGGCCGTTTCATAGGTCATTGGATCCAGCGGAATTTTTTCTTCGTATAAATTACAGCCTTTATCACTTTGCTTACAAATATGTAATATCTCAGATGCCAAACCGTCTGATACATCAATCATAGCGGTGGGTTTTACATCAATACTTTTTAGCAATTCCACAATATCACGGCGCGATTCCGGTTTTAACTGGCGCTCAACTATATAATCCTTTCCCTCCAGATCGGGCTGTATTTGTGGATTTTCCAGATAGATCAGTTTCTCGCGCTCCAGCAATTGCAAACCAACATAAGCACCACCCAGATCACCGGATACACAAAGCAAGTCACCTTCCCCGGCGCCATTACGGTATATTACATCGGCTTCATCGGCATAACCAATAGAAGTTACACTGATCACCAAGCCTTGTTTTGATGAAGTAGTATCACCACCAACCAGGTCTACATTATATTTTTCGCAGGCAATATAAATGCCTTCGTATAGTTCTTCAATAGCTTCCAAAGGGAACTTGCTCGACATCCCTATCGAAACAGTAACCTGCGATGCCGTGCCATTCATGGCATAAATATCGCTCAGGTTTACCTGTATTGCTTTATAGCCCAAGTGTTTTAAAGGTGTATAGGCCAGATCGAAATGGATACCTTCCAGCAGCATATCGGTACTTACCAAAACTTTTTTACCTGTAAAATCAAGTACAGCAGCATCATCGCCAACACCTTTTACGGTACTTTCCTGTGTTAGCTTTATATTTTTTGTCAGATGGTTTATTAAGCCAAATTCGCCCAAGTCCTCTAAATTTGTCCTATCCTGATTTTCAAACATGCTTTTTTATAAAAAATTAATTCCGCAAAAATACGAAACCTAAAGTCAATTTCGGGCCGTCGCAAAAAAACGCTTGATGTCTACCGCCGAAGGCGGGAAATTTTTAGGAATTTTAGACCTTTACTCAGATTGTTTCTAATATTTATCGCGCCGCCGCAGAAAGTATCATATCCGCCTTTGGCGGAAAATTTTTTGAGATTTTAGGCTTTACTACTTAAATCACCCATTTTTAAATAAAAAACTATCTCATTCCGAGCATGGCACGGCAATCTCATTAAGCTTATGCCATAGACAAAGCCTGCCGTTTGTCCTGTGAGATTGCTTCGTTCCCTGCAGGCAGGCTCAGCAATGACATATTAATCAGAACACATTCCTTTACCTACTTACAATCCCAACCTTGCTGATATCTCCAGCATGCGCTCAATTGGTTTTACCGCACGTTCAATAATATGCTGTGGCACTGTTATTTCTGGTGATCCGTTTTTTAAACACAGGTACAATTTTTCCAGTGTGTTGCGTTTCATGTGCGGGCAATCATTACAGGCACAATTATTATTTGGAGGTGCGGGAATAAACACTTTATCAGGATTTTCCTTTTGCATCTGGTACAGTATGCCAGCCTCAGTGGCTACAATAAATTCCTTATCCGGATGGCTGCCTGCATATTTCAGGATCCCTGTTGTTGAGCCAATATAATCGGCCATTTGCAGTATTACTTCCTCACATTCAGGATGGGCCAGCAGCTTAGCTCCGGGATGTCTTTCCTTCAGTTTGGTGATCTTTTCCCTCGAGAAAATTTCATGAACCATACAGGCTCCATTCCACAATACCAAGTCGCGTCCTGTTTTTTTAGCTACATAAGCACCCAGGTTTTTATCTGGCCCAAATATGATCTTTTGATCTTTTGGCAAGCTTTCAACAATGGCTACGGCGTTACTTGATGTACAAACAATATCGCTTAAAGCTTTCAGTTCGGCCGTACAGTTTACATAGGTGATCACCAGGTGATCGGGATAGTTTTCCTTAAATTTTTTAAACAAATGAGGCGGACAACTATCTGCTAATGAGCAACCTGCCTTTAAGTCGGGTAATAAAACTTTTTTGTTGGGTGATAGTATCTTGGCAGTTTCGGCCATGAAGTGTACCCCTGCGAAAACAATAATATCGGCGTCAGTTTTAGCGGCTTGTTGCGATAGCCCAAGGCTGTCGCCAATATAATCTGCAATATCCTGAATATCGGGTTCCTGGTAGTAGTGGGCCAAAATAACTGCATTTTTTTCCTTTTTAAGTTTTTCAATTTCATCAAAAAGATCCAGTGTGGGGTCGATGTATTCGTCCACAAATCCTTTCACATTTATTTCTTCGAAGGTATCCATTTCAACAATTCAATTAATAACAATTATTTTTTATATAAATAAAACTATTGTTTATTGGTGTGTTAGTTATGTGCAAAAATCGGTATAATTTTTTTGGGATAAATTAGTTTTCACTTTTTATCAACAGGTATCAACATCTTTTGATAGTATATTTAATTGATTTTGTGATTCGTATGACAATCAAATTTATTTTAAGAAAGTTTTATGTTAATATTTTACGGGTTGGTAAAATGTTAGCTATATGACTTTAGCATCTCAAAAGTCGCTTAAAAATTATTCATATTAGCAGTGAAAATAGGAGTTATCAACGCTTTCACTATTTGTTAGCTATTTGTTTACATAGAATTAACATCTTTTATACCTGTTATTAACACAAGTAGTACTTTTACACAATATACACATATAATATGACCAAAACTGTTGATTTTCTGGTGGTGGGATCGGGCATAGCCGGATTGAGTTTTGCACTTAAAGCTGCAAAGCATGGTAAGGTTCTGATAGTTACAAAATCAAACGAAGACGAATCAAACACTAAGTATGCCCAGGGCGGTGTGGCGGTGGTTGTGGATAAAAAAGAAGATTCTTTTGAAAAACATATAGAAGACACGTTAATATCAGGTGATGGCCTTTGTGACCGTGAAGTTGTGGAAGCTGTTGTTAAAGAGGGGCCGGAACGGATTAATGAAATTATTGACTACGGAACCAATTTTGATAAGACCAATGAAGGCTTTTACGACCTTGCCAAAGAGGGTGGGCACTCCGAATTCAGGGTGTTGCATTATAAAGATGTAACCGGTTTAGAAATTGAACGTTCATTGTTAGAAGAGATTCATAAAAACCCGAATATTGAGATATTAACACATTATTTTGCGGTTGATCTGATCACACAACATCATTTGGGCCAGCTGGTAGGTAAATCAAGTACAGATATTACCTGTTATGGTATTTATGCCTTCAACACTGAAAGTAATGTAGTGGAGAAAATACTATCAAAAGTTACGGTAATGGCATCGGGTGGTGCAGGGCATATATACTCCATTACTACTAATCCTACTATTGCTACCGGTGATGGTATTGCTATGGTTTACCGGGCAAAAGGTAAGGTAAGAAATATGGAATTTATACAATTCCATCCAACCGCGCTATATAATCCGGGTGAGTATCCCTCTTTTTTAATATCCGAAGCTGTGCGTGGTTTTGGCGGTATACTAAAACGTACCAGCGGCGAAGAATTTATGCAGGAATATGATCCCCGTAAATCGTTAGCACCTCGTGATATTACTGCCCGGGCTATTGATGCCGAGATAAAAAAATCGGGCGAGGATTTTGTTTATCTGGACATCAGGCATCGGAGTAAAAAAGATATTTTGAATCATTTCCCTAATATATACGCTAAATGCCTGGAGATAGGTATTGATATGACTAAGGATATGATACCTGTTGCTCCGGCTTGTCATTATATGTGTGGCGGTGTTATGGTTAATCATGTAGGTCAGTCGTCTATATTAAGATTATATGCTTGTGGCGAATGTTCTTCAACAGGTTTACATGGAGCTAACAGGTTGGCTTCCAATTCATTATTGGAGGCTTTAGTTTTTGCACATCGCATATATGAAGATGCTATAAGCAAGTTTGAAAGTTTTGTGATCCCTGAAAATATTCCTGATTGGGATGAGAAGGGCGTACAACTGTCAAATGAGGATATCCTGGTGACACACAACGTCCGCGAAATGCAGAAACTGATGAATGACTACGTGGGTATTGTACGTTCAGATTTCAGGCTGGAAAGGGCTATGCGCAGGTTAGGTTTGTTATATGAGGAAACCGAATCTTTTTATAAAAAGACAAAACTATCTGTTAAGCTTTGCGAACTGCGTAATTTGATACAGGTATCGTTTATTGTAGTAAAATCGGCCATGTTACGTAAAGAGAGCAGGGGATTACATTATACTACGGATTACCCGGTACATGCGGAAAAGGTAGAGGATACAGTGTTTTAAAATGTTAAAATTTTTTCAGATTAAGCTATAAATGAACTTGTATGGAAACAGTAATAGATAAAGTTATAATAGCGAGTGATATCAATAATAGAGATGGGGTTGGGGTAGAAATATATAAGAATGGAGAAATGATAACTGAGATATTTCGTGATGATACTGAAAGGAGTAGGACTATTACTTTATATAAAAAGGAAATAAGTTTAGAGGTAATGGAGGAATGTATTAGGGTATTTAGGAGAGATGTGCCCTGGGATTTTATTACTTAGAATGAAGTAATATGAGCGGAAAACGGGATTCGAACCCGCGGCCTTCAGTTTGGGAAACTGATGCTCTACCAGCTGAGCTATTTCCGCTTAAAAATTCAATCAAACATAAATAAAAATTCAATAATCCAATCATTTAATAACTCAATAATAAATATATGCCTGTTATACTGCCCGTTAAAGATAAAGGACCTGTTTGGGGTGATGATTGTTTTATTGCACCCAATGCTACCATTGTTGGCGATGTAGTGATGGGGAAGAATTGTTCTGTTTGGTTTAACGCGGTGATTCGTGGTGATGTACATTATATTAAGATAGGGGATAATACCAATATACAGGATGGAGCTGTGATTCATGCCACCTACTTAAAAGCGGCAACTAATATAGGCAATAATGTATCTATTGGGCACAATGCCCTGGTACATGGTTGTACACTGCATGACCATACGCTGGTAGGTATGGGTGCTATTGTGATGGATCATGCAGTGGTTAATGAGTTTGTAATTATAGCTGCTGGTGCCGTAGTATTGGAAAATACCATTTGCGAATCGGGCTATCTGTATGCAGGTATCCCCGCAAAGAAAATCAAACCATTAACCGAAGAGCAGAGAACTATGCTTAAACAGCTACCCAATAACTATATCATGTACTCGGACTGGTTTAAGGAGTAATTGGTTCTTTTGGTACCGTTATAGCTTCTTCGGCTTCCCAGTTTGGCCTTAAAGATATTACCTTATCACTTACCCATATATTTTCAGGTTGGCGTTTTTGGCGTACATTACCGCTATCCCACCGGCCATTCCGGTTTTCGTCATATATAACCCTTATTAAATATTTACCCGTCATATAATTATTATACACTACAGAAGTGCTGCTTCTTATAGGATTACTTTGTAATACTACTTTTTGTTCGTTCAAAAGTTCAACAACATAAGCCTTTGAAGTATCGGGAGGGACAGTGACTTTTACAGTTAGGCTGCTATAATTTTCAGTTTTGTCAACCTGAAATTTTTTTTGTAATCTTTTATTTTTATCACCATATATAGAAGTAAACGCATTTTCATTTAAAATGATCTCATACTTACTGCCTTGCCGCCATCTGTATTTTAGTGCAAGTCTTTTAAAATTGCCCGTGTCTTTCTGAATGGTGTAATCACTAACGGCTACAGCTGTAGAGTCTTCATTTAAGGTTACCCGCGAATTATCAAAATTTTCAACGGGTAAGCTCGCTGTTAGTATCAAATCATTACCGGGTTTAAGTAAGTTGTTTCCATTTATGTTGTATTGAAAGGTAAGCGTACGCTGAAAACTTTCTTTTTTTGCTTTTAAAAGGGAAGTTGTATCAACTGGCTTATTGTTATCAAAAACAACAACCCTTACCGAGTCAAAATTCATGTTGTGTAAGTAAACAGACGCTGTATCTTTTGTTTTACTAAACTCCACCTGTTTTTGCTTGTCAAGGTCTGCGGGGTAAATGATCTTCATTGAAGGCTTATTCAGGGCTTTGTTAAAAACAAAAACCATTTTACCATCTGCGTCAAATCTTTTCTCAGAAAACCTGAATTTTTCGGGGAGCTGTTTAAATAAATTCAGTTGAATATTTGAGGTATCTGATTTAAGGTGGATGGGTTTTTTCAGGAAAGCAATAAGCTCCTGGTCATTGTCAAATATTTTATTAGGTGCTGTTTCTTTCAACGCATATATCCGGTAGTCGTTCTCATGTAAATTGTTAAGACTAAAATTTCCGGAAGAATCTGTAGTGGCATAAACGCTTGGTTTCTTTTTACCAAAAAGAGTATCCTGTTTTACTGGAAAAAGCATAACGGTTACATCCTTTTCTTTTTCCTGCGTTACGGTATTGGTAACACTGCCGGTTACACTTAATGAATCGATGTGTGGGCCCGTCGAAAAAACGTAGGTGAAATTTTTGAGCACATTACTTTCGTTCACGTCCTGGATAGACTTGCCAAAGTTTATAACGTATGTAGTGTTTTTTTGAAGGGTGTCTTTAAATTTTATTTTAAGATCTCTTTTGTTCGAATTGTATTCCGGCGCTTTTTCCATCGCAGGGCTCAAGCTTATTTCCTGGTACTGGTTGGTCAGTTTTATAAACTCGTCAAATTGCAGGTCAATTTCTTTAGCAGCAAAATTACGGGTCTTGTTAGCCGGTACCGCCTTGACCAACTTGGGCGGGGTGAGGTCGCGGGGCCCTCCCTGGGGTGGTTGCTGAGCTGCGCAGCCAAAAAGCACTAAAATCGGAATTAAATAGAGTAAAAATTTGTAATAATTGACCTGTTTTTTATTTAACATGGTTTTTAGGCGATATAAACGATTTTTATATTTTTATGAACCGTAATATTAAAAAATTAAAATAATTGATTTAAAACGATATTTTGTAACGTATTTATTATCAATAAGTTATATATCATCTGGAGACGTGTACCATTAAAACTGAAATATCAGACGGTGAAACGCCCGAAATGCGGGATGCCTGACCTAAAGTGCGTGGTTTTATCTTCATCAATTTTTCGCGTGCTTCTTTTGAAAGTGATACCAGTGTATGATAATCGAATTCCGGATTTATTTCGCGGTCTTCCATTTTCTTCATCCGGTCAACAATTTCCAATTCTTTTATAAAGTAACTCTCATATTTGATTTTTATTTCAGCCTGCTCAATAGTTTCTTTATCATAGGCTGATAATAATTCGGCCAGTGGTTCATCAGCTTTTTTCAAGTCATTAAAGCCGACCTGCGGGCGGCTTAATAAATTAAAGAGTTTAGCGTTTTGCGATAGGGGACTTGTACCCAGTTCGTCAAGTAAGGCGTTAACATTTGATGGATCGATGGATTTGCTTTTAGTGTAGGCAACAATATCATCCGAGTTTTTAACCTTCTGTTTTACTTTTTCTAGCCGTTCGTCACCGATCAAACCAAGCTCATGACCCATTGGGCTTAGCCTGATATCAGCATTGTCCTGGCGTAATAACAGGCGGTGTTCGGCTCTGGAAGTGAACATGCGGTATGGCTCTTCGGTACCTTTTGTTACCAGGTCATCAATCAATACACCAATGTATGATTCTGACCTTTTCAGGATCAGTTCATGTTTATCATTGATTTTTTGATGTGCATTTATCCCTGCAATAAAGCCTTGTGATGCTGCTTCTTCATAACCTGTAGTGCCGTTGATCTGTCCGGCGAAGTATAGGTTACTGATCAATTTGGTTTCTAAAGTTAAGCCAAGCTGGGTAGGTGGGAAGTAATCATACTCTATAGCGTAACCAGGCCTGAACATTTTGGCGGTTTCAAAACCCGGTATTTTGGTGAGTGCTTTGTATTGTACATCTTCGGGCAGGGAGGTTGAGAAACCATTCACATAGATCTCTACGGTATTTAATCCTTCCGGTTCAACAAATATCTGGTGACGTTCACGCTCGGCAAAACGGTTTATTTTATCCTCGATAGATGGACAGTAACGTGGGCCTAAACCTTTAATACGCCCGGTAAACATGGGTGATTTTTCAAAACCTTCTTTCAGGGTTTCGTGTACGTCGGTATTGGTATAAGTGATCCAGCAGCAGCGTTGTTCTTTCATTAATTCTACATCTGTAAAAGAAAATCTGCCACGTTCTTCATCACCCCATTGCTCTTCCATCAGGCCATAATTTAAGCTGCGGCCGTCAACACGGGGAGGTGTTCCGGTCTTCATTCTGCCGGAGTCGAAACCTAATGTAATCAGTTGTTCAGTTAATCCGGTTGCTGCTTTTTCACCGGACCGGCCTCCACCAAACTTCTTTTCACCTATATGTATCACCCCATTTAAAAAGGTACCATTGGTAAGTACTACCGCGTCCGCTTCAATCTCTATACCTATGGATGTACGCACACCTGCAATGGTATTATTCTTTACTAGTAAGGACGTAACGGTGTCCTGCCAGAAGTCTACATTAGGGGTTCTTTCCAGTGCTAAACGCCATTCTTCTGCAAAGCGCATGCGGTCGCTTTGGGCTCTTGGACTCCACATAGCGGGCCCTTTTGAGCGGTTAAGCATCCTAAATTGCAATGAAGTTTTGTCGGTAATAATACCAGAGTATCCACCCAGTGCATCTATCTCGCGCACTATTTGCCCTTTGGCAACGCCGCCCATAGCAGGGTTACAACTCATCTGTGCAATGGTTCCCATATTCATGGTGATCAGCAAAACAGACGAGCCCAGGTTGGCAGCGGCAGCGGCAGCTTCACAGCCGGCATGTCCTGCACCTACAACTATTACATTATATTTTTTAAACATTTTCACCTCCATGTTCCACGTGGAACGCTATTATCTTTCTATCAAATGCGCTTAGTTAAACGCATAAATATTATTCAAATCATGCCTATGTTCCACGTGGAACATAGGCATGATTTTAGCTTAAATAAAGCCATTTCAAGTGTATAATCCTTGTTCGATTTATATTCATGTTCCACGTGGAACATGAATATTCTTTCTTAAATACGCCCGATAGAACGCACAAAATTATTCAATCTATACTGATGTTCCACGTGGAACCCTGAATAATGATATAAAAGCTACAGTCCCCCATATAGCTTCTAATACCACAAAAGGATAGAAACTGATCAGGTAGGAAGAGTAGCAGCAAGTAGCTGCACCAATAAAGTTCATAAGCTTGTAGGCTTTACTATCGGCAGATAATTTGTTAAATAAATTTAGCAAAAAAGCTATCAAAAGAATAATTACACCTACAGAAGCAATGATATCCGATGCCTTCATATTACGATTCTTTTAGCTCAGTTAACTCCATCCAACGGGCGCTTTTTGCATCCAGTTTTTTGTTCAAATCAGCTATTTGGCTTAGTATTTCATTCAGCTTGGCAGGCTCAATCCCTACCGCGTTTAGCTGATCTGCTTTAGCCTTTATCTGGTTTTCTATAGCTTCAATCTCTGCCTCGGTTGTTTCCAGTTCTTTAGCTTCTTTAAAGCTAAGTTTGCTTTTTTTAGTGGCAGGGGTCGTGTTTTGCACTACAGGAGTACCCTTTTTATTTTGCTGCTTGGCTTCTTCAAGCTCCAGGCGATATGACGAGTAATTTCCGTTATAGATCCTTACATTGCCGCCCTCTTCCATAATAAAAAGCTGATCGGTTAACTTGTCCAGTAAGTACCTATCGTGCGATACCATCATCAATACACCGCCATAATTGGTTAAAAACTCTTCTAATACATTCAAGGTATCAATATCCAGATCATTGGTAGGCTCATCCAGTATCAGGAAGTTAGGATTCTTCATCAGGATACTCATTAATTGTAACCGCTTCTTTTCGCCACCGCTCAATTTGGATATAAAACCATATTGTTTAGCAGGTGGAAATAAGAATAGCGTGAGCAGGGCAGAGGCTGAGATCAGTTTGCCATCAGCCATGGTGATAAACTCCGCTACGTTTTTTACAATATCAATTACACGCTCATCTTCCTTAAAAGTAATACCCGACTGGTGAAAATAACCCATCACTGTAGTTTCACCTTTATCAATTATTCCCTTATCAGGCTGTAATGCATCAGTGATCAGGTTAAGCAGGGTTGATTTGCCGCTCCCGTTTTTGCCGGCTAAACCAATGCGGTCGCCTTTTTTAAATACATAGCTAAAATTATTGATGTATGTGCGATCATTGAACCCCTTATAAAGGTGGTTCATCTCCATGATTTTGTTTCCCTGGCGCGCTGTTTTTACGCTCAGTTCTACCTTTTCACGAATGCCTCCGCTTTTGGTCTTTTCTTCCAGGTCATAAAATGCGTCAATACGTGCTTTTGACTTGGTACCCCGGGCTTGCGGCTGGCGGCGCATCCATTCCAGCTCTTTGCGCAGCAGGTTGCTGTTTTTTTGGAATGATGCCTCATCGGCAGCATCACGCTCGGCTTTCTTCTCCAGGTAATAACCATAGCTGCCATTGTATGGTACTATCTTACCGCGGTCAATCTCCAATATCTCATTACAAACGTTATCCAGGAAATACCTGTCGTGTGTAACCATCAATATGGTTTTGGAACCGTCGGTCAGTAATTTTTCCAGCCACTCAATGGTATCAATGTCAAGGTGGTTGGTAGGCTCATCTAAAATATAAATATCGGGGTCTTCAATAAGCAGCTTAGCCAGGGCCAAACGTTTCTTTTGCCCACCCGATAGGGTATTGATCTTTTGGTTCAGGTGATGGATGTCCAACCGGCCTAAAATGGTCTTGATCTTATACTCGTATTCCCAGGCATCTACATCACTCATCTCCTCCATCACTTTTTCAATGGCTTTGGCGTTGTCGGGCTCATTCTCTAAAAGCTCCTCATATTTACGGATCAATTGCTGTTGCACGTCATCGGCGTGAAATATATAATCGCTGATGGTTACGGCATCCTTAAAGCCAGGGTCCTGCTCCAGGTAACCCATGTTAAGGTCGCGGCTTTGAACCACCTTGCCTTCAGTAGGTTTGAGGTGCCCTGCCAATAATTTTAATAAGGTAGATTTACCCGCGCCATTAACGCCAACCAACGCAACCCTGCGGCCGCGGTTGATGCCAATGGTAATGTTTTTAAAAAGCCAGTTGTCATGAAATTGATGGCCAAGATTCTCGGCAGAAATGTAAGTGCTCACGATAGTTGTTTTATTTTATCAGACTCATATATAAATAAGCCCGTATCATTTTTTATTGATTGTTTATACATAGCAGCAGCCACCGCTGCCGCCGGTATGCTCCTGTATTTTTTTAACCCTCCAAAAAGCAGAGGATCTATTATTTTAGATAACCCGGTTATTAATTTTTCGGTTATCCGTTTTTCCTGCCTGTCGCCTGTTAAAAACGACGGACGATAGATATGTAACGCCGGGAAGTCCACCTGTTGCAGGTCAGCCTCTGTTTCGCCCTTCGTTTTAAGATAAAAAGCAGACGAAGCGGCGTTGGCACCTATAGACGAAACCAGATGGTACTGTTTAATCCCGTTTTTATGCGCTAATAGCCCCAGGCGCAAGGGATAATCATGGTCAATAACGCGGTAAACAGCCAAATCGGGCGTTTTACTTTTGGTTGTCCCCAGGCAACAAAAAAGCGCATGACCGGTTAATTGGTCTGCATAAGCTTCCAGCCGGGTAAAATCCACGACCAACTGAGTCAATTTAGGATGTCGTGTTGATAATTCTTTTCTAACCAGAATTAAAACCTCATCATAAAAAGGCTGTTGGAGTAAAATATTCAGCAATTTACTGCCAATTAGTCCGCTTGAACCTGCAATAATAGCTTTATTTGCCATTGTGCGCTTCTTTTTTGCAAAAGTACGCATAAATAAATTGTGGAATAAAAATTGCGTGTTTAAACATATAAACAAGAAAACATTATGAAAACAATATTTTATCCCGAAAACGAACGTGGAAAAAATGATATAGGCTGGTTAAAAGCAAACTTTTCATTCAGTTTTGCATCATATTATGACCCTAACAAGGTAAATTTTGGTGTACTAAGGGTATTAAACGATGATATTATAGCAGGAGGTACCGGTTTTGGTACTCACCCGCATGATAATATGGAGATAATTACCATACCGCTTGAAGGCGGCCTGGAACATAAGGACAGCATGGGCAATACCGGGGTGATCAATGCCGGCGAAGTGCAGGTTATGTCGGCCGGTACCGGTGTTTATCACTCAGAGTATAATGCTTCGGCTACTAAAGACGCTAAAACACTGCAGATATGGCTTTTCCCTAAAGAAAGGAACATACAGCCGCGGTATGATCAAAAGAGCTTTACAGATAGTTTTAAACTTAATCAGCTTACCACTTTGATATCGCCGGTAAAAAGCCATGATACTTTATGGCTAAATCAGGACGCCACTTTTAGCATGGGCGATTTTGAAGCCCATCAGCAGGTAAACTACGGTATAAAGACCTCTGGTAATGGTGCTTATGTATTTGTTATTGAAGGTTCTGTTAAAATAAACAGTACGGTTTTAAACAAAAGAGATGCTATGGGTGTTCATGATACAAGTTCATTTATAATTGAACCCGAAGAACTTTCCCGTTTCCTGATCATTGATATACCAATGTCATAAACCTGCAAACCGAAACCTAAAGGTTAATTTTTCTTGAACAGCAAAACAAACAGGCAAAACTTTGTTTTACCTGGCAATTAGTTGTGTAACGTATGGCAGAACAAGCAATTACCGGATGGAGAAGGTGGATGGAGGGGATTGGAGAACAATGCATTTTCTTTGTCAGATTCTTCAGGAATATTTTTGCCGGCGGATTTGAATGGTCGGAGTTTGTGCGGCAATGTTATGAGATTGGTTACCGCTCCATGATGCTGGTGGGTATAACCTCCTTTATCATGGGATTGGTTTTAATTGTGCAGCTCAGGCCATCACTGGTAGAACTTGGCGCTGCCAGTATGCTGCCCAAAACGCTTGCTGTATCCTTCATCCGCGAGATAGGGCCTGTTATTACTGCCATTATATGCGCCGGCAAAATAGCTTCGAGCATTGGCGCTGAGCTGGGCAGTATGAAAGTTACCGAGCAAATAGATGCTATGGAAGTATCGGGTGCCAATCCGCTGCAATACCTTGTTGTTACACGTATTTTAGCCGCCAGTACCATGATACCCCTATTGGCTATTATTGGCGACGTTATAGGGCTGTTTGGCGGCTTCCTGGCCCTAAATATTACGGATAACATCAGCCTTTCGCTTTATTTTACCAAATGTATTGCCTCTCTTGATTTTTCAGACTTTTTACCGGCTGTGGTTAAAAGCGTATTCTTTGGCTTCGCGATAGGGTTTGTGGGCTGTTATAAGGGCTATCACTCCAACAAAGGGACCGAGAGTGTGGGCATAGCTGCCAATTCGGCTGTGGTAACCGCATCCTTGTGGATATTTGTAATTGATGCCATAGCCGTTCAAATCACCAGTTTGTTATTTTATAAATAAGAATGAAAGCAGCAGACAAAAATATCGACACTAAAAAACCGGAATCAACCCCAAGGGATGAGGTAGTTATCCATGCAGATGGGGTCCGGAAATCATTTGGCGATAAAAAGGTGTTGAAAGACATCTCCTTCGAATTAAAAAGGGGAGAGAACATGGTGGTTTTGGGACGATCAGGCGAGGGTAAATCAGTAACCATTCAATGCATAGTAGGGATGCTTAAACCAGATGATGGTGCATTAACCGTTTTTGGCGAGAATGTTGCCGAATTAAATGATGATGATCTGAAGCAATTGCGGATGAAAGTTGGCTTTTTATTTCAGGGCGGCGCTTTGTATGATTCTATGACCGTGCGCGAGAACCTGGAGTTTCCCCTTATCAGGGTGCTAAAACTTAAGGATCAGCGGGATATTGATAAACGGGTGGAGGAGGTTTTGGATGGTGTGGGCCTGCTGGAAGCTATAGATAAATTACCCGCAGACCTATCGGGCGGGATGCGAAAAAGAGTAGGGCTTGCCCGCACCCTCATCGTAAAACCTGAGATTATGCTTTATGATGAGCCAACTACCGGCCTTGACCCTATCACATCCAGGGAAATCAGCGAGCTGATACTCCACATGCAAAAGAAATACAAAACATCATCTGTCATCATAACCCATGACATGGAATGCGCCCGGATAACGGCCGACCGCATTGTAGTGATGGATGATGGGGAATTTATAGCCGAGGGCTCTTATAAAGAGCTGCAAAAATCGGATAACAAAATTGTAAAGTCATTTTTTAGCGAAACGATATGAAGACCACATCATCACAAAAAATAAAAATTGGCCTGTTTACTCTTGCCGGCTTAGTGGTATTGGTGCTGGGCGTATTTTTTATAGGTAATCGAAAAAGCCTGTTCAATTCCACCTTTAATGTGTACGGTACGTTTAAAAATGTAAGTGGGTTACAGGTAGGCAATAATGTGCGCTTTGCCGGTATCAATGTAGGGGTAGTACAATCCATCAACATCGTGACTGACAGTTCGGTAAGGGTTGACCTGACGCTGAACAACAAGGTGCGGAAATTCATCAAAACCGACGCAAAATTAAGCATAGGCAGCGATGGGTTGATGGGCGATAAGCTGGTAGTAATTGCTCCCGGCGGTATAAAAAGCCATGACGAGATACAACCCGGAGGTCGGCTGGGATCCATTAATCCGGTTGATGTAGATAGGATAATAACCAAACTTACCCGTGTTGCTGATAACGCGGAAGCATTAACCACTGACCTTTCGCAGATTGTAGGTAAGATAAATGGCGGAAAAGGAACCATTGGACGTTTATTGAATGATGATAAGATGGTGAAAAACCTGGAGGGTACTGTAAAACAAGCCCAAACCACCATGAAAAACGTTCACCGAACCACTAATACCCTAAATGAGGACCTTACAGCTGCGCAGCATAACTTTCTGCTAAGGGGTTTCTTTAATAAAAAGAAAAAAGCAGCCAAAGCCAAGCAGGATTCCATTAAAAAGGTACAGGAACAAGTACAGAAAGGGAAGGAAAAGGCTGCCAAGGCCAAACAAGATTCTATAAAAAAGGTACAGGAACAAGCACAGAAAGAGAAGGAAAAGGCTGCCAAGAATAAGGACGATAAAGGGAATTAGTACGAAATTCGGCGTCTTCAGTTCCCTCCGGCAATGACGCGTTTTGTTTTTACGTTATTGTGTATCCCCGTTAAGAAAACAATTTCTCTTCCGCAAGTTTTGTTCCGTCTATGCGGGCTTTAATTTTCGCGAAAGCGGTTTCGCGTGTTGTTGATGTATCATCACAAAAAGGAGAAAACCCACAATCGTCAGTAGTACCTAACTGATTTATAGGAATGTACTGTGCAGCCTCCAGTATTCTGTCCCTAACTTCTTCGGCACTTTCAATTACCGGATTGAGCACATCAATTACACCTATAAATGCTTTTTGATTTAGTTTAAGGTATCGCTTTATTGTTTTTAAAACCTTTACGTGATCTGGTTCACTTGCCAGTTGAAGGTAGAAGCTGCCAACGTTCAAATTAAAAAGCTGCGGCAAAAAATCAGAATAATCAACATCAGCACTGTGGGTAGAATCATGATCACCGCCGGGGCATACATGTACCCCCAATTTTTGTTGTTCTTCTTTAGTAAAACGATCAAAAACCTGATTGTTGAGGTCAATAAATTGTTTTAAAACCCCACTCGATGGATCAAGTTTAAGCGATAGCCGCCCTTCCGTAAAATCCATTTGAACTTTATAGGCATTATGTTCCAGGCAACGTCTGATATCCTTTTCACATTCATTCAACAAATCGGCAATAAACGCTGATTGGGGATATCCTTCAATTCCATTTGGAGGGTATATTAAACTTAATGCCGATGCGGAAATAACAGCTTGTTTAACAGGTGTTTTTGTTAAATCTTGGGCAAATGTAAGATACTTTTCTGCATAGTTGCTATACCTGAAAGGCCCCCTGGTTAAAACAGGTAACTGACGTGAATGGCCATCTTCAAAATTAATTTTCAGCCCTTCGGGTGCAATATTCTGCAAACCCTCAAGCGGATAGGTTGCAAAGCTTGATTTGGTTTGTTCTCCGTCAGAAATAACAGGAGACCCGGTTTTTTCAAAACTTCTCAATGTTTCCTTAACTGCATCTTCATATAATTCTTGAAGATTAGTTCCATTAGCCGGAGAAGTAATGGCAGCTATTAATTTTGGAGATCGCGGAATGCTTCCGATTGGTTCTGTAGGAATTTTCATGTCTTTAATTGGCTTAAGCAGATTCAGTATAAAGTTAAATTATTATCTGTTCAAAAACAGTAAAAAAGCAGCTGATATACAGGGGACACTGGCCGAATTAACATTTAAAGTTAAGCAGAACCTATTCCGGTATTTCGTACGCATGGCTTTATAAGTTTAGGATTCTGAAGCAGTTTCAAGATGACTTTTGGCTGATATAACAGCCATTTATAGCCCAATATAACTATACAGAATAGTATACACAAAAGCAATAAAGCAGCACTAAAAAACAGGCACACTACGAACAAAACGAACAAAAAAAGGCCGTATCATAAATCAGAGAGCACTGAAAAAGTGGCTATTTATTAAAAGGGGCAGTTTTCAATATTGAAAACTGCCCCTTTTTCCTTGAGGTATTCGGGTAGGTGGTGGAGAGCACTTTCGTTTAGACGATTCTCAGAGCCTCTATTTTACTTGTGCGATCACCTCTTTAACCTAAAAGGACTTTTTCAGTGCCCCATAAATCATGATCAGCCCTTTTTTTGTTTATTAAAGCAAATACCTAATTAAGGTATTTGGTAATGTCTGGTGATAATGGTGTGGTTTGTGACCTGAAACGATGTATTAATTTACCATTTTCATCAATCAGGAATTTTTCAAAGTTCCATTTAATGTCGCCGGTAAAATCAGGATTTGGCGCCGTGGTTAAATACTGGAACAATGGGTCAATATCAAGACCAAGCACACTAACCTTGCCGCTCATTGGAAAGGTAACTGAAAAGTTTTCTTTACAAAAAGTTTTAATGTCCTGGTTGGTACCGGGTTCCTGACCGCCAAAGTTGTTAGCCGGGAAACCTACAACCACTAATTTACCTTTATACTGCTCAGATAGCTTTTCGAGATCGGCGTATTGTTTGGTAAAGCCGCATTTAGAGGCCGTATTAACGATAAGCACTTTTTTACCCTTGTATTTGGCCAGGGAGAAGTCTTTACCATCAATGCTTTTCAGCTTAAATTCATACACCGATGAAGGTGCGGAAATAAAAAGGAATGCTAATATTAACGTAAGTAATTTCATTTTGATAATAATTGATCGTGAAACAAATTTCCTAAGTAAAATTAACTATTAAAATTTCTTTTAGCCAAATACTCGTCTTCTTTTTGCGTCATTTTCTTCTTTGTAACAACACTTTTATCTGTATAACCTGAAAGGTGTAAAGCGCCGTGTATGATTACACGATGCAATTCATCAGTTTCGGAGATATTAAACTTTACGGCATTTTCGCGAATGCGCTCAATGGATATAAATATATCCCCCAGGATCTCGCCCTCAGCCTCCGAATTATCAAAAGTAATGATATCGGTAAAGGTATCATGATCAAGATATTGCTGATTAAGTGGCAGGAGGTATGCATCAGAGCAGAAAACGTAAGTAAGCTCTTTTAATTTAAAACCCTCGGCGGTAATGGTATCTTTTATCCATTGTCGCACAAGGGCTTTGTTTTTTAACTTATAGCTGATGTCTTCTTCAAAAAACTGGATAGCCGGCATTATATTTTAAAGTGTAGTTCAATAGTATTGCCTGATGTATTAAAAATACACTGATCGGCCAGGTGTTTTATAATAAAAACTCCCCGTCCGGTTAAATTCTCCAGATTTTCGGGTGCGGTAGGGTCGGCCAGGTTGGCATAGTCAAAGCCGGTACCTTCATCGGTAATGGTCCATATGATGCGTTTGAGCTCAACCTCGGCATTAATGATCACCTTTTTTGATTCATCGTGTTTATTGCCATGTATAATAGCATTAATAAGGGCTTCGTTCAAACAGGTCATCATATTCGCGAAAGTATCTTCGGCAACATGATATTTATCCGCAATTTCTTCAATCAGCAATTCAAGTCGCGCTATACTTTCCGTTTTTGACGGTAGTTGTAACGTAAATAATTCGCTGGTATGAACATTGGCCTGCTCCATATTATTTAGCATTAAGTTGATCAAAGTAAGATTTAATTTTTTGTTTGTAATACAAATTAAGTGCCGGAGATACTGTTTTTATCTGCTCTGTTTGTTTATTTCTTTGCTGCTGGTATCCCTGCAACTCCTTTATATATCCCGGAGGTATGTCCTTGCCGGTATGGCTTTCTCTTTGCTGATCCTGCTCGCGTTCCTGTTCTGCTTTTTCAGCTTCCAATAACCGGCTTTGAATTTGTTGTTGCCTCTTTAGCGCTTCATCTGTTATTTTCCTGTTTACGAGATCATGCTCAGTTTGTTCCATTTCTTTCGAAATTTTATCCAAATTTCCTAAACCACCTTTTCCATCCTTGTTTTCATCTCGGTTTATTTGCTCAAGCGCTTGTCTTATCATTTGCTGCTGACGGGCCATTTTGGCCAGTTGCTCGCTCATGTTTCCCTGGTTTCCCTGCTGGCTTTTGCCCTGGTTTCCTTGTTGTTGCATTTGCTCGCGCGCCTTCTGCATATTTTGATTTAGCTGTTGCTGCATTTTAGCCAGCTGCGATACCGATTGTGGTTTACCCTTGCCTGCCTTGCTCTTATTCATCATTTTTTGCAACTGCTCCAAAGCTTCACTCAGCATCAGGGCAAGGTTGTTCATGGATGTCATGGCATATTGCTGGTGGCGGTTGGCTTCGGCTGTACGACGGTCGCCCAGGTTTTCAAGAGCCTGGTCAATGTGCGAATTGATGCTGCTGATTTCCTGGTTTACGGTTGATTGTATTTGTGGTATACGCCTGCTGATGGCATAAAGACTATCCTCGGCGGTTTTTAAATTATCTTTAATATCCTTTTGGTTT
>Ga0193742_1000483_pt1 | contig 26520 bp, 26 predicted proteins | sample L2c1metaG_FD_165511 | JGI IMG/M metagenome (GOLD analysis project Ga0193742, IMG submission 165511) | Soil microbial communities from a riparian zone of the East river system, Colorado, United States - L2c1 | ecosystem: Environmental > Terrestrial > Soil > Riparian zone | place: USA: East River... | reverse complement strand
TGTGGGAGCCGTTGGTGGAGCTCTACCGCTCCCGCGGCGACGTCACGTTCCGCTGGGTCAAGGGCCACTCCGGCAACCCGATGAACGACCTCGTCGACGAACTGGCCGTCGCCGCCGCCCGCACCCAGACGGGCACCCCCTAACCTCGGGATCCGGGGCCGGCAGCCCTTGTCGGCTCGGCGGGGTATCCGGGGTTGGGGGCGCGGGTAGCGTCCGGCGGGTGCAGGTCGGGGTCGATACAGGTGGGACGTTCACCGACGTCGTGGCGGCGGACGGTCGGTCGACGAAGGTGCTGTCCACCCCCGACGACCCGGCTCGGGCCGTCGGGGCAGGGTTGGACGCCTTGCAGGTGCGGCCGAGCCTCCTGGCCCACGGCACGACGGTGGCGACGAACGCTCTGCTCGAGCGGCGGGGCGCAGCGGTGGCGCTGGTGACGAACGACGGCCTGGCCGACGTGGTGGAGATCGGGCGGCAGGACCGGCCGTCGCTCTACGACCAGCTCGCGGACCGACCGGAGCCGCTGGTGCCCCGGAACCTCCGCTACGAGGTGCGCGGGCGCCTGGCCGCCGACGGTCGCGAGATCGAGCCGCTGGACCTGGGCTCGCTGTCCCGACTCGAGCTGGGCGACGGCGTCGACACCGTGGCCGTCTGCCTGTTGCACGCCGACCTGAACCCCGACCACGAGCGGGCGGTGGCGGCCCACCTGCGGGCGCGGGGTCTCGACGTGGTGTGCTCGCACGAGGTGTCGCCCGAGATGCGGGAGTACGAGCGGACGGTGACCACGGTGATCAACGCCTCGCTGCGTCCGCGCACCCGGGGCTACCTCCGCCGCCTGACCGACCTGGCCGACGAGGTGCTGGTGATGACCTCCGCGGGTGGGCTCCTCCCGACGGCCGACGCGGCGGAGCTGCCGGCGGCCCTGCTGCTGTCGGGGCCGGCCGGGGGTGTGCGGGCGGGCGCCGCGGCGGCCGCGGCCAACGCCTTCCCCGATGCGGTCACGTTCGACATGGGTGGGACCTCCACCGACGTCTGCCTGATCCTCGACGGCGAGCCGGCGCCGGCGGCCCAACGCGATGTGGGTGGGTTCACGGTGCGGTTCCCTTCGCTCGACGTGCACACGATCGGCGCCGGTGGCGGTTCGATCGCCCGGCTCGACGCCGGTGGTGCCTTGGTGGTGGGGCCGGAGAGCGCCGGAGCCCGGCCCGGCCCGGCCTGCTACGGGCAGGGCGGCACGCAGCCGACCGTGACCGACGCCAACCTGGTCGCCGGCCGCATCCCGGCCGAGTCGGCCTTCGTTGGGCTCCGCCTCGACCGCGCTGCGGCCGAGGCAGCTCTGTCCTCGGCGGGTGTGTCCGCCGAAGGTGTCGTGGCTGTCGTCAACGCCAACATGGAGCGTGCGCTGCGGGCCGTGTCGGTGGAACGGGGCGTCGACCCCCGGGGCCTGGCCTTGGTCGCCTTCGGTGGCGCCGGCCCACTCCACGCCGCCGAGCTGGCGGACGCGTTGGGCATGAGCGCCGTCGTGGTGCCGTCGCGGGCCGGCGTGCTGTCGGCCGTCGGGCTGCTGACGGCACCCCGGCGGCGTGACCTCGTGCGGTCGTGGCCGACGCCGTCGGACCACACCGGCCTGACCGACGCCCTCCACGCCCTTGCCGAGGAGGCCGGAGAGCTCGCCTCCGGCGGGCTCGACCCGAGTGGCCACCGCCACGACGGCTCTCACACGGAGGTCGAGACCTCGCTCGACTGCCGCTATGCCGGCCAGAGTCACGAACTGACCGTCCCTGACGTCGACGCCTTCCACGCCGAGCACGCCCGTCGCAACGGCTACGCCCGGTTGGAGCAGTCCGTCGAGGTGGTCGCTCTACGTGCGACCGTGCGTCGCGCCGCGTCGGTGGACCTCGACAGGTTGCCTTTGCCGGACGGCCCGCCCCGCCGGTCGACCTATGGGCCCGCGGTCCTCGCCGAGGCCGATTGCACCGTCTGGGTGCCTGAGGGTTGGGTCGCTCGAGCCGGCGCCGCCGGCGCGTGGGTCCTGCGCCGCCAGGACTGACGGACAGCCCTCAGATGAGCACCACGAGCGTGCCGAAGCAGAGCGACGCGGTGACGGCGGTGCTGCCGGCGAAGCCGAGCAACGTCGTCCGGGTGCTCTGCCGCCGACTGCCGCGCATCTCGTCGAGGAGCCGGTCCTGTGTCTGCTGCACCCGTGCGTCGGTGCTGTCGAGCCGGTTCTCGACGCCGTCGAAACGGCGGTCGATGCTGCGCATTCGGGAGTCGATGCGGGCCGCGAGGGCGTCGGTACGTCGTTCGGTCTGGTTGATGCGATCGCCCATCGCTGCGAAGCGACCATCGTGCAGGACTATGCGGGCGTTGACCTCTTGTAGGCGGGCGTCGAGTCGGGCTTCGAGACGCCGCAGGTCATCTCTGGTCGGGGGATCAGCCCTGCCCCCGGGAAGCATGCTCATGGTGCTCCGTGTCCTGGATGCCGTTCAGAGTGCGATCCGCACACTACAGCGCGTCACGGGGGTATCTCGCAGCGCAGTGGTTGGTGGAGTGCTTGTGCATGTCACGTCCTTTCCGATGAACCTGACACGACGATATTCAGAGGGTGTGACAGTTAAGGCGGCGCAGCCGCGCCTGGCGTCGACACCCGGAGGCGGACCCCACGATGAGCCTTGATCCCGCCAGTCTCCAGGTGCTCTTGTCCCGGCTCACGGGCATCGCCGAGACGATGGGCGCCGTGCTGCGCCGGGCCGCGCACAGCCCGAACATCAAGGAGCGGGCCGACTGCTCGGCGGCGCTGTTCACCCCCGACGGCGAGTTGATGGTCCAGGCGGAGCACATCCCGGTGCACCTCGGCTCGATGCCCGCCAGCGTCCGGGCCGCCATCGATGCGTTCGGGGACACGCTCGGCCCCGGCGACCAGGTGATCCTCAACGATCCGTTCGCCGGCGGCACGCACCTGAACGACGTCACCCTCGTCGCTCCCTGCTTCGCCGACGGGACGCTGGTCGGCTGGGTGGCCAACCGGGCCCACCACGCCGACCTCGGCGGCGCCGCCCCCGGGTCGATCCCCGCCGACGCCACCGACGTGCACCAGGAGGGCCTGCGCATCCCGCCGCTCGTCTACGGGCCGTACGTCCGGGCGCTGTTCGAGGCCAACTCGCGCACTCCTGCCGAGCGGGTCGGCGACCTCGACGCCCAGGTCGGCGCCAACGCCGTCGGCGTCGCCCGCCTGGCCGAGCTGGCCGGGGCGCCGCTGGCCGAGATCGTCGACTACGGCGAGCGGCGGATGCGGGCCGCGCTCGACGGCCTCCCGGACGGGAGTTGGCGCTTCGAGGATGTGCTCGACTCGACCGGCTCCGCCGACGACCAGCAGCACCCGGCCCGGGTCGCGGTCGCGGTCACGGTGGTGGGCGACACGGTGACGTTCGACTTCACGGGGACCGACCCGCAGTCCCGGGGCAACGTCAACGCCGTGGAGGCGGTGACGGTGTCGGCGGTGTCGTACGCACTGCGGGCCGCGGTCGACCCGACGCTGCCTGCCAACGGGGGCGTGATGCGGCCGGTCACCGTGGTAGCACCCGCCGGCACGCTGGTGGCGGCGCTCCCGCCGGCCGCTGTCGGCGCCGGCAACGTCGAGGTGAGCCAGCGGGTGGCCGACGTGTGCCTGGGGGCGCTGGCCGAGCCGTGCCGACCCCGGGTGCCGGCGGCGGGCCAGGGCACGATGAACAACGTCCTGGTCGGCGGGTCGGGCTGGGTGTACTACGAGACCGTCGGCGGCGGCCAGGGCGGCCGCCCGGGCCCCCGACCCCACCCCGGCGAGTCAGGCATTCAAGTGGGGATGACCAACACCCAGAACACCCCGATCGAGGCTTTGGAGCGTGCGTTCCCGATGCGGGTCCTGCGCTACCGCCTGCGCCTTGGCAGCGGCGGCGCCGGCTTCTCCCCGGGCGGTGAGGGCATCGAGCGCGACCTCCAGGTCCTGGAGGACTGCACGCTGTCGCTGATCACCGAGCGCCGTGTCTCCCAACCGTGGGGCCTGTGGGGCGGTGGGCCCGGTGCGGTCGGCGAGAACTGGCTGCTCCCTGGCGGTGACGAGTCCCGAGCCGAACGCCTCCCTGACAAGTGCACCATCCAACTCAAGTCCGGTGACGTGGTCCGAATGCTTACGCCGGGTGGCGGCGGCTGGGGCCCAACACCGGCCTGAACCAAGGCACGAGATCGCCGGCTACGCGCTTCGTGTCAGGGCGAGCGGCGCCGCGGTTCTGTGCGCCTCGTGCCCGTGATCCCGGTGTCAGCAGTTCGTCGGCGTGGCGCTCGTCGTCTGACCGTTGCCGGCTACGACGGGGGGCTGATGCGTTGGAGCTGGGTCCACCCGCTCCAGCCGCGCTCCTCGAGTAGGCGCAGCAACCTCCGGGCGAACGGCACCGCGTTGACGAACACCTCGTCGAGCAAGGCGACCAACTCGTCGTCGAGCGCGAAGTCGGCGATCTGGTCCTCGCTCCAGTGTTCGGCGTCCTCCTCGAACATCGCCACGAGCCGGTCGGCGACCGCGGGCAGGCGTGGATCATCGGTGTCCCAGTCGGCCGCCTCGACGAGGTCGACGTACATCGCGGTGACGGCCGGGTCTTCGATCTGGCTGCGCTTGAGCGCCATCAGTGCCGGCATCTGGTCGGGGATCTGCGCGGCCACGAGGATCCAGGCGTCGCGCTCCATCTCGATCGCCCGCTCCGGGACGTCGAGCTCGCGCAGCCGGTCGAGGTAGTCGACCGCCTCGGGCGGCAGCGCTAGCCGGTCGCCGGCCGCGAGCTCGGTGACGCGTTCACGGTGGCGCTGGCGCTCGCAGATCTCGGAGCGCAGGCGGCGATCGATCTCCTCGATCGCCGCGGCGAAGTCCTCCTCGTCGGCGGTCAACAGCTCCTGCACCCGCGACAGCGGCACGCCGGCCTCGGCCAGCGTCTTGATCCGGATCAGCTCGACGACGGCTGCCGCGTCGTAGCGCCGGTACCCCGAGTGGTCGCGCTCAGGCTCGGGCAGCAACCCCTTGGCGTGGTAGTGGCGCACCGCCCGCACAGTCACCCCGGCGTACGCCGCGAGCTGGCTGATCGTCAGCATGTCGGACCGCTGTTCATCGAGGTCAGTGTGCCGGGCGGTTCAGGCGAGCTTGCGGTGGTACGTGCGCACGGCGAGCGCGTAGGCCACGACCAGGAGGCCGACGCACCAGGCGAGTGCGGTCCACAGATCGTTACCGAGCGGCTGGTCGGCGTACAGGTTCCGGAGCGTGTTGACGATCGAGGTGACGGGCTGGTGCTCGGCGAACCACTCCACGGGGCCGGGCATCCCGGTGGTGGGCACGAAGGCCGAGCTGACGAACGGCAGGAACAGCAGCGGATAGGCGAACGCGCCTGCGCCGTCGGGTGACTTCGCGGCGAGCCCGGCGCTGACTGCCAGCCAGGTCAGCGCCAGGGTGAACAGCACGATGATGCCAAGCACCCCGAGCCACGCGACGACGCCGGCTCCCGAGCGGAACCCGATCGCCAGGGCGACGAGGACGACCAGCACGAGCGAGATCAGGTTGGCGATCAGCGAAGTCAGCACGTGCCCCCACAGGACTGCCGAGCGGGCGATCGGCATCGACTGGAACCGCTCGAAGATCCCGCCGGAGACATCGGTGAAGAGGCGCAAGGACGTGTAGGCGACGCCTGACGCGACCGTGATCAGCAGGATGCCCGGCAGGAGGTAGTTGACGTACTTGCTGCCGCCCGTGTCGATCGCTCCGCCGAAGACGTAGACGAACATCAACAACATGACGATCGGTGTGATCGCGGTGGTGATGATCGTGTCCGGGCTGCGCAGGATGTGGCGCAGGGAGCGGCCCAGCAGCGCGCTCGTGTCGCTGAGGAAGTGGTTGTTCATCGTCCGACCTCACTTGTCCGTGGCGACCGGGGGGCCGCTGTGTCGCTCAGGGGGGCTTCCCCACCGGTGCGACGACCGACGAGAGCGAGGAAGATGTCTTCGAGGCTCGGCTGCTTCTCGACGCACTCCACCTGGGCCGGAGGCATCAGCGCCTTGAGCTCGGCGAGCGTGCCGTTCACGAGGATCCGGCCCTCGTGGAGGATCGCGATCCGTTCGGCGAGCTGCTCAGCTTCATCGAGGTACTGCGTGGTGAGCAGAACCGTGGTGCCGCCCTGGGCGAGTTCGCGGACGGATTGCCACACCTCCAGGCGAGCGTGCGGGTCGAGTCCGGTGGTCGGCTCGTCGAGGAACACCACCGGCGGGCTCCCGATCAGGCTCATCGCGATGTCGAGACGGCGGCGCATACCGCCCGAGTAGGTCGCCACCCGACGTCCCCCAGCGTCAGTGAGCGAGAAGCGGGCGAGCAGGTCGTCGGCGATCCGGCCCGGTTGGTCGAGGTGCCGCAGCTTGGCGATCAGCACCAGGTTCTCGCGTCCGGTGAGGATCTCGTCAACGGCGGCGAACTGCCCGGTGAGACTGATCGACTCGCGGACGTCCGCGGCCTGTGTGACGACGTCGAACCCGTTCACCACGGCCGTGCCGCCGTCGGCCCTGAGGAGCGTGGAGAGGATCTTCACGACCGTGGTCTTGCCGGCCCCATTGGAGCCGAGAAGGGCGAAGATGCTGCCCGGCGCCACGTCGAGGTCGACGCCGCGAAGCACCTCGAGGTCGCCGTACGACTTCATGAGCCCGGCGATCCTGATGGCTGGTGTCCTACTCATGAAACCAGCCTGCAGGGTTGACCTCGCGTCAAGGTCAAGCTCAATGTCGCGAGACGTCGCCGGCGGTGGCAACTGCTGCTGCGGCCTTGCGCCAGCCGCGGTGGGAACTCCTCGTCGCTTCGCGGCCTCGCCGCCGAATGTCGTCGCAGGGGGCCTCGGTGGGCCCATGCTCCGAGGCGTAGCTCGTCAGTGGCCGCGCCGGGAGTGTGGAGGGTCGAGGCTCGGTGTGGTTGCTGGGTGCGTGTGGGCGGCCGCCGTCACCGACGGCCTTCCTAACCAGGCGACCTCGATGTCAAGGGAGCGCGGGCGGGTGCCACGAGCTATGCAGCCACCCGGCGGTCTGTTCGGGTGACCGGCGCCCATCGAGTCCAGCTTCGACCAGCCATCCGCCAACAACTTGGCTTCCATCGCAACCACCTTCCGGGCCATGGCAGCCAGGACTACCCCAGACCCCAACTCAGGTGTCAGCGATCACCCGCCACACCCCTGTCAGCGAACTCACGACAGCTGACAGGTGCTACATGCGGCCCTATCAACTCGTAACTGGCGAGCGGCCAGCCGGGTCAGCGCAGCACGGCGTGCACGATGTACACCGGCAGGGCCACGACCAGCACCTGGAGCAGCAGGGCCCCGTAGATGAGCCCGGCCAGCAGGGCGATCAGCAGCAGCACGCACACGGCGATCGTCACGACCAGCAGTGCGCCCAGCACCCAGCCGACGGCGTCGCCGACCACGCGCTTCACCCAGCCCCAGGGCGTGGTGGGCCGGGGGCGGCGCAGCACCGGAGCGCCGGCCGGGCCGGCCAACAGCTGGGCGCCCATCGCCTCCAGCCGCCGCAGCCGCACGTCCATGGGCGGGATGAAGCGGTCGAGCCCGCTGCGCATCAGGCTCTGCCCGCCGGCGTCGCCGGCCGCCTCGTTGAGGGCCTTCTGGTACTCGGCCTGGACGGCGGTGCTCTCGCTCAGGCGGCGCCGCACGTGGTCCCTGGTCGACTCGCCGGGCCGACGCGCCTCGGCCCGCAGGGCGTGCACGCGCTCGTCGAAGCGGCGCTTGGCCAGCCCCTGCTCGATCTCGGGGCCCACCACGAACAGGTGCGACCACGGGCCCGCGGGCACCGGGGTGGACCGCCGGCCCAGGTGCTTGAAGGCCCGCACCAGGGCGTCCGGGTTGCGGGTGAGCTCGACGGCGGTGGCGTCGGCCAGCAGCCGCCGCCGTCGCCACAGCGCGCCCATGATCGGGGTGACGAGGAAGAGGCCGACCAGGCCGTGGGTCAGGCTGTAGGCCACCGACGAGGCCAGGAACGGGAAGGTCAGGCAACCCGAGCGGCGGTCGCCCGGCCCCTCCTCACCGCCGAGCATGGCCAGGTCGGCCATCTCCTCGGCGATGTAGTGCTCCTCACGGCCGTCCCTCAGCGGCCCGTCGGGGCGCATCGCCAGGCGGACCAGGCGCCGCAGCACCCGCCGGGTCTTGCGGCTGAACGGGGCCGCCAGCGCGGCGCCCACGAGGTCGAAGGTCTGGAAGACCGAGGCGACCACCAGCGCCGCGTGCAGGTCGCCGTTGACCACGGTGGCCAGGAGGTCGGCGATGACCGCGCTGGTGGGGTCGCGGCCCAACTCCTCGAGCAGGGCCTTGTGGACGATGATCGTCACGTCGTCGACCGACCGGCCCACCACGGCCGCGTTCACGGCGTCGCTGTCGACCACCATCACCCGCGGCGGCACGATGCCAGCGGCGAGGGCCATCTCCTCCACGAGGTTGACGAGCCGGCGCTCCTCCGGGTCGGTGAGGTCGGGGAGACGGGCGCCCGAGGCCAGCACCACCGCGCCGGCGGCCGAGCGCATGAAGATGCGGCGCACGGCCAGCCAGGCGAGGCCCATGACCACCATGCCCGGCACGAGCAGGCCCCCGGCGACCGGGACGTTGTCGAGCCCGCCGTAGCCGTCGCCGATGTCGGGCGTGGGCACCACCAGGTTCACCACGTCGGCGGTGACGAGCACCAGCGCCGACGCGAACGGCGACACCAGCACGCTCAACGGCAGGCCCAGCACCAGCACCGCACCCGCCGACAGGGCGGTGAAGCGCCACGACGACCGGCGGTGGCGCGCCTGCGCCTCGTAGAAGGTCTCGCGACCGTCTCGACCAGTGACCGCCATCGCGCCTCCGGACGCCAGCGTGCCGGCTCCTCACCTCGAGTGTCCCACGGAGAGGGGGTCGTCCAGTCCTCGTTCAGCGCCTGGAAATGGAGGGGTGCACCTCACCTCGAGAGGGTTGGGCGAGGCGCCTGCTGTCGTGTCTGCAAGAAGACTGTGGAATCTGCGCCTTCTGTTGGGCTTACTCAGGTAGCCGGACTGACGTCGGGTCGGCGTGTCGCGTGCGGTGACCAACACCCAGAACACGCCGATCGAGGCTTTGGAGCGTGCGTTCCCGATGCGGGTCCTGCGCTACCGCCTGCGCCTTGGCAGCGGCGGCGCCGGCTTCTCCCCGGGGGGCGAGGGCATCGAGCGCGACCTCCAGGTCTTGGAGGACTGCACGCTGTCGCTGATCACCGAGCACCGTGTCTCCCAACCGTGGGGCCTTTGGGGCGGCGGGCCGGGTGCGATAGGAGAGAACTGGCTGCTCCCCGGCGGCGACGAGTCCCGAGCCGAACGCCTCCCTGACAAGTGCACCATGCACCTGAAGGCTGGCGATGTCGTCCGGATGCTCACCCCCGGCGGTGGCGGCTGGGCCCAACAACGCCCTGACCCAAGGCGCGAGATCGCCGGTTCGGTGGTCGACCGACCGCTCGGTGAGCCGGTGCTCATGGCCAGACACCGGACCTGGATCCCGCGGTGCCGGGCGACCGATGCCACACCGGCGGTGCGACAGCCGGCGAGGCCGACGAGCACGTACTCGACAGGCCTGGCGCCGTGGTCCTCCGAGGCGAAGCACTCCGGGTGGTCGACGTCGAAGGTGTAGGTCGACCGGTGGCGGTGCTCGGTGCCGAGGCCGGTGAAGCCGTCGACGGTGGAGCGGCTGTGGGTGCCGCGCTACCAGGTGCAGGTGGCCTTCCAAGTCAACTCCGCCGCCTCGGCGGGCGCATCGTTGAGCGCAGCGCGGGCGCCGAGCAGGGCGTCCACGTCCACGCCGTTGTCGACGGGCTGGGTGGTGGTGGTCATCGCAGTTGTCCTCCGTCGGACGGTTGTCGGTGCGCTCAGGCGATCGAGGTCGGGGTCGGGGCCGGCTGCTCGGGGCCGAGCACCACGGGAAGGGCGCCGAGGCCGCGCAGCACAAGGCCGTCGCCGTGCGACCAGGCCAACTCGTCCCTGGGGACGGCGAGGCGGAGGTCGGGGAAGCGGCCGAGCAGCCGGCGGAAGGCGACGTCAGCCTCCATGCGGGCGAGTGGGGCGCCGAGGCAGTGGTGGGCGCCGTGACCGAACGCGAGGTGCCGGCGGGGTGGACGGGTGACGTCGAGGCGGTCGGGCTCGTCGACGAAGGCGGGGTCGCGGTTGGCGGCACCGAGGCTCACCAGCACCTGACGGCCGCTCGGGACCGTCACGCCGTCGAGCTCGACCGGCGCGGTCGTGACCCGGAAGGTGGCGTGGGGCACGGGCGCCGTGAAGCGCATCAGCTCCTCGACGGCCCCGGGCACGAGCCCGGCGTCGTCACGCACCAGTGCTAGCTGGTCGGGATGGTCGAGCAGGGCCACCACGCCGTTGCCGATGAGGCTGCTCGTGGTGTCGTGACCGGCCACCACCAGCTGGAACAGCGACGAGAGCGCCTCGGCGCGGGTGGCGTCGCCCCGGGCCACGGCCGCGACGAGCACGGCTACGACGTCGCCGTCCGGGTCCGGCGTGGCGCCGTCCACCAGGGCGCGGAGCGTCCCCGTGACGAGGTCCGAGGCGGCCACCGCCTCGGGGGGCGGGGGCCACGGCCAGGGCCGGAGCAGCGTGGCGAAGGCGTCGTGGAGGACCCGGCGGTGGGCGCCGTCCACGCCGAGGAGCTCGCAGACGACGGCGAACGGCAAGGGGTGGGCGAAGCCGCCGCGGAGGTCGACGACGGTGTCGGGTCCCCGCTCGGCGAGCTCGTCGAGCAACTGGTCGGCGAGGCGCTCGACGGCGGGGCGCAGGGCCGCGACCTGCGACGGGCGAAACGCCGAGGCGACCAGGCCCCGGAGCCGGCCGTGGTCGGGTGCGTCCATGGCCAGCATGTGGTGGGCGAAGTCGGGGCCCGGGAGCCCTTCGGCCACGACGTCGGGGTCCTGGTCGAGGGCGGCCACCATGTCCTTGGACAGCCGGTCGTCGCCGAGCGCCTGGCGGGCGGCCGCGTGGCCGAGCACGACCCAGGCGTCGTGGCCGAAGGGCAGCCGGACGTGCTGCACCGGGCAGCGCGAGCGGGCCTCGGCGAAGGTCGGGAAGGGGTCGTCGCGGACGGCGTCGCCCCACCCGCCCCACTCGACGGCGCTCACGAACGCTCCGGCCGGTAGCCCGTGCAGAGGAGCGCCACGTCGCGCAGCCGACCGTCGGCCCCCGCGTCGGCGTACACCTGCTGTTCGACCAGCAACGGCCCCTCGCCGATGTCGGGGTCGGACAGGCGGACCCGCCAGTGCAGGTGGACGCGACCGCCGACCTCACCGACGACCGCCTCGACCATCTCCCACCGCTCGGCACCGCCGAACCACCGGGCGAACGTCGAGCGCACGGCGTCGGCCCCCTCCAGGTCGAGGACACGGCGCGGGAGGAGGGCGCGGAAGCGCACCGCGTCGGCGAGGGTGCCGGCGAGCAGGTCGAAGTCGCGGGCGGCGAGCCCGTCGACGAAGCGGCCGGCGACCTCGAAGCTGAGCGCGTCGTCGGCCGGGACGGTCGTGGGATCGGTCGGGGTGGCCGTTGGAGTCATGCGTCCGTTCTACGGACGCTGCCCGATCGGCGCATCGGTCAGGTGACTTATGTTCCTGCTCAAACTTCAGCGGTCAGCCCGGGCAGCCCGGTCAGTCGTCGGTGGGCTCGTCCACCAGGCCGTGGCGCATCGCGAACAGCGCGGCCTCGGTGCGACCGGAGACGCCGAGCTTCGTGTACACGTGCTCCAGGTGGGAGGTGACCGTGCGGCGGGCCACACCCAGCGCGGCGGCGATCTCGGGATTCGACCGGCCTCGTGCCAGCTGCACGACGACGTCGACCTCGCGGGGCGTCAGCCCGCCGGGCAGGCCCGCCCGTCGACGCACCCGGTGCCCGCCGGCGGACAACACGGCGTTGACGGCGTCGCCGTCGAGACGACCGGCGACGACCTCATCGCGCAGGACCCGCTCGGCCTCCGGCGCCGTCACCGCCGGCCGGTGCGGTCGGGGCCCGCGCAGGGCCTCGTAGACATCGGCGGCAGCCAGGACCCGAGCGCTGATCGGGATCGCGTCGGCGGTGACGCCCTTCGGGTAGCCCGACCCGTCGAGGCGCTCGTGGTGGAGAGCCGCACACTGGCCGATGCGCCGCAGCGTGGGCGTGCGCGCCAACATCCGCTCGGTCAGGTACGGGTGCGTGCGGGCCCGTTCGCGCTGGCCCATCGTCCACTGGCCCGTCTCCGTCCACACCGTGCTCGACACGCCGATGACGCCCACATCGTGGACCCACCCCGCCCGGCGGACGACGGCCACCTCGGACGGCGGCAGACCGAGGAACGAGGCGGCGCCGCCGGCCAGCGTCGCCACCCCCCGGCTGTGCCCCGTGCGGTGCGGGTCCTTGAGATCGGCGAAGTCGCCGAAGGTCGCGAGCGCCTCGTCGAAGAGGCCGTCGCCCATGGGCCTGCCGAGCGACGGGTCGAGCGCGATGACCTCGTCCCAGGCCGACAGGTCGGCGAGGTCGGCGAGGATCCCCGCGGCGTGGTCGCAGAAGCAGTCGACCAGCTCCGGATCGAACTGCGTGCCCCGCCGCTCGCGAGCCACGGCGACCGCGACCTCGACCCCGCCGACGTGGTGGAACGCCTCCACGTTGTCGGCCAGGTGGACGAGCCGGATGGCTGGTGCCACCTGCTGGCTGCCGACCTTGCCCGGCACACCCTTGCCGTCCCAGCGCTCGAAGGCCTGGAGCAGCGGCGTGCGCACGTCGTCACCCAGTCCGAGCCGCTCGGCGAAGTCGCCGGCCGCCTGGCAGTGCGACTCCATCACCTTCCGCACCGAACGCCCGGCCGTGGCCAGGAACCGGCCGACCATGCCGACCCGGCGCAGGCCTGGGCCGCCCCGGCCGAGGTGCCGGGCGACGAACATGCCCATGGCCATGGGCGTGAGGTCGCCGTCGTGGGTGTCGGCGTACAGGTCGGCCTCCTCGCCGAACAGGACCGCGAGGTCGCTCGTATCGGCCGCGCAGCCGACCCAGGTCAGCAGCGACGCGTAGTACGTGGCGGCCCGGACCTCAGGGCCCACGCCCGCCGTCTCGGCCAGGCGCATCGCGATCACCGTCTGGCGCAGCACCCGCTCGACCGGACGACCCATGCCCAGGTCCGACGCGATCGACAGCGTCGAGACCAGCTCCGCCAGACTCGGGGTCGCGGCCGCACTGTTCACGCCTCCATCCTCGCCCACCGCCGGTGCTCCGAGCGCTGATCCAAGGCCTTGGGTCTCGGCCAGCGCTGGGCCGACAGCGCAGCGCCGTCTCGCTCATCACCGAGCGACGGGTTTCACATCCGTGGGGTCTCTGGGGTGGCGAACCTGGGGTCGACTCGCACGCGCACGGATCGGCCGGTTCGGTGCGGCCATTGCGTGGCAGGAAGCCTGGTTGTTCTGGGCGCGTCGAGCGGGTCAATACCGGTTCAGGCCGGTTTAGCCATCCATCCCTGGTCGGGCTTCCTGATGGTGCCCGTCTTCACCTTGGCCAACGCCGGAATCCAGGTGGATCGTGGTGCGGTCGGCCACGCGTCGATCTCCTGTGGTGGTGGCTCATCTGTCGACGCCGCTAACTCGTACGCTCCTCCCGGGCCTGCCGGATCTGGGCAACGAGCCACGTCAGACTCCAGAGGTTCGTAGGGTTCGTATGGTCGGCCCGTCGCTCCACGAGGATGATGAGCTCTGCCAGCGTCTCGGGGCGATCGCTCAGTATCCAGAGGTCTCGCCAGGTGCGGACACCGCTGCGGTGCTCGCAAAGCCCTGCGCTGGCTACTGGATCGGCACCGTCGTAGAGCACCAAGGCCGACGACTCCTGAGTTGCGCTCAGCACGGGTACCGAAGCGCGCAAGATCGTGAGCCCGCGACTCTCCAGCTCTTCAGCAGCGGCCTCGGCCTCGTGCCGCTCTCTCTCGACCAGGCGAACCCGTTCGGTCGAGGAGATCCTTCCCAGCACCGAGGCAAGTCGGGATGCCTCCGCCTCGGTCGGCGGCTGGGTGTGGAGCAGCCGACGGAGGACCGCGGGGTCGTAGATCAGCTTCGCTCGCCAGTTCTCCAGGACCCGGGCGCTGACATCTACGGTGATCCACCGCTTCGGCCGGCGTGCCAGTCCGAGAACGGTGACCATCTCCCCTCCCTTCCCCCAATAGGCGTCGACGAGGTAGACCTTCGTTCCCGGCGAGAAGTGCTTGGTGCCGCGGCGGACCTGCCCTTCGGACCCGTGGAGCCGTTCAACAACGACGTTCCCCACGACGCACCAACGGGGTTGGTCCGATACGGCTGATCCCTCAGCCCCCTGCGCCGCGTCAGGTGACCCGCGCTCGTCCACCACGACAGACAGCCTCGCGCCGCGCTCCCCGGCCAACCATGGGGTTATTCACCGGGGAGCCTGGCAGCAGGCCCGACCAAGGACGTTTGGCGTACGCCCTCCACCTCAAGACATCCGTCTTCGAAGGCGTGCCTGCAAGGCATGGCGCCCGTCTCTCCGGCCGCATCACTCTGCCGGATCTGTACGGAAAGTCGCGCCAGCTGACGGTCGCGCTTATATGCGCCTCCGAACCCTCGACGGGGCACACCGCAGGGTGGTGACGACCGTCAGCGTGGGGGTTCGACTCGGTCCGCCGAGGTGGCAGCCAGGGTGTCCAGACTCGGGGACGACCGTCGGTGAGCTCGGGCTGGTGGGCTGGCCGGCAGTGGGAGCGGGGCGGGAACACCGAGGACGGCGGCGAGGGTTGCCGGCAGCCCCCTGAGGAAGGGCCCCGGCCCACAGGGGCTCGGGCCAAGGGCGCTACGGCCGGCGTCTTGCCTGAGAGCCGATCAGTAGCTCGCCCTGGCGGTGGCCCGGAGTGTCCTGCCCTCCCCTAGCGAGGGAGATTCCTTGGCCCTCCGGTCAGGTCAGGGCACTGGTCGGCGTCGACCTGGGCGAGGGCATAGAACTCCACGCTGGTTCTCTTCGTCCTGGCTCCGCCACCGTGATGTCGCAAGACATCGTGAATCCCTGAACCAAGCGGCGCTCTAGCGATCACGGCCGATACTTCGTCGGACGATCCGGCGGATCGCCGCCGTGGTCGCCAGCACGGTGGCGATCAGGAAACCCCAAAATCCGGCGGAGTCGAGGGTGACGCAGCCCTTGCCGGCCAAGTCCTCGCGTTCGGGCTGCTTGGATCGGGACGACGCCGGGTGGGGCCAACGGGGCTTGGGTACGGCCCCGTGCAGTTCGAGGCCGTGCCGGCGCTGCTCTTCGAGATCGTCCGGCTCGACCGTCATGACGACAACGTATCGGTGTTGCCCTGGTCGACGACGTCAGGTCAACGCACCGGGCCGGCAGTGACCGAACTCCCATGGCGGTGATCCTTCAGGCCGGGCAGCGATCGGTCGCTACGACACGTCGACCGTCGTGAAGGCTCCTGACCTCGCCATTCCTGGTGTCCGCAATGGGTCAGTCGGTCCGCTGATATCGGCGTCCCCAGACGAGATGAGACTCGACGACGCGGCACTCGGCACCCCTTTGCTGGTTCCCTAGGCTCGCCAAATGGCTCTCAGACTGGACAACGTCGGCGTCGTCGTCGAAGACCTCGCCGGGGCGATCGAGTTCTTCCGCGAACTTGGCCTAGAGCTCGAAGGGCGAGCCATGGTCGAGGGCGAGTGGGCAGGGCGCGTCACCGGCCTGGGCGACCAACGCGTCGAGATCGCCATGATGCGCACCCCGGACGGCCACGGCCGGCTCGAACTCTCGCGCTTCCTCGCGCCGCAGGTGGTCGCCGATCACCGGAACGCCCCGGTGAACGCCCTGGGCTACCTCCGAGTGATGTTCGCAGTGGACGACATCGACGACACCCTCGACCGGCTGGTCAAGCACGGCGCGCAGCTCGTCAGCAATGACGTGGTCCAGTACGAGAACGCGTACCGGCTCTGCTACGTCCGCGGGCCTGAAGGCATTCTCATCGGGCTCGCCCAAGAACTCAGCTGAGCCTGAACTCGCCGCAGCGACGCAGCCGACCGTCTGCGCGACGCGACTCGGCGGCGATCGTTGCTGGCAGCCCCACCCGGCCGTCGATGAGCGGGGCCGCCGAGGCACCGCACGTTCGCCGCGCATCCCCAGCCCCGAACCGGCACCCCGCTGGCGGCGCGGAGGGTCGCGATCCGAGCACGCGCGAAACGAGACTCCACAGATCGCGCCCATCTAACCCGGCGCCGGTCCCTGGCCGGTCCGCCAACCGGGTGGCGGCCGTGAAGCTCAACTCGCTGGCGAAAGAGGCGGCCGGCAGGGTCACCGCACGCGTGTCGCACGGTCGGCGACCTGAATGTGGGCCAGCAGACGACGCGAACCTGCCCCCGAAGGGCGACGCATGGGGCGACCTTCGGGGGCAGGAACGTTGCGGGTTGCCGGCGTTGGTCAGCCGACGGGTTCGCGCTGCTTGACGATCGGGGCTGGCCTGGGGCGGGCGCCGTCGGCTCGTGTTCCAGGTGTTCCATCAGGTGCGCGCCTTCGACGTCGACGTTGGGCAGCAGGCGGTCGAGCCATCGGGGCAGCCACCACGCCTTGCGGTCGAACAGCGCCATCGTCGCGGGGACGACCAGCATCCGCACCACGGTGGCGTCGAGGAAGATGGCCGAGGAGCACCCGATGGCGAGCAGCTTCTCGTTGGGATCGTTCGCCAGGGCGAAGCTGGCGAACACCCCGATCATGATCAGCGCCGCCGCGGTGATCACCCGAGAACATCACCGTCGGCATGAAGCTGACGATCGGGATCGTCCCGTCGAGGCCGACGACGTCTTTCAGCCAGCCCCACTTGAAGATGGCGACCGACACGCCGAGGCTGGCTCCGATGCTGAGCAGGATGCCGAAGGCGGCCTTGATCGTCACGAGGACCGAGCAGAACACCAGCAGCAGCAGCATCGTCAGGCCGATCACGATGGCCATGAGCGTCGGCAGCGCGCCCCCGACCTTGTCGGTCAGGTCGATGTTGGCGGCTGTCGGTCCGGCGATGGAGATCTCGGCTCCCGTCGAAGCCTCTGTTGCGGGGACGACGTCGCTGCGGAGGTTGTCGACCAGGTCGTCGGTCTCCTCGGACGCCGGCCCGCTCTCGGGGATCACCGGGACCACGGCGGTGTCGCCGGCCTCGTTGACGGACGGCTCACCCACGGCGAAGACGCCGGGCGACCGCTCGGCCGCATCGACGGTCGCCGCCAACGCCGCGTCACGATTGGGCTACTTCTGGCCTGTGGCGGCTACCGGCCGGTGACCTGCAGGGTGGCGGGGCTCACGGCGTAGGCGTTGCTGTACGAGGCCCGGTCACCGTTGTTGAACCCACCGCCGCAGCCCTGCACGTTGGTGATCTCGGCGCGTTGCAGGTTGATCAGGAGCACGTCGGGCGTGCCGTTGAACTCGCCGTACCGCCAGTCGGTGGCGTAGGGGGTGTTCGTGACCGAGAACGAGCAGCCTGGCCCAGAGACGGACAGCTCGAAGTTGGCGATCGATCCGGACACATAGCCCCCGTCGGTCGCCACGTACGAGACAGCGTCGAGACGCCAGGGCAGGTTCACAGGGGTGACCGTGAACACGCCGTCGTTGTCGGGGAACTGCGTGCACCGACCCAGGCTGGCCGACGTCACCGAGCCGATGCCGGCGGCGGGCACGTCGCTGCCGTTGGGGATGCGTCCGGCGACCGTCGCATCTGAGCACCGGCTGTGGTTCCCGGTGTTGAGGTCGCCCAGGGTGTGAACGGTCGTACCCGACTGGGTGGTCGTGAACCCGCCGTCGGCGTTGCCGCCGGTCACCGTGAACCTCGGCGGCGCCGCCACCAGGGTGATGGCCGGTGTGAGCGTGTACCTCCCGGTCACTCCGACGGTGTCGCCCTCAGCAGCAACACCGCCGCAACCCGAGCCCGTCGCGTAGGTCACCGTGAACGAGGTGTCGTCGATCACCAGCTCCGACGACGAGTTCGTGTAGGTCATCCTCAGCGTGCCGGACACGTAGTAGTCACACCCCGGCTGGCTGACGACCGAGTCGATCAGCATCACGCCGTCCACGGTGGCCCGGCCGGTGAGGGCGTCGTACGACCGGCCGGCGAGGGGTACCTCTCCCGCGATGAAGACCACGGCGGGCGATCCGCCACTGCTGGTGCAGTCGGTGGCCTCGCTGTGAGAGATGTAGCCCAGCTCGTGCACGCCGGCCGCGGTCGGCAACGTCCCGTACAAGGGGGCCGAGGAGCAGGAGGTGGTGACGCCTGTGTCGGTGTTGACCAGCGTCAGGGTGCCGGCGGTCGTGGCGAACGACCCGTCGGCGTTGGGATTGGTGACGCTCCACGATGTCTCGGCCGCCAGGGCCGGTGAGGCATCGCCCCAGATCAACATCGCCGCCATGGCGAGAACGACGAAACCCCGGAAGATACGTCCGCGCATCAGCTCCACGCTCCTTGGCCCAGCAAATCACCAGGGAGGAACCTGCGGGCTTCCCCGATGCATCCTCTCTCGATCTCCACCGAGTCTCCTGCCACGAGCCATACCTAACGACCCGCTGTTAGCCACCTGCTAGCCACCTGCTAGCCGCCCCTCCCCGCCCTCCGGTCCGTGTGTCAGCCGAAGGGGGCGAGGAGTGAACTGGGGAGCTAGCCAGCCGAGATCGGGGCCCGCTGGACCGGCTCTGGCACCGGCGGGGTCTAGGGCAACGTCTACCTGTTCAAGAACACCGACTCGGCCGGGAACTCCCACGGCTGCCACGAGAACTACCTGACCTCCCGCCAGGACGACCTGGGCCACTACGCCGAGGTCCTCATCCCGTTCTTCGTGTCGCGGCAGATCTACGCCGGGGCGGGCAAGGTGCTGCAGCGATGACCCTGTCGCCCCGCTCCGCAACGGTCGATCGGTGCGGGCGGGCAGGTCCGCATGGCCGTCCGCCAGCCCGTCGGGCCACAGTGACAGCCTGTCGTTCTGTGCGGCTTCATCGGCGTCGACCTGCGACGTCTTCTATGGGGGTGACCTACGCACCCGGCAGGCGTACGGACATACTGAGCCCATGCGTGAGTTCGTGAGCTGGCAGGCTTGGGACGATGCCGACCCCGAGTTGGCCGATGAGCTGCCGGCCGAGGTGCACGACGTCGTGGCCCGGGCGACCGAGGCCGCGCAGCAATGGCACAGCGACCAACGCCGCCCGACCGGCGTGCCTTACGTCGAGCACCTCCTGGAGGCGCTCGAGGTACTGGTCCGGGGCGCCGGCGTGAGCGACCCCGACGTCCTGGCGGCGGTGCTGCTGCACGACGTGGCCGAGGACACGGCGGCCACGGTCGCCGACGTCGAGGCCCAGTTCGGTCCGGGGGTCGCCGGGTACGTGGACTGGCTGACCAAGCCCCCGACGCAGGGCCGCAGCGAGGCCGAGAAGCGGGCCGCCAAGGGCGCCTACCTCCAGCGGTTCGCAGACGCGCCCCCGGAGGCCGTGTGGGTGAAGCTGGCCGACAGGGTGAGCAACGTGCAGCGGCTGTACCAAATGCCGCTCGACTTCCAGCGCCGCTACTACGCCGAGACCGTCGACCGGGTGGTCCCGCTGGCCCAGGGCCACGGCTTCTTCGCCGCCTGGTACGACGACTGGCAGCACCGTTACGCCCACCTCAACGCGCTATAGCGGCCCCTCGTCGAGATCGAACGAGCCCCAGCACCGTCCCCGCCCCACCGACCGGCGCACCACCAACCCGAAGGCCAATCGAGCCCAGCTGCACATGACGCTTCAGTTGGCCAATGAGATCAGGCGCTCGATCGGCGCCCATCGCGCCCGTCGATCGGTGACCCGCGGCGAGCAGATCGGCCGGTTCTGGTCGGTGTCGAGGTCCTGGGACACGCTGTCCCAGTGGCGGTGGGCGACATCGACTCGGACGACGAGGCGGTCGTCTCCAGAGAGATCGAGCGACCAATGAGCTAGGTCGGCGACGCTGCGACAGCGGGTAGCGGTCGCAGCTGAAGAGGTCGTACCCGCAAGACGCTTGGCGGTTCGACGGTGCGATAGTGGCCCTATGGGTCGGCTTCTCTTCCATGGTGGTCGGGTGTTCGACGCGGTTGGCACGGGAGGCACCGACCCACAATCAGGGGGTGCCGATGTCGTGGTCGAGGACGGGCGCATCGTAGAGATCGGGCCGGGCCTTGACGGCGACGAGGCTTTCGACTGCACGGGCAAGACCCTGATCCCGGGCTTGTTCGATTGCCACACCCATGTGACCTGCAGCCACTACGACATGTGGAAGATGGCCCAGACGCCGTTCTCGCTGCAGTTCTTCGAGGCCGCTCGTAACCTCGAAGCGACGCTCAGGGTCGGGATCACCACCATCCGCGACGCCGGCGGCGCCGACCTCGGGGTCAAGACCGCGGTGGAACGGGGCCTGGTCAACGGGCCCCGTATGCAGATCTCGATCACCATGCTGAGCCAGACCGGCGGCCACGCCGACGACTGGATGGTCTGCGGCGGGACCTTCCCGACGCCTTTCGGCCTGGCCCACCCTGGTAAACCCAGCGCCATCGTCGACGGTCCCGACGAGATGCGCCGCAAGGCTCGCGAGCTGATCCGCGCGGGCGCCGACGTGATCAAGGTGGCTACCAGCGGGGGAGTGTTGTCACCCGGCTCCAATCCCCACCACGGCCATTTTCGCGACGACGAGCTCGACGTGCTCGTGGACGAGGCTGCGGCGAGCGGGTGCTGGGTGATGGCCCACGCCATGGCCACCGACGGTATCAAGGCGGCGATCCGAGCGGGGATCCGCTCGATCGAGCACGGCGACTACCTCGACGACGAGGCCATCGGCATGATGCTCGAACGCGGCACGTACCTGGTCCCCACGCTCATGGCGGCCCGGGGCGTGATCGACATGGCGGCGGCCGGCGGGTCCTTCACCGACGAGAGCCTCCGCAAGGCCATGATGGTGGTCGAGGCCCATGACGACTCGGTCAGCCGGGCCATAGCCGCAGGAGTCAAGGTCGCCATGGGCACGGACTCCGGGGTGACGCCCCACGGCCAGAACCTCCAAGAGCTCCAGTTGATGGTCGATCGGGGTATGACCCCCGCCCAGAGCCTGGTGGCGACCACCCGCACGGCCGCTGAGCTGCTCGGCGTGGACGACGAGCTCGGGACTCTCGAGCCGGGCAAGCGCGCCGACATCGTGGTGGTCGACGGCGACGCCCTCCAGGTCGACAAGCTCGCGGAGCGCATCGACGGGGTGTGGAAGGACGGCGCCGCGGTCATCTGAGGCAGCCTCCGCCCGGCCGGCGGCTCAACCTTCCCCTGGCCACAGCTGTGGCACGAAATGCCGTTCAGGACGTGCACATCGGCGCATCTCGGGCGGCGCAGAGGATGGCCCAGGTGTGTCCGGTGTCTCTTTGCGGGAAGGCCGTGGAATCTCTGGTCTCTGTTGGGCTTACCCAGGTAGCCGGACGGACGTCGGGTTGGCGTGTCGCGCCCGATCACCAACACCCGGAACACACCGATCGAGGCCCTCGAACGCGCCTTCCCGATGCGTGTCCTGCGCTACCGCCTCCGCCGCGGCAGTGGCGGCGCCGGCTACTCGCCCCGGTGGCGACGGCATTGAGCGCGACCTTCAGGTGCTCGAGGACTGCACGGTGTCATTGGTTACCGAGCGCTGGGTCCCAGTCCCGAGTGTCAAGGCGACAGAAATCTGGTCGTGACGACGAGCGGCAGCATCGGCGACGGAGCGGACCAGCTCGTCTTCCCAGCCGTTCCGCCATCGCCTACGTCGACGACCCCGCTGGCCCTCGGCTCACATGCTCTGGTTGACGGACCAAATCGACGATCCGCCGCACCCGTCGACAGCGGTGACCGACCGCTACGGCGACCGCCAGCTGCTGCTCCTCGTGGCCGCACTCAGGGCACTGCCACGCCGCCCACCGGCTCACCGGCCGTCCACCCAAGGAGGTACCTGCACCCGGCTCGAAGAGGTCATCAACTCCTCGTCCTTTCCCGATCCATTGTCCGCTTGCCATCCCGTGACCACATCGTACGTGTGTTCGCCACCCAGCATTGCACGCCCACCAAAGGAGTCGGGTGGACTTCGAGCGATCGAAGGTGAGGCGAAGGCGTTCCAGCGGGGGTGACTTCCGACGTGAGGTCGGGCAGGTCATCATCGCGGGATGGGGAAGTCGATACCCGTGTTGCTGGTGACGGGCGCGCCCGGTGTGGGGAAGACGACGCTCGTCAAGGAGATGGGCGAGCAGTTGTTCCATGCGGGGGTGGCGCACGCAGTCGTTGACATCGACGAGCTGGCCCGGGTCCGGCCGGCGGTGCCCGACCGGGGGGTGTGGGCCGAGCTGACCGTTGCGAACCTGCGGGTCATGTGGCCGAACTACGAGGCGCTGGGGGTCGAGCGTGTCATCCTGGCCGGCATCGTCCAATCGGCGGCGATTCTCGATGCTTACCGGGCGGCGATCCCCGGTGCCGACCTCACCGTCGTGCGGCTGGGGGCTTCGGTCGACACGCTGCACACCCGCCTCCAGCATCGGGAACCGGGTTCGGTTCGGGCTTTCCTGCTCGGCGTCACCGCCAGCCTCGACAAGGAGATCGCCGACCTCGACGTCGAGGACCTCACGGTGGACAACGATCCCGACCAACCCATCGGCGACCTGGCGCGGGGGATCCTCGAATGGATGGGGTGGCTCCCCGGTGACGGACCCGGTAGCCCGCTCCCGAATGCGGCAGAGGTCTCGGCAAACAGGCGGCAGTCCCGGGCGCCGAGATAGGCGAAGCTCCGAGGATGCCGAGGACGTTCATCTCGCCGTCGACGGTTGCGGTCACCGACCTATCCCCGGCCTTTGACCGGTGGGCCTGCCGCGGCGGGAGCCCCGACCGAGGCCGGCCCACCGTTCACTCTGCCGGGTACCGGAACGAGACGACACGGCACGCGGAGCAGCGTCGTGCCGGCGTACGAATGCCCCCGACGAACGACTCGACCACCCGCCGTGGCATCGGCTCCCGCCCCCCGGCGACGGACGCCGATCGGCTAAGCAACGTTCGCCCCCTGACCACGAAGGCGCGACCCACCTCCACCACGAGGACGCACGATGATCCCCATCACCGGCGGCGTGGACTCCGTCGGTCGCGCACCGCACGGGACGAGACATCGACAGCACTCGCGAGGAGAATCGAGGAGGCATCATGAACACAACCGTCACCGACGAGCAGATTCGACAGTTGGCTGAAACGGCGAAGCCCTACAGCCTGGCGCTCCTGTCGTGGGGTCCGGAACGGCACATGGACGGCGCCGAGGCAACGGAGTTGGAACACCAACGACGGATGGTCTCGCTGCGGGCTGACGGAGTGATCGCGATCCTCTGTCCCGTCGCCTCCGAGACGCTGGCCGGCGTCGCGATCATGAACGTGCCGCCCGAGGAAGCCCGAGAGATCATGGACGGGGACCCATGTGTACGGGCGAGGATGATCCTCTGCGAGGTTCACCTGTGCCACAGCTTCCCAGGAGACGCCCTGCCCGTGCCGTCCGACTCCTGACAACCCGAATGACCTGTCCCTGAAGTGCGATCGGGGCGTACAGACGCGCACGCACGACGTTCGCCAGCGGCGATGAGAGACCTGGCTCCTCCGAACGATCACCGAGCCCGAGCAGGTCGTGCGGTGGTTCACCGATCGCGTCGAGCTCGACGCCAGGCCCGGCGGCAAGGGCACCCTCGTCTTCGAGCACATGGCGAACATCGCTGCGCTCGTGGTGGAGACCGTCGACCCGCCGCACCGGTTCACGTTCCGCTGGGGCCATCCCGACGGCGAGGTACCGGTGCCGGGCAACTCGGTCCTGGTGGAGTTCACCCTCACCGCCGAGGGCGACGAGCGGACCCGACTGCGGGTGGCCGAGACCGGCCTCGACGCCATCGGCTGGCCCGACGACGACAAGGCCCGCTACGCCGACGAGCACCGCGACGGTTGGGCGAACTTCCTCGGCCGCCTCGTCGACCTGTTCGCCAGCCCGGTGGGATGAGCACCGATCCCGGCGACGAGCTCTGGTCGGCCATCGCCGATCCGTCTCGTCGCCGGGTCCTCGATCTGCTGGTGCGCAGCGGCGAGGCGACCGCCAGCTCGCTGGCGCTGAAGGTCCCTTTCACCCGTCAGGCGGTGGCCAAGCACCTCGCGATCCTCGAGAGCGCCGGGCTCGTGGCCCGCCACAAGGAGGGCCGCGAGGTCCTCTTCCGCGTCGACCCCGACCGCCTGGACGATGCCACCCGGGCCATGACCCAGGTCGCCGGCGACTGGGACCGGCGCCTCCAGGTCATCAAGCGCCTGGCCGAAGCTGCCCACCAGGAGGCGAAGGGCCCGGGCGACTGACCCGGCGGCGAGGTGGGACCTCTGGGGCGGGCCCAGTGGCCCAGCCAGCCGTTCTGGGCGGTTCGTTGGACGATGAGGCGCAGAGGGCCCGTCTACGAAGCTTCTCCGCTCGCCCGGCGCGAGAAGACGACGGTCTGCCTGTCGGGTTCGAAGCCGACGCTGAGGTAGAGACCCCTCGATGCCGGGTTGTCCGGTTCGTAACAGATCTTGATGCGCTTTGCGCCGGCCTCCGCGAGCAGGTCGATGCCGGTGGTGAGGATGTGGCGGGCAAGTCCTCGTCGCTGGTGATCGTCTTCGGTGCGCATCGGTTCGACGAGACCCGTGGCGGTCTCGGGGTCGTTCCAGAACAACCCATACGCTGCGACGCTGTCGCGACTGTCGTGTACCACCAGGTCGAGGTCGGGGCGGTACAGCGACGTTTGACGAAGACGCGCCTCGACGTCGGGGTGGTTCCGTTTGTGGCTGATCATGTGATGCGGACGCTGCATCGCGTCGAGGCGACTGGACAACCGATAGTCCTCGTGCAGCGGGCTGATCTCGGGTCGAGCGTCTGCGGCCAGCCACGTTTCGACCAGCCCGTCTTCCTCGGTCGCGAAGCCATGGCCGACCAACACCTCACGCAGGACGTCATCGGCACGGTCGACCTCGAGGCCGACGGCTTCGAACCCGGACTCACCGGCGTGGGCGAGCCCGCGCTCGATGACATGTGCAACCCAGTCGGGAGTTGCGTCGGGCATGACGATCGGGTTGAGCGCTATCCGGTCGCCCCAGTCGGTTGCGATCACGGCGGCTTCCGGGCGACCGAGGTGATCGAACCAGAAGAGCTGAGGGAGGACGTCGGTTGAGCGCGGTGCCCGCCACCACCACTGCAGATCGGCGGCTTCGTACAACCCTGCAGTGGGGTGAGCGCTGCGGACTCGCTGCAGGAGCGCCGTCACAGCTTCCAAGTAGTGGAGACCGACCCGATGTTCTTCTCGCAGCGGGCGCATCTCCCGAACCTACGGCGTCGACATGGCCCGAACAGACCCGTAGCCACGCGGCTGGCCCAGGGTTCTCGACCGAGCGGTTCAGGCACCCGCACGGGTGAACGTCACATGTGTGACTCCGCTGGGCGAGGAGGTGGCCTCGATCTCGTAGTCCTTCTCGAGGCCCTCCTGTCCGTCCCAGAGGCGGACACCTCGGCCGAGCAGGATCGGGACCACCGCGATGTGCATGTGGTCGACGAGCCCGGCAGCCAGGAAGTCACGGATCATGGTGGGGCCGCCGCCGAGGCGCACGTCCTGACCGTCGGCGGCCTGGCGGGCTGTCTCGAGCGCCTCGGCAGGCGACGCGTCGAGGAAGTGGAACGTCGTGCCGCCCTCCATCTCGATCGACGGGCGCGGGTGATGGGTGAGGATGAAGGTCGGCGTGTGGAACGGCGGGTTGGGGCCCCACCAGCCCTTCCAGTCCGGGTCCTCGTGCCATCCGGGCGGGCCGAACTTCCCGGCACCCATGATCTCGGCGCCGATGTCGAAGGGGAACAGCCGCAGGAAGGCGTCGTCGACGCCGCCGCTGCCGCCGGGCTGGCCGGTCCTCTCGCCCCACGACCGGGTGACGAACATCCACTCGTGCAGCCGCTCGCCGGCGTGACCGAACGGTGTGTCCAGGCTCTGACCTTCGCCGGTGGCGAAACCGTCGAGCGAGACGGAGATCTGTTGGACACGGGCGTGTGACATGGCGGGTGCTCCTTCGTTGGATCAGCTCGGCCGTGAAGCGATGATGGCTGGCCCATGTCTTGAGGTCCAATGCCAAGCTTCCGGGCGTACCCCGTCGACACGGGTAAGTCCTTCAGTCGGGCGCCCACAGTCGGCGTTCGGGGGGCATGGTCAGTCGTCTGACCCCGCGGCAGCCCGCCTCATCGGGCCGACTCGGCCGGTGCGGGTCGGGCGCCGGGGCGGTTCGGTCGGAGCCGGCGTAGGAGCCGCACGTCGCCGGTGACGGCCAGCCCGCGGGACTTGGCCTCGGTGGGGTCGATGCGGTGGGCGAGCAGTTCGACGGTGGCGTCGGGCGGGCCGGTGAGGACGAGGTCGGGTGCGGCGGCCTGGCCGCGGTCCGTGTGGACCTCGCCCTTGGCCGATCGG
>Ga0193742_1000482_pt1 | contig 26521 bp, 18 predicted proteins | sample L2c1metaG_FD_165511 | JGI IMG/M metagenome (GOLD analysis project Ga0193742, IMG submission 165511) | Soil microbial communities from a riparian zone of the East river system, Colorado, United States - L2c1 | ecosystem: Environmental > Terrestrial > Soil > Riparian zone | place: USA: East River... | reverse complement strand
TGAGCACGTCGCTGCGGCGGTAGCCGTGGCGACGCAGCGCCAGCACGTCGAGCAGCGTGCGGCCCAGGGCCCGGCCGGACAGGCTCTGGGCGGCGGTGCCGTTGGCGGGGATGTCGGCCGCGGCCAAGTGCTCGTGGACCAGCCGGGCGTAAGGCTGCGGGGTGGCGAACAGCACCGCGATGCGCTCCAGCGGCGTGCCGGCCCGGGCGGCGTCGACGACGGCCCGCACCGCCACCCGCACCTCCTCGTCGGCATCGGAGGTGGAGACCACCCGCGTCGCCTCGGCCGACACCGGCCAGCCGGCGCGGTCGGCGAGAGGTCCAGCGGCGGCGGCGTCGGCAGCCAGGCCCAACCGGCTCAGGGATCGGGCGACGCCGGCGTCGGCTCGGGGATGCCCGGTGAGCCCGACGACCACCGTGGCGGGTCCGGCGGACGCGGCGTCGCGCAGCAATGCCCCGGCGCGACGGGTCAGGTCCTGCGGGAGGTAGACGACCAGGTGACCCAATGGGTCGGCCCGGCCCTCCCGCAAGGCCGACCGGGCCGACTGCACCAGGTCGGCCTCGTCGTACCAGCCCGCGGCCAGATGCGCCCGGGCGTGCCGGAACAGCCGCACGACATCGCCGGCCCGTGGGCTGGTGGCGGCCAGTCGATCCAACGCGCCCGACGACAGGTCGGCCAGCTCGGCCGCGGCCGCGACCAGCGCCTCCTCGGTGGCGGCGTGCTGCGCCACGGGACCGAAGACGCCCGGGTCTTCGCGCAACGCCTGACGCAGCGCCGCGGCCACCACCGGCGTGGACACCGGACGCCGCCCGGCGGCCGCCAACGCCGGCGCCCCGATCAGCTCCGCCAGCCGGAACGGCGTGAGGAAGCTGACGCCGATGATCCCCCGCCCCCGCTCGCTGACCGCCCGAGTGGCGGACGCCAGCGCTCGCCGGGCCGTGACCCCGACGTGGTTCGAGGGCACCACCACCGTGACCGGTGTGAGCGGCTCGTCGGCCTTCGCCTGCCCCACGACCCGCGCCAGGGCGTCGAGAGCCGGGAGTCCGTATGCCGTCCGCACGAGGTCGATGTCCACGAGACCGATCGTAAGAGAGGGGTGTGACAGTGAAGGACGACCCCGCCGGAACTTCGTGTCCACCAGGGGGTCGCCGACACGACAGACTCTCCGAGTGGGCATCCAGGGCAAGACGCGGCTCATCCTCGTGCGACACGGTCACGCCACGGTCGCCGAGCGCGGCATCGTGGGCGGTCACCGTGGGTGCACCGGCCTCACCGAGGCGGGACGGCGCCAGACCGAGGCGCTGCGCGACCGCTTCGTCGGCAACGCCTTCTCGGCCGACGCCGTCGTCACCAGCATGCTGCCGCGGGCCCTCGAGACCGCGGAGATCCTGGCCAAGGGCATCGGCGTCCAGGTCGACGGCATCCCCCAGTTCTGCGACCTCTGCGAGCGCCACCCCGGCGAGGGCGACGGGCTGACCTGGGAGTCCTTCGTCACCCACTACGGCACCTTCGACCCACTCGCCGAGCCCGACCGGGCCCTGTCACCCGGCGGGGAGAGCTACAGCACCTTCCTGCGGCGCGTGAAGGGGGCCATCGACCGGCTGGCCCACGACCACCGCGACCAGACCGTGCTCGTCGTCACCCACGGGGGCGTGATCCTGGCCAGCGTCCTCATGCTGCTCGGCCTGGTGCCGAAGTGGGTGACCACCGAGGTCGTCAACACGTCGCTCACCGAGTGGGTGCGCGACGACAGCGGCCGCTGGCTGCTGGCCCGCTTCAACGACGCCGCCCACCTGGAGGTCCGCCGCTCCCTGGCGTGACCCCTGAGCTACGACGTCGTCGCCTCCGGGGCCGACTCGGCGACCGCGCCCCCACGGGTCACCCGCTGCGGCACCTCGCCCTCGATGCGCGGCACCTGGATCGGGACCGTCACCGTGCCGTGGCCCCGTTCGTAGCGCACGACGTTGTACGCGGTCGCGTACATGAGCAGCTTCGCCCCCAGCACGAACCACGCCAGTAGGGCGAACACCACCCCGATCGACCCGTACAGCGCCGACGAGGACGTCACCAGTCGGGGCACCCAGAACCCCGCCACCAGCTTCAGCACTCCGAACCCGACGGCGGCCACGAGCGCTCCCGGGAGATGCGCCCGCCACGGCACGCCCACGTTCGTGAGGGCGCGGAACGTCCACATGACCAGCAGCGCGTCGATCACGAACCCCAAGATCACCGAGGTGACGATCGCCGGCCCCGGCACGATCCGCACCAGCGACGCGACGCCCAACGACACCAGGAAGACGCTCCCCGCACCCGCCACCCAGGCCAACTCGTGCAGCTTGCCGACGAGGCCCCGACCCGTGACCTGCCACACCGTGTTCACCATCGCCGACATCGCGTCGACCACGCCGAGCCCCGCCCACAGCAGGCCGACGAAGCCGACCACGGTGACGGTGCCGCGGGTCCGCTCGGCCGTGGAGAAGGCCTCGACCAGCGTGTCGGCCGCGTTGCCGTCGAGGCCCAGCTGGTCGACGGTCTCGGCCGCGAGGTCGACGTTGCTCGCCGAGAAGAACCCCACGACGGCGATCCCCACCAGCACCAACGGGAACAGCGACAGCAGCCCGGCGAGCGCCAGGGCCGACGAGTAGGCGCCGCCTCCCACCGCACCGACGCGCTCGTGCACGGTGAGGAGCATGTCGAGGAAGCCGACCCGCTGCCGCAGCCGCGGCACCGTTTGTGTGAGCCTCTTGAACATTTTGCGAACACCGCTGGGAGTTGTCGCCGCACTGCCCGCACGGTGGCCTTTCGCCTCACAGGCCCGGTCACCGGGCAGGTAGTTTGCCTGTCGTGTTCCCCGAGGCCATCGATCCCAATCGCGTGCCGGTGCACGTCGCGTGTGTCATGGACGGCAACGGGCGTTGGGCGCAGCGCCGGGGGCTGCAGCGGACCGACGGCCACGCCGCGGGCGAGGACGCGCTGTTCGACACCGTCCACGGCGCGCTCGACGTGGGCCTGAAGTGGCTCACCGTCTACGCCTTCTCCACCGAGAACTGGAAGCGCCCGGCCGACGAGGTCCGCTACCTGATGCGGTTCAACGAGTCGCTGCTGCTGCGCCGGCGCGACGAGCTGCACGACCTCGACGTGCGCGTGCGGGTGATCGGCCGGCGCGACTGGCGGGTGCCGCGGCGGCTGCTGCGGCACATCGACGAGTCGGTCGAGATGACCCGCAAGAACCAGGCCATGACCCTCACGCTGGCTTTCAACTACGGCGGCCGGGCCGAGATCATCGACGCGGTGAAGGCGATGATGGTGGCCGGGGTGCCGGCCGGCAAGGTGAGCGAGAAGGCGCTCCGGGCGCACCTCTACGACCCCGAGATGCCCGACCCCGACCTGGTGGTGCGCACCTCCGGCGAGCACCGGATCTCCAACTTCCTGCTCTGGGAGCTGGCCTACAGCGAGCTGGTGTTCACCGACGTGCTGTGGCCCGACTTCCGGCGCGAGGACCTGTTCGCGGCGATCCGGCAGTTCCAGCAGCGGGACCGACGCTTCGGCGGGGTCTAGTTTCTGAGGCGTGTCGCTCTACCACGAGCGCGGGGTGGTCCTGCGGACCTACAAGCTGGGTGAGGCCGACCGCATCGTCACGTTCCTGACCCGTGACCGCGGCAAGGTGCGGGCCGTCGCCAAGGGCGTGCGCAAGACCAAGAGCCGCTTCGGGGGACGACTGGAGCCGCCGTCGCACGTCGAGCTGCTGCTCTACGAGGGTCGTGAGCTGGACATCGTCACGCAGGCCGAGACCCTCGACCACTTCGGGCCGCTGCGGGACGACTACGAGCGGCTGTCCCGGGCGGTGTCGATGCTGGAAGCGGCCGACCACGTGGTCCAGGAGCGCCAGGCCAACCCCCGCCTCTACCGGATGCTGGTGGGGGCGCTGCAGGCGCTCGCCTCCCGCGACACGCCGCTGGTGGTGCCGGCGTTCTTCCTGAAGGTGCTGTCGCTGGAGGGCTACCGGCCCCAGGTGGACGAGTGCGCGCTCTGCGGGGCGGAGGACGGCCTCGTCTCGTGGGCGATCGAGGAGGGCGGGCTGCGCTGCTCGGCCCACCGGCAGGGGCCGGCGATCAGCCCGGAGGCCGTCGTCGTGCTGCAGCGCATCCTGGGTGGCCAGCTGAGCGATGCCCTCAACGAGCCGCCGTCGCCGCACACCGCAGAGATCGACCACCTGGCGACGAAGGCGTTGGAGCACCACCTGGAGCGCCGGCTCCGTTCGGTGGCGACGCTCCATCGCTCCTGACCCGGCGGCTCAGCCGTCGGTGCGGCGCCCGGCGACCGAAAGGGTCGGCCGTCACCTGACGCCGCAAGGTCCCGTCAGATGGGCTTCCACTCCTTGGCGGTGTCGTCCCACTGGAGCCAGCGGCTGCGGTTCGGGTCCCACTGGATGTAGGCGCCGCGGGCGGCGTCCCACTGCGGCTGGTACGGCGAGTCGCCCTGCTCCTGGGCCTCGGCGGGTGACGCCCCGGCGGCAGTGGCGGGCCCGGCCGTGGCCGGCTCCGCGTCCGACGGCTCGTCGACAGCGGGTTCCTCGGCGGGTGCCTCGACGCTCGGCAGCTCGTTGCCCTCGGGCGGCGTGAGGGCGCCAGCGGGATCCTCGTCGGCGGGAGCGTCCTCGGACTCGGTGGCGGCGGGGGCCTCGTCGGACTCGGCAGCGTCGTCGGCCTCGGCGGTGCCTTCGTCGGACTCGGCAGCCTCGTCGGACTCGGCGGCGGCTTCGTCGGACGGGGTTGGTTCGTCGGCCGGGCTCTCGGCGGGCGGGTCGTCGGGCGTGACGACGGGGGTCTCGTCGCTGCTCGCCTCGCTGGGCTCGGGCCGGCTGGGTTCTGGATCCAGCACTGGTGCCGGGGCGACCGGTGCGATCTCGGTCTGCGCAGTGTCGTCAGGCCGGGGGGTGAGCACCGGGACGATCTCGGTCTGGCCCGTGTCGTCGGGCCCGGGGATCGGCGCGGCCGGGACGGGGGCGGCACCGGAGCCGAAGGGCACGTCGTAGCGGGCGGTGTCGCCCGGGCCGGGTGTCGGCGCCGGGGGAGCGGTGGGCGGGGACGCAGGCGGCGCCGTCCCCCACACCGGAGGCTGCGGCGCGTTCGGCGCCGGCGGCGCACCCCACGCACCGGGAGCGCCCGGCGCACCCGGAGCCGGAGCCGGCGGCTGGTAGGGCGGCGCGCCCGGGTAGCCCGGAGGCGCCCCGTACGGCGCCGGGGCGACCGCCGTCAGCGCCATCCCCGGCACGACGACCGGCCGACCCGCGTCGCGCTTGCGCACCACGAACGTCTTGGCCGCCATGTCGCCCACCCGGCGATGCCCGGTGGTGGTCAGCGCGCAGATGAAGCCGACCAGCGGGATGCACGGCAGGCCGTCGACGATCCACAGCACCGAGCGGATCAGCGACTTGACGATCCCCGGCTTCTGGCCGTCGTCGCTCACGGTCCGCAGACCCAGCAGCAGCTTGCCGGGCGTCCAGCCGGTGACCCCCTGCAGCACGATGTAGGCGACCACGAACGCCAGCCAGGCGGCGGCCTGGATGGCGAAGTCGTCGCCGTCGGTCCAGTACACCTTGTCGCCGAACTTCACGCACGTCGTGGCGTCCTGGGTGTCGGTCAGGATCTGGCACGCGTCTTCCTGGTCGAGACCTTGAGGGTTGTCGTCGTACTCGGCCAGCGGGCTCAGCGGTGTGGCGCTGATGAAGGCGATCAGCAGCACGTACAGCAGGGCGTCGACGATCCAGGCGGCGGTCCGTACACCGATGACGGCCGTGGGATCGTGGGCTGCTGCCGCGAGGTTGTTGGCAGGCATCGGGTAGCCGGGGGCGCTCACCTGGGTGGTTCTAGCACTCGATCGTTACTGCTCTGTGCCTCTCTGCCCCGTGGAAACCATGTTCCGGGGCTTCCGCGGCGACTCGTAGACTCGGCCTTCATGCCCGACGAGGCCACCACCACCCCTGAGCTCTTCGACAAGGTCGTCAACCTGTGCAAGCGGCGCGGCTTCGTCTTCCCCTCGGCCGAGATCTACGGCGGCTTCCGCTCCACCTACGACTACGGGCCGGTCGGCGTCCTCCTGCTGCGCAACGTGAAGGAGGCGTGGTGGCGCTCGATGGTGCAGCTGCGCCACGACGTGGTGGGCCTCGACGCGGCGATCCTGTCGCCCCCGGCCATCTGGGAGGCCTCGGGGCACCTGGCCAGCTTCACCGACCCGCTGGTCGACTGCCGCAACTGCCGTGAGCGCTTCCGCCTCGACAAGCTCGACGACCCCCGGCTGTGCCCCAACTGCGGCGCCAAGGACAGCTTCACCGAGGCCCGCCAGTTCAACCTGATGTTCAAGACCCACGCCGGTCCGGTCGAGAACGAGGGCGCGGTCGCCTACCTGCGGCCCGAGACGGCGCAGGGCATGTTCGTCAACTTCAAGAACGTGCTGGAGACGTCGCGCAAGCGGCCGCCGTTCGGCATCGCCCAGATCGGCAAGTCGTTCCGCAACGAGATCACGCCCGGCAACTTCGTCTTCCGCACCCGCGAGTTCGAGCAGATGGAGATGGAGTTCTTCGTGCCGCCCGCCGAGGCGCAGCAGTGGTACGAGTACTGGTGCCAGGAGCGCTACCGCTGGTACACGGACCTGGGCATCCCGGCCGACAAGCTGCGCCTCCGCCCCCACGACGACGACGAGCTGTCGCACTACTCGTCGGGCACGTCCGACGTGGAGTTCCTGTTCCCCTGGGGCTGGGACGAGCTGGAGGGCATCGCCAACCGCGGCGACTACGACCTGAACGCCCACGCCAAGCACTCCGGCGAGAAGCTCGAGTACTTCGACCAGGCCGCGGGCGAGCGCTACGTGCCGCACGTGATCGAGCCGGCCGCGGGCGCCACCCGCACGGCGATGGCGTTCATGATGGCCGCCTACGACGAGGAGGAGGTCGTGCGCGAGGGGCAGGGCAAGGGCGAGAGCCGCGTCGTCCTGCGCTTCCACCCCCGCATCGCCCCCTACAAGGTGGCGGTCCTGCCGCTGTCGAAGAACGAGAAGCTGGTCCCCGTGTCCCGTGAGGTGCTGGGGATGCTCCAGCCGCTGTTCATGTGTGACTACGACGAGACCCAGGCGATCGGCCGTCGCTACCGCCGCCAGGACGAGCTGGGCACCCCGTACTGCGTGACGATCGACTTCGACACCCTCGAGGACCGGGCCGTGACCGTGCGCGACCGCGACTCGATGGCCCAGGAGCGCGTCCCGCTCGACGACCTGGCGTCGCACCTCACCGCCAAGCTCACCTGACGCTCGGGTTCAGTCGGTGGCGCCGATGGCCGCCGCGACCCAGCGCATCCGGGCGAGGGTGTCGTCGTCGGTGGGCCCGGGCGGCACGATCAGCAGGAACCCCCGCCCGCATGGCACTTGCCGGGCCTCCGGCGGGAACTTCCCCGGATCGTCCAGCGGTGCCGACATGTAGACGTGCGACCCGATCTCCCAGGAGGGGTTGTAGCGCTTGACGATCAGACGGTGGAGGAGCCGGTCGCGGATCCGTGCCCTGGTGCCGTCGATCGCGTCGAGGACGGCGGCGAAGAGCTCGGCGATGGTCTCGTCGGGGTACGACCACAGAAGCTGGCCGGGTTCGTTCACCTTGAGGGAGACAGTGACCTTGAGGTCCTCGTCGCTGCCCCAGCCCCCGGAGAGGACGTCGCTGTGTTCACCGTTCGGGCTGTTGCGGCGTCCGACGAGCCACTGGTGCGAGATGGCGCCTTCCATCAGTTGGCCGAGGTCGTTGCGGAGACGTCCGTCGACCAGCACCTTCGTGAGGAGCGCTCGGTCGTCGGGATCGATCGGTGCGTCGTCGAGGCCGTCTACGTGGCCGACCCACGTTGTCTCACCTGGGAGCCCGGAAGTGATCGCCCTGAGCAGATCCGAGTAGCGCTCGGCGTAGGCCTCCCACGACGGCGAGGGCGTTAGGGACGTGGCGCCGAACAGCCAGTGCGTGTTCATGATCACGGTGCCATCCCTTCCGGTGGTGCGACGAACACTGCGGTGATCCTCCCATGCAGGCGATTGTCGTCCTCGAAGGCCTCGTTGAGGAGCTCGGCGACGTCCTCCTGGGCGCAGCGCCACTCCACCGGTGCGCCGTCCGCCGCCCGCACCTGGTCGAGCGCCTGGTTCAGCTCCCCTTTGAGGCCCTTCTTCGGGTTCGGGTTGTTGCCCCACCACTCATGCCACTCATCGGTTCTCGGGTCGACGAAGCGGGAGTAGTCGCCCTTCGCGTCGAGGAGGACGTCGCCCGGGGTGCCGTCGAAGTGGTGGGTGTCGATGCCGTCGAAGTTCACGTCGTTGTGCTGGAACTCCTGGCCGTGGGGACCGCCGGCCTGGGTGCGGACCCAGTCCTCGTAGTCGCGGTTGAACGGGTTGCCGTGGCTGCGTGTCGGGACGCCCGGCTCCTGGCCCGGCGTGATCCAACGGCCCTCCTCCCGGGGGTTGCCGGTGCGCGGTCGAGGGGGCGCGTCGGCATCGGGCGCGACCTCGTCGTCGACGCTCCGGCGGACGCGGTCGTCGCCGGCCTCGATGATCTCGTCGACGTTGCGCCGCAACCGGTTGCGCACGAACGAGCTGCCCCGGGGAACCAGGCGCCCGGCCGCCTCGCTGCCCGCGTACCAGAGCACGTCGGCAGGGGTGAGGTCCCGGAAGAACCGCCGGGTCGCCTCGTTCGGGTCGCGGACGAAGTCGGCGGCGCCCCGGCCGTGCTCGGGCACCGCCGACGCCATGCTCACGTAGCCCAGCGTCGGCAGGAACGCCCAACCGAAGCCGAAGCTCAGCAGGAAGGCGGCACCGCCGATGAGGATCATCTGCTCGGCGAACGACAGGCCGGACCACCATTCGCCGAGCTCTTCCAGAAGGTTGGCGAGGAACACGCCGTCGGCCCCGCCCCCGCCACTGCCGCCCCCGCCCTCGACCGCGGCGGCGACGACCGCGACCCCGGCGAGGACGACGACCAGGCCGACGCCCGCGGCCGCGAGGCCGCGCCAGATGCCGCGCAGGCCGGTGCGGGGCCGACGGCGGTCGGCCAGGGTCTCGGCCTGCTGACCGACCTGGCGCTGCAGCCGGAGGTGGCGCAACGTGACGAGGAGCCGGCTCCGGCCCGACGTCCCGTCGGGTGCGGCCCCGACGACCGCCAGCACCAGGTGGTGCCAGATGTCGGCCAGGGTGGCGATGGTCCAGCGGACGCTCTCGGCGACGGCGCCCACCACGACGCGCCGCGACCTCGTGGTTCCGCGGGCCGAGAGCGCGAGCGCGTCGCCCGCCCGGTCGGCCAGGCGCTGTAGCCGGGTGGCAGTGGGCACGGCGGGCAGCGGCGGCAGGGTGGTGCGCGCCCGGCGGAGCCGCCGGACGTCGAGCACCATCCCCGCGGCCAGCAGAAGGGTCAGCAGAGGGCCCTCGAAGCGCCCGCGGCCCCAGGTCCGCCAGGCGTCCTGCAGCGAGTCCGGGACGTCGGCCTCGTGCTGGCCGGGGACCTCGATGTCGAAGCGCTCGGCCAGCTCCTCGTCGACCTGGACCTCGGGGAGCTCGACGATCGGACGGTTGGCGACCTCGTTGAACATCGCGTGGTCGACGGTGACGAGGCCGAACAGGGCCACCGGCAGGAGCCAGACGAGTGGTCCCAGGCGCCAGCGCAGCCGGACGGCGAGCCCGATGCCCACTGCCGCCAGAGCCGTCGGCACCGCGTGGCCGGCGAACCAGGCCGGCTCCGACGTCTCGACGACCGAGCTGATGTCGACGTGGGATCCGCCCTGCAGCCACCCCCAGCCGTAGCTCGCGTCGCCCAGGGGCAGGTCGGCGAAGAGGAACTCGCCGAGCGAGGCGAACCCGGTCGTGGTCCGCTGCCCTTCGACGATCCGGCGGACCGTGTCCTCGACCGCCTGGAACGCGAACCCGGCCGCGTAGCCGACGAGCAGGAAGTCCACCACCGCGAAGCCCTGCGCGCGCCGCCGGGCGAACAGCAGGATCGCCAGCAGCGGTACGAGCTTGAGCGACTCCTCCACCGGACCAGCCACGTACACGGCGCCGTCGGCGGCGTTGATGTCGGCGTCGATCCGGCCGCTGATGACGACCTCGAGGAGCCCGATCAGCGGCGCGGTGACGATCCCGACGCTGAAGACCAGGGCGACGAAGCGCCACGACACCGTCTTGGTCCGGGCGACGAGGAACAGCTGGACGATGCCGTAGTAGGCCCAGAGCCACGGGCGCAGTCCGGGGCGGGCCGAGTCGACCACCACGAGGCCGGTGACGAACACCGCCAACGAGGCCCACGACCAGATCGTCCACGTCAGGCGCAGCCGTCGCACGAGCACCGCATGGCGGCCGGACCAGGCGCGGACGCGCGCGGCCCACGCCGCCCACGCCCCGTTCGCCTCGACTCCCAGCCCCACAGCTGCCATCGCCCGCCCGCCTCGACACGACCCGTCGTCGTGCCACCACCGTACGACCTGTCCGGGCGGCCGGCCCGGCGCCTGCCTTCCGGCCACAACCCTGACCAGCGGTTGAGCGGCGGCCTGATCGGGCACGATGGGCGACGGCGGGCGAACGACCATTCGAGAGGTCCGTCGTGCTGCAACGTCTCGCCCGCTTCTGCTACCACCGTCGAGCTGTCGTGGTGGTGGCATGGATCGCCGTCGTGATCGCCCTGCAGGTGGCCAACACCGTCGCGGGCGGCACGTTCAAGGACGAGTTCTCGCTGCCCGACTCCGAGAGCGACGACGCCTTCACCCTGATGAAGGAGAAGGGCTTCGGCGACCAGGCCGGCTTCAGCGGCCAGATCGTGCTGCACAACGACGCCGGCTTCGACGACTCGGCCGTCCGCCGCGAGGCGCAGAGCCTGTTCGACCGGTTCGAGAAGGAGATCCCCGACACCACGGTGGTCAGCCCCTTCACCCCGGAGACCGCGCGGCAGATCTCGCCCGACGGGACGATCGCCTACGCCGAGGTCAACCTGGCCGACCGCGACTCCACGCAGTACGAGACGGCGGCCGAGACGGCCCGCAAGCTGGCCGCCGCCGCCGACATCCCCGGCACCGACGTGGATCTGGGCGGCGCGATCTTCGTCGAGCAGCCCGAGTTCTCCAGCGAGATCATCGGCATCGGGGCGGCGATGGTCATCCTGCTGATCGCCTTCGGCTCCGTGCTGGCGATGGGCCTCCCGATCATGACCGCCCTGTTCGGCATCGCCGCCGGCATCGCCCTGGTGGGCCTGGCCGTGAACGTGATCGGCATGCCCAGCTTCTCGAACCAGGCCGTGATGATGATCGCCATCGGCGTGGGCATCGACTACGCCCTGTTCATCGTCACCCGCTACCGCGAGAACCTCCACGCCGGTGAGGATCCGGAGCGGGCGGTGGTCCGGGCGATCGACACGGCGGGCCGGGCGGTCATCTTCGCCGGCACCACCGTGATCCTGGCGGTGCTGGGGCTGTTCACGATGGGCATGAGCATGATGAACGGACTTGCCGTCGGCATCGCCCTGGGCGTGCTGATGACGATGCTGGCGGCGGTCACGCTGCTGCCCGCGGTGCTCGGCTACGTGGGCCGCAACATCGACAAGCTCGGCCTGCCGCACCGGGCCCGCAAGGAGGGCGCCGACGACCGGTCGATCTGGTACCGCTGGAGCCAGGTGATCCAGAAGCGGCCGTGGCCGCCGCTGATCATCGGCACGCTGTTCCTCCTGCTGCTGGCGACGCCGCTGCTGTCGATGCGGCTCGGCAACAGCGACACCGGCACTAACCCGAAGTCGGACACCACCCGCCGCGCCTACGACCTGCTGGCCGAAGGCTTCGGCCCGGGCTTCAACGGCCCCTTCCTGCTGGTCGCCGAGACGCCGGGCGGTCAGTCGGACCTGGCGACCCTCGGCAAGCTGTCCACGAAGCTGAACCAGACCGACGACGTGGCGTTCGCATCACCGCCGATCCCCAACGACGCTGGTGACGCCGCGCTGCTGCAGGTGGTCCCGAGCAGCGCTCCGCAGGACCAGGCGACCAGCGACCTGGTGCACACGCTGCGCGACGACACGATCCCGTCGGTCACCGACGGCACCGATCTGGATGTGCTGGTGGGCGGCTACACGCCGATGATCGTCGACTTCTCCAGCTACATGGCCGAGCGGCTGCCGTTGTTCATCGGGACCGTGCTGCTCCTGTCGTTCGTCCTGCTGATGGCCGTGTTCCGGTCGCTGCTGGTGCCGCTCAAGGCGGTGGTGATGAACCTGATCTCCATCGGCGCGGCCTACGGGGTGCTGGTGGCGATCTTCCAGTGGGGCTGGGGCGCCGGTCTGGTGGGCGTCCACACGAAGGGGCCGATCGAGATGTGGCTGCCGATGATGCTGTTCGCCGTGGTCTTCGGCCTGTCGATGGACTACGAGGTGTTCCTCCTGTCGCGCATCCGTGAGGAGTACGACCGCAGCGGCGACAACGCCTCGGCGGTGGCCAAGGGCCTGGCGTCGACGGCCCGGGTGATCACGGCCGCGGCGGTGATCATGGTGTTCGTCTTCGGGTCGTTCGCGCTCGGCCCGATGATCGCCATCAAGGAGATGGGCGTCGGCTTGGCGGTGGCCGTGTTCCTCGACGCCACGGTGGTCCGCATGGTGATGGTGCCGGCGACGATGGAGCTGCTCGGCGACCGCAACTGGTGGCTGCCGAAGTGGCTCGACCGCATCCTGCCGACGATCCACGTCGAGGCCGGCAAGGACGACCCCGCCGGGTCGCGCCAGCCGGAGCCCGTCGGCCAAGGCTAGGGCTGGAGCAGCTTCGCGATCCGACGGGACGCCACCCGCGTCCCCACCCAGCCCATGACCAGCAGGTAGAGCGCGTTGAGCAGCAGGCCGGCGTGGAGGTCGCCGAGCGTGACCGACCGGGTGAGCACCACGCCCTGGTACAGCGGCGTCCAGCGGATCACCGCGGCGAGGCCGTCCGGGTAGCGCTCCAGCGGGAAGAACGTGGCCGAGAACAGGAACAGCGGCACCATCACCATGCCGACCTTGTCGAAGTCGAGGTACGACCGCATGTACGTGGTGGCGCCCAGGCCCGCCCCGGCGAAGGCGAAGCCCACCAGCAGGGCGATCGGCAACCCCAGCACCGCCCAGAACGACGGCGTCAGCCCGAACAGCGCCATCACCACCAGGAACCCGACGGCGTACACCGCGCCCCGCAGCAGCGACCAGGCCACCTCGCCGAGGGCGACGTCCTGGGCGTCGAGCGGCGTGGCCAGCATGGCGTCGTAGGCCTTGGAGTACTTGAACTTCACGAAGAAGTTGAAGGTGGTGTCGAGGATGGCGCCGTTCATGGCGGCGTTGGCCAGCATGGCGGGGGCGACGAACTGGTCGTAGGCGATGGGACGGCCGCCGGGGCCGGGCACCGTGCCGACCAGCTCGCCCACGCCGACGCCCAGCGACAGGAGCAGCAGCACCGGCTCGACGAACCCGGACGCGACCGCCAGCCAGTACGTCCGCATCACCCGCATGTTGCGCTCGAGGATCCGCAGAGCCCGCTCCGGCGGCGTCCCGACCCGGGAGCGGACGGCGCTCGCCACCTGCGTCGCCGTCACCGCGTCGACCAGCGTCATTGTTCCCCGCTCCTGGCGCTCCGCGCCGGGCCGCTCGGGCCACGCTCGCTCTTCGGCTGTGAACCCGGCCAGCGCCTTGCCTCGGTGGGCCTCGCCGCGGACGGACGCTCGCTCACGCGGCCAGCCTCCGGGTGAAGCCGCGCCCGGCGAGGAGGCAGCCGAGGGCGATGGCCGTTGCCAGGTAGGCGGTGTGGCCCACGCCTTCGACGAGGCCCAGCGTGCCGGTGGTGGCGCCCCGGCACAGCTCGACGACGTGCCACAGCGGCGTGGCCCACGCCAGCGGCCGGATCGCGGAGGGGAGGTCCGACAGCGGGAAGAACGTGCCCGAGAAGACGAACATCGGCATGATCACGATGCGGAAGATCACCGGGAAGCTGCCGTCCGTGTCGCGGGTGATCGACCACGCCGCCAGCAGCGACGAGAAGGTCAGCGCGCAGAGCACGGCAGCCGGGACCGCGAGCACGCCCCAGACCGACGGGACCGCGCCCAGCAGGGCCGCGGTCACCACGAACGACACCGCGGACGCGCCGCTCATCACGCCCCGCCACAGCAGCCAGCCGCCGAACACGTCGGCGGGCCGCAGCGGGCTGGCCACGGCGGCGTTGAAGGTGCCCTGCCACTTGTGGCCGCCCATCACGCCCCACAGGCCGTCGCCGGTCATGTTCTGCATCACGCCGCCGGCCAGGAGCCCGGGCGCCACGAAGGTCAGGTAGTCGAAGCTGCCCACGCTGCTGCTGCCGGTGCCCGAGTCGACGTAGCTGCCCAGCCCGAGCCCGATGCCGCCGAGGAACAGCAGAGGCACCACGAAGAACGAGAACACCCACGCCTTCCACAGCTTGAGCCAGCCGCGGGCCTCGCGCTCCGTGTAGCGGAGCATCACGGGGACGGCCACGGTCTCGCTACTCCTCGTCGAGCCGGCGGCCCGTGATCTGGAGGAACACGTCCTCCAGCGAGCTGCGGCGGGACAGGGCCGAGTCGTGGGTCGCGTCGAGGTCGCCGATGTGGCGGACGGTGTCGTCGGCGTGGTCGGTGTAGACGAGCAGGCGGTCGGGCAGCGGCTCGACCTGCTCGCCGGCCTCGCCCAGCCGCCCGGCGGCCGTGGCCTGGATCTCGGGCGTCGGGTAGCGCAGCTCGACGACCTCACGGGTGCAGTAGCGCTCGATCAGCGCCCGGGGCGAGCCCTCGGCCACGATGAGGCCCTGGTCCATGATCACGAGGCGGTCGCAGAGCTGCTCGGCCTCGTCCATGTAGTGGGTGGTCAGCACGAGGGTCACGCCCTCCCGCTTGAGCCGGTAGAGGCGCTCCCACAGCAGGTGACGGGCCTGTGGGTCGAGGCCGGTGGTCGGCTCGTCGAGGAGGAAGAGCTCGGGCCGGTTCATCAGGCCGCGGGCGATCGTCAGCCGGCGCCGCATGCCGCCCGACAGGGGATCGACCCGGTCGTGGCGGCGGTCGGTCAGCCGGGCGAAGTCGAGCAGCTCCTCGGCCCGTTCCCGCACCTCGGCCATGGGCAGCCCGAAGTAGCGGCCGTAGATCACCAGGTTGTCCCACACGCTGAGCTCGAGGTCGAGGTTGTCGAGCTGGGGGACCACGCCGATGCGGGCCCGGATCTGGGCGCCGTGGGTGCGGGGGTCGAGCCCGAGCACCGACAGGGCGCCGTCGGTGCGGGGCGACACGCAGGCGATCATGCGCATGGTGGTCGTCTTGCCGGCGCCGTTGGGGCCGAGGAATCCGAACACCTCGCCCCGCGCCACCGCGAAGTCGACGCCCCCGACGGCTACGGACCCGTCGAAGTGCTTGGTCAGCGCCTTCGCCTCGACGAGGGGCGGTGGGCTGTCGTCGTCGCTCGTGGCCGCCCCCTCCATCCGCCCGACGGTACCGGGAGGGCCCCGGCCCGCCCGAACGGTTTTCGGCGCGTTAGGTTCCGACCGAACCGGACGAAGAGGAGGTGCCCGATGCCGCACGTCTACGCCTTCGACCACGCCCACGAGCACCCGCCGAAGGACATGAAGGACCTCCTCGGCGGCAAGGGCGCCAACCTGGCCGAGATGACCTCGGTGCTGGAGCTGCCGGTACCGCCGGGGTTCACGATCACCACCGACGCCTGTCGGGCCTACATGGCGTCCGGCTGGCCTGCCGGCCTGGGGGACGAGGTGGCGACGCAGGTGGCCCGGCTGGAGCAGGTGATGGGGCGCCGGCTCGGCGACGTGACCGACCCGCTGCTGGTGAGCGTGCGGTCGGGCGCCAAGTTCTCGATGCCGGGGATGATGGACACCGTCCTCAACCTGGGCCTCAACGACGACAGCGTCGACGGCTTGGCGGCGGCCACCGGCGACGAGCGCTTCGCCTACGACTCCTACCGGCGCTTCGTGGCGATGTACGGCCGCATCGTCCTCGACCTCGACGGCGAGCTGTTCGACGACGAGCTGGAGCGGGCCAAGGCGGCGGCAGGTGTCCGCACGGATGCCGAGCTCCCGGCCGAGACCCTCCGGGGCCTGTGCACCACCTACAAGGCGATCGTCGCCGAGCACACCGGCCGCGCCTTCCCGCAGGCGCCCGAGGCCCAGCTGCGGGGCGCCATCGAGGCCGTGTTCTCCTCATGGGACAGCCCTCGGGCCCGGGCCTACCGGGAGCGGGAGAAGATCCCGCACGACCTGGGCACCGCGGTGAACGTGCAGGTGATGGTGTTCGGCAATCGCGACGACAACTCCGGGACGGGCGTGGGCTTCACCCGCGACGCCGCCACCGGCGAGGCCCGGCCCTACGGCGACTTCCTGGTCAACGCCCAGGGGGAGGACGTGGTCGCCGGCATCCGCAACACCGAGAGCCTCGACGACATGGCCCGGCACTTCCCGGAGATCCACGCCGAGCTGCTCCACGTCTTCGCCCGCCTCGAGGCCCACTACCGCGACATGTGCGACACCGAGTTCACCATCGAGCAGGGCAAGCTCTGGATGCTGCAGACCCGGGTGGGCAAGCGCACCGGTCGGGCGGCCCTGCGGATGGCGGTGGAGATGGCGTCGCCCGACAACGCCGGCGGCGCCTGGTCGCTCACCCGGGAGGAGGCGCTCCTGCGGATCACCGAGGATCACCTCGACCAGGTGCTCCACCCGCAGTTCGCCGCCACCGAGGTGACGGTCCTCGTCACTGGGCTCCCCGCGTCGCCCGGGGCCGCGGTGGGGAAGGTGTACTTCACCGCCGACGACGCGGTCGTCGCCGCCGAGCGCGGTGAGCCGGTGATCCTCGTCCGCAGCGAGACGTCCCCCGACGACGTGCACGGCATGCAGGTGGCGCAGGGCATCCTCACCGCCCGCGGGGGCCTGGCCAGCCATGCGGCCGTGGTCGCCCGGGGCTGGGGGATTCCGGCGGTCGTGGGGGCGGAGGCGCTCCGCATCGCCGGCAAGGAGCTCACGGTCGGCGAGACGAAGGTGGCCGAGGGCGACGTGGTGTCGCTCGACGGCGCCACCGGTCGTGTCGTGCTCGGCGAGGTCGAGCTGAGCGCCGCCGAGGCGTCGGGCGAGCTGCAGACGATCCTGGCCTGGGCCGACGAGGTGCGCACGGGTGACAACGCCGGCGGCCTGCGCCTCGGCGTCCGGGCCAACGCGGATACCGGTGACGACGCGACGGTCGCCCGCGACTTCGGCGCCGAGGGCATCGGGCTGTGCCGCACCGAGCACATGTTCCTCGCCGAGGACCGGCTGCCGGTCGTCCGGGAGATGATCCTGGCTGACGACCCCGACGGCGAGGCGGCCGCCCTGGAGAAGCTGCGGGTGGTGCAGAAGACCGACTTCGTCGACGTGCTGGCGGCGATGGACGGCCTGCCCGTCACCGTCCGCCTGCTCGACCCGCCGCTCCACGAGTTCCTCCCCAGCATCCATGAGCTGGAGGTGAAGGAGGCGACGTCGGGGCTCTCCGACGAGGAGCAGCAGATGCTCGCCGCGGCCCGGGCCTGGCACGAGCAGAACCCGATGCTGGGCACGCGGGGCGTGCGGCTGGCCGTCCTCAAGCCGGGCCTGTACGCCATGCAGGTGCGGGCGTTGCTGGAGGCCGTCGACGAGCGCCTCGCCGACGGTGGCACCCCGATCGTCGAGGTGATGATCCCGCTCACCGTCGTGCGGGAGGAGCTGGCGCTGGCCCGGAGCTGGGTGGAGGAGGTCGTCGGCACCGGGAACGAGCACGTCACCGTCGGCACGATGGTCGAGACGCCCCGGGCCGCGCTGCGGGCCGCCGAGATCGCCGAGGTGGCCGACTTCTTCAGCTTCGGCACCAACGACCTGACGCAGATGACGTTCGGCTTCAGCCGCGACGACGTGGAGTCGCGCCTGATGCCGGCGTACCTGGCGGCGGGTCTGCTGCGGCGCAACCCGTTCGAGACGCTCGACGCTGCCGGGGTGGGCGAGCTGGTGCGGCTGGGCGTCGAGCGGGGGCGGTCGACGCGGCCGGACCTGAAGGTGGGCGTGTGCGGCGAGCACGGTGGCGACCCCGAGTCGATCGCGCTGTTCCTGGAGGCCGGCGTCGACTATGTGTCGTGCAGTCCGTATCGGGTACCTGTCGCGCGACTGGCTGCCGCCCAGGCCGTCATCCACCAGACCGGTTAGGGAGGAATAACTGACTGTGTTCCCCGACCGCCTATAGTGCGTATCGACCGAAGGGGAGTAGCCCTGACGGCGTCATCGTCAATACGGCTCCGGCCCGGTGGCGTCGGCCCGTGTGGCGGGCGAGACCTTCGGCTGATTCGTCACAGGTGACAGCAGCCGGAGGCAACCCCACGTGTCCATCGCCCTACTCGCATCCGAGGCATCGAGCAGCGAGAACTTCGCCAGCTTCGACGTGCCGATCGGCATCTGGATCGGGTTCGTCGCTGTTATCTCGGCGCTGCTGATCGTCGACCTGCTGCTCGTGCACCGGACGGCGCACGTCATCACCACCAAGGAAGCGGCGATCGAGTCGGCGATCTGGATCGCCCTGGGCATCTCGTTCACCCTCGTCATGTGGTGGTGGCACGGTGGCGACGCGGCGGGCGAGTACATCTCGGGCTACCTGATCGAGAAGAGCCTCTCGGTCGACAACGTGTTCGTGTGGGCCCTGATCATGAGCTACTTCGCGGTGCCCCGCGAGTACCAGTTCCGGGTCCTCTTCTGGGGTGTCTTCGGCGCCCTGGTGCTGCGGTTCGTCTTCATCTTCGCCGGCGTCGAGCTGCTCAACCGCTTCGAGTGGATGCTCTACGTCTTCGGCGGCTTCCTCATCGTCACCGCCATCCGGCTGCTGCGGCAGAACGACGAGGAGGTCCACCCCGACAACAACCCGGTGTTGAAGTTGGTGCGGAAGGTGGTCCCGTCGACCACCCGGTACGACGGCCAGAACCTCTTCACGCGGATCGACGGGAAGAAGCTGGCGACGCCGCTGCTGGCGGTGCTGGTGGTGATCGAGACCAGCGACGTGGTGTTTGCCGTCGACTCGATCCCGGCGATCCTGGCGGTGAGCCGCGAGCAGTTCATCGTGTTCAGCTCGAACGCCTTCGCCATCCTCGGCCTGCGGTCGCTGTACTTCCTGCTGGCCGACCTGCGCGACCGCTTCACCTACCTGCAGCAGGGCCTGGCGGTCATCCTCGCCTTCGTGGGCATCAAGATGATCCTGGCCAACCAGTTCCACATCGACACCGTGTACAGCCTGGGGTTCATCGCCGTGGTGCTGGCGGGGGCGATCGGGGTGTCGTGGTTCGTCGACAAGAACAAGACCGACGGCGGCGACGGCGAGTCCGATCGTGACGACGTGGTGCTCGTCGAGGACGCGCCGTAAGCCTGAGGTTTCCCCCGTGTCTTTCACGGGCATTCGCGTCGGCCTATGGAAGCAGTAGGTCATCCATATCCCGCAGCGCTGGAGATCGACTCGCCGGAGCGCATGGCGCGCTGGCGACCGCTCGTCCAGTGGCTGCTCGCCTTGCCGCACTTCGCGATCCTCTACGCGCTGACCATCCTGTCCCGGGTCGTCGGGTTCATCAGCTGGATCATCGTGCTGTTCACCGGCAAGCTCCCACCGTGGGTCGCAGGGGTGCAGGCTATGTACCTCCGCTACTCCAACCGAGTGACGGCGTATGCCGGGTTCCTGAAGGACGCGTACCCGCCGTTCAGCTTCGACACAGCCACCCACGATCCGGGTGACTACCTCGGCGAGACCGTCGAGTTCGAGCCCCAGCTGGAGCATCGCAACCGGCTGACGGTCCTGCTGCGGGTGCTGTTGGTGATCCCGCAGCTGATCGTGCTGTTCTTCGTCGGCATCGCGGCGTCCGTCGCCTGGCTCGTCGGGTTCTTCGCCGTGCTGTTCACGGGTCAGTGGCCCGAGGGCATCCGACGGTTCGTGGTCGGTTCGATGCGTTGGTCGCTCCGCGTGGATGCGTACTTCATGCTGATGACCGACGAGTACCCGCCGTTCAGCCTCGAGCCGTAAGCCAGGCCTCGCCATCGATCGTCGTCCCCGCCTCCGGGCGAGGGACGACGATCGTGCGCGTGTGGGCCGCTATGCCACCCCTCCAACCACCTCGACGCCCTTGCGTCCGGCCTCGGTGACGAACCGGGCGTAGGTGGACACGGTGGCGTCCTGGGAGCGGACGGTCGACATGGTGCGCAGGTCGGTCAGCCAGCGCTCGCGGTCGACGTCGCACACCAGGTAGCCCCGCCCGTTGTCGATGAACTTCCAGTGGGGGCTCTCGGCCTTGATGGGGTCGTAGGTGGCGTGGAAGGCGTCGCGGCTCCCGTCGGAACCGGAGCTGATCGACGTGCCGGTCAGCTCGGCACCGACGGCGGGCGACGCCGGGTCGTAGAAGTCGGCCTTCAGGTCGGAGACCCAGGTGGCGTGGCGGTCGCCGGTGAGGACCACGGGGTTCGCCACCCTGGCCAGCTCGCCGAGCAGCCGCTGGCGGGGGACCCGGTAGCCGTCCCAGTTGTCGAAGTCGAACACCTCGACGGGGCCGGCCGAGCGGTCGTTCTGGGCGACCATCGTCTGCTGGGCGAGGACGTTCCAGCGGGCGCGTGACCGGCGCAGGCCCCGGAACAGCCACTCCTCCTGCTCGGCGCCGAACATGGTGGCCGCCGGGTCGTTGGCGCCGGCGAGGTCGGCGGGCTGGTCGGAGCGGTACTGGCGGGTGTCGAGCACGTCGACCTGCAGGAGGTCGCCCCAGCCGAAGCGGCGGTACAGCGGGATGTCGATGCCCCGGGGCTTGGCGCTCGGCGGCAGCGGCATGTGCTCCCAGTAGGCCTGGAACGCCGCGGCCCGGCGGGCGAGGAACGCCTCCTGGGGCTGGTTGGCGGGGTCCTGGGGGATCTCGTCGGCCCAGTTGTTGTCGACCTCGTGGTCGTCGAACGTGACGAGCCAGGGGAACGCCGCGTGGCACGACTGCAGGTCGCCGTCGCTGCGGTAGCGGGCGTGGCGGCCGCGGTAGTCGTCGAGGCTGTACGGCTCGTCGACGCCGTCGTGCTGGCGGAGGGCGGTGGCGCTGGGGCGGCCCTCGTAGATGTAGTCGCCGAGGAAGACGACGAACGCCAGGTCCTCCTGGGCGAGGGCCCGGTGGGCCACGTAGTAGCCGTCCTGGTAGTTCTGGCAGGAGGCGGTGGCGAAGCGGAGGTGGTCGAGGCGCTTCCCGGGTCGGGGCGCGGTGCGGGTGCGACCGGTGGGGCTCACCTCGCCGCCGGCGCGGAACCGGTACCAGTAGGTCGCGTCGTCGCGGAGGCCGTGGAGCTGCAGGTGGAGGCTGTGGCCCTCCTCGGGCACGGTGGTGACGTGGCCGCGGCGCACGACGCGGCGGAAGCGCTCGTCGGACGCCACCTCCCAGTCGACGCGGTAGGGGGTGGCGGGCATGCCGCCTCCGGGGATGAGCGGGTCGGGGGCGAGGCGGGTCCAGAGGACGACGCCGTCGTGGGTCGGTTCACCGGAGGCGACGCCGAGGGTGAAGGGCGGGGCGGGCAGCGGCGGAGGCGGCGAGGGTCGGTTGTGTCCCGTCGAAGCGAGCGCGGCGGTCGGGTCCATGATGCTGACGGCGCTGGCTCCTGCGACGGCGCCACCGGCAGCCTTGATGAAGGCACGTCGGTCCATGCCCCCAGACTCCGGCACCGGGGTGGCAGCGGCTTTGCGACGCCGTGTCGCCCAGTCGAAGGCGCGGTGAAAGGTTTGCTCCCGCGACCGCTGTCCCCGAGGCCGGGGTTCGGTACATGCGTTCGGTAACCTCGCCGGCCATGGGCATCCTCGACGAGGACGTAGTCGCCGTCCGTGCGGCCAGCGACGTCGTCGGGATCGTCAGCCAGTACCTCCAACTCCGCAAGGTCGGCCGCCGCTGGACCGGCCTCTGCCCCTTCCACCCCGAACGCACCCCGAGCTTCTCCGTCAACGCCGAGGAGGGGCTCTACTACTGCTTGGCAGGGGAGACCCAGGTACTGACCTGGGAGGGTGTCAAGCCGATCCGGGAGCTGGCGGGGACGACGGCGAGGATCCTGACCGAGAAGGGTCGGTGGGTCGACGCCCCCTTCATGTCGTTCGGCGTCCAGCCCCTGATGCGGGTCACCCTGACCCGGAACGGTCAGCGGAAGGTCATCCACGCCACGCCCGAGCATCGCTGGTTCGTGCGGGGGCGGGGGACGCACCGGTACGAGCGCACCACCGCCGAGCTTCGCAAGGGACAGTCGCTCGCCTGGTCGTTCACCCCGAACCGCACCCGCAACCTCGAGGAGCTCTCACCGTTCGGGATCGCCCACGGGATCGTCTTCGGTGACGGCAGCCTCTTCGGTCGCAGCGCTCCCACGGTTTCTCACCACGCCTCCACCGGCGGAACGCCCACCTCGGTGTTGGAACGGCCGAGGTCGGGCAGCCAGCAGCCGGACCTCGACGAGTCCCCGCAGTACCTGGCCGGATGGCTGGCCGGCTACCTCGCCGCCGATGGTCACGTCGCCACCGACGGCACCTGCAGCATCAACTCGGCCGATCGCTCGAACCTGGAGCTCGTGCGCGACGTGTGCACCCGCCTCGGCATCGGCACCTACGGCGTCGAGCGTGAGCCCGGCGAGCTCCACCGGGTGCACCTGATCGCCGAGGACCTGGACGAGCGGTTCTTCCTCGTCGACGAGCACCGGCGTCGCTTCGCCGGGTCGTCGAAGAAGTGGAGCCGCCGGGGGTGGGTCGTGCAGTCGGTGGAGGAGACCGACCGGGTCGAGGAGGTGTACTGCGCCCAGGTCGAGGGGACCCACAACTTCACCCTCGAAGACAACATCCTCACCGGCAACTGCTTCGGGTGTCAGGCGAAGGGCGACGTGATCACGTTCGTTCGGGAGATCGAGCACCTCGACTTCGTGGGGGCCGTGGAGTGGTTGGCGGGCAAGGCCGGCGTGTCGTTGCACTACACGGAGCGCAACGAGGGGGAGGGGCGCAAGCGGCGGGCGAGGCTGGTGACGGTCATGCAGCAGGCGGTCGACTGGTACCACGAGCGGCTGCTGTCGTCGGCCGACGCCGGCGGCGCCCGTCGCTACCTGCGGGAACGGGGGCTCGAGGGCGACGTGGTGCGGGAGTACCGCATCGGCTGGGCGCCCGACGACTGGGACCAGCTGTGCCGGGCGCTGCACCTGAGTGAGGACGACGCCCGCGACACCGGACTCGGGTTCCGCAACAGCCGCAACCGCCTGCAGGACACGTTCCGGGGCCGGGTTCTGTTCCCGATCAGCGACCCGCAGGGCGACCCGGTCAGCTTCGGCGGCCGCATCCTCCCCGGCAACGACGACCCCCGGAACCACGGCAAGTACAAGAACACCCCGGAGACGCCGCTCTACCACAAGAGCAAGATCCTCTACGGGCTCGACCGCTCCAAGGCGCACATCGTCTCGGCCGACACCGCGGTGGTGTGCGAGGGCTACACGGACGTGATCGGGTTCGCCCGCAGCGGGGTGCCGCTGGCGGTGGCGACCTGCGGTACGGCGCTCACCGACGAGCACGTGAAGCTGCTGCGCCGCTACGCCAAGCGCCTGGTGCTGGCGTTCGACGCCGACGGTGCCGGCCAGGCCGCGGCCGAGCGCTTCTATCGGTGGGAGCGCGATCACGACCTGGAGGTCGCGGTCGCCGACCTGCCGCCCGGCCGTGACCCCGCGGACGTGGCGCAGTCGGAGCCGGAGCGGCTGAAGCAGGCGGTCGACGGGGCGACGCCGTTCCTGCGCTTCCGGCTCGACCGAGCCTTCGCCGCCGCCGACCTGGCGACCCCCGAGGGTCGGGCCCGGATGGCCGAGCGGGCGATGACGATCGTGGCCGAGCACCCCCTCGACCTGGTGCGCGACCAGTACCTGATGGACGTCGCCAGCCGCTGCCGGCTCGACCCCGAGCGCCTGCGCCCCACCCTCGACAAGGCCATCGTGGCCGCCAAGGAGGCGCCCCGGGCCCCCGAGAAGGTCGCGACCAAGCCGAAGCGCGCCGACGGTTGGGACGACGGCCCGCCCCCCGCCGGCTGGGAGGAGTTCGGCAGCACCCCGCCGCCCGGCGACCACGGCGCTGGCGGCGACAGCCGCGGCCCCCGTGAGCAGCAGGGGCGGCAGCGCCCCGCAGCACCGGGGCGGCGCGACGACGGCACCGGCCGGCCGGCGCTGGAGGTCCTCGGGCACGCCGTGCACAACCGGGGCGAGGTCGAGACGTGGCTGCGGGTCGAGCTGTTCCGCGACCCCACCCATCGGGCCGCGCTGGAAGCGCTCGCGGTCGGCCCCTCGGTGCGGGAGGCGATCGACGCCGCGCCGCCCGATGTCGCCGACCTGCTGGCGCGCCTGGTGGTCGCCGAGCCCGACTCCGAGCCCTTCGACGCCGTACGTCGTCTCGGCACGGAGGTGGCCCGGACCGAGCTGACCGGACTGCGTCTCGGGGCCGCCAGCCACGACGACCCGGGCGCCGTCCTGGCCGAATCGGCCTTCCTGGGTCACCTGGTCGACGACCTACGCGGGCTCGATACCAGCATGACCGCGCTGGATCGGTTGCTAGCCTGGCTCAATCAACGGGTTGGAGACGGGGGATGACGGAAGCTGCATCGACGCTGAGCGCATGGGACAGGTCGGCCCGATCGACGGTCGAGCGTGCCATCGCAAGAGCCCGGTCCACGGGGCGTCTGACGCAGGATGATCTCGTACGCTTGTTGCCCGACGTCGAGCTCAGCGTGGAGGTCCTCGACGAGATCCGGCGGCGCTGCAAGGAGGCTGGCGTGGTTCTCGAGGAGTCCGGTGATCTTGACATCACGGTGTTGGACGGTGAGCTGACCGCCGACCCGTCGCTGGGGCGCGCGGCCGCGGCCGAACGTCGCCGGGCTCGGCTCGGCGGGAAGAAGGCCGGCGAGAGCGGCGCTTCGACGTCCGATCCGGTGCGCATGTACCTGCGCGAGATCGGCCGCGTCCCCCTGCTCACCGCCCAGGGCGAGGTCGACCTGGCGATCCGCATAAAGGCCGGCGTCGAGGCGTCGGTGCGCCTGGCCGAGGCCGAGGCTTCGGGCGAGACCGGCGCCGAGAGCCTGCCCGCCGACGAGGCCGGCGAGCTGCAGTTGCTCGCCGACGACGGCGACATGGCCAAGAGCGCCCTGATCCAGGCCAACCTGCGGCTGGTGGTGTCGATCGCCAAGCGCTACGTCGGGCGGGGCATGCAGCTGCTCGACCTGGTGCAGGAGGGCAACATGGGCCTGATGCGTGCGGTCGAGAAGTTCGACCACACCAAGGGCTTCAAGTTCTCCACCTACGCCACCTGGTGGATCCGCCAGGCCATCACCCGGTCGATCGCCGACCAGGCCCGCACCATCCGCATCCCGGTGCACATGGTCGAGTCGATCAACAAGGTGCACCGGGTGCAGCGCCAGATCGTGCAGGAGCTCGAGCGCGAGCCCACGGTCGAGGAGCTGGCCGAGCGGGTCGGCCTGACGCCCGAGCGGGTGCGGGAGATCCAGCGCATCTCGCTCGACCCGCTGTCGCTCGATTCGCCGATCGGCGAGGAGGACGACTCGTTCCTCGGCGACTTCATCAAGGACGACGACGCCGACGAGCCGCTCGACATCGCCACCCGGCAGATGCTGCAGGAGGCGGTCAACGAGGTGCTGGGCGAGCTGAACGACCGCGAGCGCGAGGTCGTGCGCATGCGCTTCGGCCTGGGCGACAACACCGAGGCCCGCACCTTGGAAGAGGTCGGCAAGGAGTTCGGCGTCACCCGCGAGCGCATCCGGCAGATCGAGTCGAAGACGCTGGCCAAGCTGCGTCACCCCAACCACGCCCAGCGCCTGCGGGACTACCTCGACGGCGAATAGCGCTCACGGGGCTGGGCATGGCGACTGCTACAGTCCAGAGGCTCATTCCGGGGTAGCTCAGCTGGCAGAGCGACGGACTGTTAATCCGTTTGTCGTGGGTTCGAGCCCCACCCCCGGAGCAAGTAGCCCGGTGCCCATGTAAACCAGCCAGCCTCCTCTGGCGTATCTGGGCATGGAGACGGTTCTGCAGCGAACGTTCGAGGAAGCCTTCCCCGAGCTGTTCCGCGTCGCTTACCGCGCGGCGTACCGGGTGACGGGTGACGCTGCGGCGTCGGAGGACGCGGCCAGCGAGGCGCTCGTCCGGGCCGGGCTGCGGTGGCGTCGCATCAGCGGCCGATCGCTGCCGTGGGTCGTGCGGGTGGCGACGAACCTCGCCATCGACCAGACCCGTCGCCGTGCCCGCGAGCGTCCTGTGGCCCATCACGGCACGACGTCCGACGGCATCGAGTCGGTCCAGGCCAGCGTCGACCTCCACCGAGCGTTGAAGGCGCTGCCGAAGCGCCAGCGCGAGGTGGTCGTCCTGCGCTACTTCGGCGAGCTGAGCGAACGGGAGATCGCCGCCGAGCTGGGCGTCGCGCCCGGGAGCGTGAAGAGCCATGCCAGCCGCGGCCT
>Ga0193742_1000481_pt1 | contig 26569 bp, 35 predicted proteins | sample L2c1metaG_FD_165511 | JGI IMG/M metagenome (GOLD analysis project Ga0193742, IMG submission 165511) | Soil microbial communities from a riparian zone of the East river system, Colorado, United States - L2c1 | ecosystem: Environmental > Terrestrial > Soil > Riparian zone | place: USA: East River... | reverse complement strand
CTATATACCAAAAATCGGAGTGGAAATAATAAAATGATGAAAAATAATGAAATGATGAAAAAGATGGAGAATGGTGAAACAGTGATAGGAATGCTACATCACGTGATCATCAGACTCCAGTATCGGAGCCGCGAGTGCATTCTGTCTTGGACTAGCGACGATGAGGAGGAATATACAGAGGTGACAGAGAAATATCGGAGGAGACGTCGGACGATGCGGAGCGTCCCCTAACAATGAGGCTGGTTCCATCACTGAAGTGGTGGATCTCATCTTGAGATATTGGAATCATTCGGAACGGACACTATTTGCTGTCACTGGCTTAGGCAAGCAGAAGCTCATCCTCAGACACTCTTGGCTACAAAAGCACAATCCAGAAATTGATTGGGTGACTGGAGAAGTCAAGATGTCCAGATGTCTGCCCTGATGTTGTTCTGGATGTAGAGACAAAGCTCGAGTGGAGAGAATCACTTGGAAAGCCGAAATCCGACGGACGGAAGCTGTCTCCAATGGGCCTGTAGCGGAACTCCACACAGACTCTGAAGATGAAGAGCCTGAGGAAGCTGAAGAACCCATCAAACCAGGAGATTGCATCTTTGCAATTGGCCTTGTTCCAGCACCAGCAGAGATCCGAGCCACTTCCAGTGTTTCTCAGCACTTGGCTGAAGCTTTCAAACGTAACTCCGAAGCTTCCGCCCCCTCCGGACGGTCTGTTCGGGAGTACCTGAAGGAGTTCAACAGCGTCTTTTCCAAAGAGTCTTTCGATGCCCTACCAGAGTCCAAGAAATGGGATCATGTGGTCGAGCTGATCCCTGCATAGAAGGCCTCTAACTGCAAAGTTTATCTGTTGGCTCCGACGGAGCAAAAAAAGCTTGATCAATTCCTCAAGGAAAACTTGGAAACAGGTCAAATCTGTCCGTCTAAATCTCCAATGGCATCTCTGGTCTTTTTCATTAAGAAGAAGGATGGTACTCTATGGCTTGTTCAGGACTATCGGGCCCTAAATGCGATGACTGTCAAGAACAAATACCCACTCCCTCTCATCTCCGAACTGATCAATAAACTCAGAGGAGCCAAGTACTTCACCAAACTGGATGTCCAATGGGGGTTCAACAATGTCTGGATGAAAGAAGGAGATGAGTGGAAGGCTGCGTTCCGAACAAACCGAGGACTCTTCGAACTGCTGGTTATGTTTTTTGGACTGTGCAATAGTCCGGCAACGTTCCAGACCATGATGGACAACATCTTCGATGACCTGATAACGGAAGGAGTTGTGGTGGTGTACCTGGACAACATCCTAATATTCACAGAAACTCTCAAGGAACACTGGAAGGTCACTCGGGGAGTCATGGAGTTGCTTTGCAAAAACAACCTCTTCCTTAAACCCGAGAAGTGCGAGTTCGAGAAGACAGAAGTGGAGTACCTTGGAGTGATTATTTCCCAGAATTCCGTTAAGATGGACCCAGTCAAGGTAGCTGGAGTAACAGAATGGCCTATTCTGTCTAATAGGAAGGAAGTGCAGTCTTTCCTGGGCTTCACCAACTTCTACTGCAGGTTCATCCAAGGGTTCTCTCACTTAGCCCATCCCCTATTCAATCTCACACAGAAGGACATGGAGTGGAGATGGGGAGCAGAAGAGCAGTCAGCATTTGATTCACTCAAGGAATGGATTACAACAGCTCTGATTCTCGCCCTGCCAGACAACTCGCAACATTTTCGGATCGAAGCAGACAGCTCAGATTTTTCAACCAGTGCTGTCTTGTCCCGACAATCACTGGAAGACAACAAATGGCATCCCGTAGCATTCCTTTCCAAATCCCTTTCTCCGGTGGAGCAGAATTATGAAATCCATGACAAAGAGATGTTGGCAATTGTGAGAGCATTGGAATCCTGAAGGATATCCGGAAGGGGATGTGAGATGGAGAGAAAGAGGAGCCAGTGGCAAGAGCAGCGAGGGAGTTGCAAGGTTCATCAGGTCGCCTAAAATCAGCAGAGTGGTCCCTCTCCAATGGACTTCTGCATTTCCGAGGCAAGATCTATGTTCTGGACACCTCTGATCTCCGTCGTCATATCGCACTTTCTCACGACTCTAGGTTGGCCAGCCACAGCGGCAGATGGAAGACGTTGGAACTAGTGTCTCAGAACTACTGGTGGCCACAGATGTCAAGGTATGTTGGCAGGTACGTCTTCACCTGTGACATGTGCCTTCAGACCAAATCATTCTGATGTCCTCCGATCGGAGAACTCCACCCTCTTCCTATTCCCTCTGCTCCATGGGACACTATCAGCATGGACTTCGTTGTCGAGCTGCCACAATCTGCAGGACATGATTCCATCATGGTCGTCATCGATTCTGTCACAAAGCATGCACACTTTGTTTCCACGTTCACTACAATCTCTGCCGCTGGAGCCACATACCTTTTCCTCAACCATGTGTGGAAACATCACGGTCTCCCTCGGAAAGTCGTCTCCGATAGAGGTCCCCAATTCATAGTGGAATTCACCTGGGAACTCTACCGGTTACTCGGAATTAAGTTGGCAGCCACCACTGCCTACCACCCACAGGATGATGGACAGACAGAACGGGTCAACCAGGAACTGGAACAGTATCTCCGACTCTTCACCAACCAAAGACAAGATGATTGGGTGAGGCTCCTGCCTTTCGCAGAATTCCAGTACAACAACCAGGTTCATTCTTCCACTCAGCACCCTCCTTTCCTCCTCAACACCGGACGTGTCCCCTGAATGGGCTTTGAACCGGACCAACCTCGGTCCTGCATGGAATCCATCAATGAGTTCAAAGATCGGATTACAGACACCTTGGAGGAAGCAAAGGCGGCTCTGGCCAAGTCGAAGGATGACATGGCACTCTACTACAATCGGAAATGCACCCCAGCTCCGGAGTTCAAAGTGGGCGATATGGTCTTCCTTGATGCTAGCGACATTCAGACCACTCGACCTTCACGAAAGCTTTCTCACCAAAGACTAGGACCATTCCCGATTGATAGTCAGGTTGGTAATGGTGCGTACCGGCTCCGCCTTCCTCCATCGATGAGTTGACTTCACCCATCTTCAATGTGGTCAAATTATCTTTGGCTCCTCTGGACCCCATTCCTGGCTGACGGACGTCTCCACCTCCCTTACCGGAAATTGTGGATGGCGAAGAGGAGTGGGTGGTGGAGGAAATCTTGGATAGTCGGATGGTCAACCAGAAACTGCGTTACTTGGTCAAATGGGAAGGTTTCGGTGTTGAACACAATTCCTGGGAACCTTGGGATAATGTTCATGCACCAGAACTAGTGGCGGAGTTTTACTGGAGGCACCCTGGTGCTGCTTGTCACATCCGTATGGTTGACTTCCGCTCCATTCCTTTCCGTTCAGTGTCGGGACGTCACTGCCTTGAAGGGGGGGTGGATGTTAGGGGACACTCGCTTTGTCTGACGTCTCCTCCGATATTTCTCCGTCACCTCTGTATATTCCTCCTCATCGTCGCTAGTCCAAGACGGAGTGCACTCACGGCTCCAATACCAGAGTCCAATGATCACGTGATGTAGCATTCCTATCACTGTTTCACCATTCTCCATCTTTTTTCATCATTTTATTATCTTTCATCATTTTATGATTTCGACTCCAATTTCTTGGTATATAGGCATGCATCCCACCTTAGCAGGGTTTTATCCTTTTATTTTAGGATCCCCTGCTAGGTGCGCTTTCCTGTCGTATTTATGGTTATATATATGTTTAGGATCCCCTGCTAGATCTTGACTAAGTTGTTCCGCAGTTGCCCTAACAGGGGGCTCCCGTTGTCGTCATCATCTCCTGGTGCCACCATTGCCATCATTGCCATTGTCATTGTCATCTCCTGGTGATGTTGTTACCATCGCCGTCATCATGGGTGACGAGGTGACGAGGCGATGCAGCGAGGTGCGGCCTGCTGAGGGGGCTGACATGTGGTGGTGGTGATGACGGGTGGTGGTAACCGGGGGTGGTGGTGGTGGTGGCAGGTGGCGGCAGTGACATGGCACCCCATAGCAGTGGTGGTGGTGGTGGTGAGGTGGCGTGGGGACATCTCGCCATCGTCGTTGTGTGCTGCTGGTTGGAAAAACTAGATTAGAATTTATATAAAATACAATAGAATAAAATAAACCTCCTCAAGCGAGGGGGGGTTACCATTGTATCCTCGTTGTCCTCGTTGTCACCTTGCCCTTGCCTCGCCCATCGTCAGACATGTTGTTGTTGTTGTGACATGGCAGGGTGGTGGCGGTGGTTGTGATTGTTGTGACAAGCATCTGCAGTCCATGGCTCATCAATCATTTGCTCGAAAGTGGCCCTATTGTATTGGTACTTTCATTGCGCATCCCATTGGAAATGGGGAGAATATGTTTGTCCCCAAGTAATTCCCTGCACCAAGCCTCAAGTGAACGTGTCCAAATATCAAACTCAAGATTTTTATATTGGTAGGGAATGGCCACTGTCTTCTTTGTAAACTATATATGTATAGGTAGCAATGAAATGTTACATTATTTGTAGGCAGGAAGGGCAAGTGAAAGTCACAGCAATTTATATACACTATTGGTCATTGACCAGGCCAAGTCCCAGTATTCTAAGAGATCCTTGTGACTTGACAATGTAAATTGCTCTGGGGTCTCAATACACTGGGGATTATGGAGAGAAGATGTTCTGTGTCTGCCTTGTTCAAGTGTGCATTGAGGGACATTTCAGCGATTTCGAAATCGAGCTGTGAATGGAAAGGGTGCCAAGGTGCTTCTGCAGCTGCTCAGTCTGGTGACTGCGGTTCAATGGATTCAGTCAATACACTTGGCAGGTCCTCATTGAGGCGAAAATGTCGTTCTGGGCATTTACTTGCAGGGTGGTATAAGATTTGATCTTGTGAAGCTGAGGGCCCAGGTTGTTGTCACCCTGGTCCAGATCAATGCTGTCCCAGCCAGAGTAATCAGCTGAGAAGTAAATATATTGTTTCAGACCCAATTCCGAGAGTTAAAAATATGAGATGTACCATTGACAAAGTTTTCTCGCATAGGCGAGCCCGCTGATGATGTATTCACTGTCCTTAAGTCTTTGAGCGTTGCTAAATTATACAATTGGTAAAAGATCATGATTTATAACTATGAACTTACTTCGGGAAGATTGCCCCTCCTTTGTAGTATTTCCGATGCCATCTACAAATACAGAGAAATCTGGCACTACAAGTCAGGAGAGATTCAATCAAGTGGTCAACTGAGTCTCGACAACATACATTTTTTATTCAGATATGCCTCATCTTGGGCCATTTGTTTTAACACCTCGCCCAAACTTGCAGAGGCTTCTGCTGTATTCTTGCATTTATGTTTACTGCAGCCCCGATTGTGCACCTCTTCCCCACATACATCACAGGTGTAGTTACCGGCATCTGATCGATTGGATTTTCGATTTTTGGGCCCTTTTACTGGGGCCATAGTGGGCTGGAGGGGGTATTTAGGACTCTTATCGATGGGCTGGAGGTTGGGGGAGGAAAGAGGGCCGTATTTTGAATGCGCATAATCCTATCATCTCACATCAACATCTTATGTACATTGACAAGACATTTGGAATCTTATCGGTCACATAGAATCTTATCTGTCATGCCGGTCACTGTTAGGGCAACTGCAGAACGACTTAGTCGAGATCTAGCAGGGGATCCTAAACATATATATAAACATAAATACAACAGGAAAGCGCACCTAGCAGGGGATCCTAAAAGAAAAGGATAAAACCCTGCTAAGGTGGGATGCATGTCTATATACCAAGAAATCAGAGTTGAAATAATAAAATCATGAAAAAAGATGGGGAATGGTGAAAAGGTGATAGGAATGCTATGTCATGTGACCATCGGACTCCAGTATTGGAGCCACGAGTGCACTCCATTTTGGGCTAGCGACGATGAGGAGGAATATACAGAGGTGACAGAGAAATATTGGAGGAAACATCAGACAAAGTGGAGCGTCCCCTAACAAACATGGCCAAGATGACAATGAAGTTCATTGATGGACAACTTTTCCTTTACTTTGGCGACACATGCTTGATCATTGGTGTTTGTTGTATACGCTCAGTAAAGCCCCCCCTTGACCTTGATTTCACCAACTGTTCACTTCTCCTGGTTGTAGATTCGACAAATGTTTCCAATGAATACAACTGTAGACCCAGCTTTAGCGATGCGGCTTATGGACACTAGTGTTATCCCCATAGACGGTGCATACAACACTTCCTTCAAGAGAATTCAGAAGCTCATTTGGGTGGGATTGGATAAGTAGATATACATGTCTCCCTTCCCAATGGCTTCAAATGTTTGTTTATCAGCAGCTGTGATAGGTACTGGTTTAATCTCGATGAAGTTGATAAACCTGTGGCAAAATCCAGACATGTGATGTGTAGCGCCGGAATCATATAAGTCAATTTCAGTGTTTCTGGTTTCAATGGATCCAGCAAGATCACCAGCACTAAGGCTACTGTAGGCTGTGTCTTCAAGGGGTGGGATTCGGGGAATGTACAAGAGATCATAGTCATCGACAGAGGAGCTGGGGAAACCAGGGATGGCTTCAGATGAATCCATGGTATGTTTGTCTAGCTCATCAGAGTCACAATAAATGTCCTCTATGTCGAATTCTTCTGATAGGTTATCTACCTTGTCAAATTCACTGTTGCTATCAACATCCATAAGGTCTGGTAGGCCTTCCATTTCATCAAAATCACCAAGGGATTCACTAGGTGATGTGTCATCATTGCTCTCAAATTCAAACATCTCATCAATCATTGCCATCCAGACCTCCTCGTTATTTTTCTTCTCTTTGTCATGGTCCGTGCTCGGTCACGTTCTTTCTGAAGAACAATCAAAGGATGGCTCTGGCAGAGTCTCTGATGATGGCCGACTCACCATTGTTCAGTGCCACCATTACCACCGGCCACCCTCATCGGACTTATATCAGAGCTCCATCGGAATCCTTCCTACACTCCAATACCACCAACAAAACCTGCATTCCTATCATTGTCATTACCAACCAGCACCATGTGCTATCTACCGCAGCACAACCAGAGCCCCACCACGCTCCACACATGTTCCATGTTCCAGGCCAATCATATCGCGCACGCACCAGTTCTCGAGGTCATGGGTCTCGGTCACCACAAGGACTTGCGAGGATTTGAGTCGGCATCCTTCGGCACCCTCCGGAGTATGAGTCTCTTCATTATATGTTCATTCTACTACCATATGCTCTCCAAGTTAACTCCTTATATGTTCATGTTTTTCCTCTGTATAAATACTCCAGTTTGTTGTATGTATTTTGCTAGTTCGAATATCAACTTAGCAACCTACTTCTCTTAACTTGCTCTCACCTTTCTTAAGCTTCTTCTCGGCTCGACTCCAGACTCTCCTACTCCATCCAGTCCTACTCCATCCAGACCTCCGAAATTCAAGGCATCCATCAAGAGAGCAGCGCAACCTACAAGTTGAAGCCAACGCCTTGCACAACTTTTGACCCGACACCTCCGTCCAAATTCCGAGCTTAACAGACAGCCGAAATGTAGGGATCATATGAAGAAGGTAAGGATCCTAGTATGACTGTGTAAAAATCATTCTCGGTTATCAGCTTGTTAAAGTCAATACGGCACGTAATGCGTTAGAGCGAACAATGATCTGGGAAGCAGCTGAGTGTGTGACGAGATCCTTCTCTTGTTGAGGGAAAACCGTAGTGATATTGTCTAATTGACTGGGGAAATGACCCAGTCAATACCAGTCTTATATACTATACAAACATGTGATCAATGACTAAGAGATGCTGTGCAATCCATGGAATGATTGCATAAGCAAAGATAAGATGAATCATATGCAAGTAAGGAAACGGTGGCAGTTACTCGTAGGTGCCAGCTACTCACACTAAACAGAAGATTAATACTATAACACAGCTGACCCATGGAGGCTAGATCTTCCCGCATTGTGCTGAGTGTCGTAAAATAGGCAGCAACATCTCCTCATCCTGGATAACATTGCTCCTGGAGATGCCTTTGTAAATCAACGGGCACCATTCGGGATTTGTTTTGGAAGTGGTTTGAAAGTTCGGTCCAGATTTTGTGGGCTGTTCCTTTGGAATGGATTTTCATGAATAGTGAGTCTGGGATGGTACTGGCGATTTGTTGTTTTGCAATAGCTTCACCTTGTTTCCATTCCTTCATCTCTTTCTTCCATTCTTTGTCTAACAGTTGTTCTGCTTTGGATAGCTCCCCTGCTTGTACAGAGCTATGAATAGGATCAACAGGCTCTTGGCTAGTTCCATCGATATGATCATGGATTCCACGTGCGTCAACAGCCCAGATGAAACGGTCCTTGTATATGACCCAATTGGAGCCAGATACGTCAAGTTTGGGAATCCGAACAAATTCGTCACTGAGTTTGGTAGTAGTAGACATTGTGTAAGAGTTGTTGACGGAAGATATAGAATGATTTATTTGTGAGAGACTTCATTTGTTTTAAAGACTGAGCTTGGGGCCCATAACCTATAGAAAAAGATATAACTCAGTCTCGGAATAATAGACTATATTGCATGTAAGCTATACCTATAGAACAAGTGTTGGAATATACAAGCTTGTTATACTAGTTCCACTTTTGGTAGGATTACGTAATCATAAATTTTATCGCACCGTGTTTCATAGCTACCTTTTCTCTTATCCTTTTGCCTACGAGCTCACCTAGGTCAAACGAAATATACTGTTGCTTCTACTTTCATCTGTTATCAGTTCCCAGCATCTGTCAGCACCTGTCAGCACCTGCTTCCCTTATTTTAACAACAAGATATAACTACAAGTTGTTAATAATCAATATAAGTGAGAGAATATCAAAGGCTAAACTCAGTCTCGGAATAATAGACTGAGGGGTAAACTACACGAAGGAACAAAGAACTATATACTGGTATACGGAGAGTAACGGTCTCCACTTAATGTCATAGGACTCGGTCACAAGGTAAAAAATATAGGAGAAATAAAATGATAGGAGTGATAAAAATGATAGTGCATAATTCGTATGACATATGGTTTGTTATTCAACAGCCATCACTACCATGTATCTTATCAAGTCTGCAAATCCATTGATTCCATTGAATTGTATTTAAATTAGTGATTGTCATGGGTTATCCGCGGGTTTTTGTATATTTTGACTATATGGGCCTGTAGCTAAAAATTCTGTGATCCCAGTGCAATTTTTTTTATCCAAATCTGTTCAGAAATTGGATGAGTTATGCCCTTACCAAGTTGTGGCCCAAAATTCCAAATTTGGTGTACCCGGTGGTCACTAATTGGTGTGTTGTGACATCAGAAGTGATCATAGGCCTATAAAACTTCGTAGAGCTGTAGCTCATGATCAGTGAGTTCTTCACCGATTTGCATGAAAAAAAATTGAAAAATGTTCAGAAAATTCAGGGCTATTATCTAATATGTAAAAACCCTTGAAACGGATGTGAGATGCAATACATTCTGGCCAAGGATTTTCTCAGGCAGATAACATCAAACCGTTCGGAGGGCGTAGGACTAGGTAAAAACAGACTCTCAAGACTGTTCTCGTTTGAATTCATGTAAAAGGAAATGAAAACCGCTAATTAAATAAAGCCGAATGCGTAGATTCAGCGCTCCATCGCCGCAAGTTGCATTTCGTTGTAAACCTCAGCATCTGCCATTAACTTCTCCTCCAGGATGGTGACCCTCATTTCGGAATCCTTCTTCTCTGACTGTAATTCCGCATATCGCATCTGCAAAATGCTTTCTCGGTGCTCCAACCTTTCTACCTCCTGGTACAAAGAGGCAACTCTGCGTGGCCCAATAACAGTTTCGTTTTCCCTTAAGCAAGAGAAACTGTTGTAATCAACTTGGGCCTTTTGCATCTCGCTAAATGCCTTTGCCATACGCTCTGAAAGCACTTGGGCACGTTGTTGATAACCGCCTAAAATAACTCCTAGTTTCTTTTCCGCTTTTGCTGCTTTGTTTGCCTGCTTTGTCATGAGTTGATGACCACTATGCAAAAGATACGAGTAGCCTCCAGCACCTGAACTGGGGCCAGGAGTGATGGCTTCTACCCAAGTTCGCGCAGCGGTATCAACAGAGGGAAATCCGACCAGAGCTGCGAGCTCAGCGTGAATTTGCGCGGTATCAGCATTGGGAGATCCGACCAGAGTTGCGAGCTCAGAGTGAATGGCGATTTTAGCAGCTTCGAGAGCTTCGTCATCAGGCGGGTCGTACAAAGACTCCGATGTGCCCGCCTGGGTTGTCCCCGGCAGTGGATATACGACAGATTCATGGTGCACGAGCTTCACAAACTCAGCGTTGACAAGTTCTTGAGCGTATGCGAGCTCTGGATCGAGGATTTCTAGGCGCAAGCTTTGCATAAGGGCTGTAATGTCCACATTGATTGGCCTTGGTAAACCAAGTTGAACCGCTTGGGATCTCCTGGCCAACACTCTCAGCTTTTCCTCTTGTTGTGCTCGTTTCAATTTCTCATCTCTGTCGGAGGCATCCTGTTCCAATAAGCTGACAATAGGGCCTTCGCCTGGGTCATCATCAGGCACCAGGAGCTCGAAGTTATTTTCCGGTCTCGGGAGATTCATGAGTCCTGCTTTTAAGGCCCGTTTGGCCGAACCGGAATGCAACTGTTGATCACGCAGATCATCTCCTGGCGCCGAAGGGTCTCCTGGATTGATAGAAAGAGTGTCACGAAAGGGCGTCCGCAAAGGTGTGGCAGAAACGCCTCCTGAGATGTCATGAGAGCCTTGTCGCCTTGGCGTAACCAGAGGATTGGGCGTAAAGGCGACTTGATGACGTGGAGTAGCACCGTCAAACCCACCTCCTGGGCCAACATGCAACGGAGTGTTCTCGTCTCCAAGCAAAGGGGTTTGGGCAATCGTCAAGTTTCGTAAGTTCCGGGCTTCCATCATTACATTGTCAACTGTGTTGAGAGGCGTGAGCTCTCGTTGAAACAAAATAGTAATCCAAATGGAAAGGCACTCACGTTGAGGGGCAGTTCTGGGTGTCCTAGCCATTCGAGCAGTTTCCAATCCTTCGTAGTCACTTAGCAATCTTCCGCTTGCATCACTCCCTCCAAACACCAATGCTTTTGCATTTTCTCCAGATTGGCCAATCTTGACGATGTCTTCCAATTCAACTTCTCCTACTTGAGCAGTTGGAAGAACCAGCTTCCGCCTTCGACCAATTGATTCGGCCTCTTTGAGTTTCTGTATCTGAGCATCACGAGCAGCGATGAATTTTGTTTGATGAGCTGGTCCATCTCCTTCCTTTCCTGCAGCATTCTTCCGTTGACGCTTCTTTCTTTCAGCTTCTTCTTCTTCAGGCTTGCGCTTGTTCTCGAGTCGACGTAAAGTCTGGCCCACAGGAGCAGCAGCAACGCGAGATTGCTCTTCAGAAGTATCATAGAAACCTGGAGCGGCCTTCTTTTCAAAGGGAATGTCGGCGTTGTACTATGCGCAATCGTCAGTTTGCAATAACAAAACTGAGAACAATCCTACGTACATCCATGCCTTTCTTCTTGGGTTTGTGGCGCATGCTATTTTCTTGGGTATAAGATCTTTTGCAGACTGTTAAAATGTTAAAGCCTACATAATACCAGCAGCTTTTAATTCTCGCTTTTTCTGTAGAACCGCCAACCTGCGGGCTTCCTCGAGTTGGCGTTCACGCGCCTTTCTTTTAGCCTTCTTTCCTTGGGTATTCGCAAGTCTGGCACGAGCTTCGGATAGCATCTCCTTTTCTTTAAAAATCATTCAAAACTGAACTATGGCAGAGAAAGAAAGAAGTACCGTCTTCATCCATATCAATGGGATCTGGCCTCGCAGGTTTAGTCTCCGGATCGGGGTCAATCTCGCCAGGTCGCAGTCTACGTATATCGTCAACGCTAGGACCAATATCGTCTGAAGGACCAGCAAGCCCCAGCTCCTCGTTCTCTTTCGCCTCAGCTTCATCTAGCAATTTTTGATAACGTTCCAGGCATTGGGTGGCAGTTCGACCAACAATGGGAGCGATTGTTCGCCATTGGGTTGGCATTAGCTTGGCCAAATGAAGGAGTTTTTCGTCTTCTGTCTGAAAACTCAGGATGAGACCATGCAAAGAAAACGGAGGATAAAAATACTTTGGACCATTCTGTTTTCTTGATGGATGGATCCAACCATTCATACCAACGAGCTTTGCACTGCTTTGGAGTCTTACGAACGAGAAGAGAGGAAATACGGGCCCTATAAGAACAAAGAGCGTCGACAACATGCCTCTGGTTGGGGTTGAGCAGCTAACCATTGATTTTTGCCGTACTTTGCGATGGCAGCTTTGAGAACCTCATCCTCTGTATTCTATGAACAGGTGAATATGAGAGAAGTGAGGAAGATATCCGACGATAAGTGATACCTTCCAGACACCTTTCAATTTAGAATATTAACGATGGGTAGTCAGTGGAATATAGAATCTGAACACGAACCTCCTTTGATTATAATTCTGACCATTGTGGTTGTAAGCAAAGAGTCGGCAACTTTACGTAATCTGAAGTAAGAATAATAATAAGACGCCGATACCCTCTGCTTGCCTGCAGGCAGCTTCAACAACCTCTGAAAGTCAACTAAAAGTTGCATTGCGAGCCCAAGTTGTCATTGTTCAGACATATTGCACCATATTGCACCTCTCATCCTACCTTTTTGACTCCTTTTTTCGTTCAAAAAATCCCTTCTATATTTTGATCACCGTCAGCAATCGATTGAAAACCGGTCCAATACCTTTCACAAAGCTTTATGGATCCACAAATGGACTCCATGAACGACTTGAAGTCCGTTCAATGACATATCTCTCTGCCACCTCCTCTTATTATTGGTTCTAGAGCCAAGACCCCCGTCGTTCGTGGTGCACGCGCTTGCACTGTATGTCGCGCTGCAAAGGTACTAAACCCCCACTGCCACCTATCTTCTCTCATGTCTTCTCTAGATGAAGTGCGTCGGCGCGGAAGATGGGCAAAAGCAATGCCAACGATGCAAGCGCGCCAATGCTCAGTCAGTTCCTTTTCCCTTCCCTTACTGTCCTAACTGATAAAAGACAGGTGCGTATTTGAAAAGCATAGACGGGGTCGTAAACCGGGTTCAAAGTATGTCTCTACCTCGTCTACCCTCATAATCATAAACAATAACATTTCCTAGGCTGTCCGAGGCTTCAAAAATGCTTCGTCGCCTTGAAAAAGGACTCAACTCTGCCAAGATGAAGTCTCACCCTTCAGAACCAACCTCACCTTACAATACCGATGAACTCCGCAATCCTAATCAACCAGATCCCCCCTACCTTACTACTATCCGCACCTCAGACCCCACTTTCTGTCCTCCGAGCGCACATTTCCCCTCAAATGATCTTCCCCCTCCTCCAAGTCTACCGACCTATCCAGTTCCAGATGGTTATCCCCCTTCAAGCAATGGTTCTAGAAGTATGGATATTATGGACGAGGAAGAAGACGATGATGACGACCCTGACAGACACGACGAGGCCTTCTTCCCTGCTAAACTTATCAAACGAGAGAACCAGCGGAATTCCTTCTTCAGAACGATCCTCAATCCAGAAGAAGTTCCTACTGCTGCTCCCCTCAACAGAAGTAACTCTTTTACTCCCCCCCACCAAGTTGTGCCAACTTCTAATGGTCTTAGCGACCCTATTACGGCCGGTATTATAACGGAAAAAGAGGCTGTGACATTATTCGACGCTATTTTCCTTCGCCTTAATCCATTCGTCAACCTCTTTGATCCTGCGCTGCATACGGTATCATATGTTCGTTCGAAGTGTCCATTCCTATTTACTACGCTCATCATGGCGGGCTGCAAATTTTTTCAAGCGGAGCGATTCAAACAATGTCAAAAGCTCGCAAACGAATTTGCAGTTCGGGCATTTGCAGAGGCTTGGAAACGTGTTGAAGTTGTCCAGGCTTTCGCCTGTCTGACTTACTGGAAAGATCCCGACGACAACGTCAGTGTCTCACAATCTTACAATTGGGTATATAATATTCATTTTTTCTTGTAGCGCACCTGGACATTTATTGGTTACGTTCGTGAAATGGTTAAAGATTATCGTTCTCCTTCACTCTGACGTCTTTACTTCTAGGCCTGTCGAATGGCAGTTGAACTCGGGCTCAATCGTCATGTGGTGAATCCACCCGCCAACGAAACCGACTTTCAGAAATTGGAACGACGCAACCGGGAGCGCACTTATCTAGTCCTATTCGTCCACGACCGCAGTTTAAGTATGCAAACCGGTAGGCACTGGATGCTTCCCGAGGACGACCTTGTTAGAAACGCCAAAACCTGGCATGAGAGAGGCGGAAGCATTATTCGCCCGGAGGATGTCATCGTTGCTGCATTTGTAACGCTGCGTCGAATTGCTGTATGTTGATGGCATCAATCTCACAAGTGGCAGAGACTCATTCATGAACAGGCGGAGACAACAGATATATTCAACTCTTCCAAGGGTTCTGTATTAAATGGCAACGCTGATATCAATTATGACGTCGTTCTTTCAAACTGTAATGCGAGATTGACGAAATGGGACGAAGATTGGCGAGTCGAACTGGAAAGGGGTGAGCCAAGTGAGCCCGTATCACATCTTTTGCTAATAGCTCGATTTTTCAGCCAGAGGGGAAAAATTCCATTTCTCATTCCTTACTTTCTTCCGGTTGTACGTCAGACTATTCCTAAATAGTTTTGGAATTCAAGCCTCCATGCTACCGGTGAGTTCCTCAGATGCCTTACAATATACACTGGTACTCAGTGTCGCTTAGGGAAGCCATCAACCTCCCAGCTTGCAAGCCTTTTCAACATGTTGCACAAGTGCTCTCGACTCTTTGCGTATTGTTTCACAAGAATTTCCGGAAATGCATGTCCTGGCAAGTAAAGTCTGTTTATGGCCTGTTCTTGTGTATTTACATAATATGCAGCACTATGGTCAAGATTCAATCACAGTAATGACAGCGTATTCAGCCGTGTTTCTATTGAAGGTATGAGTAGAAAATCGTTTCTCTGTGATTCAATAAACCCGTTCCTGCCTCACAGCTCCTTCGAAGCCCCAACACCTCGCATGAATTCAACTCGGACACAATGAGCGAGATTCATGCATTGATCACTCAGACTGCCGATGCTTATCAAGAAGCTTCGTCCTCTTCTCATTCGCCTGTATCGATCTCTGCTGCATACCACTCCCGGTTTCTTCGTCATTTGGTCCATAAAGACATTTTCAAAGCCCGGAAGAGTGAACGAGAGCGGCATATTGGTGTTCCAATTGATCCCCGGCTACAAGGTATGAAAGCCGCCATGTCAGCTCGCGGTCATCTATCTATTAATGTAATTCACCGCTTACTCGACCAATTCATCAGCGTCAACTGCACAAAGCATGGTTCAGAGTTCTTCTCAAGTTTATCCCCATCAGGTACAGCGCTCACGTGAACCTCAGCAAGGCTTCCATTTTCCCGCCTCGCCCCATTTGCCTGCACATCCTCATCATGCAAACCCAAGTGACCAGGGGTATCAACTTGATTCGCAAACAAGAAACCCAATTGATCATGGACAACCAACAGGAGCGGTTCATTATTCCGGTAGCTACTTCCCATCCGGGCCCCATCATGCAACCGAACTTGACGCACATTACTGGAAAAATATGTTTCTCGAACTTGGTTTTGGGGAGAATGTCGACCCGCATGCTTTGCCCACCGCGGTTCCAGCTAACATTTCTGCCACAATGCCGCATTATATGGAAAATTCGCATCGCCAACATATTACCCACCAGCAGCACGCTCATCATCAGGTCTTACAACCGCAAGGACAGATACATTACCACCCCATGCACCTTGCGAGTTATGGCCACTAGCCCGTCGAGTGATCACTGTACTAATTTTGTTACCATCTCGAATCCTTGCTACTGTAATAGCTCCAAAATGTTTGTAATTTCATAATGACCACGACTTTTTACTTTTTGGCTACTTTCTGAAAACGCAATATTTTGTAAAATGTACCTAGGATTCTACACCTATAGAGAAGATTATGACAGTCTGGCCGATCGCTGCTGCTATTCTAGGAATGCCAGCCAGAGCTAAGAAGTCAAAATCACGGATAAAGTTAGGTTTAGGTCGAAGGTTGAACACCGTGGGGGCCGCATGCACAAAACTGCAATTATGAACATGAATTACAGCACCCCTACTAGGCGATTGATTGGATATTGCAAAGTGCTCAGAGTAAGTCTGGCACCACCTGCATTTGTGGAATTATTAAAAATGAAGTTACATGACGTAGCAAATACATACCGGAATATGTGACCACCTTCGGCAAAACTGTTTCCAGACACAGACGGTGTTCCTCCTCGAAGTTTTGACATGTCCCACAAGGAAAATTTCTGCCCATAAACACCGCCAATTCTGTGAACAGTTGAAATTAGATATTGCTTTCTAAAATCGTAGTAAGGAACTTGCAAATCCACAGCATCACTTCGCCAATCCACGGATGCGGACTGTTGTGACGGACCGCCCATACAAGAAACCGATAGGGCGGAAGGTTCTATGAGCTCGACGAGGCTGGAGTGCCGAAGAGCGCCTGGATCGCCTTCATCAGGGTCAGACCGCCAGTCGGTTAGATATACGGCGCCATGGCAGTCTGATACAAGAAACTCTTTACTGATCGATGGATGAGAACGTATTGATGTCAATGGATGGGGGAAAGATATGACGTAGGCAGTCGGTTGAGGCCTTGAGGATGGCGAAGGTGAGAGGGAGAGGGAGATTGCTGAGGGTGGCGGCGACGATTCAATACCGGCTGCTGGGTGTAGATCCCAAACCATGAGCATTTTATCGTCTATAACGGAAATTTGGAAAAGTGTCCTGAAGGAGTTGCAAAGGAGGAACACACCTGATACTGTCGCGACATAACGCGCGCTGTCCTGATCCCAACCACCACAAAATATCATGTCATTTACCTTGCCATGGTGTCCACTAAGACCACCCCCAAATGGAAATACATGCTCTGGTGCAGATGAAGATTTTGTCAAAAGATGAAGACCGAAGTCTATACTCGCTGCGGTGAGCCTTTTGATATCGTAAGTGAGAAAGATATGAAAGAGGATGGAAATACTGAACTCGATAATCCATTTGTCACCAAAAGAAGGAGAGACTGTGCGGGATGACCAGGCGAGGGCAGTAATCCGTGAGCCAATGTGAAAGGAGACGATTCGACGACATTGAGTGTGCTCCTATGTAATATTTGTAGTTAGATGAAAATGCAGGATATAAAATACATACGATTTGAACGATGTCTACTGAGTGCTCGCCGCCGATGGCAACCAAGTCAGTGGCATCCTGGTTGCGGCATGGACGAAGAGAATAAATTTGAGTTGGATGTACGAATTCAAGGTCCATACTCAGCGTTCATGACAAGAAAGGGTCCCAATCCCCTGCTTTTTGCTGCACTCTCACTGTCATCATTTGCTATCTTCTTCGCAGTCATAAAACATAGAGAAAGCACTTCTCTGAACCCTCGACAAGCAGATCATCCTCTTTTACCGCCTCGTCGCCACTGAAATTCATGCCTGTATTTGACAGTACAAAGGTAACAGTCATTTTTGTACTGGGAGGGCCCGGTGCAGGTGAGTCCTCTCACAGTAGTATCATACCTTGCTCGTAACAACGCGGTCAGGTAAAGGTACACAATGTGCGCGACTCGTCAAGGACTTCAATTTCTGTCATCTATCAGGTACTTTCCGCCCTATCTCAAACATCAGCATTTCCTTGACATGTTCCTTCTAGCCGGGGATCTCCTCCGTGCTGAACAAAATCGCGAAGGATCACAGTACGGCGATCTCATTAGATCATATATTCGTGAAGGTAGAATCGTTCCGATGGAAGTCACAATGAAATTGCTCGAGAATGAGATGGAGGCTACTCTGAAAGAAAGAACAACCGGAGATGGATGGCAAGCTGGCTGTGGTAGATTCTTGATCGATGGTTTTCCTCGTAAAATGGATCAGGCCATCGGGTTCGACGAGCAGGTGGGGCATTATTCACATTCACATTTGATTCCCTCAGCTCAATTCATCAATAGGTTTGTCTGTCATCGCTCGTCATCTACTTTGCAACAACAGAAGAGGTCATGTTGAACCGCTTGCTAGAGCGAGGAAAGACAAGTGGCAGAGAAGATGATAACATCGAGAGTATCAAGAAAAGATTCTGTACGTTGGGAACCCAAGTTGTTATCAACCGCTCATCTGGACATCCATAGGCACCTACGAAATGGATACGATGCCTGTTATTGAACATTACTCTGCACAAGAAAAGGTTTCCAAGGTATGTGGAACATCTTCTTGTGTCCCAATTTGATCTCATGATTATCTACCAGGTCAACAGTTCAGGATTAGTGGAGGCTGTTTACAAGTCAACCTATGCGGTTGTCAATGACTTGTTGTCAGGCAAGTATATCATGAAACAATAGATATTAAGATAGCTTTATGTGGAATCAATCATACACTCTTATACCATGTTCAAATCCATCCACATTGCAAACTGCTCGACCACCTTCAGAAATGTTGTGAATGGCACCATCTGAACAGACCAAATGCGCATCTTTGTCTCCTGTATCCTGTATGCCAAAGGTCAGGTAGAGGCTAACAAGTGAAGTTTGAAGACGTACTGGAATCCATTCCCAACTACCACAGCGTATATATTCAACTACCGCAGGCCCGTCTCCTTCTGTAACAACTTCGCCGTCCTTATTGTATCTCATTTCTACGTGCAATCCATCGCGATATGCTGCTCCGAGGACTGCCCATAACTTTGCGACAAAGCTAGCTCTCACTTCAACGGTGTCTTCAACTATTGTTGGACTTTGCAAAGGTCGAAGAATGACAATATCGCAAGATGGAGACGAAGGGGGCAAGGTTCGGCTCAAAGGAGTGATTCGGAAAGCCGGTTCTAAACGATCGACATTGACGGTCGAGAGAAAGTAAAGAAATGGGCCTTCAAGATGCACTAGGGGATTGTCTAATGTCGAATTAGGGTGATCGACAAATGACTTGGTTTGAAAGTCGTATATCTGGACGACGCCCAGTGGCAACGAAGGTAATAAATTGAGTTGACTCTTGTACCATTTGGTACTGTTCTGTTGTGCTGCGATTTTGAATCTATAGGTGGATTATTTTCTGGTCGTTTAGAGAAGGCAGAATAAAAGACTTGCCTCTCGATGCCAGGGTACTGATCTCTCAGACTCTCTGAATGATGGAGGATGGAGGCATGCAACGAAGTCGAGACGACGACAGCAGACAAAGTGATCTGTGAACTTGAAGAGAAGGTAGTAGTTGCAAGGGACAACGATGAAGGGGGCTTTCTGTTGATAAAAGAAAGCAAAGACTGGAGGCGATAAGCAACATGATTTTCTTCCCCCTCGGTTTGAAGAAAGAGAGATGAATACAAAGCATTTGCAGTTCCACAAGGGACGAGAATGAAGTGAATGGGATGAGACGGGACTGTATTGATAATTTCATGAAGAGTACCATCGCCAGAGCCCAGAATGACGATGACAGGTTTATCATGGAACTGGGAGATAAAAGATGGAGCATGTTCTGGTGAAGTAGTTTGAAGGGTATGATCCACAGATATATTATGAGCCTTTAAAAGCGGAAAGACATGGTCATCGAAGAAAGATGCAGCGGACCTGTTACCGCAGACAGGGTTGATAACAACGAGCAGCATGTCAGTCAATATGTTACCACCACCACTATCCTCCTCGAGTATCCTATCATCCTTATTTCGTCTCTGTTCCTACATCTTTCTCCGAATCGTAGGGTTTTTTTTTATTGCTCAATTCAATCTCTAATGTGTAGCTCATTTTCTTACGCAGATCCCCACTCGTCTCGCTATTCCACTATTGCCAGTCCTCTATGTTCTCTATCTCATTACTGCTTGCCGATGGTCCACACCACACATTCCTACCATTGAAAAGCAGACAGTTCAACAAAGAACTCCTTCTGTATCACCTATATCAACAATACTCTTCTCTCTGCCTACTACCTCTCGATATCTACAATGTCTCAACCTAATGATCAACACACTTCTCTTCCTCGCCGTCGTAGATTTCACTATTACACCTTTCGTCGACACTGCTTCTGACCTCGTTTTTACTCGTGTTGGTGCCTTATATCCTGACAGTGCCAAGATTGTCGTTCGCTACCCCAAAGCGAATGCAACAGAACACACCCTTCTGCTTGTCTACCGTGAATCAGCAGAAGATTCCTGGAAGGATGGACCTCGCCTTCATTTGAATCAATCATTTGATTGGGTAGACACAGTTCGTCTTACCAACTTGTGGCCTGCAACCTCGTATGAATGTCAGTCAACTTTGATTATAGTTTCCTAAATCCTCACCTAAGTACCTTCCTTCTAGATATCTTGTCAGATTTGAACAGTACCCTTCTTCCCTATCCACCTAATCCAATTCAATTCCGCACCTTCCCAGATCCTCGTCTACAATCAGGCAGTCGTTTGAGGTTTATAGCCTCATCTTGCATGGTTCCCAATTTCCCTTACAGAGGACCTTTTCATCACCGTACAATCACAGGTTATGATCTCTTGGCTAAATATCTCAAGTCTCCTAGCAAGATGTCGTTGTCTAAAGAACCTCTGGAACTGCTTCCCTCCAATGCCACCCAAAACGATCCCTCCTCATTCACGACTACCGTGAAAGAACCAAATGACTTGTCTCCTGCAATAACAGATTTCTTGCTATTTCTTGGCGACTTTATTTACGCTGATGTTCCTCTCTATATCGGAGATGACCAAGAGGCATACCGAAGGCTCTACCGACGCAATTATCAAAGTCCCAGCTTCAGGAATGTATACGAAAAGTTGCGTAAGTAAAAACCTGCTCCTATTCCTACCGTGATTGTTGTTGTTGACGATGATCCTCTCACAGCGATCTTCCATGCATACGACGATCACGAAGTATTTCTTTATATCTCAACCGTCAGAGAACAGCAAGCTGACATTGCCGCTAGTTTATCAACAATTACATTGGAGAAGGGACGGACGTCCCACCGTATCAAAACGCATCAAATGCTTACAACATTTACAACGGCAATGCAAACTATGATTCTTTGCAGCCAGGGCGAACTTTCTACGATTTTCAACTTGGCGACGCCGCGTTCTTCGTCATGGACACTCGTCGTTATCGTTCCCCGTTAACGAGTCCAGATCTTACTTCTCGTACACTTCTTGGAGGTGAACAACTCTCAGCTCTATATGATTGGCTAGACAAGGTGAGACTATTATCTTGATTTGTTCGTCATTTGCTAAAAGTCTCATATCAAGGTAAATGGAACATGCACCTTCAAATTCATCGTTTCCTCCGTTCCTTTTACATCTCTCTGGACACACGACGCCCTTACCGATTCTTGGTCGGGATTTCCTACAGAAAAGACTGCGCTTTTAAGGGCTTTTCACACAGTTCCCAATGTTATCATACTTTCCGGAGATCGCCACGAGTTCGCAGCAATCGAATTTAATGTCAACGATCCCAAACTTCACACTGTCCGAGAGTTTTCGACCAGTCCATTAAACATGTTCTACATTCCTTTGATACACACTATGCGGTTGCAGAGTGAAGAATCGTTTATCAGGAATTCGAGTGATGGAAGCTCAGAAGAGGTACCCTACGAAAAAGCCCTTGCCTATCTACCTAATGGCAATTCCAAGTGGTATGTGTAGGGCCTTGAACAAATTTGTGTTCACCATTTAATGGTGTTGAACAGGTCTACTTTTGAAATCGATACAACAGACTTGGAACGCCCTCTTCTTCATATAGAGGCGGTCATCGACGGTCAACCTGCATACCAGTGAGCATGTCCTACATAATATCCTTCATCTACGTGTGCTGACTTGCAACGGGTGATAGTTTCGAGATGACTGGCGCTCAGGTCCGACCTCCAAGTAGGACAAATATTGGCTCCTTGGTCGTGGCCAACGTCAAAGAACTATTTGATAAAGTTGGTATCAAACCTAGCCGATGGTTTTAATCCGATCATGTATTGCTTTCTTTGTATAAACAAGTTGTAGAATTTCTAGATGTCATTTTATTTATCTATGACTCGCTAGAACCTATCCCGTCCATGGCTCCTTGGGAAAAGCGTTTTTGGATCTGTGCATAATGTTCCATCTCTGTTTGACTGACACTAGGAACTAGAGAATCCAGAGCACGGTCGAAATCTTCTTGTGACACGTGAACAGCCATATCTTCTGCCGATGCGAGCTCCGCGATATAGTATTCCGCCGTTACTGGGTGAGGATGGCGGTGGTGTTCAGGCTGAGTATTCAACGCCGCTATTTAGGAAGATGAGCTCTTCTTGTCAAGCTCAAAGGGCCCGTGCTTACAGATCTTTGCGTCGATTCCTTCAGCCTTTCGAGACATAGCATTTAACATAGCATCTGAACAAAGAGCATAGAAGTCGGCTCCAGTGAGGTTCAATGGGCATTTTTGAGCTATCGAGCGCAGATCAAGACTAGGATCAAGTCGGAACTTCCTTGTCAACGCTTCCAAGATATTTAATTGAGCTTCATGGCTGTTGCTAACACCAAGATACAACATGCGGTCAAACCTACGGCGGGATAAATCAAATTTCGCTATGATAAAGAATAGCTGAATGCAAAATGCAAACCTGCCAGGCCGCAGAAGTGCTGGATCCAAGAGATCGGGACGATTTGTAGCGCCAATAACGAAAACATCGGCCGATTCTTTCCCTCCAGACATCCCATCCAGTTCAGCAAGTAGCTGGCTGACGATACGATCCATGACGCCTCCTGAATCACCATGATTCCCTCGTTTTGGCGCAACAGAGTCCAGCTCGTCAAAGAAAATGACGCAGGGTTTTGCATCTCTAGCGCGTTGAAACACCCTCCGCACATTAGCCTCAGATTCTCCGATATACATGTTGAGTAATTCCGGCCCCTTCACAGAAAAGAAGTTCATCGAGCAAGACGTGGCAACCGCTTTAGCTATCAACGTTTTTCCAGTACCAGGGGGTCCATATAAGAGAACACCTAGAAAGTTCTATTCATTCACTGACTTGTACAATTCAAGTAAAATAAACTCGCCAGATCTTTTTTTCAAGCCTTCTGTAAACAAGTCAGGACGGTCGAGCGGTAACTGGATAGTATCCAATATGTCAGATTTAACATGGGCTAAGCCTCCTACATCATCCCAAGTGACATTGGGGATCTTCGGTGCACCTATGCTTTCGGAATATGAATCTCTGGCCTTGCCCAGAGCGATATCAAAATCGCTGGCAGTAATGGATATGGAAGAAAGAATTGATAAATCTTCCTTCAAGGTCCTTGGACCGCCATTTCAGTTATATGAGTCTAAGCAACTTTGACAAATTGACTCGTACGCGGTATTCATTGCCCGATCAACGGATGCAATCTTGGCCCGAGCCACCAGGTCACATAAATCACCTGTGAGTAGAGCCGCCGTTTGGGTTGCCAGGTGCTGAAGCGAAACATCTGAAGCAAGTAGAGCGTTTGAAAGCAAACATCTCAAGATCTCAAGGCGTTCCCCTTCGTTTGGAGCCTAAGGAAAATAAGGCTTGATCCAGATGTCGAAATTGGATATAACTAACCTCAAACAAGATTTCCTGCTTGAAACAACTTGCAAGACCAACAGGCAGAGGGTTACCGGCACTTGTAGTTCCAAAAACTATCAAAGGATATCCTGTGGTTTTCCAACTTATTTGGATACCATCGATACATTCACGCAGAGCAGTCACAATTGGCGAATCTTGTTGGCGCAAAGATTTGTAAACGAACAAGATACGATTCCATAAGTCTTCATACCTTTTTTACCCTCGAGATTTTGAGTAGTCTGAGTCAGCGCCTCAAGGTGTCTTAAGACGAGGAGACAGGGCGTGCAAGTGCTTGCTTGCTCAAACTTGACTCGAAGCATGGCTTCTGTCTTGACGTCATTGTCTCCCAAAAGATTGTAGCAATTAATCTAAAGTATGCTCATAACAGAGGGCTCAAGTAGAGGCAAGTCAGACACACCTCTTGTAGATTAAACCCCAATCGCTGTGAAATCCAAGCTACAACCGTAAATTTGCCAATGCCACGTCCACCTTTCAACAAAAAAGACAGATGTAGGTTGTACCCAACAGCGCGCTGAGATAATGCTGCAGATGACAATGCCAGGAGTTTTGAGAACGTGCTCTTTGGCCCTAAAAAATGCGACATAGGTAGAGACTCTAGTGTTCTCAAGATGGTCGAGCTTGTGGCATCTATCAACAGTCAATGTCTACTTTCATCTGATGCCCCTGGCCCTACCTATTTGTAGATACGACGTTACATCCGGAACTCGAGTGTGTTCGACTCCCGCCTGAATCATACGGGTTATACTTGTGTCAATCCAGCATCCAAGTTCGCCCAATGTCGAACCCGTGTATAGATCTTGTAAAGGAGGGCTAGACTTTGACACCACGTCATATTCGATGCTAGTCACTTTGAAGAACACCAATCCATTAGTGCGGGGTTCATTGCTAGGGTGACTTATTTCCAGCGTGAGTTGACAGATCATCAGTCTGGATATCTGGACGAACTTGAAGTCAATTAGGTCTACGTGGTAATCATCATCGCCCGTCCCCCCTTCCAATTCCAGCCATCTGGAAGGTTCGGTGTCTATACAGACAGCAATGATGTCGTTTTGTTTAATTAATCGCTTCACGGCATCGAAGTACTTTTTCAAGGAATGGAGAAAGAAGGGCTGATATTGTCGGTTGATTGAGTTTGGGGACGCCACTCGCGCAATGGTAACCGATCGAGCAATGGGTATTGGAGGGTGAGCAGAGCCAAAAGGACTCGGGCGAACATAGATGCTTGATGGAGCTTGCGGGCCGAACTCTCCCCCATCGGAAAGAATGTTGTGGAGAAGTAATGGGGAGCCCATCAAACACCCGCTACTCGCATATACTCAGAATAAGAGAGTTTAAGATTTATGGCGTCTTACGCTGAGTCAATTAAGGTATCCTTCGCAAGAACACGCACAAGTCGATATTTGGAGGGCGCTATACCAGCAATTGCCTTGATAATCAATATTCAGTGCGAGGCATTACTGATCTGTAACGGTACTTACCCAATCGCCATTCAAGATACCGATTTTTCCAAGATCCGATGTGCGAAAGAATAGTGTGTAATGGTCCTCCACAAGTTTGAACGGAGAATGCATGCTCTTGTAGGAAAATCCCGGGTATGACCTTTCCATAGCCTCATTTTTATACGGATCAAGGAGTGAATTTTGAGTTGAACATGTGTGCAAATCCAGGGACAAGTTCGAGATAGAGCTGCCTAGAAAGCTCTCATCAATTTCGATAGCATCCTGTTCTCCTTCTGTGTCCATGGATGGATCATGTATGAGTGAGTCGGTTTGAGAAAGTGCCACAATGACTTTCGTCATTCCGTCCTCAACATGCCCTTGCAGAACAGGTTCAAGCATGTCCAACCGATATCGCAAGGCGGCGCCGACTAATTTAGAATCTTTCTTGGGAACAGACAAGACATCGCCTTGTCGTAGAATACGTCTCTCGATGGAAAGCCATTCGCCCAGAGCGAAATGATTCGCGCAGGCCTGAAAATATGCCTCACTGGAGAGTGCGGTGGCAATGACAACCGTCAAAGCCGTTGGCGTTACTGCTTTTAATAAAATATCAATACCGCTGAAGGTTTGTTGATACGTGCTAGACCACGCAAGAGGAATCTCCAAAGCTTGGGAATCATTCTGGTTAAGAAAGGTTTCAGAAGGAGAAGTTGAATGACAAGATAAATTTACCTCTTCGTTCAACAGAGCCCAGCACACGAATGATTGTTGAGGATTTGGGACCGATTGGACGGGTGTAACAGATATACATAGATAAGGCAGTGAGGGGTTCAGGTTCTCCGCCAGGGCATCCCAAAGGAATCGGTTCAAAACTGCAATGTCATCGGAATTGGGTTGAGTCTTGTGGATTGTCCAGGTCGTTTGAACGGACGGTCTTTTGTCAAAAAGGATGCTCATCCAGTACTTCTGGTTACTTGTAGCCGTAGAGAGAAAACTTTGGGTTGCCGGTTATTGCCGGATCGCTTACGTAAAGACCGACTTATAAGTTTATTAACCTGTGTTCGGTTCAAGCTTAAGTCGCTTTCTCCGGACCGGTTGTTTGGCTACGCAAACAGTCCTGCTTTTTGGTACAGCAGTTCGGTTTAAGGCTCCAACCATTTAGTTTGTTTACCGTTTTTTAAAGTTTAATGCCGTTTACCATTTGGTTTAGTTTTTGAGACCGGGAAAATGGTAAACAAACGGTAAACAAATGGTATCAAATGATACCTTGACTGATACCTTCAAGCCGATAACACTTTTGGCTGTGGTGAACCTAACGGACCTCTACTTTGGTGGAAGGTACGAGCCCTATTTACCTGTCCAACATTGCATGCTGATAATCATGTTTACCCCTCAAGACACATGAACGGGACTTTCCCATTGTTGCGAAA
>Ga0193742_1000480_pt1 | contig 26584 bp, 18 predicted proteins | sample L2c1metaG_FD_165511 | JGI IMG/M metagenome (GOLD analysis project Ga0193742, IMG submission 165511) | Soil microbial communities from a riparian zone of the East river system, Colorado, United States - L2c1 | ecosystem: Environmental > Terrestrial > Soil > Riparian zone | place: USA: East River... | reverse complement strand
GGTTATGCCCGTACGATCAATCCGGTCCATACCATGGGTGATGGCGACACGATCTTTGCGTTGTCTACGGGAACGTCGAAGGTGAATGCGGATGTGACTGCGATTGGAGCGATCGCCGCAACCGTAATGTCCCGCGCGATCGTGAGGGCAGCGATGCAGGCGACGAGCCTTCCTGATCTTGGTTTACCCGCCTACCGCGACTATGCCGGCAGATTCTGATCCTCGTGGAGGACGATGCGCTCTATGCGTCGCGTTGTTTGCCTTCAAAGGTGGCGTAGACGACGGGAACGAGGATGAGCGTGAGCAGGGTTGAGCTGAGCAGGCCTCCGATAACGACGATGGCAAGGGGCCGTTGAATCTCGGAGCCGGCGCCATTAGAGAAGAGGAAGGGAACCAGGCCCAGGGCGGCAACGGTCGCGGTCATCATGACCGGACGGAAGCGAAGACGTGCGCCTTCGCGCACGGCCTCTTCCTGAGAAAGGCCTTCGTCGCGCAGTTTGCGGATATAGGAGACGAGCACTACTCCGTTGAGCACGGCGATCCCCCAAAGCGCGATGAAGCCGACGGACGCAGGCACGGAGAGATATTCGCCTGAGATAAAGAGGCCGAGGACGCCTCCGATGGACGCGAGCGGAAGCACGGTGATGATGAGCGCCGCGAAGCGTACAGAGTGAAAGAGGATGAAGAGCAGAAAGAAGATCGCGCCGATGGTGATGGGGACGATGATCATCAGGTGATGCATTGCGCGTTCCATGTTGTGGAACTGTCCGCCCCACTCGATGGTGTAGCCGGGAGGCAGTTTGACCCGCTGACCTACCTTCTGCTGAAGCTCCGCGACGAAACCACCGAGATCGCGGTCCTGCACATTGATGCCGACGACGATGCGGCGCTTGCCCATGCTGCGGTTGATGAGGGCGGGGCCTTCCTTCACGCTGACGCTCGCGAGGTTGTCGAGCGGGATGCGCGGGCCGTCGGGTGAGCTGATCTGCAGTTCGCGGATGTCAGGCACGCTGTCGCGCAGCGTCTGTGGCAGGCGAACCACGGACTGGAAGCGGCGCTCGCCTTCGTAGATCTCGGTCGCGGATTTACCCGCGATGGCGGTCTCGATGATGTCGTTGACATCGGCGGCGTTTAGACCGAACCGCGCGATGGAGCGGCGATCGATTTCGATGTTGAGATATTGCTGGCCGCCGACGCGATCGACGCGAGTGTCCTGCGTGCCCTGGATGCCGGTGGCGACCCTTGCGATCTCCCGCGCCTTCTTGACGAGCACGTCAAGATCATCGCCATAGAGCATCACCGCGATGTCGGCGCGAACACCGGAGACCATCTCGTCCACGCGGTCGGAGATGGGCTGCGACATCACGAGGTTGATGCCGGGGATGGCCACGAGTTTTTCGCGCATCTGGTCGGCGACCTTCGCCTGGGTCATGCCGCTCGGACGATCATCGATGGGAGTAAGCGAGGCGAGGACGTCGGCTTCGTTGGGGCCGGCCGGGTCGGCGGGCGATTCGCCGCGTCCTACCCGGGAGACAATATTCTCGACCCCGGGCACAGTCTTCATGATCTTCTGCATGGACATCTCCATGCGAAGCGACTCCTCGAGAGAGATGTTGGGCACGCGATCGGCATTCGGGGAGAGCGTTCCTTCCGCCATCTCAGGAATGAATGCGGTGCCGAGGAAGGGGAAGAGGCATAGTGCAAAGATAAAGAGGGCGACGACGGCGAGAACCGTTATGCGTCGATGCGAGAGAGCCCAGCTCAGCATGGCATCGTAGGGGCGACGCAGCAGGCGCACCAGCCAGGTATCGTTCTCCGAACCTCCGCGAAGAAGGTACGCACAGAGCACAGGCGAGAGCGTAAGCGAGAGCACAAGAGAGATGGCAAGCGCTATGGCGATGGTGTAGGCGAGTGGCGCAAACATCTTTCCCTCCATGCCCTCGAGCGTCATCAGCGGAAGGAAGACGAGAATGATGATGGCGACGCCGAAGAGAACCGGTGTGGCAACGTCGCCAACGGCATCGAGGACGAGATGCATCTTTCCCTGGGCCGACGTGATCTCGTGGCCCTGATGACGCGCGTAACTGAGTTTCGCGAAGACGTTCTCGACCACGACAACCGAGCCGTCGACCATCAAGCCGATCGCGATGGCGAGGCCGCCCAGTGACATGAGGTTGGCGGAGAGTTCGATCTTGTTCATCACCAGGAAAGTGAGCAGCGGAGTAAGCAGCAGAGTTGCGCTCACGATGAGGCTCGAGCGCAAATCTCCGAGGAAGAGTACGAGCACGAGGATGACGAAGACGATGCCTTCGCCGAGAACTTCGGTGACGGTGTGGATCGCGGCATCGACGAGTTGCGAGCGGTCGTAGTAGGGCTTGATCTGCAAGCCGCCCGGAATCATGTGCTTCGAATTGATCTCTGCAACTCGCTGTTTGACCCGGCCGACAATCTCCTTGGCGTTTCCGCCGGAGGTCATCAGGACGACTCCGCCGACGGACTCGGTGTAGCCGTTCTTGATCATCGCGCCGTAACGAACCTCGGTGCCTATGCGAACTTCGGCTACATCGCGGATGTAAATGGGCGTGGCGCCGGACTCCTTGAGGACGATGCCGCGGATGTCGTCGAGATCGCGGATGAGACCGACAGCGCGGATGAGGTACTGCTCGGCGTGCTGGGGGAGGATGCCGCCGCCGGCGTTCGCGTTGTTGCGCGCCAGCGCGTTGCGAACATCCTGGATCGTGAGGTTGTAGTAGCGCAGCTTCTGTGGGTCGACGAGGGTCTCGTACTGCTTGACGTAGCCGCCTGTGGAGTTGATCTCGGCGACGCCTGAGATGGAGCGCAGCTGGGGTCGCACTACCCAGTCCTGCACCGTTCGGCGCTCCATGAGCTCGTCCCGTGTTAAAGGACGCTTGCCGTCATCGTCGCGCTCGAGCGTGTACTGATAGACCTCGCCGAGTGCGTTGGTGATGGGGCCAAGCACGGGAGTTACTCCCTCGGGCATGCGGTCGCGAAGCTCGTTGAGTCGCTCGGAGACCATCTGGCGCTCGAGATAGAGACTGCGTCCGTCTTCGAAGACAAGCGTGATCAGCGAAAGCCCCGGCTTGTTGAGCGAGCGCATGTCGGTCATGCCTGGCAGGCCAGTCATCGCGATTTCGACCGGGATGGTAATGAAGCGCTCGACCTCTTCCGGTGACTTACCCGGAGCCTCGGTGGCGATCTGGACCTGCACGTTGGTGACATCGGGAAACGCATCGACGGAGAGATGTTGTGCTGCGTTGATTCCGAAGCCGAGGAGAATGAGCGCGACGACGACGAGGATAAGGCGATGCTTCAGCGCACCGTGAACGATGGACTGCAGCATTGTTACTGGCCTCCCTTGATGGCGTTCTGCTTCCGCTGGTTGTTGAGGTGAAAGGCTCCGTCGAGCACGATCTTTTCGCCCGTGCTTACTCCGCTTTCAAGAACGCGGTTGTCCCCTGTCTCAAGGCCGAGCGAGACCTCGCGCAGCCTAAACTTGGTCGGCTCGGTCTGGACAAAGACGTAGTCCTTGTTCTCTTCGCGGACGACGGCGGTCGAAGGAACGGTGGTTTTGCGTTCGGTATTGTCGAGGAAGGTCATTCCCGCGAGCATGGCGGGTTTGTAGATGCCGTGCGGATTAGGCAGATCCATGCGCACCTGCACGGTGCGGGTGACGGGATCGACGATAGGAGCGACGTAAGACAGCCTGCCTTCCACTTTTTGATTGGGCAATGCGGGGATCTTCACGATGACATTCATGCCCTTGTGCAGACGGCCCGCACTCTCTTCGGGGACCTCGGCGAGCAGCCAGACATTCGAGAGATCGGCGACCATGAACGCGATCTCCGCAGGCTGCACGATCTGTCCGAGGGTAACCTTTCGCTCAAGGACTGTGCCGCCGATGATGGAGAGAACGGGATAGTCGGCGTTGAGTTCGCGCGTAGTTTCGAGCTGATGGATGGAAGCGTCAGACATGCCGAGGCCGCGAAGCTGGGTGCGGAAGGCTGCCGCTTCAGCGGTGGCCTGCAGAAGCTCGGCGCGGCGGCGTTCGAGCTCGGCGCGGCCCATCACGTCCGCCTTGACGAGCTGTTCGGCGCGTGCGGTGGCCTGTTCGGCGAGCTTTTCCTGTGAGTAGGCCTTGATGAAGGAGAACTGCGTATCGGAGAGATCGGTACTGTGCAGCGTCGCCAGTACAGCTCCCCGGCGAACATTTTGTCCCTCGAACACCAGGAGCTTGATGATGCGGCCGGCAACGGGCGATCCGACGCGCGCGATACGGCTGGCGTCGGTATCGATGCGGGCGGAGACTTGCAGGGAACCGGCGACATCCTGCATCTTTGGCTCGCCGATCTTCAACTGCTGCACCAGGGCGAGGGTGACGGAGATGGTCGTGGGGTCCTGTTCGGCCGCGGCCGCGGGAGTCGGCGTGTCCTTCTTGCATCCGCCGGCGGCGAACAACAGGACTGCTGCGGATACCAGCGCGCAGCCAGCGAAGGAACGTGTACGCTTCATGATCTTCAATGCTTTTCTCCAGAGGGAAGGACGCCCAGTTCTTCAAGATCGACGAGCGCTGCCTGACGCGCGAAACGCGCATCGAGAAGGTCGCCTCGAACGCTCTGCAACACGCGCTGCGCGTCGAGGACCTCAACGATGCCGCGCTCGCCAAAGCGATAGGCGGCCATGGCGGCATCGACCGCGCTCTCCGCCTCGTGCAGCGAACCGGCTTCAAGTGATGCGGCCTGCTGATCGGCAAGTTGATAACTCTCATAGGCGCGCTCGAGCGCAGCGGTCAGCTCAAGCTGGCGCTGGTTGCGGATGGCGGAAGATTGGCGAACCGCGGCCTGCGTATCCGCGATCTGTCCGCGACGCCTGTCCCAGAGCGGAAGAGGAACGTTGACGCCGAGGCGCCAGAAGGTGAGATCGGGCTGTTTCTCCCACTCTCCATAAAAGGTTGGTTGAGGAACGCGCAGGGAGCGCTGATGGTCAAGTTCGGTCTGGCTCTGCTCGATCGCGGTGTTGGCTTCGGCGATGACGGGATGATTTCTGAGCACAAGCGCGCGAAGCTCGGCGATGGGGCCCAGACGCACAGGAGCCTCCGGATCCCCAGTGGGATTGAACGCTATATCGGGCGGAGCGGCAATCGCAGCTCGCAGCAACGCTATGGCGTTGACGAGATTAATCTGCGCGCTCCGCACAGCGAAGTTGGCGCGGGCCAGCTCGGCTTCGGCGCGAGTCAGCTCGAGCCGTCCCTTCTCGCCGACCTGGACCTCCACCTCGACACGGTTGCGCAGATCCTGCACCAGAGCGAGGTTTTCGCGGGCCAGCGCTACTTCATGCTTCCAGCGAAGAGCCTCGTAGAAGGCATGCTTGACGTCCGCCGTGACGGAGAGCTGCTCCGTGTCGCGCTGATAACTCTGTCCGGTCCGTCCGAGATCGGCGACTCTTCGACGGAGTTGGCGCTCATGCGGGACCTCCACAGTCTGTGAACTGGCATAGTGTTGCAGAAGGCCCGGTATGCCTGGGGTCGCTATATTCCGTGCACTTTGTTTGCCGGCGTAGAACTCCACCTGGGGGTTGGTGTAAGCGCGAGCAATTTGCGTCCCCGCCGTGGCGCGGTCCAGCAGAGCATTTGCAGCGTTTAAGCGCGGACTGTTCTGTTGCGCCATCTTGAGAGCCTCTTCAAGCGTGAGAGGTGTTGTGGCGCGCTCTTCCGCAGGCGCCGGCGCAGGAGAAGGAGGCAGAGAAGATCCGCCTCCAGGCTGTTGTGCACCCACGCAGCGCAGAGAGAGCAGCAAGACGATAGCAAGCCATTGCAAAGACACGCGAAGAAGAAGTGCAATCGAGAGACCAAAGGGAGAAACAGGGAATCGCAGCTGTTTGAGGTCCGAGGTGTCCCATTTGGTACAGTTCCGATCCTCAGAATGTCCGTTATGGAGCAGATGTCTGACGATTCCTCAAGAACTGCATCGCCGGGAAGATGGAGAGCGAATTGCAAATTGAATTTACCGATGCACTCCTGGTTTTCAGCAACGGTGACTACAACGAGCCTTTCCTCGCTCACGGGACGACCCCTGGTGACAGCGTGGGACAATAGAAGGATGGCACCTGCGTCGACGTCCTTCCGAAGGCTGCGAGCGCCGAGCGTGAAGGCTGCGGCTATCGCGGGGATGATCGTTCTGCTGGCCGTGACGACCTGGTTTACTCCGCCGCGAGCGGTTGCCCTGCACAATCTGCTGCATCATCTGAACTTTCTGCCTTTCATGATGGCAGGGATGTTGTTCGGATGGAGAGGAGCGGTGAAGGCGCTGCTATTCGGTGCGCTTGTGCAGGCACCCATCATCGCAAGACATTGGGCGCGCTGGCCCATGGATGCCCAGGATCAGTTGCTGGAGCTGACCATCTTCGGGAGCGCAGGCATCATCGCGGGGCTGCTGGCCGACCGCGAGCGCGTGCAGCGCCTGCGGGTCGAATCGACGAAGCGTGAGCTCGAGAACGTCTACACCGAGCTGCGTGAGAACGTGGAGAAGATGAAGAGGACCGAGCGTCTCTCCGCGGCGGGACAGCTTGCGGCCAGTCTTGCGCATGAGATTCGGAATCCGCTCGCCAGCATCTCGGGTGCTGCGGGAATTCTGAAGCGGGGCAATGCCTCTGCGACCAACATGCAGGAGTGCCTGGGGATCATGGAGAAGGAATCGCACCGTCTGAACAAGCTGCTGACGAATTTCCTTGATTTCGCGCGGCCGCGTCTGCCGCGATTTCAGCGGGTGGATCCCGCAGCGTTGGTGCGGTCGGTGACCGTGCTCGCGCGCCATATGGCGATGCGTCAGCAGGTCGAGGTCATCGAGGAACTGCCGTCGCAGCTTCCTATGCTCGACTGTGATGCGGAGCAGATGAAACAAGTGCTGCTGAATGTTGTCCTGAATGCGATTCAGGCGACCCAGGGCGGCGGGCGTGTGATCGTAAATGCCTTCGCTGACGGCGCGAATCTATCCATTGACGTCTGGGACGAGGGTTGTGGGATGTCGCCCGCGGAGCTCGACAGGATCTTCGAGCCCTTCTTCACCACCAAGGAGAGCGGAACAGGCCTCGGACTCGCAGTCGCGGCGAATATCATCGAGCAGCACGGCGGGTCGCTTCGTGCGGCAAACAACACGGAGCGCGGAATGACCTTCCGGCTTGAGCTTCCTCTGCAGCGCGTGCAGAAGGTGGTGGCTGCGCTATGAACGCGAAGAAGATCCTCGTCGTTGATGACGACAGCAGCCTGCGCAGCGTGATGAAGATGCAGCTCGAGGAGGCAGGCTACCAGGTCACGCTGGCCGCTGATGGAGCTGAAGCCTACGATCTCATCTGCGCGACCCGGCCGCATCTGGTGATCAGCGATCTCAAGATGCCGACCAGCGGTCTGGAGCTGATGCGCCGCATTGCGGAAGAGGAGGTTCAACCGACGCTGATCATCGTCACCGCATTCGGAACGGTTGAGACCGCCGTCGAGGCGATGAAGCTTGGAGCCTATGACTACGTCACCAAGCCGCTCGATTTTGAAGAGCTTGTGCTGGTGGTCGATCGGGCGATGGAGCGTCAGAACCTGCTCGACGAGGTGCGAAGCCTGCGCTCGGCGTTGGATCAGCGCTACGGCTTCGAAGGAATCGTTGGCCGCGCCAAAGGTCTTCTCCGCGTGCTCGATCAGGCTTCACGGGTAGCGCAGCGCGATACGACCGTGCTGATCCAGGGCGAGACAGGGACTGGCAAGGAGCTCATGGCTCGCGCGATCCATCAGAACAGCCCACGGAAGAGCCGTCCCTTCGTGACCATCAACTCCGGGTCGATCCCGAAGGAGCTGGTGGAGGCGGAGCTCTTCGGGTATACCCGCGGAGCCTTCACGGGGGCCTACACTTCGCGGCCGGGCAAGATCGAGCTCGCCGATACAGGGACGCTCTTTCTCGATGAAGTAGGTGAGCTTCCGCTGGATGCGCAGGTGAAGCTGCTTCGCGTCTTGCAGCAGGGAGAGATCGCCAAGATCGGAGAGGCTGATGTGATCAAGGTCGACGTCCGCGTTGTCGCGGCAACGCACCGCAACCTGCAGGCCATGATTGAAGACGGTACCTTTCGCGAAGACCTCTACTATCGCCTCGCCGTCGTGCCCTTGCTGATGCCCCCGCTGCGCGAGCGCAGGGACGATATCCCGGAGCTGGTGAAGCATCTCTTTAACAAGGCGAAGGAGCGGCATGGCATCACGGGCATTGAGTTGTCCGCAGCAGTGGTGCAGCACCTGACGCACTACCGCTGGCCTGGAAACGTGCGCGAACTCGAGAATGTTCTCGAACGGATGCTGGTCCTCAGCTCATCGAACTTGATCACGGAGATGGATCTGCCTGAGGAGATACGCCGCGTGCCGCCGGACGGCTCGTCGTTCTGGATTGAGCTTCCGGAGGAGGGCGTGAGCCTGGAGGCAGTGGAGCGCGAGCTGATTTTGCGCGCACTGGAGCAGACAAAAGGCAATCAAACCAAGGCCGCGAAGTATCTCGACATCAGCCGCAGAACGCTGATCTATCGAATGGAAAAGTATGGCCTGGCACAGGAATGAGAGCGTCTTCAACGACGTGCGCCGAACGTTGCATCCGAATACTGTGGCAAATCGTTTGAATGTGTACTCAGGATGCCCCATGTTGCAGTCTGACAGCATTGCGCGTGGCATTTAGTGAATTTCGAACTCCCCTTCGCGAACTCTCGCCCTCTTCTTAAACATGAAACAATCGTCACGAACTTATGTCTCGATGGACTCAGCTTCCGGATTCCCTGCGCACGCTCGCTGCCGATTCGCCCAACGCCGTGTTGCTCGAGACCTCTCGCTTCAATGAGCAGAATCGTCACAGCTATCTCTTTTTGAATCCAGTCGATGTCTTCGCTGCGAACAGCGCCGACGAGATTGACGCGCTCTTTGCAGGGATCGAAGACGCGCGCCGCCGCGGACTCCATCTTGCCGGTTATGTTGATTACGAGTGCGGCTATCAGTTTGAGTACAGGTCCAAACCTTTTTCTCTCGTAGACTCTCATCCCCCCGGTCCGCTTCCGATGGCATGGTTCGGAGCCTACGCTGCGCCGTTTATCTTCGATCACGCAACTGGCGTCTTTCTCGGACCCGCACCGCCGGATGCCGCATCGGCTCTCACTCCCGATGCCTTCACTGAGATTGCAAGCATCGACATCGCCGAAGACGACTACACGCAAAAGATCCTTGCGATCAAGCGATACATCGAAGCCGGAGACACCTACCAGGTGAATTTCACCGACTCGGTTAACGTCGCAACTTCGCATTCCGCGGCAGCCTCCTTCGCCGTGCTCTCCGCCGTCCAGCCTGTTGCCTATAGCGCTCTGTTGCATGTCGCAGGGCATCACATTCTTTCGTTATCGCCCGAGCTTTTCTTCCGGATCCGCAATGGCCGCATCCTCGCGAGACCGATGAAGGGCACGATGCCTCGCGGTCTCGACGTCATTGAGGACGCCGAGCAGGCCGCCCGTCTTCAGGCTGACGAGAAGAACCGCGCCGAGCACATCATGATCGTCGACTTACTGCGCAACGATCTTGGCCGTATCTGCCGCATGGGTTCTGTGCGCGCCGACGAACTCTTCACCGTCGAACGCTACCGCACGCTATTTCAGATGATCTCGACCATCTCGGGCGAGCTGCGTCCCGGGCTGGACTTCAGCGAGATCTTCCGCGCACTCTTTCCCTCGGGTTCGATCACCGGGGCGCCCAAGATCAGGACCATGCAGATCATTCGCGAGCTTGAGCGCCAGCCGCGCGGCATCTACACCGGTGCGATTGGCCACATCGCGCCTTCCGGCGACGCGGAGTTCAACGTCGCCATCCGGACGGTTGTGCTGCGGGGCGGAACAGCGCGCATGGGAGTTGGCGGAGGCATCGTCGCCGATTCCGAACCCTCGTCGGAGTATCGCGAGTGCCAATTGAAGTGTTCCTTCCTCACGCGGCCTGCTCCGAAGTTTCAGCTTATCGAGACGATGCTCTTTGATGGCGGTCACATACCGCATCTGCCGCTCCATCTCGACCGCCTCCAGGCTTCGGCTGCTTACTTCGATTTCGCCTTCGACCGCAGTCTCGTAGAGAGGCGTAATGCAGATCTGCTTGCAAGCCTGCCGCCTGACTCGCGCTTCCGTATTCGTCTTCTTCTTCATGCGAACGGCGAGATCACCCTCTCCCATGCACCTTTGACGGAAGAATCCTCATCGTTGACCGTCCGCGTCTCTCCGCATCGCATCAGCTCAGCGGATGTGATGCGCCGTCACAAGACAACCGATCGCGAGCTCTACGATCGCGAGTACTCCAGGGCACGCCAGGACGGCTTCGATGAGGTCTTGTTTCTCAACGAACGCGAGGAATTTGTGGAAGGCGCGATCAGCACCCTGTTCGTCAAACTCGCAGGCAGACTCGTCACCCCGCCTCTCATCTCGGGGGCATTACCCGGTGTCCTTCGCAGACACGTCCTTGAGACCCAGTCCGACGCGCAAGAGCGTATTCTCACGGTTGAAGACCTGCGCTCCGCCGAAATTGTCTTTATGGGAAACTCCGTCCGCGGTCTTCGCCCTGTCGAACGAATCGAGATGCCTGGGATTACCATTTACAGAGCGACCGCCCATACGAAAGAGTAGAGATCCGTTGCCCGCCACGACTCCATCCTCCGATGCATCTCCCTTTGTTCTGCTTCCGAGCTCGCATGCCCGCGCACACCTGAGCTTTGCCGCGGCCGATGATCTTGAGCGCGAGCTGCGCTCGCATGTGCGGGGCGAAGTCCGCTTCGACCAGGCATCGCGCGCTCTCTACGCCACCGACGCCTCCAACTACCGCCACATCCCCATCGGTCTCGTCATCCCGCTCGATGAAGATGACGTGATCGCAACCGTAGCCGCGTGCCGCAAGTTCAATGCGCCCGTGCTCTCTCGCGGTGGAGGAACCTCGCTTGCGGGGCAGGGAACGAACGCTGCCGTTATCCTCGACTTCTCGAAGTACATGAACAAGATGGAGGCGGTCGATCCCGTAAGCCGCACCGTGCGTGTTCAGCCGGGAGCTGTGCTCGATCGCGTCCGCGAAGCCGCGGAAAAATTTGCTCTGACCTACGCTCCCGATCCCGCCACGCACAGCCGCTGCACCATCGGCGGCATGATCGGCAACAACTCCTGTGGCGTGCATGCGCTCATGGGCGGAAAGACGGTCGACAACATCCACTCGCTCGACATCCTGCTCTACGACGGAACTCGCCTCACGGTCGGCGCCACTCCTGATCGCGAGATCGCCGGGCACATTGGGTCAGGCGGCCGCATCGGCGGCATCTACTCCTCGCTCAAGATCCTCCGCGATACCTACGGCAACTTCGTCCGCGCGAAATTCCCCAACATCCCTCGCCGCGTCTCCGGCTACAACCTCGACGAGCTTCTCCCAGAAAACAACTTCAACATCGCCCGCGCGCTCGTCGGCAGCGAAGGCACCTGCGCGATCATCCTCGGCGCGACGCTTAACCTCGTCGAAAGTCCGCAGTTCCGCACACTCGTTGGCGTTGGCTTCGAAGATGTTTTCATAGCGGCGGACCACGTTCCTCTTATCCTCACCCACAATCCAATCGGCCTCGAAGGCATGGACGGTCTCCTGCTCGACTCTCTGCGCAGTAAGCAGAAGGCGCTTGACGACATTCCCTTATTGCCGGAGGGCCGTGGTTTTCTTCTTGTCGAATTCGGCGGAAGGTCGCAAGAGGAAGCTGACGAACGCGCGCACGCACTCGCGCATTCGCTGGAGAAGACCACCCGGACCTGCATCTACACCAAAGAACAAGCCCACCGCGTATGGGCAATTCGAGAGTCCGGCCTTGGCGCCACCGCCTTCGTTCCCGGCGAGCGCACCGGATGGGAGGGATGGGAAGATGCCGCCGTCGATCCCACGCAGCTCGGCTCCTACCTGCGCGCCATCTTCGCGCTCATGCAGCAGTATGGCTATTGGAGCCCGATGTACGGGCACTTCGGCCAGGGCTGCGTCCACATGCGTCTCAGCTTCGATCTCGAGAGCGAAAAAGGCATCCTCGATTTCCGCGAGTTCATGGAGAAAGCCGCGGACATCGCACTCGCGCACGGCGGCTCTCTCTCCGGTGAGCACGGCGACGGACAGGCCCGGGGCGTGCTGCTTCCAAAGATGTTCGGCCCGGAGCTGATGAGCGCCTTTCATACCTTCAAGCGCATCTTCGATCCGGATAACAAACTCAACCCGAATAAGCTCATCGACGCGCACGAGATCCACGAAGACCTTCGTCTTGGCGCAGATTACAGTCCTTGGGAGCCGAAGACCCACTTCGCCTTCGCCGCCGACAACGGCTCTTTCGCTCGTGCTACGCTGCGCTGCGTTGGAGTGGGAGCCTGTCGCAAGACCGACGCCGGAACCATGTGCCCCAGCTACATGGCGACCGGCGAAGAACAGCACTCCACCCGCGGCCGCGCACATCTTCTGTGGGAGCTGATGCAGCGCGAGGTCCTTCCCAACGACTGGGCTAATGAGCAGGTTCGCGAGTCGCTCGATCTCTGCCTCTCCTGCAAGGCCTGCAAGAGCGAGTGTCCCGTCTCGGTCGACATGGCAACTTATAAGGCGGAGTTTCTCGCGCACCACTACGAGCATCACTCGCGTCCGCTGTCGCACTATGCCTTCGGCCGCATCGACCGCTGGGCTCGTCTTGCGTCCATCGCCCCCGGCGTGGTCAACGCGATCAACAAGGCGCCGGGCATCTCGCACCTCATCAAGTCGATGCTGCACATCCATCCCAGCCGGAAGTTCCCGCGCTTCTCGCGGCCCTTCACTCCCGATCGCCGTCTCGCGCGCGATCCGCAGCGTCGCAAAGATCGCCGCAACCCGCTGCCTGCCGATGCTCCTACTGTCTTTCTCTGGGCCGATACGTTCAATAACTACTTCCATCCCGCGACCCTGCGCGCCGCGCACCAGGTTCTCACCGAGGCTGGCTTCCGCGTCTCGCTCCCTAACCGCCATCTGTGCTGTGGCCGTCCGCTCTACGACTTCGGCATGCTGGACACGGCAAAGCAGTATCTCCAGAAGATCCTCGACGCTCTCACGCCGCAGATCGATGCCGGAACTCCAATCGTCGTGCTCGAGCCCAGCTGCGCCTCGGTCTTTCGGGACGAGCTCGTCAACCTCTTTCCCAAGGACCCTCGCGCTCCGAAGCTGCGCTCGCTCGTCTACTTACTCAGTGAGTTTCTGGTGAAGCATGCGCCCAATTACCAACCCCCGAAGATCGATGGCAAGATCGTCGTCCATGGCCATTGCCATCACAAGTCCATGTCGGGCCCGGAGTCGGGAATGGCCGATGAACTCAAGTTGCTTCGCGCCACGGGAGCACAGGTCGAGGCGCTCGACTCCGGCTGCTGCGGCATGGCTGGCCCCTTCGGCTTCGAAGAGGATAAGTACGAGGTCTCGCAGAAGATCGGCGAACGCGTTTTGCTACCTGCCGTGCGCAACAATCCGGGAGCCATCATCGTCTCCGACGGTTTCAGCTGCTGCGAGCAGATCACCCAGAATACGAAGGCGCGACCGAAGCACCTTGCCGAAGTTTTAGCAGCAAACGCAATTCAATAGCTGAGCGTCTGCTGATCTTTGTCATCCTCAGCGTAGTCAAACGGTCCACAGTGATTGTCTGCTTCCACAATATCGTCCTCGCGCTTGCACTAGTCCTCACAAGTGCGGCAGGCGTCCAAGCTGAGCTGAGAACGACCGTTACTCCACGAGCAAGTGACGATATCGCTCATCCCTGCGACTATGAAATGGAGATTCCTTTTTCGGATCAGCGAATCGCAGGTGTCTTCGTCATCTTCGAGCGTGGTCCGCAAAGTCACACCTTCTATCACGATATCGACGTTCGGTCATTTGCGACAAAGCACCATCTGGCAGTGATGCTTCGTCTCCACTGTGCTTCCTCGCACGGCGAAGACATGGATGTTGATCCCAATCGAGGTCTAGGCCGCGCTCTCTTCGTTGCTCTTGATCAGTTTGCAGATCTGTCGATCACTCAAAGCTTCATACCGCTCCCGTCGTCGTTCTCGGCTTTTCTGGTGCTGGCGCTCTCGCCGCCAGGATGCCCGCCTTCGCTCCCAAACGTGTCGCAGCCGCAGTCGTGTCGCACAGAGGACAGACCCCTCCGTTTGGCTTGGATACCATTCACCTCTCACATGAAGGCCTTGCTATTCCACAACTCATCATTGTCGGTGGAAGAGATCGCATCGTCGGTACAGAGTTGTCTTACAGATATTTCCGAGGACATTGGTTGGAAGGAGCACCCTGGCTCTTCGCTACACAAAATGATGCGGCTCACTGCTGCACTCTGAGCGCAAAGTCTCTAATCCTAAGCTGGTTCAATGATGTTCTCAAGGCAGGCCTGAAAGAGCCCGATGACGCTTTCGGGCGAGCGGCTGACGGGTCGTACGCTTTTTTTCGCAAGGTTCCCAGTGTGCTGATCGATAGTGGAGGCGCATCCGTTTCGCAGGCTGCTGATGTTACTTATCGGAGAGCAAATAATCCTGGCGAAAAACAATCAGCTGCGGGATGGCTGCCGTCACGGGAAACAGCCGCCCTGTGGCAGGCTTTCGCAAACCTGCAATCCGACTCGGATCAAGTATCCATAAAATAAGCACTGACAAAAGCGAAGGGCGACCTCTCTTGCGAGAGACCGCCCTCACTTTCCGAGTTTCGAAGATCCGGTTCGGAACCGGATCACAACGACCTGTCGCATCGAATTCATCCAGGAACTGCGAACCGAAGCTCGTCGTTCCGTCTGCGCCCGTAGCTAAATTCGTTGTAAGAGCCCTCTCGGTCTATCACGAAGCATCCGGTTTCCCATCTGCCCGTTTTGAGTTCCGTTGCCGGTCTCTCGATATCCCTTGTTTTCTCTCTCCTTCTGGAGGATCACTCCCCCGGTGAAATGAATAGTACGCCGACTGCTGCGTGAATCAAGACGTTTCTTTGGCATTTTTCCTGTGGAAATACGCCTATTCTGTGGAAGTTGTGGAAGTTGATCCGGAAGCCTGTAAGGGCAAAGGGTGTGTTCTCTCTAGTTCTGTTCTCTTCGCAAAGGCAGGCTCGCTTCGTAAGCTTTGGCATAAGCTGAGTTACCAAGCCGAATCCTCAAATTTGGTACGCTAACCCAAACTCTTTCACGAGGCCCAGATGCTCGACGTTCATCCTCCTCACGAAGCGATCCACGGCATTCGCGACTTTCTGCTCCATCTCTTCACCATTACGGTCGGCCTTCTCATCGCTCTTGGTCTCGAAGGCTGCGTCGAGCGCTCGCACCATCGACATCTGGTTCATGAGGCGGAGGCGAGCCTGCGTATGGAGATCCAAAACAATGCGAACAGTCTGTCGGGGGATCTTGCTGATCTCCACAAGCAGCAAGACGCTTCTGAAGAAAGATATTGAGGTTCTCAAATACATCATCAAAAATCACAAGGCACCGGAGAGCTCCGAGATGACGATTTCTGCGAGTGTCCATGATCTGGAAGATGTCGGCTGGAAGACCGCTCAGAGTACAGGCGCGTTTTCGTACATGCCCTACTCCGAGGTGCAGGAGTACGCTGAGATCTATTCCGGCCAGAATCAGCTGAATACTGCAGAGCAACAAGCCACCCGCGATGCCATCCGCGGTATTGCGCTGATTGCGAATGACGAGAAGAACGATCCGGACCCGACCCGGGGCCATGCTGAAGCCGCGCGCGAAAAGATTCAGATTTTACGAGGGCAACTTTCCCTGGTTGAGTCGGTCATGCAGTCCCTGAGGGATGAGTACAAGAAGTTCCTCTCCGCCCATCCGAAGGAGCCTGCCTAATACCGCAACTCGCCGATAAAGACCGCATAGGGCGCGAGCGTCATTCCATCCAGGTGCATCGCTCCCATGCCGCTGTCGGAGCGCAGCAGCGTGCGCAGAAAACTTCCTCTCAGCCGCAGCTTCTGCACGTCCGCCTTCAGCGAGACCGTAACCGGCTGTGCCGACAGATTCTCGATCACGATGACCGCCGGTGTTGCCAGAGAGGCCCCCTGCGGCTTGCGCACCCATGCCAGCACATTCTGATCATCATGATTGAGCGTGATCATCGTTCCCGAGTTCATCGTGCGGTGGCTGTGCTCCAGTGCGCTGAGTTGCCGGTACCAGTTCAACAGCGATGCAGGACTCGCATCTCCCGCCGCAACGCTCATCGCGGCCGGAGCCTCATTCTTCTTCGGCACAGCGAAGGAGACCTCCTTCGTTCCCTCCGCAAGCCCAAGTTCCTGGCCGTAAAACAGCATCGCCCCTGCACGCGTCGTTATCAAGGTCGTCGCGACTGCCTTTGCGATCGCGACATCGTGCGTTCCATCGCCGTACCGGCTCATGCTGCGCTTCAGCGCCGGCCCATCGGAGAACAGCAGCGGAGTGCTGTTGTCCCCTGCCTCGACCATCGATTGCGCAGTCTCGAGCGCAGGGCGAATCGAGGAGGCCACAAGCTTCTCCTGCGTTCCCGCCCGCCCGTCCGCGACCATCTGTGGAGCCTCCGCGCTATGCCCCTGAGCTGCCGACGGATCGACATCTCCGATCACGATGCGCTGGCCGGCAAAGCTTTCCGCAGCCTTGCGAATCTCCGCGAGCTGCGCCGGGTTTGTACCCGGGAGATAAAATCCCGCGACGCCATGCGTAAGCCACAGTCTCGCCCTCGCCGCGGCATCGGAGCCGGGAGGAAGCTCGATCATCACCCGGATATTCTGTTCACTCGCGCGGCGCACCACCTCGTCCAGATCCTCTGCTGTTCCAACCGCGGGGTCGATGGCCTGTTTCGCGTCTTCGCCCAGCGAGGTCAGCAGCAGGGCATCGACGCCGATCGAATGGATGTAGTCGAGATGCTCTGCCACTCCATGCAGGCCGCCGAAGCCGTGCGGGTCGGCGCGATAGACCACCGCATGTTTCCACCAGGATCCGGAGGTCATACCCGATCCGGCCCATCCGGGACGCGCCAGTGTCTGTGACCGTGCCATGCCAGCGAGGGTGAGAAGAGACAGGAGAGCTGCGATTCGAAGCTGACGGGAAGAGGAGAGAATCGGCATAAGCGAGGATTGTGCGGGCCCGTCGATCGAGTCCCTTGCCTCTTGATGCTAACCCGCGTCCTGTACGGCAGGGAATAAGCGGGAAGGAACCTATCTGATAAGTTATCGCCGATCTTCGCTTGCGCTTCTGCGCGTTACAAAAACCGTCTCTCCCCGGGATTTCACCCTGTGAAAGCAGGATTTTTTTTGCTCTAGTTTCCATCTAAAAATCTTGTCAATCCGGACTTTTACAGGTAAGTTAAAAAACATTCACATGAAAAAAGGCCCGGTATCCGTACATCCGCGACGATGTATCCGGTAGTTTCCCTCCGTTAGGGAACCGTGTGTCCATAGATGAGGTCCAAGAACCTCACCCCGTTCGTTTCCAGTTAAACGTATATAGGAGAGCCCTTGCCATGAAGTTGCTCCAGAGGTACATCTATCTCTTTCTCCTGGTGTTTGTGTCTGCGACGACACCGTTCGTTACCGCCCAGACCTTCCGCGGTGGAATTGCCGGAACCGTGCAGGATTCGAGCGGCGCGGCGGTTCCCAATGCCCAGATCTCACTCACCGGAACCGACACCGGCTTCAAGCGCCAAATGGTCTCCACCAGCTCCGGAGACTACAGCTTCCAGGATCTTCCGCTGGGTGATTACAGCGTCGAAGTGACCTCTACCGGTTTTTCGCCTCGCAAGGTTGAGCATATTGCCGTTCGGCCCGGACAGGTCTACGCCCTCGAGATTAAACTCGGCATCGCCTCCACCAACGAGCAGATTGAAGTCAACGCCGACGCGGTAGCCGTCGATGCTCTCTCGACGACGAATACCGCCGTCGTTCCGGAGCAGGCGGTCGCCAATATTCCTCTCAACGGACGTGACTTCACGCAGCTCATCAAGATCACGCCTGGCTTCAATGGAGCCGGCTCGTTGAACGGATCACGCACCAACCAGAATAACTGGCAGATCGACGGCGTCGACAACAACGACATCTTCCATAACTCGCAGGGCGCCAATCAGGGCGGCGTCTCCGGCATCGCGGGCGTAACTCTGCCGATCGAAGCCATCGACCAGTTCTCGGTTCAGTCCCAGGGCAACGCCGAGGTCGGCCGCAACGGCGGCGGCCTGATCAACATGGTCGTCAAGAGCGGAACCAATAAGTATCACGGCAGCGCCTACTACTACTTGCGCAACGAGTTCTTCGCCTCAAAAAGCGCTATGCTTCCGGTGACCAGCCGCAAGCCGATGATTCGCAACAACCAGTGGGGCGCCTCGTTTGGCGGACCGATCATTCACGACAAGCTCTTCTTCTTCCTTAATTATGAGCGCCAGAAATACGTGATCGGAGCGCAGTCCGCAGCCACCGAGCCCACCGACGCCTGGGTCAATAAGGCCGAGACCCTGCTGGCAGCTCACAACGTTCCCGTCAGCCAGACCTCGCTTAATCTGTTGACGGCCCTCTGGCCCCAGGGAAACAAACCCGGCGCCGCCACGACAAACAACTTCTTCGATTCGCGGCCCCAGAACGGCTACAGCGATAACGTCGTCGGCAAGATCGACTGGAACATCAACTCCAAGCAGACACTCTCGGCGCGCGCCTTTATCGGCAGCGGCCGCCAGCTCGGCAACGCGGGTACGAATGTCTGGGAGTATTACCAGGTCGCACCCGATCACGTAAACAACTATGCCATTACGCATAACTGGGCGATCTCGAATCACCTCTCCAACCAGCTTCTCTTCGGTGTGAACTATTTCGGCCAGACGTTCAACGACAACGTTCACAACCAGAACATTCCCGCACTCGGGCTCAACACGGGCGTCACCGATCCCAGCCTCTTCGGTGCTCCGACCATCACCCTGTCGCCCTTCGACCAGGTTGGCGTTACGCCGCCCCTCGGACGCCAGGACTATACCGGCCACGTTACGGATACTGCGACCTTCATCATCGGCAAGCACCAGTTCCGTTTCGGCGGCGAGTTCCGCCGGAACTATATGAACCTGCTTTACCAACGCAATATTCGCGGCGCGTTTACCTATAACGGCCAGGCTTCGGCGGCTTTGCTGCCTGCCACAGGCCCGGGGCCAACGTCTTATGCGAATGATTCTTCGCAGGATTCGAGCACGTCGGACCTTTCGGTTCGTACCCTGGCAGACTTCCTGGCCGGATACTCGGCTTCCGGAAGCATCGTTCGTGGCACGCTCCAACGGGACGTATGGGTCAACCAGTGGGACATCTTCGCCCAGGACCAGTTCCAGGTGACGCCGGATCTGACGATCAACTACGGCATCCGCTGGGATTACTCCGGCCCGGTTTACACGACGAATGGAACGTTCTCGAACTTCAACCCGAATTCGGCAAGCGGTTACTCTGTCGTGGGCCAGGATGTCGATACTCTCTATCCACGGCGTTACACCAATGTTTCGCCGCGTTTCGGCTTCAGCGAGAAGGTGACGGACCGGCTTCTGATCCGTGGAACCTACGGCCTCTTCTTCGACCTGCCTAACCTGAACGGCTTCTTCGACAACCGTCCCGGCAACGGCGCTTCCGTGGGCGTTCAGGCCAACGACGCCGGTCCGAACCCTGTGTTCACGGTTTCGAAGTCGGCTCCGTTCGCGATTGCCACAGGGACCGATCCTCTGCCGTCGGCTCCGGGAGCGGGCGCAACCTTCGGTGTCTCGACGGTGTCGCAGGACTTCAAGAACGCCTACCTCCAAAACTTCAACCTGAATGCCGAGTATCAGCTCAGCCGCAACACGATCGTTCAGATCGGGTATGTCGGTTCGAACGGGCGGCACCTTTTCAATCTGCGTGATATCAACCAGGCCGCTCCATCGTCTTCCTCCAGCGCGCTCGTGAACGCAAGTACTGGAGCTCCTTGCGGTTCATCGGCAAACTGCGTGACTTATCTTCAGTATTCACGACCTTATTTCAGCAAGTTCCCGACGTTTGCTGCGATCAACCAGTATGAATCCAGTGCCGGGTCGAACTATAACTCGCTGCAGGCCATGATTCGCACCAGCGGCTTCCACGGCCTGACGGCGCAGGGCTCTTATACCTACGGCCATGCCTTCGACAATGTCTCGGGAACCCGCAACTTCGCTCCGCAGGACTCACGCAACCTGCTGGCCGAGTATGGAAACGCGGACTTTGATACGCGCCACACCTTCAATGGGTACATTGTGTATGCAATCCCTGCCCTCGTAGACAGATTCAAGCCGCTAACCCAGGGATGGGAGGTCAACAGCTTCATGACCTTCTATACGGGCAAGCCGGTTAACTCGAAGACCAGCGCAAACAACAGTGGCACCGGTGAGTTCCAGGACCGTGTGACCAAGGTCGCCAATCCCTACACCAGCAACCGTGCTCTCGCCCGCACTTCAAACACCTCGGGTGCCTACGTGCAGTGGTTCTCGCAGACAGCGTATGCTCTCCCGGCGGCAGGAACCTTCAGTCCGACGCAACGCAACTCGGTCTACGGCCCTGGTTTCGGTACTGTAGATGCGTCTCTCGTCAAGAACACCGCATTGCACGAAAACCTCAAGCTTCAACTGCGCGCGGAGATGTTCAATATCTTCAACCGCCTGAACCTTGCCAATCCCAGCGGTTCCTTCGGCACAGCGAACTACGGTCGCTCCACTCAGACCATCGGAGACTTCAATGGTGCTCCTGGTCTTGGATCGGGTGAACCGTTCAATGTGCAGTTCGCGGCCAAGGTCATCTTCTAACTCTGATGGTCTGCAATCCCTAATCCATACAGGCTGAGAGCGTCCCCGTTCTCAGCCTGTTTCCTTTGCCAGACATCTCCGAATCATTTGGGTAACCGTCAAAATGGAGATAGACGGTTACTGTGAAATCTCATCTTTGGGTCACCGGCGGCCTTGTTGAGGCGGCCGGTCTTTTCCGGGGAAGGGCGATCTCACCCCCGAAATCCGCATGCAGTAAAGTGGTCGTGTCTTCTAATTGAGTGGAGAAGAAGAGTCGATGATCACCACCATCGTAGGCTTTGCCATCAGCATGGCGTTTCTGTTCCTGATGCTGAGCGCCGCCTGTTCGGCGATCCAGGAGATTATTGCCAACCTCCTTCACTGGCGGGAAAAGACGCTTGAGCGCGGGCTGGCGGGCCTGCTGATGAGCAATGAGTTCAAGGAAGAGGTCTACAATCAGCCGCTGATCCAGGGTCTCTGCAGCCCGGACCGGAAGGGCGATCTCAGTCGCCGCCCGTCCTATATCCCCTCGACCACGCTTGCGCTGGCGATCCTTCAGGCGGCCAGGCAGCAAAATCTCAAGCTCGATGGTTCGGCCTCCGCACTGGCGAAAGAAGATAGGTTCAAGAAGACAGAGGAGTTGCTGGCGTCGCTGTTGCGCGATTGCAAGGATCTGCCGGAGCAGCGCAGGCGTCTCGAGATCTGGTTCAACGAGTCCATGGATCGTGTCTCGGACTGGTACAAGCGCAAGTCGCACGCCTGGATCTGGATCTTCGGCATCATTCTTTGCCTCCTGCTCAATGCCGATGCCATCTCGCTCAGCAAACGCTTCTGGAACGACCAGACGTTGCGCGACGCCGTCGCCGCCGAGGCGACCGAGTATGTCAAATCGACCCCGAGGGACCAGGCCATCGGCAATGACCAGGAGGAGCTCGATCAATCGATCCATCGCATAAACCTGCTTCGTGAGCAGCTTCCAGGAGTCCCTCTCGGCTGGTGTTTCGTCGATGCGAAACAGGGGCCGGATCAAAAGGCCGCGGTTAAGGTCGACGGCTTCAAGGCGAGCTGCTGGCCTGATCTCGTACATCCCAGCTCTTCGTTCTCACAGGTCTCGCTCGCCGGGACCGATCCCCGGCTTGTCGATCTCAGCGAATGGAGCTGGTGGCTGTGGAAGATCGTCGGGATCGCGGCGACGGCGCTGGCCATTTCGCAGGGAGCGCCCTTCTGGTTCGACCTGTTGAAGAAGGCCGTGAACCTGCGGCTGGCGGGCGCGCCGCCAGCGACGATTGAGGTGAAGAAGTAGCTTCGTCCAGAGGGAGTTGTTGGAAATGGAGCCGTTTCGGATTCATGTGGCGGATGAGGTGCTCGAGGATCTGCGGGCGCGGCTGCGCCATACGAGATGGCCCGACCATGTACCCGGCATCGGCTGGCAACAGGGCACGGAGCTGGACTGGGTGCGGCGTCTGGTGTCCTACTGGACCGAGGAGTTCGACTGGCGTGCCTGGGAGCGGAGGCTGAACGCTCTGGACCACTTTGTGTGGGAGGGCATCCACTTCGTTTACCGGCGTGTGGCGTCGGGCAGGGGTGTGCCGCTGCTCCTCACGCACGGCTGGCCCGGCAGCTTTCTCGATTACGTGGATTTGCTGCCGATGCTCGAGGACTTCGACGTGGTCGTGCCTTCCCTGCCCGGGTATGGATTCTCGCCGCGCCCACCGCAGGTCGGCATCAACTACCGGTATGTTTCGGAGCGCTGGCACGGGCTGATGTCCGCGCTTGGGTACTCCCGCTATGGCGCGGGCGGTTATGATTTTGGGTCCGGGGTGACGACGATCCTTGCGCTGGATCATCCCGAGTCGGTGATCGGGATCCATCTCACTACGCTGGAGTCGGACCTGGCCCCGGTGGTGGATGACGCGGAGCTGTCGGAGGCCGAGCGATCGTACCTTGCGGTGAGCCGGGGCTGGGACGCGACGGAGCGGGGCTACAGCGCGATCCAGTCCACCAAGCCGCAGACCATCGGCTATGGACTGAACGACTCTCCGGCGGGGCTGGCCGCCTATGTGGGCGAGAAGTGGCGTTCGTGGAGCGACGTCACGCCGCCCGACGACTTCCTCTGCGCCACGCTCACTCTGTACTGGGTCACGCAGACCATCACCTCGTCGATGCGCGACTATTGGGACAATCGCCGGTACCCGGTGGACCGCAGCTATGTCGGCACGCCGACGGCGTTCGGCGTCTTCGCGCACGAGACGGTTCCCGAGGGCGAGCCGGCGCGTGCGTATCTGGAGCGCGTGTACAACATCCAGCGCTGGACCGTCTTTCCGCGCGGCGGGCACTTCGCCCCGGTTGAGCAACCGGCGGCGGTCGCGGAGGACCTGAGCGCGTTCTTCCATGGCCTGAGCTGAGCCCGTGCTGACGATCGAAAACGGCACAATCTCGGTGTTTCGGAGGTTTTCCGATAGAATTTTCTTTGGCGCAACAGCGCATGAGGGCGGAAGCATATGGCATCGGCGATGGCAGGCATCGAAGCGTTAAAGGGAACCCACCAGGAGTTGAAGTCCAGAATGGAGAAGTCGGTAGAGGACTTCCGCGGTCATCTGGCCTCGGCGCGCACGGGCCGCGCCAACGTTCACATGCTTGACCAGATCAAGGTGGACTACTACGGCACGGATACTCCTGTGGCTCAGCTCGGGCAGGTGAGCACGCCGGAGCCGACGCTGATCCTGGTGCAGCCCTATGACAAGGCGATGGTCTCGGCGGTTGAGAAGGCGATCCGGACCTCGGGTACCGGCCTCAACCCGATGTCGGATGGGACGGTGGTGCGGGTTCCGGTCCCGCCGATGACCGAGGAGCGTCGCAAGGACGTGGTCAAGCAGCTCAACAAGACGCTGGAGGACCACAAGACGGCGATCCGGAATATCCGCCGCGACGGCAACGACCAGATCAAAAAGGCGGCGAAGGACAAGCTGATCTCCGCCGACGACGAGAAGCGTGCCAGTGAAGAGGTGCAGCAGCTTACAGATGCGGAGATCAAGCGCATCGAGGAACTCTGCAAGGCAAAGGAAAAGGAGATCATGACCGTTTGAGCAGCCGGTCTTGATGATTCAGAGGACCGCCGATTTCTTCGGCGGTCTTTTTTATGTCTAGAACTGGGGGACCGACTGCTTCCGGTCGGGACAGGAATGCTTCCTCGTCAGGGTGAGATATTTCTGGCTTAACGCTAGGCGGGCCGAGACCTTTCTAGCCTGTCGTGTGGTCGACTACGATCTTCCATCCTTTTTCGGTCTTCTCCAGCACGAGCGAGAAGAGGCCTTCGGTGTTGCCCCCGTCTTTTTTGCCTCGTTCCAGGTGGTAGCGTCCGATGAGGACGGCGAAGCGCTCGTCGAGCGGGCGGACCTCGAGCTCGGAGAAGGCGAGCTCTCCCATCGCTGCCTTAGTGGGATAGTTGCGCTTGTAGGCTTCCACCATTCCAGCGAAGCCGCGGTTGACTGAGGTGGTGATGAAGAGGGTGTCGGGCGCATCCTTATAAGCCTGGGCGAAGGCCTCGAGGTCGCCGCGGTTCCATGCCTCCTCCTGTGCCAAAAGAACCTTGATGACGTCGAGCTGCTGTTGTGGAATCGTGGTCAGGGTTCGCTGCGACTGCGCAGGAAGGCAGAGGAGCGTGGCCGTGGCCAAAGCAAGGGCGAGGCGGAAGCGAAGCGGCACAGGTCACCTCAAAGAGATTGGCTTCACTTTAGCAAACTGGCTCAACGGTTCGTGTTTTCGGAGTGCAGTTCCGTGGGATAGCGGTCCGTGCGCGCTGTTGGGATGATCCAGATTATGGTGACCAGCGTGATCGCTCCCAAGGCAAGGTAGGAATGGGAGCGCGCCAATGGGATGGCGGCGACATAGAGAGCCATGCTGGCGATATGTTTGCGCTGGGTGGCGGTATCCTCAGGGCGGAGATTGCCGGCCTGTCGCAGCAGGCGACTTACGGAGAGCCGCAGAAGCAGGAAGCAGAGAGCAGTGAAGATCATCGATGCAGCGTAGAGAGCGACGGAGAACGAGTCCGCGTGCTTTTCGATGACGTAGGCGGTGAAGAAGGGAAGCAGTGAGGCGGAGAAGAGGAAGCCGAGGTTGGCGTAGAGGACGAGGTGATCGCACTTTTCGACACGATGGATGAGGGCGTGGTGGTTGACCCAATAGATCGCCGTGAAAGCAAAGGAGAGCAGGTAGACGAAGAGGATGGGCGCGATCAACAGGAGGCCTGCGAGGCTGTCTTCGTGCGGGACCTTCAGCTCCAGCACCATGATCGTGATGATCACGGCCAGCACGCCATCGGAGAATGCCTCGAGCCGGGTTGTCGGAAAGAATTTTTCGCTCATGGAGAGTGACGAAACGCAGGATACACGGGAATGCTACAGGCATAGAATGGTTCTATGGCTGAAAAGGCTGAAAATCCTGCGTCCACGCGCATGGTTCACGCAGTCTGCTCGCATGACTGTCCGGATTCGTGCGGCGTGCTGGTGACAGTCGACGAGCTTACGGGCCGCGCATTGAAGGTGCAGGGGGATCCCTCGCACCCGGTAACCCGGGGATTTCTTTGCGGCAAAGTAGCCAAGTATTTGGACCGGGTCTATTCGCCGGATCGGCTGCTGTATCCGATGCGGCGCAGGAAGGGCGTCGCGAAGGGTTTGCTGCCGCAGGGGCGTGAGGCCGAGGCCTTCGAGAGGATCAGCTGGGAGGATGCGCTCGACGAGATCGCTGAACGGCTGAAGAATATCGCCGAAGAGCATGGGCCAGAGAGCATTCTTCCCTACAGCTATGCCGGGACAATTGGCCAGCTCGGCTACGGTTCGATGGATCGCCGCTTCTTTTATCGGCTGGGGGCCTCGCAGCTCGACCGGACCATCTGTTCTTCCGCGGGCGGAGCGGCGCTCCTGAGTGTCTATGGCGTTCGCCTGGGCATGGCTCCCGAGGACTTCGCGCACGCGGGCCTGATTATCGCGTGGGGGGCGAATATTCACGGCAACAACATTCACCTGTGGCCCTTTATCGAAGAGGCGCGGCGGCATGGCGCGCAGCTGGTGGTGATCGACCCCTACAAGACGCGCACAGCAGCTCTCGCAGACGAGCACCTTGCGATTCATCCCGGCACCGATGTCGCGCTTGCGCTGGGACTGATGCACGTCATTCTGCGCGACGGCCTTGACGATCGCGAGTACGTCGAGAGCTGCACGCATGGATTTGCCGAGCTAAAAGCGCATGCGTTACGGGCCGAGCATTCGCCCGGCGAAGTTGCGAAACTGACAGGCATCGCAGCCGATGCGATCGAACGGCTGGCGCGGCAGTACGCGCAGGCTGGCCGCAATGGCCGGCGTCCGGCAGCGATTCGGCTTAACTATGGGATTCAGCGCAGCGAAAATGGGGGGACCGCGTCGCGCGCTGTGGCGATGCTTCCGCTGCTGACCGGGGGATGGAAGTATGTGGGCGGAGGGTTGCAGCTTTCGACCTCGGGCTCGTTTCCGTTTCAATCCACGGCATTACAGATGCCGGAGCTGATGCGGGCGAGTCCGCTGGGCCGGGCGGCGCGCGTGGCCAACATGAACCGGCTGGGCGAGGCTCTGACGACTCCCGACGCAGGGATCGGCGGGCCTCCGGTGAAGGCGCTCTTCGTCTATAACTGCAATCCTGGAGCGGTTGCGCCCAATCAGAACGATGTCCTGCGCGGAATGCGGCGCGACGATCTGTTCACCGTGGTCCACGAGCAGTTCTT
>Ga0193742_1000479_pt1:5000-26626 | contig 26626 bp, 11 predicted proteins | sample L2c1metaG_FD_165511 | JGI IMG/M metagenome (GOLD analysis project Ga0193742, IMG submission 165511) | Soil microbial communities from a riparian zone of the East river system, Colorado, United States - L2c1 | ecosystem: Environmental > Terrestrial > Soil > Riparian zone | place: USA... | reverse complement strand
ATCTGCGTCTCCTTCGCCCCCACCACCACGCGCATCGTCCCGGCCTGCTTGCCCGCGCCATAATACCACAGCCGGCCCGATGAGGCGTCGACCACGACATGATGGGTCCACGGACTCGGAAGCAGCCGGGCGCGATCGAGGTTCAGGTGAAGGCGCGCCATCACATCCTCGGACACACCCTGCTTTGCGGCCCGCGCCGCCAACTGGCGGAGGCGGACATAAAGCTGGCTCATCCAGCCCATGTCGGTGACATAGGCATCGAAGGATTTGGGGAAGGCGGCGGCGCGCAGCACCGTTTCCTCCCTGGGCTTCTTGGGCTTCAGCTTGCTATCCGCGTAGATCATGCGCACGCCACCCTTGCGCTGATCGCGCACGTAGCGGGCAAAGGCCTTCGACAGGGCGACTTCGGCGCGCGCGACAGCCCGCGGATCGCCGCCGCGCGCCGCCGCAACGGCTTCGCGCAGATCGTCGACATCATAGGAAGATGGCTTCAGCCCGTCGAGATCGGCGGACTGGAGAAAGCCGATCAGCGTATCGGCGGATCGCCCGATCCTTCCGGCGGGCGCCCATAAGGGGCGGAAACCCCGATCGGCGTAGAATCGTTTGATTGCGCCGCCGGCCTCTTCGCGAATGGCGATGGCGACCGCGTCCGCTGCCGGCTGGGCCGCCGCGGCATGCGTGGGCGCACTATCCCCGCGTGCAGATGCTGCCGCGGCAACCGGGGTCGAGCCTGCGGCAATGGCGAACATGATGAAATGGGGAATGCGGTTTCGCCGCATTCCCCGGGTCGAAGCGATCAGCCTCTTTCCCCCAGACGCGTCGGCTCTGGAGGCGGCGGTGGTGGCGGCGGTGTGTAATTGGCGTGGTAGATGCCATCGGCGGAATAATAGCCGTCGATGATGCCATCGCCATCGCGGTCGGCGGCGGTGCTGCCGGCTACCGAACCGGGCGGCGGAGGCGGTGCGGCCGCAACCTCTTCCTGCTTCGCGCAGGCGGAAAGCGCCATGACGCCAAACCCCGCCAGTATGATTGATCGGAAACGCATATAAACCTCCCTCGAAACACGTCCGGGCAAAGCCCGTCCGCGTGTGCGTAAGCCCCCGCGCCGAGAGAGAGCCCTCCGCGAGACTCCGGTCCATCCTTCCAGCGACCAACGGTGCGCCCCGCGCGCCGATTGGCGGGTTTCGAGCCTGAGTTGAGGGCGCGACGGCGGCGCACGACGCAGAACCCGGTGCCGTCAGGCTCGGCAAGGTTGCAATCTGAACAATCGGTATTGCATCTCAAGCAATCCCAAGCGGCTGATTTGCGTGGCCAATGGGCTGACCGCGGCAGACCCTGTCGGGAATCTGTGGCTAAATTGCCCTATTGACGTGATTTTCGCGCCATACCGGACATTCCAACACTTGATGCGCCACGATTCCAGCGGCTACGGACCACGGTCCAAGCAAATAGTGCTGGAGAGGATCAAAGATGCTGAAAACGTCGCTGTTGCTGTCTGTTGCGTCGCTGGCCATTGCCGCCCCCGCATTCGCCCAGACCGAGGCGGTTCCCACGCCGGCCGATCCAGTGGCGGTGGAGCAGGATGCCGCGCCCGAGACGGCGCAGGAACAGACCGGCGGCGACATCATCGTGACCGCGACGCGGCGCGAATCGCGGCTGGCCGATGTGCCGCTGGCGATCTCCGCCGTTACCGCCGAAACGCTGTCCAACTCCGGCGCCAACGACATCCGCCAGCTGAACCAGGTGGCGCCGTCGCTGCTGGTGTCCTCGACCGGTTCGGAGGCCAACGGCTCGGCCCGCATCCGCGGCGTCGGCACGGTCGGCGACAATCCGGGCCTCGAAAGCTCGGTCGCGGTGTTCATCGACGGCGTCTATCGCTCGCGCACCGGCGTCGGCCTCAACGATCTCGGCGAGATCGAGCGGATCGAAGTGCTGCGCGGGCCGCAGGGCACCCTTTCCGGCCGCAACGCCAGCGCGGGCGTGCTCAACATCGTCAGCCGCGCGCCATCCTATGATCTGGGCGGCACCGCGGAGCTGACCTACGGCAATTACGATTACTGGCGCGCCAGCGGCAGTCTGACCGGTGGTGTCACCGATACGCTGGCGCTGCGCGTCGATGGCGTGTGGTCGCAGCGCGAAGGCTTCTACGAAGACGTCAACACCGGCTACCGCATCAATAACCGTGATCGCTATTTCGTTCGCGGCCAGGCGCTGTTCGAGCCGAGCGACGCCATCACCGTCCGCCTGATCGCCGATTATTCGAAGCGGAACGAGGATTGCTGCGCGGCGGTCTATGCCGGTTCGGCGATCGCGCCGGGCAACCTCAACCTGATCAGCCCGTCCAACCCGATCATCCCGGTGCTGCTGGGCGTATCGGGCGCGACGTTCGACGAATATTTCCCCAGCCTCGATGATCCCTATGCCCGCCGCGTGGCGACCACGCCCGGCCGCAACTATGCCGGCGAGACAGAGGATTACGGCTTCAGCGGCCAGATCGACTGGAATTTCGGCGGTGCATCGCTGACGTCGATCACCGCATACCGCGAATATACCAACACCCAGGGCGCCGATGCCGATTACGGCCTTGCCGACATCCTCTATTTCGGCCCGGACAGCGGCCGTGGGTTCAAGACCTTCTCGCAGGAACTGCGCCTGCAGGGCTCAGCCTTCGAAAACCGGATCGACTGGCTGATCGGCGGCTATTACGCGCATGAGGATCTGACGACGAAGACCCAGCTGCTGTTCGGCCAGGATTATGGCCGCTTCGCCGCCTGCCGGCTGGTGGCGAGCGGCGCGCTCAGCCCGTTCTTCAGCCCCGGCACCGCAGGCTGCATCAGCCCGACCGGACAGGCCGTGCTAAGCGGCGCGGTTCCGGGCGTGCCCTCGCCGTTCGGCGCGGCGGGGCCCGCCATTGTCGCTGGCTTCAACCGGCTCGACACCATTCGCGGCGTCGGGGATGATACGGCGAACTTCAATCAGACCAGCGAGAATTTCGCCTTCTTCACGCATAATATCGTGCATGTGACCGACCAGATCGATCTGACGCTGGGCCTGCGCTACACCAACGAAACGAAGTCGCTCTCGGCGAATTTCAACAACACCAATACGGCCTGCGGCGTGCAGCAGCAGAACCTGTTGCCGCTGATGGCCAATCCGGGCCTGGCGGCGGTCGCCGGCGGGCTGCTGTCGCTCAGCTGCCAGGGCAATTCGACTTCGGGCCTGAACGCCCTGGTGCTGGACGATCAGCGCAAGGAAGACGAATTCACCGGCACCGCGGTGCTCAGCTACAAGCCGACCAGCGACCTGATGTTCTATGCAAGCTATTCGCGCGGTTACAAGGCGGGCGGGTTCAACCTCGATCGCTCGGCGATCCTGAACCCCAATCCGGCGCAGGCGCTGCCGTTCTTCCCGATCAACCCGGCCAATGCGGATTTCTATGCCGACAGCCTTCAGTTCGATGAAGAGACGGTCAACGCCTACGAAGTCGGCATGAAGTACAGCAGCCGCCACTTCACGCTGAACGTGGCGGGCTTCCGCTCCGAATTCAGCAACTTCCAGCTGAACACGTTCAACGGCACGGTCTATGTCGTGCAGAACATCAACGGCTGCGGCACCGATCTGAACGGCGGCGACCGCGATACCAGCGCCGCCACCGGCGGCTGCTCGCCGGATGACGTGAAGGCGGGCCTGGTCTCCCAGGGCGTCGAGATCGAGGCGGGAATCTACCCCGCGCGCGACGTCCGCGTGAACCTTGGCCTCACCTATTCGGACACCAAATACGCCGATCAGCTCGTCGGTTCGTCGGAAGGCATTCCCCTGGATCCGGCCCTCCGCCTGCTGCCGGGCGACCGGATGTCGAACGCCCCCGAATTCGTCGCGACCAGTTCGTTCACCTGGACGCCCGACATCGGCAGCTCGGGCCTTTCGGGGCTGTTCTACGTCGATAGCCGCCTGTCGGACAACTACAACACCGGCTCAGACCTGTTCCCGCAGAAGGAGCAGGACAGCTTCGTACTGGTCAACGGTCGCGTCGGCCTGCGCGGTCCGGACGATCGCTGGGCGATCGAGCTGTGGGGCCAGAATCTGTTCAACAAGGGCTATACCCAGGTCGGCTTCAGCTCGCCCTTCCAGGCAGCGGGCGCCAATGCCAACTTCCCGGCGGCGACCTATCCGGGCGGCACGCAGATCTTCTCCTCCTACCTCGCCGAGCCGCGTACCTACGGCATCACGCTGCGCGGCAAGTTCTGACGCTTCCCTCTCCCAAGGGGTAAACTGGGGGCTCCGCGCAAAGCGGAGTCCCCACCATAGCCAATCGCCCCGGGGGGCAGGAGATAGCAGGAGATATCCGCTCCGCGCGACCTCGCAGAGTTCGCCGCCGTTACCCGTTGAGCGTGAATTCACCCCGGTAAACGGCCACGGCCAATAAGCTGTTCGGGCAAGCTCCGGCTGGATGGCCGCTTGGTTTCACGCGAATTGGCCTTGACGACATCCCTCAGTGCGACGATCTTGATGTAACCGGTTTCATCGGTACGGCAGTCCCGTGAAACCCAAGAACATATTGCACGGAAATTCGCGTAGAGGGGATTTTTATCATGATTAATCAGAAACTTGGATCGACGTCCAGGCATCGGGGCCGCGCGATGCGCATTGCTGCCGCCTTATGTCTTGGAACAGCGGCCAGCGCGTTGCTCGCGGTCCCTGCTGTGGCGCAACAGTCCAATGCGACGCTCCGCGGCACCATCACGACTGACGCGGGTGTGACCGTCTCCAGCGTGACCGCGGTCGAGATCAGCACCAACTATCGCCGTCCCGCCACAATAGCGCGGAGCGGCAGCTATAATCTTCCATCTTTGCGGGCCGGCGAGTACCGGCTGGAGATCGTTACCTCGGCGGGTCCGCGGTCGACCGACGCCTTCACACTCACCGTCGCGCAAAACGCACAGCTCGATTTTGATCTCTCGACCGGCGGTGCCGACGCCGCCGCGGCATCGGGCGACGATATCATCGTCACCGGCACGCGCATTCGCCAGATGGAAGGCGGCGAGGTCGGGGTGAACATCACCCAGCGTCTGATCGAGCAACTGCCGCAGAACAACCGCAACTTTCTCGCCTTCGCCGATCTGGCGCCGGGCGTTCAGTTCCAGACGGACAGCTCCGGCAACTCCAGCTTACGCGGCGGCGGCCAAGGCAGGAACGGTGTCAACGTATTCATCGATGGCATTGGCCAGAAGGATTACATCCTGAAGAACGGTGTTACCGGCCAGGACACCTCGCAGGGCAATCCGTTTCCCCAGTTGGCGATTGGCGAATACCGGGTGATCACTTCGAACTACAAGGCCGAGTTCGATCAGGTCAGTTCGGTGGCGATCACCGCTGTCACCAAATCGGGAACGAACGAGTTCCACGGCGAGGGCTTCGTCGACTTCAGCAACCAGGATCTGAGGGACAAGATTCCCTCGGAAATCTTCACACCAAACGGAGACGGCACGTTCGGCCGCCCGAAGGTCGAAACGCGCGATCTTCAGTTCGGCGGCGCGCTGGGCGGACCGATCATCAAGGACGTGATGCACTTCTTCGTTTCGTACGAAGGCAAGCGCGTCGAGTCCCCGGTCGACATCTCGCCCGGCATGAGCCGCGGGGTCGATTTCTTCCCCGAACAATATCGCGGATTCTTCGGGCCGGCGAACAGCGAGTTCAACGAGGATCTCTACTTCGGCAAGATCGATATCGTACCGACCGATTCCGATCTGATCGAGTTTTCGGCCAAATACCGTGACGAAAGCGGCTTCACCCTCAATAGCGGCAGCAACGCGGCGGAGACGGTTTCCGCCACCGACACGACTGAATTGCGCGGTCTGGCCCGTTGGGAACACACTGCGGATACGTGGATCAACGATCTCAAGCTAAGCTACGAGGACGTGAAATGGGCGCCGATCCCCCGTGTGTTCGGCGATGGGGTACTGCTGGAATATGATGGCCCGACCCCCGGCAATCCTGGCGTCAATGAGCGTGGCGCGTTGCTTACCTTTGGCGGTGGCGGCAATTACCAGGAAAAGGGCCAGAAAGGCTGGACGATTCAGGACGACTTTACCTACACGGGCATCGACAGCCACACGATCAAGCTGGGCGTGAAGGCGAAATGGGTGACGCTGCGGACCCTGCAGCTCAACCGGTTTAACCCGCTCTACATATACAATGTCGCCCACAATCCGGGCGGCGGCACTTTCAACGACACGATTCCCTATCGCGTCGAGTTTGGCGCGAACACCGGATCGGGCAATCCCATCGTCGAATCCGACAATTTCCAGCTTGGCCTCTATATCCAGGATGATTGGGACGTCACCGATCGGCTCACCCTCAATCTCGGTATCCGCTGGGATTATGAGGAGGTGCCGTCCTTCCTCGATTTCGTGCACCGGCAGGACGTGGCGGACCTGGTCACTGGCGTGACCCTCGGGGCGAATGGTCAGCCGGTCTATCCGAACCTGATGAACGCGGACTACGACATCCGCGATTATATCTCGACCGGCAGCGAGCGTAAGGCGTTCACGGGCGCATTCCAGCCGCGCATAGGATTCAGCTATGATTTGGACGAGGACGGCCGCTTCGTCCTGTTCGGCGGCTACGGCCGATCATATGACCGCAACCAGTTCGATTTCCTCCAGCAGGAGGTCAGTGTCGGTTCCTATGCAGTGCGTGGCTTCAATTTCGATGTCGGGGATCCGGAGAACGCGTGCACGCCGTCGCCGACCTGCATTCCGTTCGATCCCATATATCTGACTCCCGAAGGCCGCGATCAGCTGCTTGCGAACGCGCCGTTCGGCGGCGGCGCCGAATTGCGGTTCATCAAGAACGATCTCAAGACGCCCTATTCGGACCAGTTCAGCCTGGGTCTGCGCAGCCGCTTCGGTAATCTGCAGGTCGAAACCGGGTACAGCCATGTCGAGAGCAAGGACGGGTTCGTCTTCCTGCTCGGCAATCGCCGGCCCGACGGCTCGTTCTTCTTCGACGATCCAGCGAGCGCGACCGATACGCCCCAATCGCCGTTTGGCTTCACGCCCGCAGGCTTTGGCAGCATCATTATCGGAGACAATGGCGCCGAGACGAGCACCGATATGGCCTATCTCAAGCTTACCAAGGCCTATACGGCATCGTCGCCGTGGAGCATCGATGCGACCTACACCTATACCGAGGCGCAGGAGAACCGGGACACCACCGATCAAGGCGCCTTCTCGCTCGATTTCCCGTCCATCGATGATTACCCGACCGTCTTCTCCGTCGGCGTACCCCGCCACCGGTTCGTCGCCGCGGGCAGCGTCGATATTCCGTGGGACGTCACGCTTTCAGGCAAGTTCCAGATCCAGTCGCCGACCTATCTGCGTCAGCTGGTCGGCACTGCCCAGCCGTTTGAGCGCACCGTCGCTTCCGCCGAAGCCTTTGGCAACGGCGACCGCTGGGGTCGGCGGCAGATGGATCTGGCGATCACTAAATATGTGCCGCTGGGCTTTCCGAACGATGAGGCGCAGTTGCGCTTCCGCGTGGACATCATCAATCTGTTCAACGACCGCAACTATGTCGATTTCAATAACAGCCCCGGCGACAATACCCAGACCAGCCCGGTCGATACGGTTTACCGCGAGCGCACCGGTTTCAGCGTCGGCGGCAATCCGCCGAGGACGATCAAGCTTTCGGCCGGCTTCAGCTTCTAGGGTCGTTTTGCGGTCACCGCGCGGGATCGTCTCCCCGCGCAGTGGCCATTTTTGCCAAAGGATCGCCCTGTGCGCCTTCTTTTTCCTGTCCCCGCGCTGTTGATCCGCGCTTCGGCGGCGGTGTTTCGGTCGTTGCTGGCGGTCCTTTGTGGGTTCGCCGTCGCGTCTGCTCCGGCGATGGCGCAGGATGTGCCTGTACGGGTGATGACCTTCAATGTCCGGCTGCCGATCGCATCGGACGGGCCAAATGCCTGGGAGCATCGGCGCGATCTGTTGGTCCGGACGATCGCCGAAGCGCGGCCCGACATCATCGGCACGCAGGAATTGTTCAAGATCCAGGGCGACTATGTGGTCAAGCGCCTGCCCGGATATGCTTGGTTCGGAATCGACCGGCGCGGCGGCCATGCCGATGAGCATATGGGCGTTTTCTATCGCCGTGACCGTCTTCGCCTGATCGATTCCGGCAATTTCTGGCTGTCGGACACGCCCACGGTTCCGGGCAGCATTACATGGGGTCACCCGTTGCCACGGATGGTGACCTGGGGGCTGATGGAGACGATCGACGGCGGCCGGCGCTTCTATTTCTATAACACGCATTTCCCCTATCGCGACGAGGACGGCGATGCGCGCCGTAAGGGCGCCGAACTTATCCGTGATCGCATCGCGGCGATTCCCGCCGACGTGCCGATCGTCCTCACCGGAGACTTCAACACCGATCCCGACGGGGATGTTCACGCGGCGTTGTCGCGGATCCTCACCGATGTCCGCGCCGCCTCGCCGGCCAAGGACGGCCCCGATGCCACCTATCACGGCTTCACCGGCAAACCGGATCGCCGGATCGATTGGATTCTGGTCCGCGGCTTCGAACCGAGCAGCACGCGCACCCTCACCACGCGGGACGGAGCCGCCTACCCTTCCGACCACTTTCCCGTCATCGCCGAACTCGTCTGGAACCCAAGGAAATAGGCGAACCAGCTCTACGATGCTGAAATGTCGTGACTTCTGTGAAACCGACCAAGTATACACTCAATAGCTGAGTCGCGGGCCGGGATACGTGTTCCTTCGCCTGATGACCAAAGCAGGGCGCTCCATAAGAAGAATCGCAGCAGCGAATAGGCGAAGTCCGTGGTGCAATAGCCGCCGCCAGTGTCGCGTAATAGCGCATGTCTGTTCTCATTGGGGGGTTCGGCACTATGGGGCGTTGGCTGTTCAGCATCGTGTTTGCCGTATGCGGCACGGGTCTTTGCGCGCCTGCGTTCGCGCGGCAATGCGCGCCCACCAATACGGTCGTCGCCCACGTCGCCGCGATCGATCAGGCTTGGGTCTGGAACAGGTACGGCGCCGTCCAGCCGCATGGCATGATGTTCGCGCTGACCCGCGATTTGTGGGTGGTCGATGCGTCCGCGCCCGATGGCATGCGTGCGCCGGGCCCCGGTGAGGCACTCTCGTCCGGCAAGGTTGCGCTGCGGCCGGGGAAGCGTCCGCGCCCGTTGGTGCTGCGGGTGAACAAGGGCGATTGCCTGGAGATCGCCTTCACCAACCTCCTGGACAATTCACGCCGCAACCACTTTGTCACGACCAAGCCCGAGCATGCGGTCTGTCCGCCGCGACCGGCGAACGCACCGGTCGGTGAAGAGGGATGCGGTGATCAGCCGGCGGACAGGATGGCCGGGCTGCATGTCACGGGCCTTGCCCCCGATGTGGCGATCACGGCGATGGCGCAGCATGTCGGTGGCAACCCGTCGTCGCTGGTCAAGCCGGACGAGACCACGACTTATCGTCTGATTGCCGAAGAGGAGGGCACGTTCTTCGCTTACAGTCCGGCTGCGACCATCGGATCGGACGGCAATGGCGGGGCGATCCATGCCGGCCTTTTCGCGGCCGTGACCGTGGAGCCGAAGGGATCGGTCTGGTACCGATCGCAGACGACCGAAGCCGATATGGCGAAGGCGGCGACCGGCACGTCCGCAGCGGGCCATCCGCTGTTTGCGGACTATGCCCCATTTGCGATGCTTCAGGGCCGCGAGCTCGTCCACAGCGACCTGACCGCGATCATCGATGTGACCAAGGCTGAGATCCCAGCTGAATTCCGCTGTCTCGACAGCGCCGGAAAGCCCTTCCCCGTCTGCGGTGATCGTCGCAAGCCGTTCCGCGAGTTCACCGTCATCTTCCATGACGAATCGGGTGCGGTGCAGGCGTTCAAGGAGTTTGACGCAGCCGACGACGCGCCGGCCGACGAGCGGGCGCTCGCCCGCTCGCTGCATAGCGTGCGCGACGGTTTTGCGATCAACTATGGCACCGCCGGGGCAGGTGCGGAGGTGATGGCGAACCGCAAGAAGCTGGGCCCGGTCAAGGACTGCGTCGATTGCCAGATGGAAGAATATTTCCTGTCGTCATGGGCGGTGGGCGATCCCGCGATGGTGGTCGACCGGCCGGCCAATATGCAGGCCAAGGGAATGCCGTTTGAAAACCAGTCGGCGGAGAAGGCCTATTTCCCTGACGATCCCTCGAACGTCTACCACAGCTATCTCAACGACCGGGTGGTGATCCGCAATATTCACGCCGGGCCCAAGGAACATCACGTTTTCCACCTGCACGCCCATCAATGGTTGCAGGTGCAGGCCAATCCCCGAGCACCATATCTGGACAGCCAGACAATCGGTCCGGGCGGCGCCTATACCTACGAAATCGCCTATGGTGGCAGCGGCAATCGCAACCGGACCTCTGGCGATTCCATCTTCCACTGCCATTTCTATCCGCATTTCGCGCAAGGCATGTGGTCGCTGTGGCGCGTGCATGATGTCTTTGAAGCCGGAACCAAACTCGACGCCGATGGCCGCGCAGCAGAAGGCGCGCGAGCGTTACCCGACGGCGAGATGGCGCGTGGATCGCCCATCCCGGCTCTTGTTCCCCTGCCCGGTACCCCGATGGCGCCAGTGGCCGGTCCCGTGCGCATCGCGGGCGGCCAGGTCGATCCCGCCAGCGTCGACCCCGACCGCCATCCCGGTTACCCCTTCCATGTCGCCGCCAAGGCCGGCGGGCGTCCGCCGCCGCCGCCGCTCGACATCGCGCATGACGACGACGGCAATCCAATCGATGGCGGCCTCAAGCGGCACATCATCGTCGGCGGCGCCACCACCCCGACGGTGTTCCCGGCCAGCCTGCCCCCCAGCCTGGTCAAGGACTATGTAACGCTCACGCCGACCTATCTGCCGGAGGATGGCACGGCGCTCGAGCAATCCGCGATGAAGTTTCACGCGCAGAACCATGCCAGCTTCCACGCCGACGGATCGGCCGCGACCTTCCTGACCAACGCGCTCAAGCCGGCGGAAGGCGCGCCCTTCGCCGAACCATGTTCGGATCCGCGGGCGCCCATGCGGCGATTTCAGATCGGCGCGTTCGAGTATGACATGATCCTCAACAAGAAGGGATGGCATACCCCGCAGGCGCGGATTCTTGCGCTGCGCGACGATATCCTGCCGACGATGTCCGGCGAGCGGCTGCCGCAGCCGCTGTTCTTCCGCGTCAATTCGGGCGACTGCGTCGTCGTCGAGCACACCAATGTGGTGCCCAAGAAAATGAAGCGCGACGCGTTCCAGCTGGAAGTGCCGACCGATATCATCGGGCAGCACATCCATCTGGTGAAGTTCGATGTCCAGGCATCCGACGGTGGCGCCAACGGCTTCAACTATGAAGACGGCACTCCGGCGGCGGAGGAAGTCGTCGCGCGGATCAAGGCAATCCGCAAGGGAAATGCATGCGATCCCGGCATCAGTGATCCCGCCATTCTGGCAAACAGAGCAAGACGCCTTGCCGGCGATACGCGCACCGGAACGCCGGAATGCCCGATCGCCGAACCGCATCCCTGGTTTCCCAGCCGGAGCGCCTGGATCGGCGGGCAGGCCACCATCCAGCGCTGGTATGCCGATACCCAGCAGGCGAGCGATCTGGCCACCGGCAAGACCTTCGACAAGACGCTGGAGACGGTGTTCACCCACGATCATTTCGGGGCGTCCAATCATCAGCAGGTCGGGCTCTATGCGGGGCTGATCGTCGAGCCCGCAGGCACGCGCTGGTTCGACGATCTCGGGCGCGGCTCGCTCACCGAGCTGGCCGGCCGCCGCGATGGCGGCCCGACGAGTTGGAAGGCCTTGGTGGTCGGTGATCGGCCGCGGGACAATTTCCGCGAGTTCGCGCTGGAATTCCAGGATTTCCACATCGCGTTCACCAAGGACGACAAGTTCGAGCGGCAGCGTGACGGCACGCTGGTCCAGGTCAACGGTATCAACCACCCCCATCAAGTCGCCGATGCCGATCCGGGCGACTATGTCGGCTCGAGCCTGCCTCGCCTGGTCAAGCACGAATGGCTGTCGGGCGACGGGTGTCCGGCTGGCACCATTCCCTGCGCCCCGGAGGTGGTTTCCGCCGACGATATCGGGGTGATGAGCATCAACTATCGTTCCGAACCCCTTCCCCAGCGCTTGTGGGACGCCAGCCGCATCGCCCAGTCCCCCGGCATGGCGGGCGATCTCGGCCATGTGTTCCGCTCGATCCCCCGGTTTGACGGCGATCTCAACCAGCCGATCCCAAGCTATCCATTGGTCAAGGGCGTTGCCCAGGCCGCCTGGCCGTTGCCTTCACCGGGCATGCGGACCAACGACCCGTTCACCCCCTTGCTCGAACTGGCCGAGCGCGAGCCATTCCGTATCCGTCTGCTGGCCGGCGCGCACGAACATGAGCACAGCTTCACGATCAATGGCCTGACCTGGCGGGCGGGATCGCACGAGCCGAATTCCGGCTATCGCAGCTTCGTCGGGACCGCCCTGTCGGAGCATTTCGAGTTTAACGGGGTTCTCGACATCCCGAGCAGCCTGTCTCCCCGGGCACGGTTCGACCAGCTCGACCACATCTACCGGATCGGTGCCAGTATCGAGGATGTGTGGTATGGCAACTGGGGGCTGATCCGGACTTATCGCGAGGAGGCCCGTCCATCGCATCTGCCGACCCTGGCCGACGCCGCGCGGCTGGCGTCGCGTTCCGAGCAGGATTCGGTCAAGGCGCTGGAGACCGACATCGCGGCGACGGTGGCGACGGGCGAGCGTCTGATCAGCGCCGCATATCGCCCGGTCGATGCGGGTTATCTGCAAGGTCTGATCACCGAAGCCGGGCGCCTGGAGGCACAGTTGATCGGGGAGGCGAAATCGCTCGGCCTGGCGGTCGAGGTCGGACTGGTCCCCGATGCCAGTGCGCCGATCGCCGAGCGCGAGGAAGCCGGGCAGCAGGACCGCGCCTTCAACACCGCGAAGGCAGTCGCCATTGCAGCGCGCGCCGATGGCGGCGGCACGGTCGCCGCCACGCCCCCGCCCGCACGCTTTCGCTCCGTCGCACGCAGCCGTGCCGCAACAACGGGCGCCGCAGCCGAAGGCATGGCGACCCCACCGATTGCCCAGGATGGCTATTACCAATCGGCGGTGCTTGAGGCCCAATATGAGGAAATGGTGGAGACGCTGCATGCGTTGCGTCTCGATGCGGCGTCCTACCTGCTGGACCAAAGCCGGGAGCCCGGAATACCGGCCGATCGCGCCGAATTCTCTTCGCGTTCGCTGGAACCGGCGGCGCTGACCAATGTGGATGCCCAGGTCAAACGCTTCGCCGATCTGCGCCTCCGGCTGCCGCGTCTGGTCGATATGACCGATCCGCAATCCCTGCCGGTATGCGCACCAAATGCGCCGGTGCGCTATTACTGGGTGGCGGCGATCGATGCGAAGGCCGCGCTCTCTGACGGATCGCTGATCTATCACCGTTTCAAGCCGGGAACGATCTTTGCCAACCCATCGCGCAACACGAACGACAGCTGGAAGGCTGTGCATGATCCGAGCGGGTTGCTGTATGTCAGGGTAGTCGATCTGGATCCGCAGACCGGCAAGCTACGGTCAGACCGCAAGATCGAACCGCTGATCCTGCACAGCCGCGCAGGGGAATGCCTGAGCGTGATGCTGAGCAACGCGATGACGCCGAGCGATACGAGGAGCTTCGCCAACCTTCCCAACATCGCTTCGGGCTTCAATATCAATCAGCTGCGGACCACCGAGCGGGTCGGTATCCATGCCCAGTCGCTGCGCAAGCATGTCGGCACCAATGATGGCATCAACGCTGGCCGCAATCCGATACAGACAGTTCTTCCGGGGCAGTCGCGCCGGTACGAATGGTATGCGGGTGTGCTCGACTGGAAGGATCGTAACGCGCCCAAATTTCAACCGGTCGAACTCGGCGCGGTCAATCTGATGCCCGCCGACCCAGTCAAGCAGGGCGGCAAGGGCCTGTTTGGCGCGCTGGTGGTACAGCCGGCGGGCGCCTATTGGGGGTTCGACACGACGCCGCCGGAACCCTTTTCGACCGGCAACGTCCCGCTGGCGACGCGCGCTTCGGCGGTTGTCTTCGGCGGGAGGGAGCCGTTTCGCGACTTCGTCCTGGTCGGTCAGGACGATGCCAATCTGCGGCTGTCAGGCACACGCACGGCGCGGCCGGGACGGCTCGATCCGCGTCTGGGCGGCGGGGTCGTCATCAATCCCGATCTGCTTTCGCGCACGGCAGCACGGACGCGTCTGGTGAACCCCGCGCGCCTCGCATCGAATGTGATCGATGAGCCTGTTCGCCGCGTCGCCCAATGCGTTGGCGCCGCGGACGATACCGTAAAGACGATGTGCGCGGTCGCCGACGAGGAAGTCGATGCCGTCGATGCTGGGCACAAGGCGTTCAATTATCGCAGCGAAGCCGGCTGGATGCGCCGTGTCCACTCGGCGGCGATGCCCCGATCGGTGACCGTGCTGCAGCGCCAGCACGACCTGCTGAGCGATGGCTTCAACGGGATCGGCAGCCGCAACCAGACGCCTAGATTCTGCGCCCTGCCCGGAGACCCGGTGCGGATGCGCGTGCTGTTCCCCAACGGCCACGGCCGCAACCATGTGATCGAGGTTGCCGGCCACAATTGGGACGACCAGCCGTTCATCAACAACTCCACCGAACTCGGCACGGATCCGCTGAGCACGCATCTCGGCACCCGGGACGTGGTCGGTCCGGGCAGCCACTGGAATCTGCTGCTGTCGCACGGTGCCGGTGGTTCCGATGGTGTCGCGGGCGATTACGCGGTTCGTGACACCTATAGCTGGGGCTTCGACGGCGGCCTGTGGGCCGTGCTCAGGGTCAACAAGCAGTGCGAGTGATGGTGCTCAAGCCGGCAATGATGATCGCCGCCGCGGCGATGCTGGTCGGCGCGGGTCCGGTGGTGAAGGTGACGGGCGTCGCGGGCGGCCTGGATACGGGCACGCCCCTGCGCCTCAGCGTGAAGACAGACGCGCGGTCGGATGCGGGCAATGCCGCGCAGCCGCCATTCGCCTGGATCGATTACGAGGAGACCGTCGATCCAGCCGCCGCGACCTGCGATCGGCGCGCCGAACGGCTGTTGAGTTCGGGTCCGCTTCAGCCCGCGGCCCGCGACTTCAACAATATTCACATCGCCACGCTCGATGCGGCCGGCAGCCTGCACGTGCTCGATCCGCGCAACGGCATTCGTGGGGCGCGCTCGCTGGCCCATCTCGCGCTGAACAGCCCACCCTCCGCGTGGCATTGGGCCGCGGCCGACGGGCTGATCTGGGTGGCGCTTCCCGCTGCCGGAAAGATCGTCGCGGTCGACGTGGCACGCTGGCAGATCGCCCGGACTATCAGCGACGCCGGCGCCGTGACGCAGTTCGCGGCGGCGCGTGACGGCGCGCTTTATGCGCTCGCCCCCGGTCGGCGGCTCCGCAAGATCGGTGCGGGGCCGGATGTCTGGTTCGATGGCACCGAGGATGCCATCGCGATGGCGCCCGGTGAGGATGGCGAACTCTGGGCGGTCGGCGAACGCTCCGTTCGCTGGATCAGCGCCCGTGGCGCGCGGACCATCGACATCCCGCTCAGGGACGCCGCCTGGTCGCGGCGTGCGGACCGACTGATCGGCCTGACCCGCGATGGCGCGCTGGTCATGATAGCGCGATCGGGCGAGATCGCCCCGGTGCGGGACATGCCGATCGCGGCGCACAACAAGGCACGCCTGTGGCTGTCGCCCAACGGCGAAGCGGCGGTGATCCACGATCGAAGCGCATCGGGGCTCCATGTCGCCAACCTCGAACAAGGCGCGTTCGCCCGGACGATCGCGGCGGACCGGCCGGTGAGCCTGGCTGCATCCGACAGCTTTCTGTTCGTCAGAACCGAAGGACGCGGCGAGACGATGGTGCTGCCGCTGGCCGAACTGGCGCGGGCGGGCGGTGGCGGGCCGCGCTGGATCGCGGGTGGCGAACCGGTATCCGCAACGCGATCCGGAGCGGCGATGACGGTATCTCCGGATGGCCTCTCGGCCTGGTCGGATGCCGAGCGCAATCTGATCTATCTCTATCATGAAGGGATGAATGTCCCCTCGGGCACCTTGCGCAATCCCGGCATGACACCCGAGCGGCTGCTGCTGGTGGGGCCGACGATCCGCCCGGTCGCGGCAGGCCGTTTCGAGGCAGGCTTCAGGCTTGAGCGGCCGGGGCGGTACGTTGCCGTGGTGGTGGGCGCGCAGCCACGTTTCGTGCAGTGCGCGGCCTTCGAAGTTCGGGGTTCGGCGCTGCTGTCGCCCGAGGAACGCGAGACGCGCGTAAGCCTTGCGGCGAGCGCCCATCAGGCAATGGTAGGCGAGACGGTGCCGGTCCGCTTCACGCTTCAGGGAGGCGGCGACATGCCCGGCGCCGTGGGCGTGCTGGTTATGGACGTGAGCGGGGTTGGCATGCAGCAAAGAATAGCGGCGCGGGCGCTGGGCAACGGTGCGTTCGAGGCGGCGGTCCCGGTCATGCGGCCAGGCACGTTTCTTGTCATGCCGGATCCGGTGACATTGCCGGCCAAGCTCGCCGGGCGGCCGGTCGCGACGATCAGGGTCACACCGTGATGCGGGTGCCGGGTTCATATCTCGCGCCGCTGCTGGCACTGGCGACTGCCATGCCGTTGGGCGCACAACGTGTGGGTAGCCCCAATCCGCCAACAATCGACCAATCCGGTGGGCGACGGGCGTTCCATGAGGTTGTCGGCGGTCAGGCGACCGTGCTGCATTTCATGTTTCCCAGCTGCCAGAGCTTCTGCCCCCTTTCCGGCGAAATTCTGTCGCGTACTCAAACCCTCCTGGCAAAGAACGCGCCCGCAAAGCCGTTCAGGATCGTATCGGTCTCCATCCTGCCGCGCGAAACGACACCCGCTCGATTGACCGGATGGCTTCGCCAGCACCGCGCAAAGCCGGGCTGGGTCGCGCTCTATGTCGGCCCGCGCGATATCGGTGGACTGATGCGCCATTATGGCGAGACCGCTGTCGATGTGCAGCTTCACTCGTCACAGATGCTGGTCCTCGACCGGTCGGGCCGCCTCGTGAAGCGCTTCGATGATCTGCCCGAGCCAGCCCAACTCGCAGCTGCGGTTCGCGTTGCGGCGCGCTAGCCGCCGGCTGCTCACACATATGCTGGCTCTCCTCGGGATTGCCGGCATCGGCACGGTTGCAAACGATTCACCGCAGGAGGGTAGGCGTATCTACCATGGGCTCGCATCTGCCGGCCAATCCTGCGCCTCTTGCCATGGCCTGTCGGGCGAGGGCGGCACCGAGGGAGGCACGGCGATCCCTCCAATTCAGACCCTGTTCGGTGAAGCACAGCGCTACCGAGAGCCAGCTGAACTGTGTCGCACCTTGATCTCGGGCCAGGCCGCGGACGGACGACGCTTAGCCCGATCGATGCCGCGTTACGCCCTTGACCCCGAGCAGTGCCGATCGCTCTGGCAATATCTGGCACTCCGAGGATCGAGCCTGCCCCCGGGCATCGATGCCCGACGGATTGTCGTGCGGGTGCTGCCAGCGCCGACGACGCCTTCGCAAATCCGGTGGCGCGATATTCTTGCGAACCAATTCTCGGAGATAAATCGAAGCGGCGGATTATATGGCAGACAGATCGTCATCGAGGAGGGCCCTGGCCCGGCAGCATTTCTGCTCTCGCTGGCACCGCCCGGCGCGTTGAACAACGAGACCGCGATTCAAATAGCCCTTCGAGTAGAAGATGGCGATCCGGCCACGCGCAGCGTCGAAGCGAACGTGGATGACGAAGCTGCAGCCCTGCTCAATCGCGTCCGATCGCTCGGACTGCACCGGATCCGATGGATCGACGAACTGGGAAAGGGGCCATCGCCGGGGGACGTTGAACTTATGGCGGATGCCGAAGACCTGGAAGTGGTGGGCGATGATGCATGCCGCGATGCGGAGCAACTAGCTGTAGTCATTGTGTCCCTGCGCGAGGCTTTGGCCCCCGACTGCGCCGCTGTTTCGCAACTGTATGTGGGTTTGAGGACCGTTCCGGTAGCGGCCCTTCCAAAAATTCTGGCTGGGCGGCCAGGGGGCACGACGGTCGCGATGTTTACCGCATTGCCGCTGGACGCGGCTTTTGCCGCTGCACCGGCGACAATCGCCGGGATCATCATAGAGACAAGCCGCTTGATGACGGCCAATCCAAGTGAGCTGAGAATGCTCGCGGCGTTCGATCGATCCTGGCGGCAAATGGCGGAAGATGACCGCACCCTGTTTGCCGGTGTCGGCATTCAGCATGTCGTCTGGCCAGCGATGACCGCGTCGGGCAATCCTGTGTGGATAGGCAGGCCAAACTAACCTGTAGCCCGCCGTTCAGCAGGTATGCGGCTATCGAACGCGGAGTAATGCCTGGCGCCAAACGCGAAAAAGCCCGCCAAGTCGTTAGACTTGCGGGCTTTTCGGTGGTTGCGGGGACAGGATTTGAACCTGTGACCTTCAGGTTATGAGCCTGACGAGCTACCGGGCTGCTCCACCCCGCGCCATCGTCTGTCCACCGCATATAGGTGCGGGGGAAGAAATTGTGAATGGGTTTTACCCGCATTTCGCTTTTCCGCGCCGGCTACAAAGCCTGGCGACGACCTACTCTTCCAACGCTTAAGCGGTAGTACCATCGGCGCTGTCTGGTTTCACGGCCGAGTTCGGGATGGGATCGGGTGGGTCACAGACGCTATGGTCACCAAGCTATGAAGCAGGCGCGGAAAAGCGAAATGCGGGTTTAGAAATCGTGCACATCAGTAAATCAGGCGTACGATGATCATCCGCCGCCAATGACAACCAGAGCTGTCATTGATGGTGGGACTCTCAAGCGTAAATAGGACAATTAGTATCGGTTAGCTCCATGCGTTACCGCACTTCCACATCCGATCTATCAAGGTCGTGGTCTCCGACCGTCCTATGAAATCTTATCTCGAGGGAGGCTTCCCGCTTAGATGCTTTCAGCGGTTATCCCGTCCATACATAGCTACCCTGCTGCGCCGTTGGCACGACGACAGGTCCACCAGAGGTATGTTCAACCCGGTCCTCTCGTACTAGGGTCAACTCCTCTCAAATTTCGACGCCCACGGCAGATAGGGACCAAACTGTCTCGCGACGTTCTGAACCCAGCTCACGTACCACTTTAATTGGCGAACAGCCAAACCCTTGGGACCTGCTCCAGCCCCAGGATGTGATGAGCCGACATCGAGGTGCCAAACAACCCCGTCGATATGAGCTCTTGGGGGTTATCAGCCTGTTATCCCCGGCGTACCTTTTATCCGTTGAGCGATGGCCCTTCCACGAGGGACCACCGGATCACTATGACCGACTTTCGTCTCTGCTCGACTTGTCAGTCTCGCAGTCAGGCGGGCTTATGCCATTGCACTCTAACAGACGGTTTCCAACCGTCCTGAGCCCACCATCGCGCGCCTCCGTTACTCTTTAGGAGGCGACCGCCCCAGTCAAACTACCCGCCACAGAGGGTCCCTGATCCAGTTTCATGGATCGAGGTTAGACATCAGAAAACAACAGGGTGGTATTTCACCTATGGCTCCACATCAGCTGGCGCCGATGCTTCAAAGCCTCCCACCTATGCTACACAGTTCTTTCCTAATGCCACTCTGAAGCTGCAGTAAAGGTGCACGGGGTCTTTCCGTCTAACCGCGGGTACTCCGCATCTTCACGGAGAATTCAATTTCGCTGAGCATGTGCTGGAGACAGTGGGGAAGTCGTTACGCCATTCGTGCAGGTCGGAACTTACCCGACAAGGAATTTCGCTACCTTAGGACCGTTATAGTTACGGCCGCCGTTTACCTGGGCTTCATTTCGCAGCTTGCACCACTCCACTTAACCTTCAGGCACCGGGCAGGCGTCAGGCCCTATACGTCGTCTTGAAGCCGACTTAGCAGAGCCCTGTGTTTTTGCTAAACAGTCGCTACCCCCTGGCCTGTGCCCCCCACAAAAAGTTGCCTTGATGTGGGGCCTCCTTCTTCCGAAGGTACGGAGGCAATTTGCCGAGTTCCTTCAGCACACTTCTCTCAAGCGCCTTGGTATACTCTACCTGACCACCTGTGTCGGTTTCGGGTACGGTCTATAATGGGGAGGCTATTTCCTGGGACCACTTCGAAGCCCGACCAATCCGATAAGGTCGAACAACACACGTGATCCGTCACACATCCCCAGGTTCAGGAATATTAACCTGATTCCCATCGACTACCCCCTTCGGGCTCGTCTTAGGGGCCGACTCACCCTGCGCGGATTAGCCTTGCGCAGGAACCCTTGGTCTTTCGGCGAGAGGGCATCTCACCCTCTTTATCGCTACTCATGTCTGCATTCGCACTTCCGATACCTCCACCGTCGGTTACCCTTCGGCTTCGCAGGCTTACGGAACGCTCCGCTACCGCGTGTAGTAAACTACACACCCTAAGCTTCGGCACGTATCTTTAGCCCCGTTACATCTTCGCCGCAGGACCTCTTAATTAGACCAGTGAGCTGTTACGCTTTCTTTAAAGGATGGCTGCTTCTAAGCCAACCTCCTGGTTGTTTTGGAAGTCCCACATGCTTTCCCACTTAGATACGATTTGGGGGCCTTAGCTGTAGGTCAGGGCTGTTTCCCTTTTGACGACGGACCTTAGCACCCGCCGTCTGTCTCCCGGATATTACTCAATGGTATTCGGAGTTTGGTTAGGTTTGGTAGATCTCGCGACCCCCTAGCCCATCCAGTGCTCTACCCCCATTGGTATTCGTCCGAGGCACTACCTCAATAGTTTTCGCGGAGAACCAGCTATTTCCCGGCTTGATTGGCCTTTCACCCCTCAACACAACTCATCCGGTAACTTTTCAACGTTAATCGGTTCGGACCTCCAGTGGGTGTTACCCCACCTTCATCCTGGTCATGCCTAGATCGCCGGGTTTCGGGTCTAATACACCAAACTTAGTCGCCCTATTCAGACTCGCTTTCGCTGCGCCTACACCTAACGGCTTAAGCTTGCTTGGTACATTAAGTCACAGACCCATTATGCAAGAGGTACGCAGTCAGGCCATAAAGGCCCTCCTACTGCTTGTAGGCAATCCGTTTCAGGTACTGTTTCACTCCCCTCATCGGGGTGCTTTTCACCTTTCCCTCACGGTACTTGTTCGCTATCGGTCATGCACGAGTATTTAGGCTTAGAGGGTGGTCCCCCTATGTTCAGACAGGATTACACGTGTCCCGCCCTACTCTAGTCCCGACACATCACTTTCGCATACGGGGCTGTCACCCGCTATGGCCAAACTTTCCAGTTTGTTCTGCTAGTTGAATGTCAGGCACTGGCCTGGTCCGCGTTCGCTCGCCACTACTAACGGAATCTCGGTTGATGTCTTTTCCTCCGGCTACTGAGATGTTTCAGTTCGCCAGGTTCGCTTCACCAAAGCCTATTTTATTCAGCTTAGTGATACCTTTTACCATTTACCCCGCCTGCGATTACTCGCATTCGAGATAAATGGTGAAGGTGGGTTTCCCCATTCGGAAATCTGCGGGTCAAAGGTTG
>Ga0193742_1000479_pt1:0-2500 | contig 26626 bp, 11 predicted proteins | sample L2c1metaG_FD_165511 | JGI IMG/M metagenome (GOLD analysis project Ga0193742, IMG submission 165511) | Soil microbial communities from a riparian zone of the East river system, Colorado, United States - L2c1 | ecosystem: Environmental > Terrestrial > Soil > Riparian zone | place: USA: East... | reverse complement strand
TATGGGTGAGGTCCAAGGCCGTCAACAACGATTTGCAATTTTGTTTCAACGCCCCCTGAAACCCGCAGAAAAGCGTGGGTTTAACGCTTGCGAAACACCCTGAAGCGTATTGCGACTGTCATGGAAGCCCCTGCGAATCCGCCGAATCCCGATTCGTCCGGCCTGTTTTCACAGGTCAGGAACGCCGTAATCTGGCGTTCGGGGTCGCAGATCGTCGCGCAGCTGGTGATGTGGGCCTCAACCTTCCTCGTGATTCGCATCCTGCAGCCCGAGGATTACGGCCTGTTCGCCATGACCGGGGTGGTGCTGGCCTTCCTCAATCTGATGAACGGCTGGGGACTCGCCAGCGCGATCGTGCAGAAGGCCGAGGTGTCCGACCGCGACATCCGCCAGATGTTCGGCATGTTGATCGCGGTGAACCTGATCCTGGCGGGCGCGCAGCTGCTGATCGCGCCGCTCGCCGCCGCCTATTTCCGCGAGCCGCGGGTGGAGACACTGCTGCAGGTCCAGTCGCTGCTCTATCTGACCACGCCCTTCATTGCGCTGCCCTATGCGCTGCTCGCGCGGCGGATGGATTACCGGCTGCAGGGCTTCGTCAACATCACCGCCGCCTTGCTTGCCGCGCTTACCGCATTGGGCGGGGCGCTTGCCGGATGGGGCGTGTGGACGCTGGTGTTCGCGCCGATGGTGCTGTTCGCCGCGCGCGCGATCGGTTTCACCCTAGGCGCCCGGTCGCTGGTGTGGCCCAGTTTCGATTTCCGCGGCGGCCGCGCGCTTGCCGGGTTCGGGGGCGCGATGGCGCTGACCCAGTTGTTCCAGTTCCTGCTGAGCCAGGCCGACATCTTCATCGCCGGGCGCGCGTTCGATGCGCATACGCTGGGCATCTACACCACCGCGCTGTTCCTGGCGCAGATCTTCCTCAACAAGATCGTGCCGCCGTTGAACGAGGTAAGCTTTTCCGCCTTCTCGCGCATCCAACATGATTCGGCGCTGGCGAGCATGGCCTTCGTCCGCGCGACGCGGATGGTGATGCTGCTTGCGCTGCCCTTCTTCCTTGGCCTCGCCGCGACCGCCGAGCCTTTGGTCCATATCGTCCTAGGCCCCAAATGGCTGGAGACGGCGCCGATCGTCCGGCTGGTCGCGCTCGCCATGCCGTTCATGACGGTGCAGGCGCTGATGGTCCCCGCCACCGATGCGCGCGGCCATCCCGAAATCGCCGCGCGCAACGCCATGATCGGCGCGCTGCTGTTGCCGATTGCCTATCTGACCGGGGTGAACTGGGGGATCGAGGGGCTGGCGATCGCCTGGATCGTCGCGATGCCCGTCTATTTCCTCCTCTCCGCCCGGCGCTCGTTGCCGGTGCTGGAGGTGAGCGCCGGCGACTTCGCCCGCGCGCTGGCGCCGGTCGCGGCGGCTTCGGTGCTGATGGCGCTGGGCGTCGCCCTGCTCGACCGGCTGCTGCCGGCAATGCCCGATCTGCCGCGGCTGGCGGCATTGGTGCTGACCGGCGGCGCGCTCTACCTCTCGCTGCTGCTGCTGCTCGCACGCGCCTCGCTCGCCGAGCTGGTCGCGGTCATCCGCAACCGCGCGCCAGTTGTCTGATATGTTCAGCTTGCGCTGAACTGGCGCCTAGACCTGCTGGATATAGGCGCGCATCGCCTGCGCCTCGGCCTCGATCTGTTCGATGCGGTATTTCACCAGATCGCCGATCGAGACGAAGCCAAGCACGCCGTTCGCCTCCACCACGGGCAGGTGCCGAACCCGCCGCCGCGTCATCAGCGATAGCGCCGCCAGCACCGAATCGCCCTGGCCGACGGTGATCGCCGGGGCGGTCATCACCTCTCCCACGGTGCGATCGAGGCTCGCCGCGCCCTGCTGGGCCAGCCCGATAATGACATCGCGTTCGGAAAATATGCCGACGACCGCGCCGTCTTCCATCACCGGCACCGCGCCGATTCGCTTTTCTGCGAGCAGCGCGACCGCATCGCGCACGATCGTCTGCGCGGTGACCGAGATCACCTCCCGGCCCTTGCCGCCGAGCACCGCCTGGATCGTCATATTTCCCTCCTGGCCTGGCTTATCCGCTGGATCATCCCATGTCGGCGGCGCAAAGGAAAGCCATGGCAACTCCGAAGCCCGACCTGGACGATCCCGACTACGCCAAATACGCTTGGGCGCGGTATCGGCGGCTGATGCGCTGGATGGTGCTGGTCGCGATCCTGGCGGTGATCGGGTCACTGACCGCCTTGTGGATCTACAACGGCCCGATCCCCATCCACATGATGATCGCGACGATCGCGGGCGTCGGCGCATCGGTGCTGCTCGCCGCGGCGCTGATGGGACTGGTGTTTCTCAGCTCGGGCAGCGGCCATGATGAGCGGATCGAGGATCTGGCGCGGCCGGACGAGGATTAGTCGGGCGTGTCAATGCGGTAGCGCAGGTTGCGTTCGCCATTGGCCGGGATCGTCGTGCGCCACACGGTGAAGCCGTCCTCCTGCAC
>Ga0193742_1000478_pt1 | contig 26652 bp, 31 predicted proteins | sample L2c1metaG_FD_165511 | JGI IMG/M metagenome (GOLD analysis project Ga0193742, IMG submission 165511) | Soil microbial communities from a riparian zone of the East river system, Colorado, United States - L2c1 | ecosystem: Environmental > Terrestrial > Soil > Riparian zone | place: USA: East River... | reverse complement strand
AAACAAAAATGAGTGACTACGAAATGACCGTGATTATGTAATATAAATAATGAGTGTATCAAATAAGATAATGAACGGTATATGAGGGAACAACGGGTCGATAACTCGCATATCTCAACAATGTTCTCATTGTTCTTTAGTCAGAGCCTCAGTGGCTGCCTTAATTACTGTCTCTTGTTCAGTGGACAATTTATTTTTAGCATTAATATCAAATTGTGCTAAATTCTTATTACGTCGGCTTTTCATCGGCTGAGTTTAAAATTCCCATGTACTCCCACCAACCGTTATTGGAGGTAATTCCAGGCACATTTTTTATTTTCCTCTCTTCCCTCCCTCCAATAACGGCTGGTAACGAGTCTACATATGATAGGGAATGGAAAATGGTGTTCTACAGAACAGTAGAGAATAGATAAACAAATAAGAGAAACCAAAAGATGATGTAAGGATTGAAAAGAGGGTATTTTTCGTTTTTAAAGCGAAGTTTTACACGAGACCAATGGATGGCCGTCTGTGACAGCGCGGGAAGCTTTGCTGCTCTTCAGCAAGAGTTCTGTACTTAGCTATTCACTGTCCAGCGGCACATTAGCGCCAGGTGACCTAACTTAGGTTCGGTCTTAGATACTGGTAAGCTGAAACAAGGGAGTGGTAAGCAGGGGATGATGATGTCTCACATCCTCAGGTCTCTTGCTTACTATCTCCCTAGGTGGGCGCAACCAGCGTTGCATTATTTCGTCTGTTGCTTACTGTCTCCATAGAGATTGTTTGAATTTTTTGCTTGTAAGGATTGAAAAGAGGGTATTTTTAGAGGGTATTTGTTACAGGAATTTTCGATGGCCGTGCAACTGCAACAGGCTGCTACAAAAATCCAAACCAATATTACGGCAAGTTACCACCGGCGATGATCAGGTAATCATTCTTTTCTCGACTCTCTAATCTCGGCCCCAATCTCAAGCGCTCTCTTCCCTTCCAACCACAACATAGTTTCTGAAAGCCATCACATCAAACAATCAGTCAGAAAAATCGGATACTAAGAAGTTGGGCTGCACATACCCTTATATGTTTTTGGAACTACCAGACTGGGAGTGATCAAAGCAGAAGCAGATATCGAAGTGGAAGAAGTCAGAGGTTCCTGACACCAGGTGAATCTGAAGTTGTTGGTTGTCCGTTCACATCCTGTTTTTACGTCTACGACGTTGGCTTGTACTCCTACGTGCTGTAATAATGGAAACATATACAGTGGTTTCAGATGGCTGAACAAAGTGAAAGACTGACCACTATTATATTATATTGTGGAGAAGAGGTCGTGTGGAGAATTTGAGAACGGAGGCGGAGAATAGACCCAATAGGAACTGGACGAGCGAACGAAATCCCATCCAAAGAAAGAAACTTGACTGTACCACGGGCAAACAGGCTTGCATTCGTAACGCCCAGCTAATTATGAATTGTTAAGCAGAAGTTTATGAACAAGGTATGGAACGATTGATTCACCTCATAAGCCAGCCTCATTAGATATCCACCGAATATTTTTTGATGAACACTATGAGATTAGACGTTATTGTAAGTCTGGGACTGAAAAATAGTGTGAACGTACTTGCGTTCCTGTGGAAACATCAGCATGCACATGTCTAGAACCGTATCACCCATCCACACTAGTTCTGTGGTGGTGGTATCATGCCCAGCATTCTCCTGCTCCTGCCCGTATTTCAGATGAAGTGCATGCAATTCAGATACTTCAGATGAACTTGGAGGCACGGATGATAACGACTGCAATGCAAGTGACTGCCTTTGCTTTTTTATCTCTATTATCTTTGAACGATATATTTAATTCGGAGGGAATTAGACAGACATACGTTCTCCAAGGGTGTATAACTCCTGTTCCTCATCCGTAGAAACAATTAAGGGATTGACCTCTCTTGCACGATGCGTATCCGCATTCCTACACACCATCGAAAATCGACCTACAAGAAAAGATATTCATATCAATATTTGATGACAAGACCGATCGGTACTTGCCTATTAAAACGGTCTCTTCGGGCTGTCCCATACCAATAGATTCTATTTTAACGGCAACTTCCATCGAGCTATGACCAGTATAGATGACTTGACCGCTGAGGCGCAGATCGCGAGCTGGATCTAGAGGAGACATCATATCAAGCCTGTTTTCATGAGAAGTATTAGTAGATGTAATGATCATAGATACATCAGGACTGACCGATCGACGGAGGCAGTGACGATGTAATAACCACGCTCTTGTATTCGACCAAGAGCGAGGACATCAGGACCGAGCATATGTTTATAAGCAATAGCTTCTGCCAACGAGTCGAGGTGTTCCATTAACCTACAATAGTATGTCGGGATGATAGAACCAGAAATAGATGCAATACACACTTTCCAGTTCTGATACCACCAGACGCTAGGATGTACTGCTCTAGAAGTTCAGGTGATGATCCGAACGGGAGGATTGACTCTGAATAAGAATCGTGCATATGTCGGGGGGTGGTCAATGGGATTGCATCATCGGGGCCTGACGCAAGTGTACGAAGGGTTTCTGACCACGGTATATGGGTTATCAATGGAAGAACACTTGAGGTTGAACGATTATTTTTAATGACAGGGACATAACAAGGGTATAGACGCACTTGTGGTAAGTTGGATCAGATCTCGCTCCTATGTAGCCATATGAGTTGAAGTTGTATTGGACAAAAAAGAGGGTACTCACTAACCACTTTCAACAGTCTGTCCATCGATGATACATCTTTATTCTCTTTGACGACAACATTTGAGACTCTTGTATGGAAGGCTCTTGTGATTTTGTGTAGTACGCGAGATCGATGCATTTCCTGCCGACAGCCGAGGTTGAATAACAGAAGGAAGTCTCAGCAGACAGAGGGATTCAACAGAAAGGGTTAAAGGTTCGTAAATACTAAATTCGCTGAGGTGGTAATCTACCTACTCCTGGAGCATTTTATACCTAGCAGTTAGACTACGAGTCTGATGATCAAAGTATGTCAAAGGGAGTTAAAGGAAAGGATGAGACAGGAGGTATAGTAGATTATGATAAGACAAGGGGGTGTCGGGATTGAAGATATGGACCTAAGGTCTGCAACGGGCGCTAGTCTCTCGAAGCAAACCAGGCACATGTCTGTTTTAGGAAATAACCATGTCACCGCCGCGCCTCCTATGGTGCGAATCACTTAGTGTCCGCTACTTGTGTGCAAAAATAATAGAAAATTAAGAAAAATTAAGAAAATTAAATCCTCTTGGCAAAACACTCCTATTGATGGGCCCGAAAGAATGGCAAGAGGAATTAATTTGAAACTCAAACTGAGTGAGATATTTCCTGTGATCAGACCCGATTTTGCGCAGTACAAGGATACATAAGAATATGCTAATCAAATGCGTTCGCAACACCTTCTGGGATGCGTCTGTGTGATTTGTACTTGGTGGAACTGAATTGTCGGACCTGAACTTGAGCTTCGCGCGTCCCAAGGCCCAATCTGTAAGCTTCAACCCACCGAAACATCCGGTGGTTCACAGGTCAAATTATTGGGCCATCTTGCAGCTCTAACGCGTGCTGCTGCTGCTTTCTGTGCTTCTGTGACCATTATGAGATGTTCGACATGTCAATGGGTACTCAGGGTCCATGTCTGTACCTGCAATATATTTTTCATCTTATTTTAGTCTACATACTTAAGTAGCGGACACTAAGTGATTCGCACCATAGGCGCGCAATCCTGGTATATCTTTTCTAAATATCAATTTATCATCATCTGATGGCCATATATTCCATTTTCACATTCTTATTGTTTTCCTCCTACCTTTCTTGGGGTTATCTATACCATATAGTATACATGTCAAGTTAACAAGAAGTTATTTTCCCCCTCGTCTGTTCTACTTCTGGTTCATATTCCATCATGCGCATCGCTCAGCATATTGGTTTATCTCATCCTCTGCCGTCTCGCTCTCGAACCCTCAAAGTCATTTATTACAGGGTTGTGCAACCCTCGAGAGGTTTTTTTGAATGATTCATGCATACCGCAACTTAGGCGCACAGCCGTTATCGTCATATCCATCATCACATTTCTTAGATATCTGCCCTATCTATCTTGCCTCTCGAGGACTGACAGCACTCAAGATCCGCCAACTTACAGGTGTATTCCACAAATTTCTAGAAACCTATCCAGTGGTAAACCAATTTCACCTGCGACAAGGCATCACGTGAAAGATATATATTTTTAGAATCGGAAATGACATCTGACCAAAATAATAACCAAATACATGGTGACTTAACCTGGCATGAAAGGGATGGTGAACGGAGCCGCCCTAAATTATGAACGTCCAATGGCAAATTCATATCAATCCCCGACTATCTCCAGACCAGAGCGTCGGTTTGGATGAGTAGACTACAAGCTGAAATGAGCAAGTTCCGGAACAGTTGCTGACGTGTCTGCACAGCGCAGGTTGTATCTCGTGGCTTGTGATGCTGTGCACTTGGGATCCTATACATAAATCGGTTCTATAGGCGCATACATTTCATCCAACAAATGCCTTCCAACTTTGGTGATGCGAGCACGATTGTTGGCGACACATCCTACTTGAAGCGACTCGATGAGACATCCTTAACCAAGGACCCGGACCACTCAATAAAATACAACCAGACCTCTCGACATGGCAAGAGTCGATCCAACCGGGATGATTTTATCGCCTTAGATTATGGTGTTCAGGAGAGGCCCTTCTTCATACCTATTGGCAATGATGGTGTTATCGGAGCATTGGATAAACTCGACAAGCAGCTTCTTCAGGTATTTAAAAATCCTCAATAATAGAGTTCATTTGCTTATCGTCAGGTAGGCTGGGAGGACGAGACTTCTGTCCAAGAAAGTTCCGACTGACTGGACGGGTAGAGAGGTGGTTCCTGGCCAAATGGGCCTCATCAACCATGGGTGAGTTGTCCAAACATTTGAGTTTATGAAAATCTGGTAGCACCGTATTTACCGGGTATCAGTGGTTCTCCTAAGGTCCTTACAAAGCCAGGTCGGTACCCAGGCTTTCCACTCCGGAATTGGTGGGCACGTTCATGGTGTGGGACTACTGGACGTATGTCTTCCCGTTTCTACAAAGTTTTCCAATCCAACTCAATGCTCATCACCTAGTTTCCGATACCGTCATCGAGTTTCAAGGTTTAACTATCGTACAAGTATCGCAAAATCAAGCTGCCGTCATTTCTGACCCTCAAAATCACATTTTCGTTGTCAAAAACGCTGGATTTGTGGCCTATGCCATCGAGGGAACGTACAACGTGCTTTCTATCGTTGATCAAACACATCTGCCGACGACCGTCAAGGACAAGTTGACTGGCATCACCCTAGGCTCTACTCACGAAGTCAAGATGAAGAGCAAAGTCGGTGACAAACAGGAAAAGGAATATGTCGTTGCCACATTGTCAGTTTTTCATCTTTTCAACGTACATTTGTTATCTCTGATAATTTGTTCGATAGCCTGAATATCCCGGCCAGCAATTGTGCTATTCTCCAGCGTGGCGACGACCTGGAACTGCTTGGTGCTGGTCAATCTGTGATCACTAATCCCAGCGTTACTCTCCGTGGCTTGTACACTTTGGGAGAGAACCAGCTGGAGATGCCAACCAAAGACATGTATGTATTATACATTTTCCTTGCAATGACGCTTAGATCAAAATGTTTAGCTTTACTCGTGATCAAGTTCCTGTTAGCTTGACCATTTATCTCAAATGGCAATTGACCGAGCCTCTCAAACTCACAACGCATGGATACAATACTCCTTATGATGCCCTTCGTGACAAAACGCAGTCAATTTTGACCCAAATCGTCGCCCACCTCGACTATTCTTCAATGGTCAAGCAACGTTCTTTTGGTCCAGATAATATGGACGATGGATCCGACCCATCTTCGGCTTTCCTGGATGCTCTTAGGACTCGCGCCATGGACGACATGCATGAAGCTGCGCTGGAATACGGCATTGTCTTGAAAGACCTTGGTATGTTTGTTTGAACGGTTTATTCTTTTGCCCAGGGTTAAAATATGTTGCAGCTGTGATCGACCGCCAATTTAAGGGTGAAATTGCGGCAACCATGGATAAACTGACAAGTAAGCATTCGCCTCTCTATTGCGTTAATATAAGTACTAATATCATCTGGATCTTCAGCTCGTGCATTGCAAGCCCAAGTTGAGGCTGCTGTGAGTTTCTTCCACTCTTTTTTCCAGCGATGCACTCTAAGAGGTTGTCTATAGAATGTTGACCGAGAAAACAGCAACAAAGTCAAGCAAGAAGAAGGTGCACTTTCGGTGACTCGCATCAAGGCACAAGCCGCAAATGCTCAAGCTGATGCCGAAGCTTACCGAGTCATCGCGGGTGCGAAGGCTCAGGCTCAGAGATTGAAAATTGAGGCCGAAGCTCAGGCTGAGGCAACACGCATGGCAGCTGAGGCTGAAGCCACTGCCGTTCGCATCAAAGCCCATGCCGATGCTCAAGTTATTGATCAATTTGCCCGTGAGATGGAACTCCGTCGGATTGAAGTTGTCAGGATCAAGGCCTTTGGTTCCAAAACGGTCTTTGTACCGTCTGACAGCACGGGTGCACAGATGGGTAATGCCATGGCTATGGGAATGGCAGCATCTTTGGGAGCTCAGGCCTCGAAGCAAATCGACAAGTAATTAAATTGTGCCAGTCATGATCATGTATTGTATGATATCTCTTTATTTAATGAATCATCCTGCCCATAAACAAACATGGTTTGTTGATGGTTGTTATTACTATTAGAGTCGAGGACTGCGTGGTGTCTTGCCTTCAACCACTTGACCACCAACCAGGCAGTTCCTTTGACTTGCCTCACAACTAGCCCAACAGACGCACTTTATCACCTTCCAACATGAGATCTAAGTTCAAGGATGAGCACCCCTTTGGTCAGTCAATCAACCCTTATAGCTTGCTTTTTCTCGCACCCCTTACATCTTCATACTTTCCTAGAGAAGCGCAAGGCCGAGGCGGAGCGTATCCGACAGAAGTATCCAGATCGGATTCCTGTCAGTGTCTATCTTCGTATATAACCACTGTTTTGACTCACTTGCTGTGGCTCAACATCGATAGGTAATCTGTGAAAAAGCAGATCGTACGGACATCCCCACCATTGACAAGAAGAAATACCTTGTTCCTTCCGTGTGTAGTTCAAACACATTACCCTCCTATACCTTTCTTAATCCTCTCGGCTATCCAGGACCTCACTGTGGGCCAATTCGTTTATGTTATCCGGAAACGAATCAAGCTAGCGCCCGAGAAAGCCATCTTCATATTCGTCGATGAGGTCCTCCCACCCACAGCTGCATTAATGAGTGCTATTTACGAGGAGCACAAGTGCGTATATAATTTGGATGTCTTTTTTGAAGTAACTCCTGACGTCATCCTTGTTTTAGGGATGAGGACAACTTCCTGTACGTGAGCTACTCTGGTGAAAACACATTCGGACAAGAAGGTTGGCTGGAGTTGCCACTAGACGCATAATTTGGTCGATGTTTTATCTTATCTCTCAATGCATCTCGCCTTGCGACGGACCATATGTATAGAGATTGAGGCATGGTCCATAGCGCGTGGATGACGCTGGCAATCATTGATCGTATCTTCTTCCAGCGCTGCCTTGATCTCATTTGCTGCATACCCTACTGCGAATCATTGTTTTTCTTTGCACCTTTGTTGTATAATATTCTTTCTCAGTGCAGTATATGTCATGAAATTGTATCTTTTTTTATTCTGGATTTGATAACATTGATTGTGTTCGATCGAATTAGTCTCCCTCTGGAGTCTATGCGCGTTTAGTGTAGTCTATGCGAAAAGTTGGCACAAATTTTGCTGGCAAGTTCAGGAAAAGCTTAAGCTCAGCGTGCTGTGCGACATTGACTTGAGTATATTTCTCCACCCGGATACCTTCTAAGTTCTACACCGGAAGTCAGAACCCTCGTTACAGGGACGGGCTAAGTACAGCATATGGTGGCCGAGGCAGAGAATTGAGAATCTAGCTTACAGGCATGAAGAGTACGAGGGAGAAAGGACCCCTGGACTCGTCCGATAAACTGTAAGGGCATCCTTGCAAGCTCGTTTACTCTGACGCAATCAATATATCAAGATCCCTATGAGAGGATTAAATTATTGAATTAAAAAAAAAAAGAAAAAAAGACGAGTTCCATTAAACAGTTTGCGTGAGCACTTGCTCTAGCGCATCCCAATCGAAATCATTGTAGGTATCTTCGGTCCATAATTTATCGTATTCATCTTCGACTTCTGCTGCTGCTACTGCTTCGTTCGCAACAACAAGCTGTGCTGCAGAAGGGCTTTTTAGATAGTGATCAGACGCATGCTTAAGGAGACTTGTCTGGTCCGATATAAGAGCTGTGTGGGTGTTGTCCTGTAGAACGGAGATCCCGCACTCCGACACGATAAAATCGAGCGACGCAGGCGCAGACACAGAGCTGAAGACAACCCTTAAGCATCGAACCAACGTCGGTTCTTGATTATCGATGGATGTACGAGAGGGCTGGTTTTGGTTATCAAAAGGTTCAAGCAGCTGACGTCTCTTTGGGGGGAAGTCCTCATCCTGAAGATGCTTCCGCCTTCCTGTCCGACTGAGCATGATCTTGGCATTAACTTGGTTGGTCCACGCAGGACCAAGGGCTGCTTTCTTCTTTCCGTCAGAACTGTCAACATCATTGAACCCACGGGTTTGTTGTTTGTATGTCATCTCGCCTGGTACTCTGGATCCCGGGTGCTCTTGGTCAAAGTTGTCAACAACCTCATTGAGCACGACAATAGCAATATTGTATGAACTTGCAATTTCATGAAGACTAGCAGATATTTTAGCAATATTCTGCTTTCTTTCTACCAAGGTATTTGTTGTCGTCTTGCCCATAGAATGAAAGAGTTCTGCAAGTGCATCGATGATAACAAGTTTGACCGGCTTCTTTCTCTGAGTGGTTTCTTGTTCTTGGATAAACGAAGGAAGTATTGTGGTCAGAACAAGTTGAAGGAAATCAGATGTGGGGATAGAGATGGTATGAACGTGTTCCAGGCTGCAAAATGACGGTGAGAGCAATTCATGGGTCTGAGAGATCTGGAGCAGGCGTGCAGTAGGAAGTTTAGATGATGTTGTTAGATAACAAGCTGAACCAGCAAGACCTCCATTCTCCTTGGGGGCTTGAACAAACAATGAAAGCTGCAGAGCAAGCTGGGTTTTCCCTGCCCCACTAGAAGACGGTGAGTCTGAGAGCATACAGTTCGTGTTGTGTGTATTGCATACCTCTCACCTACAATTTCCCATACCATGCCTGTTCTCATTCCCCCTTGTAACGCGTTGTCAAAAATCGCGTCGCCAGTGGAGAATTTCTCCTCTCCATCATGTGCTATACCTTCGAGAATATTCAGCCGGTGCAAAGGAATTGAGTTTAGTACAGTGTTGATGGTCCTTTTAATATCAAGGGGTGAGGTTTTGCATCGTCTAGCAATGTCTTGAGGCGTGTTTAACAGTAAATCGGCAACTGTTTGTAGATTTCCTGTAAAGACTGCATGTGAGTAGGAGAAGAAAGCCGAAAGCGATCATCGTTTACCCTTTTTGAGCAAAGCCGTCTGTGATGTTGATAACGCAGAATTATTGAGGGGGCAAGTGTGAAGGTTCATGGAAACCTTTGCGCGCAATTTTGAGTCGACACGGGGCTATCCAGGTATCCGTAAGAATGTATCACGAAACAAATGAGACTCAACATTGTATCAACTATGTACTAAGTCCAGAATAAAATACTTGGAAGTTGATAGAAATACATGCTTGGAAATAATACTGAAAAGTTTGAAACCAGAGTCCTACAAAAAGCTGGCATCTACTTAAACGACGCGCTGCCGGCTCTGTGTCGTGTCTGAGGTTCTTCTCAAGAAACCGCCCACAACGTTAGATACCGTTTCCGTGATTTGTCGCTGTTGGCTCTGGGTATGTTTGACGAAGAACAGTCGAACGTTCGTCGCGTTCCAAATCCCAAGAGGGGTCATGCCACGGACATAAATTTCACCCCAAATCAGGGATGATAGCCAGACTAAAGACGCCTCAGACCACTATACAAGGTTGAGTGCGCATAACTCAAAGATCAAAATAGTCAACATACCATAAATTTGCGTGCTGTAGTGGGTGCTTTCGATGACAGTACATGACTCAAGTCAATATTGGACAGAAATTGGATCACAGCTGACGAGGGAACGGCGTTGTGTCTTTGCATTTCCTCCACCTTCTGGATAACATCAGAAATGAAGACCATGACAGTATCCAAAGGCAGTCTACGAAAATCGTTAGTCGAACACATGTTGACAAGCTGGAACAAGCGCACCCTTGCTGCCAAGATGTCACCTGAGCAGGGCATAAGCAAAAACTTTGGAACAAAGGAAGGGAAAGGAATAAAAACCCATTCTTGAGTTGGCACAAAGCCGTTCTTGCCAATGCCTAATGGCGCACGATCAAGCGAACTTATTGTATCTGTAGACAGGGATCGTCGTGCTCTCATCTTCCCGCGAGCCTTTTCGGATACTGGACTGTCCACTGATGAGTAAGGAGACTCTGTATTCGGAGACATCAATGGTCGTGTCAAAACCTCTTCGCCGCCCAGAGATGTGTGAGCACTGCTGTCGTCCCCCTCTGTTGAATCACCACGGTTGGCTCCTTCGTTTTCCAGAAGCCTTGCCTTCTCAGCGCCAGCATCCGCCATCTCCACTTCATCAACAGGTCCTTTCCCTTTTGGATTTGCTTGGTTGTTTGCTTCTTTTGCTTGTTGCGCCCTTTTCACCTCTCTGAGGCCTCTAGCGAGAGTAAATGTTCCTAAATCCTCAAAAATCTTTCGGGACTGCAAAATGCCGTAGGTGATATTCGGGTTTTCGGATGCATGATGGTAGATAACAGAGCTGAACACCTCCAACCTGCATCGTGTCAGAAATATACTCCAGAAGAAGATAGATCGAAGCTTACATGAAAAAGAGAAGTCGAGGATGTCCTTCGTCTGATAACAGGAATAGTGGGTTTGAGAACGACGTGAACAGCTGAATGAGACGTGCTGAGGCTGTTACGCCTATGTTTGTAAAAGAAGGGGCAGCATTGGAAAGTGCAATGATAAGAGCCGGATATAGGGAGGATAAACTTCCTGAAGTTGTAGCAACTATGGCATAAATAGCCTGTATAATAGTAGGGTTAATTTGATTTTCGACATATTTGAAGACAATATACACACATGAATCACAAACTCGGCCGCAGTATCGACTGGACCCCACTTGGTGGGCAATTGAATCCCAATTGGATGATTCAATCGAGAGCCAAAAGCTGGTTCGGCAGATAGAGTCTGAAGAATATACGATATAGCACGACAAACGCCATGTTGTTCTTTGAACTATTGAGTGATTGCAGGAGGTGAAGAGTAATGTAGAGTACTTACGAGGCTTGTCCTTGATCTCCACGCAGTAAAACAAGAGATATGCTATGAAATCCATCGAGTTCTCAGATTCTAACACGAAATTGCAAAATTTCTAGAAGTGAAAGTTAGATTAGCTTGATCGAAGATAGATATAGGAATTTTGATACTTTATTAAGTTCAATCAACTTCCAGAATAGGATGACTGTGAACAAATTAAGACCCTATAATATTCTTGCAATCGCGGTAGGCTCACTAGTTTCCGTAACATAAGGTAAAGATTTTTTTGCGCCAGGCAAAATATTTTTGACTGTCTCTGTTTGTTGTTCCATCACAGTAATAATCCCGTTAAAAAGGTATTCAAAGTCTTGAGTACGATGCTTCAGAACAAGTATTGAGTTTAACCGTAAGTACCAATCGCAAAAAAATCAACCCACCAATTTCATTATGAAATAGCGAAATGTATTCGTTTTTGGGGATGGTGAAAGATTTTGACCGTCTAGGATCTGATCCCTAGCACTTCCGCTCTGGAAATCCAATAGCACGCATAGAACCTGTAAAGACATGGTGATGAGATTCATCCTCGGATCTTCACCCTTGAAGACAAGATGGTTGTAAGGTAGTTTGCCTGCTATTGTGCTGATCGTGATCGTGTCAGGGGGGCCGGAATTTATAGCTGTGTTGAGAAGCGAGCAGAGGATAGTAAGAACATCGCGTCGAGGAATTTTTTGTACGATGTGGAGAGAAAAAGGAGATGGTTTGGTAAATAGAGAACCTGCAGGGGCGTATATCTGCTGCGAAAGCAGGATGAGCAAAAGGCGGAGGACTTCAGTCCTGTTACTGTCGAAAACGGTATTGTTGCCTAGGTTTGCAGTCGATCCAATGCCTTTTTCCCTTTTGGAGTGAGAGAGGTGACGAACCAGGCAAACGGTTTGAACTCAATCACATACCATATAACGTAGTTAATCTTGTGGTGATCCACTTGGATGGTCTTCGGGAGGGTGAAACCACAACAAAACAACAGATCTGTTATAGAGGTCAAAAGCCTTTCGCCTAGAGAAGGCAGCCATTTGGTTTTCGGTTTAGGTATAGTTGGGGTACTAGTTCCTTCGACCTTATTCCCTTCATGATCACTTTCGTCTTCGTCTTCTATAACGAATTGGGGCCGAGTAATGGGTTCTCCATCTTCCGTCTCCGCTTCCCTTTTCCACAGTAGTTCCGATTCAAATGTATTAGAATCGCCTTGAGCCTCAAAGACCACGGGTAAAACGCGTTGAAGAATGCGTAAGCAGTTTAGAACTTCCTTGGTCGTATTCCTTTCAGGTGCTGCGCTAGCAGATTTGATGAAAGAAGAAGCGTATGCCGTTACAGACGCATTCGTTGCTGAGGGGAATGTATGGTCTGAGATGAGATTGAACAGTCGAGAGGTGACAACTCGAATAAGCGTCGCAATATTTTCGGGGGCATCCGAAAGAGTACGGCGGACTAGATGACAAAAATTAGACCTATCCATTCGTGAACTAAGAAAATGCACACTATGGTGAGGCGTGATGAGCGAGAATACTTCAGATGGCGAATCGAATAGCACAAAGTACTGCGGAGACCATGTTATCATTGTAACTGGGGATCATAGAAAGCGAACCTCACTTGATCCCAATATGAGTCTAAGGCAGGGATATTCTACTGCATGGTTAGAGTTATACTGAAGCCAAGAGGTTCGACATACCCGAACGGTAAAGAGGTTGGTAATGCCTCCTGGTTGACTTGGGAAAGCTAACTTTGCCTCATCACCTAGGAGACCAAATGGTGCACTGAACCTTTGTGGGATTTTAGAAAACATTCCACAGAAACCGCAACCTGGTTTCGAAGGGAAGAGTAAGGGACGATGCCAGTCACAGTGATGTATAACGACACAGCCACAAATTCTATATACATCGACGATCTGTTATTTTAATATTTAACGTGCGTTGTGTGTCACACATAACATGAATTTGAAGCAGTATACACGTTTTCTCCTCGGTTTCAATTTGGGACCTCAGTACAATGTCCTATGTATATAAGGAGGAGTAAATGTCAGAAAGTAATTTGGCTATACTAGGGAAGAATCAATGGCGAAGAAAAAGTCATATCGAGGTCATCAAGGTCTATTTTAATGATATCTTTAAGCCTCCCAATGATCATGGTTTTTAGAGCAGACGCCGGCAATTTAAGCCATGGCAACTCCAAGTACTGCAGCAAAGAGAGTAAATCCAATGCTCGTCGTAACTTTCATTGCACCGCTAGGTGAGGAGGTTTCGGCAACGGGAGGTCCAGTGGCGGTAGCATGTACTCCGCTAATAACTGGGCCATTGTCAGGCACCTGAACTACATTGCTGCCAATCGCGAGAGCGGCAGCCTTGTAACTGTCAAAGGTGTTCCCTGTCGCAGGGGCATTGATACTGCCGACCATGCCTTGCCCACAATGTATGCCCTGTTAGAGATATCAATATTTGAGCATAAATTCTAGTAAAAAGATGTATCTAACTCGCCTGCTTGCAGAAGTACCAAATGGCTAGAGAACGATAAAAAGAGTTTTTTTAAATATAGAGAACGCCAAATATAAGGGGTGATGCTCACGGTTCGTGTCGGTAATGTTGATTGTGAAGGTAGATGAGGATAGCAAGCTAGAATCGAAACCAGCGGAGGTGTTCGTTGAAGCGTTTGCTGCAAGGAACGTGCACGGATTCGCGAAAGTTGACTGAGTTACTGAATGGTTGATTCCGAAGCTATCAAACACGGTAAATATTTTACTTGATACGAAGGCTAGCTATAGAACGCACTTGGGGAACCAGAAGGTCACAAGGGTGCCAACAGCGGCGGTGATGTTCGCAGGGTGGAACACGAGGGTTTTTTGGAAGACAACATCAACCTTCAAGCAGATTTGTCAGTACATATGGCAAGCTAGGAAAAAGGCACGGACATTCATATGACCAGGAGTGTCAGCAGGGGCGGTTGGTGCTACACTTGCTGCTACACTTGGTGCTGGTGCAGACGACGATGATGAGCTGGATCCACCAGGACTGGGATTATAACCGTACTGCGCGGCAGCAAGGAGGGGGAGGAGGAGGAGGGCCAAGGCTTTCGTGAACATGCTAAAGTCGTATTGTAGGAGAAGAATAAGATAGTTTAGCTGCAGTTAAGGAAATTACACGGTTACCCATGAAGAGCTTAAATAGACCTGACCCCATGCTGCTGCGGAAATGGAGATTTGATTGTAAATTTACTTTGGATACTATTTATAGAGGACATCAAGTTTACCCCTTCTGGCTATACTTTATCTTCGAAGACGCCTCATGGATCAGCGTTCGTAAAATAAATAAAAATAATAATACTCTCTTCATCTTGAACGTTGAACGTTGAACGCCCAATGCAACAGCTAGGGAGTTTAAAACGAGAAGGCTATTGTCATTCGGCTTAAATTCATATATTCGAGTGAATTAGTACCCGAAGCCTCAAGCATGCTTCCTCACACGTCGAATGGAGAAGACCTCGACCCAGTCTGCAGGGGCCAGTGGTGATTGGCTGACACGAGCCGGAGTTACGGCAGTTGCACATACCCTTGCCGAACCTTACAAATTCTCATGGTTGTTTCAACAATCAATTCACGCCTATTCACGCGTATATGTAATGTGGAAGGAGTCGCCATCTGCAACTATATGACATTTGTTGGACGCGAGTAATTGACAAAATGAAAACGGTTGGGCCTCAAAAACTACCATGGGTCCAGTGGCACCCGGTCCACCGCCTGCCGCGTTGACAAGGCACAGGAAGTTGGAACTGAGCTCTGCTGCGCAAATTTATTATTGGTAATAATTGGTAATAATATGGTATCATTTTGTTTTGATGGAGGAAGCTGACTAACTATATTAAGAACTGCCGGGAGCTGCTTCGAATCCTAGTTTTGGTCATGCAGTATTCTCTAATAACGCAATAAGTGGATGACTAGGGAGTCCATTGTCGATTACTCATATTCGATCCCATCAAATGAAGGAAAAAAAGCGTTGGAGAATGAGTTCTGCCTTGACAGCGACAGCGAAGTGCGTCGCCGCTGTTCATCATCGCGATTTTTCAGTTTTTCAGTTCATTTCTTAGTCGGTTTTACCGCCAACTTGGCAGAAAAAAATGAAATAAAAAACCACCCCCGATTTGGGGAAAAGAAACGGAGGAAAAACTGTTTTTGAATGATTCGGCATGTCGGCACACCATTGGCGCTGACCTTTAATGTATACGAGTCTTGGTCTATCTAGAGCAGTCTAACATCTGCCCAGAAATGAGGCCATCAACAGCTTGCCGAAGAAGAATGGGAACGAAAAATGGACTGAAAAAGTAGGATTTCACGAATTCTTTTCTCGTTCTTTGACCTCTTTTTGACCTCGTTTTATAACGAAAAACACATGAAATGAAAAACAGTCAAACAATACTACTGTGAGCGTTTTGGAATATTTTCTGTTACTCTTGCTGTAATATGTAAACTCTTGACGTTACTCAGAGTCTTAATAAATGTCTTACATGATTCGCTACAGAAGTTGAGGAGCCCAAAATGGGCTCGTATCATAAAAAGTCAACATGAATCCGATGATGAAGAGGAATGGGATGTGTCAATCTAGCTTCAGCTTCCTCAACTTCTTCCATTTCCGTTTCCAATTCCGACTCACACCTGACAGCACCCGCTCTCATTTTATTAAGAGTAATCCTCGATGACTAAGAATTTGATACGAGTCTGATGTTCTAAACGTTTCCAGATTCCCATCAGCCGGGATGCCGAACCCCTATCACACTTAATTTCAAATTGGGAGGGCATTTCAGGCGATATGATACAGATTGCTCGGTCTGAAATGGGGTCAGGACCTTCTTAAAAACGCTTTCAAACCTTTTCAAATGAATTTTGACCTCACGTCGAGTCCAAAAATGGTATATGTACCGAGGCTAATAATTTTTGGGAATTGATGCGTTACAATGTCTCACGGTCTTTGTATGACATGATAATTTCATACGAAAACAAATCTGGAATTTCGGATGCCTGGCTTTCAAATGATTCGAAATTTAGAACTGATCTGAAATCCCAGATTCCTACGGGAAGTTCATACGGTGCGCGAATTAAGAAATGAAGTCCGGCCAAGAAAGACTACTGCCCAGGATCAGGACCCTCCGAAAGTGCCTTTTGATGCCTGATCCAAAAATCCCTGAAAACTGCGGTTTTCATCCGGATGATTTTCCACGATTTCTATCCGGATTTTGGATGAGGCCCCCGGATTGGGCGATTTCTATCCGGATCCAGGATAAGGCCTATGTTAAAATCACTATTTTTTGTAAATTAAACTGAATTTCTGTATTTTCGCGTACTGCGCGTCTGTGAATGCTTGAATTTGCAACAGGGCATCGTTAATGACATTGTAGAGACCAAAGGAAGTACATGGGAAGGTATTAGCTGTCTGCTCATCATTGTCCACTGAGGCCTTGTGTTTTTCAATTGCTTTCAGTGCGTCTAAAATCTTCTTGTTATTATCCTTCACCTTTTGAATAGTTCTCAGTCCTTTGGAGATCTTGAAACCGTGGGCCATCTCCCGTACAATCACAGACGTCTGGCATTGATACTTATGGCGAATGGCAGTAGGGTAAGATGATGTATCGATTTCGCCCAAGGTCTCATAAGACTTGACAGAAAAATTCTACTCATAGACTGACTACCTGAATGATTTACATACCGAGGTGTAGGGGAATTGGTCTTAGCTAGTAATAATATATGAAAGCTAGAGTTCGAATCCCGGTTTTGACAATTCTTGTTACAAATCTCTATCCGGACTTGGCTCAGGCCGGGCATGTTGTTCCGGAGATGGTTTCTATCCGGAGAGACCTCTCAGGCATTTCACGCTTTTTTCTCATTTTCTATCCAGACACTCCTGAGGCATACCTCTAAAAATGAGCCAAATTCTATCCGGATTGGGATCAGGCATCGTATGGCACTTTCGGGGGTCCGGATCTGGATACGGGTGCTGAGGGTACTTTCAGGGGTCCTACATTTATGTACCGAACAAAACGGCATCATGAATGTAGTACATAAACAGAAAGCCTCTTGGTACATTCTCTAAGTGAAGTTCGGGCCAAGGATTGGAAAAAATGTCACCATCTCAGATATTTATTTATTACATCATAGAAGAAAAGATACTTGCGATGAGATTAGCAGGGAATTTTAAATCTTATTGTGGATAAAGTATAGAATTTCCTTCGATTACTTTGTAAATACATATACTTCTTTGTCAATATTTGGCGACAAGGGTCATTGATGCTTTAACAAGTTGACTCCTAAAATCCTCAGCCCTGATCATGCCCAATAACAACTGAAACATCACCAAGTGACAATGCAGCGAAGAGGTGTTGGGCTTGCCGCATTTGACAGACAAGAACAATCCAAAAAGTCATTTGCTACACTCTCCTCTCGACTTTCTGAAGCTCAAGTTGAAAACCTCAACTCACAACTAACTCAATTTCGAATCGCATTAGCACATTTCGCTGCCACTCATCGAGAATCAATCAAGAGCGATCCATCATTTCGTCATGCATTCCAGCAAATGTGTTCCTCCATTGGTGTCGACTTACTTGCCGGTCCAAGGAAAGGTGGATGGTGGGCCGAGCTTCTTGGGTTAGGCGACTGGCAATACGAACTTGGCGTGCAGATCGTGGATGTGTGTGTAAGCACACGCGAAAGGAATGGAGGATTGATCGAAATGTCAGAACTTGTACGACTTGTCAGCAAATTACGCGGTGCGGGTGGTGAGATCACAGCAGATGATGTCGTGCAAAGCATCAAGACTTTGCAACCGCTTGGTGCTGGGTATCAAGTTATTGAGATCGGAGGATCTAAGATGGTGCGAAGCGTGGTTAAGGAACTGGACGAAGATCAGACAGTCATCCTTGCCATTGCGCGCGATGAAGGCGGTCGAATTGTTGAAGATTTGCTCATTATTAGAAAGGGGTGGACTCGCGATCGAGCACGCGCTGCTCTGGAGAATATGCTATTGAGAGATGGACTTTGTTGGTTGGACGAGCAAGATGAACAAGCTGGTAGATCATATTGGGTACCTTCCGCCATGCAGTGGGATGTGTAATAAATGAAGACGATGAGAACGACGGGTTGCGCATCTTGTACAATTAAATACATCACATATGTACACCAACCAATAAATTAAATATTCATGCAGACTAGGATACTCACGGGGATTGTTTGTATAAGGTCATCACATAAACTTTGGACTGTCGGTTGATTTCGGCGCAGAGGGCAATGGTTCCACCGGCGTGGGGCTCGGTGGATCGATATCAGACGATTCAACTATAAAAAAGTTAAAACAAAGCTCCATATTAGGCAGTGAAATAACACATACTTTTCACAGAGTTATCCGCCCCACTTCCCATTCCCATTACTGAAAAATTCACACACTTCACATCCAAAGTTCGCAGATTGATAAGGACCAATATCCCTGTCCGAGAAAAACTCGGGACCATTACAATTCGACATCGCGTTGATGACTGTCCCTTTAACTTCGAACTTGCCTCTTGTGAATCGCTGACCATTCTCGTTCCAAATTTGTTTTGTCCACCGACAATATATATGTCTGGTGTTTCTGTAATTATAAACGGGTCTTCCCTCAAATAAGGGTGACACCAGAGTGTATCAGGCGCGGTTGGCGCCATGTGGCGCCACCTCAAAGTAGACTCCAGGAGCGACAAGCGTGTGTTGGGTGGTGTCGGAAGATACTTCAGCATATCGCTTAATGGCTGTCCGGAATTGACAAGCAAACTTCTCTTAATCAGTGGCCTTGCCGGTTTCGAGGCGGAAGATTCCGTGTCTGAATTTGACACAATGTTTAGATAGGTTGGGTTTGTTTCGCAGAAGAATGTTGGGAATCGTGAGACGTCACCAAACATAGCTCGAGGGAAGGGTTGCTGTGGCATAATTGTTCCGGAGGGATCTGATTCACCTGGTAGCAGGTGAATTGGCATGACACTGGCAATGTCATGTAGAGAGGAAGAGAGGCTCAAAACCGGATGAGGAGAGAAACTGGTTGCATCATATCCATATCGCCGCTGTCAAGCAAGTTAATTTTGAAGGATACAATAACCATATGAATTCGGGAATATGGACATACGGCTTTCTTGTCCTCGATGTTGATCAGTGGTTCCCCGGCTGTGATTGTCAGTGATGCCAGGGAGTCTCCAGCAATGATAAGACGGGAAATTTGTGACGCAGATACTTGATCATCTATACCACCTGACTCACCAGACAGGTACTCAACGAGCATCTGTATCTGTGCATCGGATGGTGATAGAGATCCCACATCAAGTCCCGATATTGTCGCTATCCATTCACCCGACGGATTCAACTCTGTAGCATCATTTGATTCTATGCAATAGCGTAAGGAGTGATATTTGAGGTATTTGCGGGTTGAACATACCATCAACATCCATCCCATCGTCATCGGATGGCTGGTCCACAACAGACGGCTGTGGTGCTAGCCCCGCATCGCATACATCCACTACCTCAAAGTCTCCATTGGGATTTTCCATACCGAGTACACCTATAATGACGCCAGTGACGAGCCTAACAGCTTTGAGGGGGTCGCCAACAAGGCGGATTCGTCCTGATGCATCTTCTAACATCACATCATCTTCGGCGGAATAATATCTCGAGGGAGGCGGAGGAGGCGCAATTGAGTGCTGGATAGCGAAGAATGAGTACACACGTTGTATTCCTGGAGGAGGATGGCCTCCTCACATCTCTTGCAATGTCTTCCATCACATTTGGCTTGAGTGGCATATCCATATACACAGTACCGACAATGTAACACAACTGGCCTTTTTCAACGTCGAGGACGCGTGGAACTAGCTCTGGGCTACCTGGGAAGAAGACGTTAACCATTAGATGAGCGGTCAGTGATGCTACACACCTGCAATGTTCTTCCAGCGTTTATGCGCTCGTGCTTCAAGACAACTTCTTAATTTTGTCAGCCTGATATAGTATATGTTTGAGTATTGGTGTTTATAGGACTTTTTCGATCGTTCAATCAGGAAAGAAGGCGTTGTGTCATTTGGAGGTGAGATGATGGTTGAAGGCCGGGTTAATGGTGGTGGCAGGCATCTATTGGACTTGAGAACCCGCTGCCAAAGACTACATACGACTCACAGTGAAACATGTGCCGACATTGGAAAGACCCTGAAAGTGAAAGTGAAAAGAATCAAATTTTGGCGCGTCGAGTGACTTTGTTCTTGTTGTCGCGTTATTTATAAATAACCCTGTAATATGATATATTATAGAGCAGTACAAGTGATGTGATAAAGCAGGCAAAGCAACAAAGCAAGTAAAAGTTCATAATGATTGAATTATTGATTGTAACCACGGATTACCCTCGATGCGAGAACGGAAGTCATGTATGTGTCTTTGGAGATCTTCCAGGTGAATGTCTGAAGGAGAATCATCGTTCATGACGATATCTTGGTCCTCAGAATCATTGGAAGACCAGGCCTTGAAGAATTCCTCCATAATTTTGATTCCATCCTCAATGACCTCTGGGTCCATAGGATTATCGTCCGTTTTATCTGCTTGAAATTTAAATCAAGGCAACCGATACCAGCCAGAAAAAGTCTAATTACCTTCGCTGTAATCTTCCAGTTCTTTGGCGTTTCTTCTGGCAAGCTAAGAACACAACAGTTCAGGAAGTGAGGCCCACAGGGAGAGGCGATCTAACCTTGACAACGTCCTCCGGAAAATTAGCAAGCTCCGCTACATGTATACCAAAGCTCTGATCAGAAATTCCTAGAAGCTCATCAGCAAGAAAAACTTGCTGCAACAAAAAGGTGACTATACCAGGCTCGACCTTGTACAAGAGTGTGATATCCCGGTCTTTGCTGCCTTCTTTAACATGTGCGACGACATGCAAATTTTTCACGTGTGAGATTCGTTGATCTAGTGCAGTAAGTTCGTGGAAGTGGGTTGCAAAAAGGCAAAAAGCATGAATTTGCGAGGCGATGTGTCTGCAAAGGAGACGTCAGTCGGTTGGAAAAATGACAAGTTAACTTTTATTACTCTGATATCGCCCAAGCAAGGCCAAAACCATCGTATGTCGAAGTTCCTGATTGACATGAGGCGAGAGAAAAAGTCTACCAGGCAACAGACTTACCTCGTCCTAGTTCGTCGATGATAATAAGAGAATCCTTGGTCGCAGACTGTTGATAAGGCATGAATGAGAGTTGAACAGTTGCAAGCATAACAAGGGAAGTAACTCACACGAAGGATAGTTGCAGTCTCAAGCATTTCTGCCATGAAAGTTGAAACTCCTTTCAATTGACTGTCACCTGCACCCACTCGACAGAGAATTGAATCAAAAACTGGGATTTCAGCGGCAGTGCATGGAACATAGCAGCCTGTTTGTGCCATCAAAGCTATCACTCCAATCTAATTAGGCCGGCCATGAGCATAAACTATGTCCACAGAAGGAAGATGCTTACTTGGCGAATATATGTTGATTTCCCTCCCATGTTGGGGCCAGCTTTCCAAAAGTTGAATTGAGGTATATTCCTTATTCACATTTTGCAACGCACTCACTGATAATTTGGAATTCACTTTTATCTATCCAGTAGGTAAGTGACCATCCAAGAGAATCGCTTGATGCGGTGCTCACCTTTAATCATCTCAACGTTATTAGCGATAAAACTCATGTCTTCTTGAATTTCCAAACAGGGGTGTCTTGCCTCTGTCAAAATGAGACTGCCGGACCCTTGAGAGCACATGAGAAATACAAATGCAAAATGTTCTCAACCACTTACCTTTCTGAACCACTTTGGGCTTGACGTAGGGCGTTGTAGCATGGCTCGAGACATGGGCAAAACTTTATACAAAACGTTAGCCCCCTTCAAGATAAGATTTTTTTTTTGTACCTTAAAATAACATCAAGATGAGCCACGATATTATTTAGCGTCTCAAGGACAGGAATATATGTTGCTTGGAGCCATTCATCAGATTTTAAGGTTCAATAATTAAAGATAATAATAGCCTACCGGCGATCTCAATGACTTCCTTAACCAATCCACTCTGAGTACGGGCATAAGTTTGTGAAATTTCTTTAAAATCTTCGGCATGCTGCTTGAGGGCCATTGTCGTGAAAAATACCCCGCCTTTATTTGTACCAAGCTCAATATATCGTTTAGAAAGCCTTTTCGCATCCTATATAAGAAAAGTCAAGCTTGCAACAAAAAATGCTAGATTTAAGAAATGTTACGTTTTTGGTCAATCGGAAACAGTAGCCATATACTTGATTATTCTCAAGATGCAGTTTCTTGTCCAATTCCAGGTCAAGATCTTTGCCTGCTCTATGATGTTCGGCATCGAGGCCATCTCGAACCTAAGTTCCATTCTTTTGTCAAAAACTGAGAAAGGCAATTACTGGCCTATTCAAACCTCGGTTAATTTGTCAGCGAGTTCTTGGAGCCTAGGGTCATAATCCGGTTTGATAACGTAGTTATGGTTTTCAAGTTCGTCCAAATCCAGGGTTTGTTCCACCATTTCGCCGTATTTTTCAAGACTGGTTCCACACTCCTGAAATCGATTGTGTCAGTAATTATCAGCTATATAGGAGAGAAACCATAATACTTTGAACACTTTCAAATAGGTTTCCGCCACCAAGTCTGAAAATCCAACGTCCTCATATTGGATAGCTTCTAAAGATTCAATCATACCAGGAAGCTGTCGATGGGATTCAGACGATCATCTAAATCTAGAAAACATTGTGACCGACCTTCAATACCACCTGGTAAACGCGTACAACGTCTTCTAGAGATGCAATAGACTTCTGGAATCGTTTGCTGATGCGGCTAAGATGCGGCATTGCTTTTAGATACTCATCCTGCATAGTAGCAGAGTCAGCGGTCGAACAATACTCAATAAACGAGAAAGTGGAACCTGAAGGGTTCTACGACTGTTACTATCTTGCACAAAGGTCTCCACAAGGTCTTGTCTCTTAGCTAAAGAAGTTGAATATTTATCATAAATTTCTACCTCATTGATCCACTCACTTATTTCATGGAGATTGATCAGTGGTTGCTTGAGCCAAGTGCCCAGGAGACAAGCTCCTTGAGATGTTTTACACTTGTTTAATAGCCCGAACAACGTGGTGTTTTGATGCAGACCCTAAATCAAAGCGTCAACTTCGAAACAAGTTCTATAAATTGGACCAACAGTATTCCCAGGCCCATCGACCAGGTTTAAGGCGCGCAAAGCACTGGCATCGAGTCTCATGTATTGAGAGAGATCATGAGTTTTAAGTGTGAACGAATTGTGATTTATGGGATCCTCCAAAAGAGAAAGATAGAGAATCAAAGCAGACAACGCCGATGGAGCAGTGGGCAGCATCAATTGGGCTTTGAAGGGGTAAATAATTCATCCAATATGAATAAATTATTTTGCGGTACTTACGGATTGTAGCTGTATGATCTGCAGAGGATATCGATTCGATTGGATTTTTTAGGAGTCGTGGAAGATCATGGGACAGATTTTTTACAGTAAACTCGCCTGAAAATGATGAGTTGGGCATACACTGAGGCAATGGTAGTTATAGCACACTGGGTTTGCGTTCGGTCACAACTACTCCGCAACGATCTAAAACAGCTTTCATTTTTTTCAAGTCGATATCGCGGTCCGTATTGCCCTTTATAGTGCCCGTTGAAATTATAGCTTCTTTAACAGACAGTTGGATAACAAGTGACTGGGTCAAGCATGAGCTCGACTTATCTGAGTTCAATATTCACTTACCTCAAGATTGGAAAAAAGATCATTGTCGATGAAGTCCGACACACCAATTTCCTGGACAGTCGTATCTGCAAAAGCAATTCCGACAGATCTTAGCTTCGCCTTGGAAGACAACGCGTCTGCTGGTGCCGTTGCTGTTTTGATGGCCATAACAATTGGGGGAGAGCTGAAATCGGAGTTAGCAAAAAGTAGGTCTTCGACTGATTGCAAATTCCCAGGAGATGCCTAGAGGACAATGACCATATTCTGAGACAAAGCGCATATAACCATGGTCTTGGAAAAGTTTACCTACCTCTTTGTCTAAACGAAATTTGACACATTTCTTCCCTTGACCAGGTTCTGGAGCCCAAATCTCAATGCGGAGTTGTTTCGAAGTCAAAGCTTCTCTTAGTAACACGTGCGCCACTGTTGTTTTCAAAATAACGCTAGGAAGTCTAGTGGAATGCCCACCAGCCCCAAGGTATTTGATGACAGTGTTGGTGTGGAACACGTGTTGAGCGACGAACAATGCATCAGGTCCATAAGCAGAATAGAACGAGTCATTCCCCGCCGTCCGAAAGAAGAGTCGAAGCGTTCCAGTCTCTGGCGATTTTTTTGGCAATGCATTAAAAAATGAGAGGAAACCAGGTTCTGTGACATTATCTGCCAGTGTGAATTTGTGAGCGTCGAATTGTCGATTGCTCGCATAAATAATTCGAATATCGAACCTGTTGTATCCTTTTCTGAGTCCTTCTCTTTACCATACATCTGCGCCATGATCTTGATTCCTTTGTCGCAGCAGTTGCTGCACTTGAGCTTGAACGTTTGAACACCCGTCGGAATTTATTAATAATTATGAGACACCGTCACAAATCACGAGATGTGACATGGCGCGATCATGCATCGACTACAGGTCACACCGCTAGTGCTGGCATTCAATGTCGCCATGTCTGCGGGTTGGGCCGGCCCTAGGTGGCCCTATCACTGCTGGCGCCAGGTGGTGTTTCCCCCGGAAAAACCCATTAAGAGACACATTTTGTGATTTCCAAAGGGTTTTTCCCATGGAAAGAAAAATCCGAGAAACACATTATGTGTTTCTTTCAGGTTTCCCATAGATAATTTTTTTTGTTTTTCTCAAAATTTATCTTTTTGAAACATGATAAGTGTTTCTTTCTTTGTTTGAAACAAAGAAAGCATGTTTCCCATAGATAAATCTTGAGAAAAACAAAAAATCTATCTATGGGAAACATGAAAGAAACACATAATGTGTTTCTCAAATTTTCCTTTCAGAAACACCCTTTGTGTTTCCATGGGAAAAACCCTTTAGAAATCACAAAACATGTCTAGAAATGGGTTTTTCTGGGGGAAACACCACCCAGTGCCAGCAGTGTATTGTCATGACCCTGTTTTCCTTTGATTTTCTTTCTCTCTACTTTTCCTTTTTCTATTTTACCTACTCGTAGTATAGACACACCCGAGACAATCAGAATGCTCTAGGATAAATGTCATGTGATCGGTAGCCGCTCAGAAAGGGTCTGCATGCATGCAAACAATGGAACACATCCAAACATGCTCAAATTACAAGCGCATCACGAATAGTCATGCAACACGTCACGTGTTACCAAATGCGGTCACCAAAGGGAATCAACACCAAAGGCTCATCAAAAGAATATAATAAAACATTGTAAAACATAGTAGATACCTTATAGTACTCAGAGGACAAAGGCCAAGCATGGTTACCTTATTTCTTCAGTAGTATATAAGTAGTTCCAGACTGTCTGTACACTCCAGTCTTTAGCTGGTTTTATTCCTGCCACAATAAAAAGATCTCATACAAATCCTCAGTTGATAGTTGAGTGTGCAACCTAGGCCTGACACCATATATATTTTATGTTGGTTGTTGTGGTAGTTGCTAACAAAAGCTAAAGACTTTCCTAACCTACCTTGCACACACCCTACCGCTTTTTTTCATAAAAAACTCATCCTCTGCTCTCTCATCCTCTACCAAACCACCCAAACTACTACCCCACACACCACCAACCTCTCTCAAATTGAATCCGACCCCTAAATCACCTCCATCACCCATACCACTCGCCCCATCAATCCCATCAAAAACCTCTGATCACACAACAAACCACCAAACCCTTCCATCAAACCCCTATCAACAAATCCCTTACGTACACCTCCGGTGCTCCTCGAGAGTTTCAGTGAATATCAGGATGTCGTCCAGGTACACCACCACAACTCCCTCTGTTATCAAGCCATCGAAGATGTCATCCATCATGGTCTGGAATGTCGCTGGACTGTTGCACAGTCCGAAAAACATAACCAGTGGTTCGAAGAGTCCTCGGTTTGTTCGGAATGCAGCCTTCCACT